>Ga0070708_100000930_pt1 | contig 22150 bp, 16 predicted proteins | sample KBSK5503metaG_FD_65469 | JGI IMG/M metagenome (GOLD analysis project Ga0070708, IMG submission 65469) | Corn, switchgrass and miscanthus rhizosphere microbial communities from Kellogg Biological Station, Michigan, USA - KBS K5-50-3 metaG | ecosystem: Host-associated > Plants > Roots >... | reverse complement strand
TACTGGTGGCCCACCCGTCCTACAAGCTCGACCAGTAGCACCATCCTGCAGAGCCGGAGGGGTGATTCCGGGCTTCAGTAGGTTAGACTCACCCTACGGCAAAATGGTTTAAAAGATTCTCGGGGAATTTTGCCGGTCATTCGGGCCGGCGTTCCTTCGGGAAGATCCGGGCGCTTTTAGCCCTGGCCGCGCCGCTTCCGGGTAGTTCCGAGGGTCAGATCGCCCGTCGACGAGAACAGTTGGTCCACCGCTGCACCCGACAGGGCGGCGACGGTGTCCCTGCTCAGCGAAAGTTTGGTAGAACCGCGACTGGGCGTCTCCGTAATCAGTCCGGCCGACCGCAGCGCGTGAACGTGGTGCGTAATCGTCGGCTTGGACACGTTGAGACTTCTCGCCAGCTCGGCGGAGGTCGTCGGCGTCCTCGCCAGTATCGACGCAATCGCGTAACGCGTGGTATCACCCAGTGCGCGAAAAACGGATTCGGCATTGATTTCTCTGACAGGCTTGCCCGCAACGGTTTCCTGCGCGTGTGCCTCGTCTCCGATTTCGTTGGCAGCGCCGATTTCACGAGTGATTGGCAAATAAACAGTCACCCGTCGCGAGCTCGTCTCGTATTTCGTCCACAGCCTACGCGTGTTGAAGGCGGACGGAACGATGTAGCAGCGATCGATCCGATCGTACGCGATCGCCGGCCCGGTTTTCGGTCGAATCTCCTTGGCGCCGTCGTCGAAAGTCACCGGAAGATTCAGCTCGTGGCCAAGCTCTGCGGGTGACCGCTCTTCCTGAAGGTCTCTCATTCGGAACGATTCAGCCCGCAGGTTCGGCTCGAGGGCAGCCCAGTCGTGTTTGAAGCCGCTTTCCCAGAATCTTTGCAAGATCAGACTGAGCTCATGGCGGTACGATTGCGGCCGGGAGAGCAATGCATTGATCGCGCGCGATGCCTCCGACGCAGGGTCATATGGCTTCAGTCCGAAATGAGTCAGCAACTCCGTCCCGGGCAGTTTCTCGTCAATGAGAAAATCCCTGAGCGTGCTTTTGCGGACGACCAGCGCATCGACAATGTCCCGGTCGTGAAAGATTCCAGAAAGGATGTTCCTCTTCAGATCGTCGACACGCATCTCGCGAACCGTCGATATCACTTCCTCGAAGGAGACTTCGCCTAGCATGGCCTGGATGGCGTCGGCAAGCAGCGGCCAGAAGATCGGCAGCGGCGCGATCCGTTTTGACACTCGCTCGAAATCAAGCGGCAGCCGATGAAGTGCCCGTTCTTTCCACGATTCGAGCGGCGTGTGAGCGCTGCTGGTGAGAGTATACAGCGCGTAAAACACGTCGAAGCGCGGCGTGACCGCGAACTCTATGTGGAGCGATCCGTTGCGGGCCATGTTAGCTAACAAGCTAACATCTTACTCGTACGAGCGTGGACTCCGTATCGCGAACACCCCGTTGGTCATGTCGATGCGCACGATTCCGCTGTTCCAGACATCTCCGCCGAGCACACCATCGAGTGACGCGAGGACCTGATAGACCGGCGCGCGCACAAACGCGCCCCTGAACAGAATCGGGAATCCTCGCACCAGCACTTTGAGATCAGGCAGTACCGGGGCCCGCAGCGACACCTCCCCGCCCAGTCCTCCGACGCGCCGGCTTTCCATTCTCGCCGGCTGGAGCTGGAGCTTGTCGAGGAGCGTCTCCGTCACGAACGTCAGCTGCGCTCCGGTATCGAGACCGAAATGCAGAGGGATTCCGTCGGTGCTCATGATTCGGATCACCGGCAGGCCAACCCAGAACATGTTTCGGTCGGCATCGGGCCGCGACGAAGCGGGATTGCGCAGCCGCAAAATGCCGTCACCGTAATCGAGCTCCATATCCAGCTGTCGAATGATGTCGAAGCCGATGATACCGTCGATTTTCACCGGTGATGTCGGGCCCGACGGTCGCGGCTCTCGCATTTGCATCATTGTTTCGTTGACGATCATCGCCGGCGCATTGTCCACCGCGAGCGGACCGATGACCAGCTGTGGAATCAGCGCCGGCTGCGCTCGCACTCGCCCCGTACTCGTAACGATCTCCAGGGTGTCCTTCACCAGCGGTGTGATGCCGAGATCTCCGGCGACATCGGACGCCAGCATCGTCAGGCTCGAACCGGTATCGAGCCAGAAGTTGTAATCCCTTTTCTGAATTTTGACGGGAACCAGGGGAGTTCCAACTGCCGTGATTGCCATCTGCAAACGACCGGTCGACGAGCGGAACGTGAACACCTTGGCCGGCACGTTCTTGAACGCATCCGCCCACAATTCGATGCTAGCCAGGTCATGAACGTCGGCGAATGGCTGCACTGGCTCGCTCTTGAGCGCAGCGAGAGTTTGCCATTTCTCCTGGTATTGGAGCGTCGCCGTATAAACGACGCGCGAACCGGCGCGGATCACCGAGTCTGCTGCTGAAATACGCAGTTTGCCGAAGCGGCCCTCCGCCTTCTCGATGTCTCCGGCCATCAAACTTCCGAGTGCCTCGGCGAATTCCGTTTCCGAGGGAGTGCGTGCAGCCGCGACTGCATCCGCGGGATGCAATTCAGCGAGCGCCTCCCAGTAGCTGATATGGCGTGCAGGCCGTGCAGCACTGGGGCCGTGAACGCAGCCGGCAACGAGCACCGGCAACAGCATGACCTGTGCGTTAACTCTCATCAGACTCCGTCATTCCGAGCACAAGGTAGGATGCTGCACACCGATATTCCACACGGATCGTGACAGTCGAACCCCGAATTGGCTCTGCTGGGTCTGATTGACAGCTTCTGACGGTGGCGACAGAATCTGTCCCGTCTTTTATGGCGTAATGGGAAGCGGCATTAGCGCTGGCGCGCTCTCGTTGCCGTTGCGATCCACGGCGGAGATTGCAATTTCATCAGCCGCACCGATCACCGGCCGCGGAATCATCAGAAACCGTTGCAGTCCGGGAACGACATCGGTCGTCCAATCAGCGCCGACACGGGTCTGCACCACCCACTGCCAGACCGGCTCCGCGCCCTGCGGTTGTAATGAGACTGTATTGTTGCCGGAGCTCGGGTCGCGTCCGACGCGCACGATCGGCGCAAGTGGTGGAACGCTATCCACCCAGGTCGATGCCGGAACTATCGCCTTCTCGGCGTAGGGTCCGGCGACGAGCTTCTGGGGAAGATTGTTGCGTCCAAACATGAAGCTTCGCATGCTGAAAAAAACGTTGCCGCTCGCGCCAGTTTGCGCCCGCGTCGCCGAGATCTGATCGAGCAACTCCTGCGCATCCCATCCCTCGGGAGTGCCGGTCACCTTGTCCAGATAATTGCCGGGCCAGATGTGCCTACCCTTCGCATTCTGCCCGACCCACCATTTCAATAAGACCGGAAAGCTCAACTCGGGACGGTCTATCGGCCAATACAGCTGCGGCGTGAAGTAATCTCCCCAGCCGTTCAGCACCCACTTTCTGGAGTCGCCGTACAGCTCGGCGAACGAATCAAAGGCATTTCCACTGGTCTCGGGCGGATAGCCGGGGCGCCAGACACCGAATGGACTGATCCCGAATTTCACCCATGGCTTTGCCGCTTTGATGTCGACGTAAACTTCGTGAATCAGGCTGTCGACGTTGGCCCGACGCCAATCGTCGCGCGAGAGGCGTCCGCCGGATCGCACGTATTTGCGCCAACTGGTCGCGTCCGGAAATTCGATGACACGTCCGCGTCGATCCTTTTCCTTGTACGGATAGAAATAGTCGTCGATGTGCACGCCATCGATGTCGTACCGCCGAACGACATCGAGTATCACGTCGATCGTGCGCTGACGAACCGCAGGCTCCCCGGGGTCCATCCATAACATTTTCCCGTAACGCTTCACCAGTTCGGGATTGGTGCGGCTAATGTGGTTGGCAGACGCCGGCGATTTGCCGGACGGATGGTGCGCGCGGTATGGGTTGAACCACGCATGCAGCTCGAGACCACGCTTGTGGGCTTCGGCGACAGCGAACTCGAGCGGATCGTACCACGGATTTGGCGCCCGACCCATTCGCCCGGTGAGATACTCGGACCACGGCTCATATTGAGAGGCGTACAGCGCGTCGGCCGCTGGCCGGACTTGCAGAATCACCGCGTTCAAATGGAGCGTGGCAGCCCGATCGAGGATTCCGAGCAACTCGTCCTTCTGTTCCTGCGTCGACAGGCCCGGTTGCGACGGCCAATCGATGTTCTCGACGGAGGCTACCCACACTCCCCTGAACTCGCGCCGAATCGGCGGCGGAGAGGTAAGACTCTGTACGGAATTTACTTGCGACTGTCCGCATGTGCTGTCGACAACGGCGAGCACGAAAAGTGAAAGTAGCAACACCGGGATTCGGTTCTTGGACATAGAACAACAATGTAAATGGGCCAGGCGTGAAACGGTTTCTCGTCGTACCAGTTAATTTCTCGAGGGATTCATGAGCATCTCCACCATCAATCCCGCCAGCGGAAAAACTCTCCGCACCTTCGAGCCGTATTCCGCGGCACGGGTAAGCGAAGCGCTCGACCGTGGCGTCGCAGCTTTCCGAAAGCATCGCCGGACTTCCTTTGCCGAACGCGCTACACACATGCGCAAAGCCGCCGGGATTCTCAACGCGGAATGTCGCGACCTTGGCCGATTGATGACTATCGAGATGGGCAAGCCGATCAAGGCGGCAATGGCGGAAGCGGAAAAGTGCGCTACCGCCTGCAACTACTATGTCGAGAATGCCGAGAAGTTTCTGGCCGACCAGCCCGTGCGCATGGAAGGCGGAGAGAGCTGGGTCACCTTTCAGCCGCTCGGCGTCGTGCTGGCTATCATGCCGTGGAATTTTCCGTTCTGGCAGGTCTTTCGGTTTGCCGCGCCCGCCTTGATGGCCGGCAACGTCGGCATTCTCAAACATGCTTCGAACGTTCCGCAGTGCGCGCTGGCTATCGAAGACGTTTTTCGCCGCGCCGGATTCACGGAGGGAGCGTTCCAGACACTGCTCATCGGATCCGACAAGATCGAGAGCATCATCGCCGATCCCCGTGTCGCAGCAGTAACCCTTACCGGAAGTGAAGGAGCAGGACGCTCAGTCGCCAGCGCCGCTGGAAAGAATCTCAAGAAGTCCGTCGTCGAGCTCGGCGGCAGCGATCCGTTCATCGTGATGCCCAGCGCCGACATGGAGTCCGCGGTGTCGACCGCGGTGACAGCGCGCATGATCAACAACGGCCAATCGTGCATCGCCGCCAAGCGATTCATCGTTCACGAAAAGATCTACGACCAGTTTTTGGAGAAATTCGTCGCCCGGGTGTCGAAGGTCCGCGTTGGGGATCCGATGGACGAGCAGACAGAGCTGGGTCCGCTGGCTACTGCTGCCATCCGTGACGAGCTCGATCAACAAGTCAAGGCGTCGGTAGCGGCCGGCGCGAAAGTGCTCACCGGCGGGACGAAGCTGGAGCGGGAAGGATTCTACTACGCGCCCACGGTTCTCAGTGACATTCCGCCCAATGCGCCCGCCGCGAGTGACGAGTTGTTTGGACCTGTGGCATCAGTGTTCAAGGCGAAGGACCTGAGCGATGCGATTCGCATCGCCAATGGTACGACTTTCGGGTTGGGCGCCTCGGCCTGGACGCGTGACGCCGCCGAGCGCAGTCAGTTCGTCGCCGAAATCGAGTCGGGGTTGCTGTTCATCAACGGCATGGTCGTCTCTGACGCTCGCCTGCCCTTCGGCGGCGTCAAGCACTCCGGCTTCGGCCGCGAGCTCAGCGAGTTCGGCATCCACGAGTTCGTGAACATCAAGAGCGTGCGTGTCATCGACGACAAGCGAGGCGAGACATCGGCTATCGAATAATCAGATATCCATCACCAGCTGGATGTCTGGATCGATCGTCGCTCCAGCACTGTCGCGCGTAACCCACGACACGATGAAAAACACCAGGAAGGACGCAACCATCGCCACTGCCGAAGCAGTTACGCCGGCGGGAAATTTGAAAACCTTCCAGTAAGAAGCCGTCTCCAGCGCGAGCGTCACCAACAATCCCGTTGCAATCGAGGCCATCGCGCCGGCCCGAGTTGCGCCTTGCCAGTTGAGACCGACGGCCAGCGCTGGCACCAGCGTCGATGCGAAGAGTCCCCAGCCAAAAATCCCGAGAAAGGCGACCATCGTCCCTGATTGCTGCGCCGTGATTGCCGCTGCGACCGCAATCAGAACCGTCGCCAATCTACCCCACCGTAGCTCGTTGGTGACCCTGCGCCCGAACGCGACCGGCAGATCATGGGTGACAATCGCCGCGCCAATATTGACAAAAGAGTTCGCCGCACTCATCGTCGCCGCCGCTACGCCGGAAAAGACCAGAGCGGCGAGAACTATCGGCGTGACGTTGAGCAGCAGGGTCGGCGTTGCCTGATCGGGACTCGTGAGCGGAGCAAGTCTTCCCGACAGCACGAATGCTTTGACTCCAACGCCGACCCCGAAGTACAGAAGGAGCACCAGTACCAGCCCCAGCGTCTTGAGCAGCGGATACCATTTGAGCTGCAGCGGATCACGCAGCATGTAGTACTTGTGCACCGCTTGTGGTTGGCCCAGCGACCCCATCGAAAAAACAAAAAAGAAGGAAAGCGCAGCGAGCGGAGTGAGACGGCCCCAAGGCCCGAGAAACGTGGGGTCGTGCACGAGTATCGTCCGTGAGATTTCCCCCAGGCCGCCACCGAAATTCAGCACGAACAGAAAAACGAGAACCGACGCCGCCGCCATCAGCGTACCCTGAAATACATCGTTGTAGATGCCGGCGAGGATTCCCCCAGACGCAGAGTACGCCAGCGTGACGCCCATCCCGATCCAGATTCCCCAGCCAAGGCCTACGCCGAAGATCGAGTTGATGACGACTCCCATCGCCAGGGCGTTGGTAGCCATGTAACCGATAATTCCGACGAGGATCGCAATCGCTGAGAGTCCTTGAGCACCACGCGACCTGTAGCGTGCGCCAATCGCGTCCGGAATCGTGATCAGTCCGCGTGCCTCGGCCAGCAGTCGCATCCGCTTTGCCAGCACCCAGGCGCCCATGACGTTGGTGACGGCGGCAGGAAGCACGATGTACATCGCCCCAAGCCCAGCGGCGTAGATGAAACCCGGGCCGCCGATGAAAGCGAACCCGGACACCGATACCGAGACCGATGCGACGGTGAGCGCGATGAGTCCGATTCCTTTTCCTGCGACAAAGAAGTCATTGGCCGTTCGCGTTCGCCGCGCCGCCCAGATACTGATTCCGATGATCACAGCGAAGTACAGCATGCCAACGGTGATCACGGCTGGCTCGGCCGCATTCGGCAGGGCGACTTGCAGCAACGCCGAGACTGCCCGCGCCTCCATCATTCGCTGAGGGTGTTTTCCTTTACCGACATCGGATCCCGATCGGAAGCCGCGTATCTGCGGCCGCTCTCACGAATGCGCTCGACATCTTCCGCCGACAACGTCAACGTCTCGAAAGTCATGGCATACGCGACAGGCAGGGCGATAATCGGCAGCAGTCCGACGCCGTAGATCACCACCGCCGCACGCGCCGGCAATCCAAGCCAAAGCCTGCTCAGCGGACCTTCCGACGCCGGCAGCGCGAGAGCCGCACCAAAACCAATCGCCAGAATGAGAATGACGAACGCGAATGGAATTTTCAGGCGACCGATTCCGCCGGCACCACGCACGGCGCCAAGGATCATGATCGCGCCCAACGCGACAGGAATTCCCACCGCCAGCAGCCAAGGCGCCCATGTCGGCGTTCCGCTCCGGCTGAACGCGGCTGCATAACCCGCCGCGATTGCAACGATCGCCACGAACAGCGCGATCAGCGCAATGCGTCTTGTCACAGCAGTGCGAGCAACGCGAACGTGGCGAGCCAGTGCTCTCCCATGTAATCCCCTGCCACGTGCGGGAGACTGGCGGTCAGGTGCTTCTCAGCTGCCTCCAACGCGATACTGCGGCGCGGATCGCTATCCGGCCACGTTTGAGCGATCGACCGCCAGCACCACGCGCGACTGAGGTTCAGTCCATCGAGATGCGCAATTTTCCCGTCGCTGCGATCACTCACGATCGCCGGATGGAATAACGTGGCAGGCTCGCGCACCGCGAGACGCGGCAGAAAACGATCGAGCCAGGCAGAAAAATTCTCGGGCCCAAGGACTCTGCGCATGCATTCTGCTTCCATCAGTGCGCTGGAAAGAAAGTCATCGCCGCCCGGCTCCCACACCTGACAATCAGCGTCGTTGCGAAACCAGGATTTCGCCTTCGTTGTCAGCGCCTTTCGCAGACCAGCGTCGCTGGATACGTCTGCGTATTCCAGCACCAGCGTGATAGCGAAGGCGCTGTTAAAATGAGTGCCGACTCGAATGGGATAGGTAGCTTTGGGGAGGAACGACTGAAAACGCTCATTGAAGGCTTCAGCGAGCGGAGCAAGTGCAGCAGTCCACTTCTTTGCCTTGCTCCCGTCGTGGCGATTGAGCTCCGCTGCAAGCATCAACAGCCAGGCCCAGCCATACGGTCGCTCGAAGGTCGCGGTCGACTTTCTGCCCAAATATCTCACCTCGCCCTTTGCCTTCGCCGAACTGAGCTGTGCATCGAACAGCTCGCGAATCGCGGCCGCTTCCTCGAGCTCCGGGAATAATCGCAGGATCGTAGCGAGCAACCAGTAGCCGTGCACGCACGAATGCCAGTCGAAGCTGCCGAAGAAAATCGGGTGCAGCTCCCGAGGCGACTTGAGGTCAGCTCGCTTGCCGACGACGTGATCGAGCTTGTTCGGGTACTCGCGTGTCACGTGTGACAGCGCCAGGCGCGCAAACCGCGCCGCGAGATTCGGCGTCAGCGATGTCTCGATCAATGCCGGAAGACGAGAAAGTTCATCAACAGAACGTTCGCACCAAGTAACATGAGTGCGGTGGGGATCTGGACCTTGATCACAGCATTCTCATCGGGAAGCTCCAGCAAAGCCGTCGGAACGATGTTGAAGTTCGCCGCCATTGGCGTCATGAGGGTACCGCAAAAGCCGGACAGCATCCCGATCGCTGCCATGATCGTGGGATCGCCACCAAACTTCTGGACGATCAGCGGCAGGCCGATTCCGGCCGTCATCACCGGAAATGCCGCGAATGCGTTCCCCATGATCATGGTGAAAGCGGCCATACCAATAGCGTAAGTCGTCACCACGGCGAACGGATGATCTAGAGGAATCCACTTCTGTGCGATTCCGGAGACTACCTTGCCGACACCTGCAATCGCGAACAATGCTCCCAGCGCGGCAAGCATCTGCGGCAGCACCGCGGCCCAGCCTACCGCATCGAGCAGGCGTCGTGCTTCGCGAATGGGCGCAAACAACGGCGGTCGGAGCATCACCATCCCGATTGTCAGTGCGATGATGGTGGCAATGGCCAGCGAGATCACCGTAACCTGCTTCAGATCCACCAGCGGAGCGCCGTTGACTATGATCCGTTTGAATAACACGGTTCCGAGCACCGTCACTATCGGGATGGTGAGCGCGGGAGCGAAGAGCTTGTTCCCCCAGCGCTGCGCACTTGCTTCGCGTTTCTGGCGGGTTTCGCCTTCACCCTTTCCCTGGCCAAGTCCGCGAATGCTCGCCACGAGGACCATCGCAATCACCAGAAATCCGTTAGCCAGGTCGGGGAGATACGAGCCGGCGAGAAATGTGACCGCGTAAATCCCCCAGAAGGCTGTGTTGTTCAAGCGCCGCGGATTGGTCGCGTCGCGTGCATTCACAACGGCGACGCCCAGCATCATCAGACCGCTCAGCCAGTAGATGTGCTCGAGCGTGATCACGCGTCTTCCATTTCCCTTTCGATCTCCGCGCGCAATTTCCGATCGAGCAGGAGCAGACGCGTGCAGTGGATAACCAGAGCGCAGACGGCGGTGGGGATCGCCCAGATGGCGAGCTGCGTCGGCTCCACGTGTATCCCGTTCTGGTCCAGAAACCCACGGATCAAAAGAATCGAGCCAATGGCAATGAAGATGTCTTCGCCGAAAAACAGCGCGATGTTATCCACCGCCGCAGCGTTGGCTCTGATCCGATATCGCGTTTTCTCAGGCAATTCTCCGAACTTGTTCTCGGCCGCGCCTTCAGCCATCGGTGCAATCAGCGGCCGCACCATTTGCGCGTGACCGCCGAGCGAAGTCAGGCCGAGCGCGGCGGTGACCTGCCGAATGGCGAAATAGACCAGCAGTACACGCGATGTCGTGGCCGTGCGCAGGCGCGCGATCACTGCCCGCGCGCGCTCCTTGAGGCCGGCGTGTTCCAGCAGGCCGATCACCGGCAGTACCAGCCAGACAATCGCTACGTAGCGGCTGGTGATGAATGCCTTCCCGAATGCCGCCACCACTTCCAGCGGGCCCAGCCCGCCGGCGATTCCTGTTGCCAGTCCGGCAACCGTGACGACAAGGAGCGGATTTATCCGCAGGACAAATCCGATGACGACTATTACTATCCCGATCAGGGAGAACATGGGCACATAAGGTAGCACCCGGCGTTATGTTGATGCTCGTCTGACGACCATGTCATCGCACTCTTTGCGCTCGATCTTTCTCGCTGCGCTCTTTCTGACGCCCGGAGTAGCGCGCGGGATTTCACCGGCGACCGATACGGTCAACGTCGGTGGCGTGACCGACACGGTTCACGCCGCGAGCGATCCAACTCAGACTTACGCCCTTTTCCTTCCCTCGCGATACAACGCTACTCGGCGTTGGCCGCTACTCATACTGATGGACCCGCGCGGCCGGGCGCTGCTCCCGTTGAAGCTCTTTCAGGCTGCCGCCGAACGATATGGCTATATCGTGATGAGCTCTTACCAGACCCAGAGCGACGGCCCGATTGAGCCGAATGACAATGCCGTCAACGCGATTCTCACCGACGCCCAGGCGAAATTTTCCGTCGACACCCATCGTTTCTACTTCGCTGGCTTCTCGGGAACCGGGCGACTGGCCTGGTACTATGCCTACTCCATTCCGTCAAACGCGGCTGGTGTTATCGAGGTGGGAGCAGGACTTCCGGAGCCCGACCTGCTGCTGCACGAGAGGATCAAAAACGATTCGACCGCTCCTTTCGCCGTCTTCCTGGGGGTTGGATCAACCGACTTCAATTACGAGGAAGTCCACGCTCTCGACGCGAAACTGAAGGTCTTCGGAATTCGCGACCACCTCGAGATCTTCGGCGGCACCCACAGCTGGCCACCTGATTCGGTCTGCGCTGACGCCATCACCTGGATGCAGCTACAGGCAATGCGCGACGGGCGCCTCGCCATCGACCGTCCCTGGGTCGATTCTCTCTTCGCGGATGCGGCTCGACGCGCCGATGAGCTCGCCAGCGTCGATCGCTACGCGGCATTCATGCTGTACCAGCAGCTCGAATACGACTTTGCCGGCGTCCACGACATGACAGGGGTGAAACTCGCCGCCGAGCGATTTGCCGGCTCCGAGTCGGTCAAACACACTGTGAGCCGGTTAGCAGCGTTCGCCGCCGCCGAACAATCCTTTCATCAACGTGAAGATTCTTTCTTCTCCGATTTTACGAAAAACTCCCAAAAAGGAGCCGACAGACTTCGAGCGATGCTCGACCTCGACGCGCTGCGCGATCGGGCGGCCCAGACGAAGGACACCCTCGACGCCTCCGCCGCTGCACGCCTCCTCTCCTCAGTCTTCGTTCGCGCATCGTTCTACGAGCCGCGGCGGTATCTGTCTCTCGGAGACACGCTGACGACCCTTCGCCTGTATGGATTAGCGCAATCGATCCATCCCGACGATAGGCAATTATGCGCCGAGCGTGATCGCGTGTTCCGCGCCTTCGCTCAGACGAAATCGGTGCCCCGGGAGCTGGCGTGCGAGTCGGCATCGAAAGCTCGCCCGCCAAGCTGACGCTGGGGGTTCCACGAATGCTTTTCGTCGCGCGCCTCTCTCAACCAGGCATAGAGCGCATCGTACACGACAAAGCCGTAGCGAAGCTGTTCGTGGTCGTCATTGAACAGTCGCGATAAGCCGAGCGAGACAGCCAGCAGCCCCGCACACTGCGGCGCCATCTCCAGCTTGTCCGTATCCGCGCCACGAACTATTCGCGCCAGAGCAGCGAGCGATTGGTCCTCGAGATGGTACTTGGCCAGAAAGGCATCGAAGCTACACAGCGGACCCTCGTGCGACAGCTCGACACCTTCGACGTCGTAAGGAGTCGCGCCAGTCTCACGCGTCACTCTGGCAACGTCGGCGGGCGGAACGAACAGAAACTCCGGCTCCCTGTCGATAAACCTCGCGATCAGCCACGGACACGCCACACGATCGATCTTTGGCCGTTCCCGCGTCACCCATTTCATACATTCCTCCCCGGCTGCTTACTGAAAAATCCGTAGAGATCGTCGAGCAAGGCTGCACCTCGCTCCAGTCTCTTCTGGTCGGTGGCATTGGACTGCACTATCCCACGAATGAAGGCAGCTGTGCCGGCCGTCTCGGGGCGATTGGACCGATCGTCCTTGAAATCGATGTCGTGGACGATCTCACCGATCGCACGTAGCGCCCGATCCTTCAGCGCGAATCGACGCAGCAGCGTTTGGAACGTGCAGCTCTCGCCGACGTGAGTGTATTCGGCATCGAACATGTCGAAGCGCAGCTCACCGCCTTTCGGCCGGTAGCCGCGAGCGGCAACGAACTTGAAGCGCGCCTTTTTGTCGATGAAGCGCCGTATCAGCCACGCGCTGGTAATACGGTCGACGTGCACATCTTCACGCGTCACCCAGGTGTGGCCGGGCTTGATCGCGTCCGGATTGACAACCAGAGCCTGCTCCTCCTTTCTATCACCAGCCCGCTCGCTTTCAAGCATCGTATCGAGCTCCTCGTCGGTAATTCCTTCCACGAATTCCGCCTCGGCGATGACCGCGCTACCGCCGTCGCCCTCGATCTCGCGGCGCAACCACACAAAATCCTCCAGAGCTTCGTCGCTGATTGGCAGAGCGTAGACAGTTTTCTTGATTGGTACCGCACCCAGCCGTCTCAGACGTCTTCTCACCTTCACCCGCACGTAATCCGGCTTCGGCGGCAGCTGGTGGATCAACAGGAGCCAGCGCCGTTTCCGAGCCCGGCCTTGCGCCGATGATTCTTTAGAAGCATCCATTGATTCTATTGTATCATCGTAATTACGGGCGGTCAATCCGCCGTGGCAGGCTGTGCGCGCCGAGGAAACGAACTCCGGCTTTCTTATCGCCGAAAAATCAGCGAATCACTAGCGGCCGATCCAGTAATTCACCTTCACCTGGAAGACGTTCGTCGGCCGGTCGCGGAAGATCGCACTCCTCTGCGCACTGAAATCGAAGTTGCCGTTGGGGTCGCTTCCCGTCCGGCTCTGCGTCCACACGAAGAAGACCGTCGAACCAGGGCGATATTCCCAGCGGAGAACGGCATTACCGATCAGGGACCGGAAGGTGAAATCGGGATCATCGAAACTGAACGGCGCGGCGGGGCCCGCTCCATCCGGATCCACTGTGTACTTTGCGTTCGTGGTTGGGGAAGCGGGTGTTCGCACGATGGTGCCGATGTCCTGCCCGTAAATCACCTTGTGGTACGTGCGCAGCCGCGCGAACTCACGGAATGCCGAGTATCCGCCGCTGGAAATGAAAGGCTGGGCAAAGAGCTGCAGCGTGAGATTCGGATTGAACGTCCAGTTCACTCTCGTGTCCAGCGAGACCGTCCGCGTCTTGATGAACGCGAAGACGTAGCGGTTGCCGTAGAACGACGCCGCCGTCGGGTCCGCGACCGTCGTTACGTACTGCGCCGCATCTTCATCGGCAGTAAAGGTCGGGGAAAGACTTATGAAAACATTGGTCGAGGGTTTCAGCCCCAAACCCGGTTGAAGTATCAGTGTGTGGGTATCAGCGTTGACGCCGCGCCCGACTTGTACTGTGAAGTCTCCGACCGCGCTCTTACGCGCGTCAGTCGAGACCTCGAGCATTCCGAATTTGTAACCAGTTCGCATCACCACTGGCCCGCCGCGCGTCAGCCGATCATCGAGCACGGTTGGGTGATAGATCGCGAAGCTGCGAACTTTCCAGTAGTTGAGGAACATGTTCTCGTAGTACGCTTGCGCCTGCGCGTCTGTCCTGTCACCGTCGTAGTTGAACTGCTGCTGCGCGCCGACGAGCCAGGCAATCTCTCGGTACCACGATCCCGGCGTCGCCCACTGGCTGCCGATGTTCGCGTTCATCCATTTGTAATCAGCGCGGCTCAGAAATGAGAGATCGTTCACCTCGAAGCCGGGGCTGCGCCAGTTCTGAGCTAGCTCCCAGAGCCAGAACCCATTGTCCTTGGCGACGCGCGTGTAGATCCCGTAGCCCTTTAGCGAGTTTGCGTTTGGCTTGTACGACGCGTCGAACAGACCGTCGGTCGTCACCCGCCGGTCGGGACGCTGGAAGTAGTGCGCACTCGATTGCTGCGTCGCGTCCATCACTGCCGTGGATCCAGCCACGTCGGAAACCAGCATCGAGCCAATCCAGGAGTACTGGCGCTGCGCCCAGCGGTGGTTCCAGTCGATACCACCTGCTTCAGCGTGGCTACGCAATCTGTCGCTCACAATCGTATCGTTTAGCTGACGCAGCGTCGACGTGAATGCGCCGCCGATCGTCGTCGCGCCCTGATTGAGATCTTTCTTGATCCGACCGACGAAATAGTTGGTCAGCGGTTCGACCTGCTGCGTCCGCTCGGGGGCACCGATTGCCGTCACGTATCGCGCAGTCTCCCTGCCAGTGACGGCGTCCAGCATTCCGACCGTGTATCCGCCACTTGTACGCCCGGTGATCTTTCCCGCACCGATGATTGTCGTGTTGTCGGGGGTGTCAGCAAAGCCGGCGACATCGCGGACGTATCCATTCAGCTGGGGCGGCCTGCCGATTCGCCGCGAGTAGAAGAAATCGAGACTGGAGGTGTTGCTGCAGAAGAAGCAATTGAAGTTGCCGAAGTCGAACGCGCTGCTGCCGGCAACGAAGAACGGCCGCTTTTCCTGATAGTACGTCTCGTATGCGGAGAGATTGATTGTCGCCGGATCGACCTCGACCTGCCCGAAGTCCGGGTTGATCGTGGCGTCGAGAGCGAGGCTGGGGGTGAGCAGGTACTTGATGTCCGCGCCCGCGCTCATCCGGCCGTAGCTGCTGCTGTGATACGGATCACCCGGGGTTGCATACTTGAATTGCTGGCGAGATTCGACGTATGGCAGCAGCTCGAGCTGACGCGGCTGCGGGCCAATCCTGAGTCCGTTCAACGTGCCGAAGTACGCAGGGCCACCCGCCTCACTCAGCTTCCGGAACGACCACATGTCCTGTTCGTGAAGGCGGTCGGTGTAGCGCCAGATCTGCATTCCCCACGTCTGCAGACTGTCCCGCGAAAACCGCAGCTGCGAGTACGGGATCCGCATCTCGGCGGTCCAGCCGAGTGAGTCGACGCGAGTCGCCGCTTCCCAGATCGGATCCCACGAAGGATCTCCGTTGAACTGATCGCCGCGCACGCCGGCCGGGTTCACTTCGAACAGAGCCTGGTCGATCTTGTTGTGGTACGGATCCAGAATCACGATCAGCTTGTCGGTCGTGAGTGAATTGAACGAGCCGTTGTTCCCATTCGAGTCCAGCAACTGGTCGCGACGAGAGACCGGTGCGTGAATGCCGCGGCTGCCGAGGCTGTCGTACATGCGCGCACCGATATAAATCGCGCGCTCGTCGTAAAGAACTCTGACTTCGGTTCGCTGGCTGGCTGGCGCACCTTCGTGCGGCTGTTGCTGACGGAAGTCAGTGATCGGCGTCGCCTGCGCCCATGCGGCTTCGTCCAGCTTGCCGTCGACATTAATCGATCCGGTCAGCGACGACGCGGTGGCAGCCGGGACAGACGTCAAGCTCGTCTGAGCAGTCTGCGCTCTGGCCCTAGCGGCGCCGACGACAATGACGAGCGCCACCATGAACTTTGCTGGTCTAATGGAGATGGACATCAATGGCTTATGAGGACGGGTGCAACTTGGACAACTATACATTACGGAGAGGTTTTGATTCTGTTTCGCACGATGAGTACACTTCGGCATGAAAGAGCTGCGCCGCGACGAATTACCTTCTCTGGTTGATCTCGAGTCGGCAGCGACGTTGATCTACGGCTCGATGCCGCCGACGCCGGAGTACCGATGGCCCCTTCTCGAAGCGCGCGTCGGCACGACGGTGTGGGTCAAGCACGAGAACCATGCTCCCACCGGTGCATTTAAAGTGCGCGGCGGCCTCGTCTATGTTGACGAGCTTTGTCGCCACGCCGCGAAGCCGGCTGGAGTAATCTCCGCCACGAGGGGAAATCACGGTCAGTCCGTTGGCTTCGCTGCTCGCCGCTTTGGAATTCCCGCCGCTGTCGTAGTTCCAGCGGGGAACAGTGTCGAGAAAAACGCCGCCATGCGAGCACTCGGCGTCGAAGTGATCGAGCAGGGCCACGACTTTCAGGCAGCTGCCGAGATCGCCGACGATGTCGCCGCCACTCGCGGCTGGCACCGGTTCCCGTCGTTCCATCCTTTGCTGGTACGCGGCGTCGGCACTTACGCGCTCGAGCTTCTGCGCGAAGTTCCTGATCTCGATACGGTTTACGTGCCCGTCGGAATGGGTAGCGGGCTGTGCGGAATGATCGCGGCGAGAGATGCTCTGGCGCTCGATACGCGCGTTGTCGCAGTAGTGTCGAAAGGCGCGCCCGCCTTCGCCCAATCGTTCGAGCAAGGGCGCGTCATCTCCCACGAAGTCACCACTCGTGTCGCCGACGGAATGGCGTGCAGAACACCCGATGCTGCAGCGCTGGCGATTGCAAAGCGCGGCGCGGAGCGAGTGGTGCAGGTCAGCGACGACGAAGTGGAATCAGCGATGCGAGCGCTGTTCGCCGACACTCACAACACTGCTGAAGGCGGTGGCGCGGCGGCGTTCGCCGCCTTGCTCCAGGAGAAGGACAAAATGCGCGGCAAGAAAACAGCCGTCGTTCTATCCGGCGGAAATGTCGACAGCCCGCTATTCAGTCGGATCCTCGCCCGCGCCCAGCCCGCCGATTGAAAACACTCCGTTCGTTGCGTCGATGTGGATCGGCCCATACCGCGCGACGTCACTGCCAAGAATGCCGTCAGTGTTGATCAGGCTGGATGAGACTGGTCCGTAGACGATCACATTCTCGAGGCGCATCGACGTTCCGCTGACTTCGATAGCCAGGAATGGCACCACCCGATCGGTCGCACGTCCTGTGCGGGCAATCCCGAATACGCGATTGTCAGACACTCTGGTGGATATGCCCGACCGCTCCAGCACGGTTGCGTTGAGAAACGTCGTCTGCGCCCCGGTGTCCAGCGTGAAGTGAAGCTTCCCGCCCTCTTTTGTCAGCACTTCTATCATTGGCTTGCCGAGCCAGGCGAGTTTTTGCCGAGGGTCTCCGACGAAACGATGACGTTCGGGCCGCCTGAGTTTGATCGTGCCAGTCGTGTAATTCATCGTCAGATCGAACTGACGCATGGTATCCCACCCGATGATGCCATCGACGCGCAGGCCCCCGCGCTGGACGCCCTGCGCCGACGACCGCAGGTACATGAGAGATTGGTCGATGATGACCGCCGGCGAGTTGCTGATGACGATCGAGCCAAGATCGATGCGCTTTATTGTCGCCGCTTTCACCGGAGCGGAACCCGCGAATGTTCGAACGGTGAGAGTGTCCTCCGATAACGGAGTAATCCCGGCATCCTCGGCAACCGACGAGCTGATAACCGTCATGCTCGAGCCGGTGTCGAGCCAGAAGTCATATTGCTTGCCGTTTATGAGAACACGCACCGTCGGCGTTCCGACCGGTGTGAGATTAAGACGCAATTCCAGCGGCGTGTCCGGAAAAGTCATCACCTCTTCCGGGGCGCCAGCGAATACCTTGCCCCAGCTCTCCAGATCACTGGTGATCTTTTTGTCATCGGCGCCAAGACGAGAGTTGAGCGGTAGATCGCGCAGCTCTGACCATTTGCGCTCGTAACGAAGCGTCGCCGCCAGCATCACCTGCGAGGCGACTGCAACGCTGATGTCTCTTTGCTGCTGACTCACGGCAGCGAAAGCACTCTCGGCGCTGCCGACGTTTCCGTCGGCCAGGAGTGCCATCGCCTCAGCGAAGCGAGCCTCAGCGTCGGTCTGTGCCGCATGGCGCAACGTCGTCAGGTCCATCTCGGCGAACGCTGTCCAATAGGTCTCGGAATAGAGATTGGGTGCGGAAGCGACAGGCAGCGCCGAATCAATCGTGCCACTGCCGATGGGCATTCCCGGGCCGGGCTGGAAATTCGCCTGGCGCGTTATATATCGGGCGTACGGCAGCGAATAATTTGTCGCGGATGCCCGTTGCACTCGACCAAACATCAACCACCAAAGGAATGCAACTAGCCAGGCGTGCGTACGAAACGCTGGGAGTCGAGCATAGATGCTCGAGTCGGTCGCGCCAATGCAGGTTTGACGCATACGGCCCCTCCGAATGAGGATCGGAGCTCAGTGAGCTGGTGGGCCGTAGCTGCATCTCCGACTGATGATTGGATGGAGGATTGGCGAAGATGGTTTGTCAAAGTTTTGTCAAAATGACATCCATCTCGTCATTTTCAGCAGCAACACGTTTTCGGGAGCCGTTCGAAACAAGTCCGTCGCGTCCCTGGATAACTGGAAAGGCGTGGGGTCAGCATCCACGTGACGACCCTGCGACCACACCACAAAGAACGTCGAGCCCGGGCGGTACTCCCAGCGGAGGACGACATTCGACCGGAACTCCTTCACGTTGAACGCAGGATCGTCGAACGTTAGATCGGGCGATCCGTCTCCATTTGTATCCGCTTTGTAAACGTTGCCCGCGAGTGTAGGAACGAATCGTCTAAACCTGTCAGAGTATTTCGCCGCTCTGGGTGCTGTGACCTCCTTGAAATCCGAATACGTCCCGGCAGAAAGAAACGGCTGCGCATACAACTGGAGAGTCAGCTCGGGTGAGAACGCGAGATCGAGCCGCGTTGTCAACGCAGCGGTGGTACGATTGAGTGCGCCGACCACATAGCGAGGATTCGCGTCACTCCCCGCCTGTGCCACGTAAAAGATGTCGCTTTTCTCGCGAGTGATACTCGGGCCCAGCGTTATCGTCGCACTGCTCAACGGCTGCCAGTTCAGTGTCAGAGAAAACGAAACAGACTGCTGTCCCGGGTCATCCGATTTGACTACGCTGTACATCCCGTTGAGTCTCAGCGCCTTCTGTTGCGGAGAATAGAAACTCCCGAACGCGACCCACGCGCCCTCTTCATTCAGGAGAGGTCCGCCGCGTAGCCTGAGGGTGTGCGCTGACAACCGGCGCCCAACTCGCAGGGAAGAGCCCCAGAAATTCCGCAGCTCGCCCTGCAGGTCCACATTTAGCTGAGTGAACGTGCGCTCACCGCCGTAGGTCCACCACGACCAGGTGTTGGTATACACGCTCCAGTTGTTGAACACGGAGCCGGGGTCGCTCTGCACCCTGCCGACCCAGACAAAGTCTTCCGACCAATCGGCGACTTTCTGGATTCCGATATCGTTGACGTCAAATCCCGGCGTCCGTGTATAAAAGGCGTTGCCGTATCGCCAGTGGCCGCTCGAGCGATCGGCTTGCAGTCGCGCGCCGTAGCCAGTCAGTGATGTTTGCGTCGTGTCGTAATCGATGTGATCGGCGCCGGGACGCTGGAAATAGTGCGCCGACGACCGTTCCGTCTCCGCAATCGAGTGGGGTGATCCATGAATCGCCGATCCGAACACCCCGCCAAAGATCTCGTAGGTCGTTCCATTGTCTCCACCGAACCGATGACGGAAGTCGAGACCCGCGGAGTAGGCGGCGTCGTGTAGCTCCGACGCCGCGGTGCCCATATCAAACCGATTCGTCGCGGTGACCATGCCGCCGATCGAGCTCTTGCCCGATCGCAGGTCCTTCTGTACACGTGCCACGCTGTAACTCGTAGTGGGCTCGACGAGCTGGCGAGAGGTTCGGCCGAGGCTGTCGACGATGTCGGCGTGCGCCGCACGCGTCACAGCCTCGAGGACGCCGAGCGAAAGCCCGCCGCTAGTCTTCCCCGAGATCTTTGCCGCACCAGCGATAGTGGTCTGCTGCGGCTCGCGCACGAACAGCGCTGTCGAATCGGCGCTTATTTCCGGCGCGCGGCCGATACGCCGCGGATAAAACAGGACTTCGTCCGGACTTTCGTAGATCGGCAGGGAGAACAAGCCGCCATTCTCCACAAAGAAAGGCCGGCGTTCCTGGAAGGTCGTCTCGAAACCAGAGATGTTGACTTCAGACGGGTCGGCTTCCACCTGGCCAAAATCGGGATGCACCGTCAGATCGAGAGTCAGGGCATTGCCAAGTCCGAGCTTGGCATCGAGACCGGCGCCGCTGTTGAACGCAGATGATCGATAGAACGGATCCGCGCGCTCGCCGGGTGACCGCGTTACGCTACCACTTACGTACGGAATAATTTCCCGACGCCGCGCTGGGGCGAGGAAGTCGATGTCCGTGAGCTCACCGAACCGCGACACTTCACGCTGCTCACCAGTTGGAACCGCCGCCCAGCTCGACCACTCCTGTCGGCGGCCAATATTGCGATAGAAGTTGACTCCCCAGGTCGAGGGTTGGTTCGGCGAAATCGAGTAACGGAGCTGCGACAGTGGAATGCGGAACTCGGCCGTCCACCCCAGGGAGTCGCGCGCAACCGCAACATCCCAGACTGCATCCCAGCTGACGTCACCGTGCGAGTCATCGTAGTGGTACATGTCGAACTTGACGCCGGCAGGATTGACCGCGAAGTGAAACGCAGTGCGCCGGTCGTGAAAGGTGTCGAACATCACGTCCATCCAATCGGAGGTGATGTTCGCATCCCGGCGCGCCAGTGGGGCGAGGATGCTGTCCGGCGAGTCGTACGCGCGCATGCCGACGTAAACGGCGTCGCCCACGAATACGACGCGCGCTTCGGTGCGTCTCGTCGAGGGAACGCCACGCTGCGGGTAGTTCTGGGTGAAATCGGTGGCGACGGGTACCGTCAGCCAAATGGGGTCATCGAGACGGCCGTCCATGCGCGGCGCGGTCGGGGCTTGGGCGCCGCGCAATACGCGTCCGCCGGTTGCGCTCGATTCGGCGGCCACCGGTGGCCGCGATTGCAGCTTGGGGGGCTGAGACTGGACGACGCTCTGCTGGGGCGCCCACAACAGGGCGGTGACGAACAACAACAAGGCCAGCTCCTACTAGAAATTTAGTAGAAGCTAGCCTCGGCCCTGAATTGTGTCAACTAGTTTTTTAGTAGCTAGCCCAGACTTGTGCCTGGAAGCCCAGACCTTCCAGCCAACAATGGAGCGCGCCGGGTTCGGGCATGAAGGCAGCGGTTGCAATCAGGATCCCAGCGACGAGAGCCAGCCGTGCCGCCCGTAACCGCCCTGACCTCCGCTCGGCGGTGATGATCTGCAGCCGCTCCTCGAGCGAGGACAGCGGACGCGACAGGGCCGGAATCGGAAGCCTGCACCCAGCGGCGCGAGATCCCGCCTCGAGCAGCAACAGTCCGTAGGTACGTGGATCTGAGCCGCGTCTCAGCACGCGTGAGTCGCAATCGACTTCCAGTGCCACCCGCAGGCGACGAGCAATCCACCACACCGCCGGATTCCAGGGCTGGATGACGGTCGCCACGAGGGCCAGCGCGCTCAGCAAATGATCACCCGACCGCTGGTGCTCCAGCTCATGCGCCATGATCAGCGAGCGCACTCTCTCGTTCTCGGTCAGCGCCCACTTCGGTACCACGATCACGCTCTTGATAAAGCCGACGATCGCCGGGCCTTCCGCATCGGAGACCAGTACTGGATGGCCATCAAGAGAAGCCTTCTGCCACGCACGCCGACGCTGAACGAGACGCCAGATGGCGATTGCAAACATCGCTGCCACGATTGCGGAAGACCCGCGCATCAACAGCGACAAAATCGAGTCCCATTTTGGCAGTGAATCGTAGAACCGGATGTAGCTGCTCGCCGGCCAATCCAGCCAGCTTGGTCCGTGCCGACGCGGGATCAATGCGGTCGCGCCTATGACCGCATCGTACATCGCCATCATGCTGATTCCCAACGTCGCCACCATCGCGGCGAAC
>Ga0070708_100000928_pt1 | contig 22181 bp, 20 predicted proteins | sample KBSK5503metaG_FD_65469 | JGI IMG/M metagenome (GOLD analysis project Ga0070708, IMG submission 65469) | Corn, switchgrass and miscanthus rhizosphere microbial communities from Kellogg Biological Station, Michigan, USA - KBS K5-50-3 metaG | ecosystem: Host-associated > Plants > Roots >... | reverse complement strand
GCTTGCCCTCGACGCTCTGGCGCATCCGGGGCCGGCCGACCCGATGCGCATCCCGCCGACGACGTGCGCGGAGGTCACGATCCCGGGCATCGGGCTGCGCGCGGCGCTCGATCCCGAGATCCTGTACTGGGCGGGCTTCACGCGACCGAGTCAGGGTCTGGAAACCGACTCCGAACCTCCGCTGCGCGACTACGCGGGTGGAGGCTAGACCGGGTCGAGGAACCACGGGCTGGCGTACGCCACCGCGCCGCCGTGCGCCTCGAACGGAGCCTTCGCGTGCGGGTGCATCGGGCGGTCCGGGTCGATGATCCGCAGGAACAGCCAGTCTCCCTCGCCGCGATCCGCGATGACCGTGAACCCGACGGAAGGCTGATCGGGCGCCGGCACGACGATCGGCACGGACGCGGCCAGCACCGGATCGGTCTTCCCAGGGCGAACCACCTCCACCCAGAGGGTCTTTCCCACCCACTCGGGGCCGCGGTCGATGTCGAGTTCGACGACGATCGGTCCGGAGCCGTGCGCGAACGATGAGCCCATGGGCGCGCCGTTCGCGGTCGCGTCGAGGCGCAGCCCGGGTTCCAGGCTGGCGAACGCGCGACGAGCGAAGAGGGCGTCCCGCACGGCGTTCCGGGTCAGCGCAGAAACCCACAGACCGCCGCGCGACATGCCCGGCCGGCCGTAGACACCGGAGTGTTCGTCGCTCACGCCGGTGAACCCGACGCGCCACCCGGCGTTCAGGCAGGCGTTGAAGGGGTTCGCCATCCCCTCCTCCGCCTTGTAGAAGAAGAAGTCCGGGTAGCGATAGCCGTTCGTGTTGAAGGCTTCGAACATCGTCACGAGCTTCGCCGCTCGCGGGTCGAACGTCCATCCTTCGAAGTCGCCGAAGTCACCGGGGTGGTTGAAGCCGGCGATCCCGTCGTTCCCGCCGCCGAACAGTGCCTTCTCCGGCGGCGAGGCGAGCCAGTTGTAGAAAGGCTTGATCGTCGCGATGTCGGGTGCCTGTTCGAAGAGGTCGACCACAGGTTGCGATTGCGGGAACACCTGGTCGACCTGAGAGATCGCCCGCGGAGTGATGAGCGCGCGCATGTGCAGCGGGTCGGTGAACTTCTCGGTGAACCACACGTTGAGATGGCCGACCGTCGGCGTGCTGTATTCGAAGGCTCGGAACGACACGAAGCCACCGGGGTCGTACGCGGCGTCGGCGATCCTTCCCATGTCGCCCCAGTCGGTGTCGTTGATGCCCTCGACCATGTCGCAGCCGCCCTTGTTGTGGCCCGGGCAGGTGAGCTCGCCGTGACCCTTCCCCATGATCGCGTGCTCGGTCATGCACGCGACGTCGATCCCGGCCGCGCGGATGTCGGCCAGTGCGCGATCGGGATCGCCGAACGCGTCGCCGGAGATCAGGCTGTGGTTGTGCAGGTCTGAGTGGACGAGGAAGACGTTCTCGGACGCGGCGAGCTTCGAGGACCGCGAGGCGCCGGTGGTCGTCCCCAAACCCCCAAGCGGCGAGGAGGCGATCGACGCGAGCGGCCGGGCCGCCAGGATGCCGCCGACCGCGGCGACGCCCTTCAGGAACTGCCGCCGCCGGATACCGTGCTTTTCCATGGCGACTGAGTTCGCCGCGGGCGCGTCGCAGCCCTGCCTTCGGGAAGCCGGTGGCAATGGTGTCGATTCCGCCCGGCGCTTGTTCGTCGGTAGTAGTAAAGGGCCCGCCAAGGGGTCCGCGAGGGAAAAGGAGCCAGCCATGCCGGAGTATCTGATCCTGATCTACGAAGACGAGGGGGCCATGGCCACCGCCGGCGAGGAAGTCTTCGAGCAGGTCATGAAGGGACACAACGAGTTCGGCCACAACAACGAGAAGGCGCTCCGCGGCGGAAACGCGCTGCAGCCCCCGAGCCAAGCGACGTCCATCCGAACCGATTCCTCCGGGCGTTTCGTCGTCTCGGACGGGCCGTTCCTGGAGACCAAGGAAGGCATAGGCGGCTACTACCTCGTCGAGGCCGCCGATCTCGACGAAGCGATCGCCCTCGCGAAGCAGGTCCCTGCTGCGTCCGGCGTCGAGATCCGTCCAGTGAGGGTCTTCGACTAAGCATCGACTCCGCGTCCCGGCGCCGCCCATTCTTAGCTGCGCCGGGACGCGGCCCGGTGTCGCGCGAGGTGGCTCTGCAGATACGCTGGGCGCTTCGTGGAACAGCTCTTCGAAACCGTGACGCAAGCCTTCGTCTCCACGTCGCGTTCTCGCGCAGGAGATCCGGCCTTCTCGCGCCTCGAAAGCGACGGATGGCACACACTCACGTGGGGTGAGACGGGCGATCGCGCGGCGCGGATCGCGACCGGGATCCGCGAGCTCGGCGTGAAGGCGGGCGAACGCGTTGTGTTGATGACCCGGAACCGGCCGGAGTTCAACGTGTGCGACGCTGCGGCGCTGCTCGCCGGCGCGACCCCCTTCTCGATCTACTCGTCGTCCTCGCCCGAGCAGGTGCTGTACCTCGCCGGGCATTCCGAGGCGACCCTGGCGATCGTCGAAGACGCCGGATACCTCGAGCGCTTCTTGAAGGTGCGTCCCGACTTGCCCTCCCTGAAGAACATCGTCGTGATGGAGGACGAGGGCGTGACCGCGGAAGCGATCCGGCTCGACTCGCTGCTGGAGAACGACCCCATTGACGTCGACAAGGCGGTGTCCGATGCGTCTCCCGAGGATCTGCTGACGCTCGTCTACACGTCGGGCACCACCGGCCCGCCGAAGGGTGCGATGATCCTCCACCGCAACATCTGCTGGACTCACGCGTCGTTCAACTCGCAACTGGCCGATCAGGACTGGGCCTACAACGGGCGGTCGCTTTCGTACCTCCCGCTGGCGCACGTCCTCGAGCGCTGGTACGCGCACTACTACCCGATCTTCAACGGCTACTCGGTCTGGCACTGCCCGGAGCCGTCCCAGCTCGCGCAGTTCCTGCCGCAGGTCCGGCCCGATTTCTTCGTCGGCGTTCCGCGTGTGTGGGAGAAGCTTCGCTCGGGGATCGAGGCAGCCGTCGCTTCGAACGACGCGTACAAGGAGCCCTTCGAACGCGCGATGGCCGCGGGGTACGAGCGACTCTCCTACGACGAACGCCGTGAGCCGCTGCCCGACGATGTGCGCGCACGCTGGGAGGAGGCGTCGGCCGGAGCGCTCGCGATGGTCCGCGGCCTGGTCGGGCTCGACAACTGCAAGATCGCCGGGGTGGGCGCGGCGCCGGTTCCTCACGACCTGCTGCGCTTCTGGCGAGCGCTCGGGATCTTGCTCTCCGAAGGATTCGGGATGACCGAGACCTCGTTCATCGCCACATACGACGTGTGGGAGCCGAAGGTCGGCTACGCCGGCCGGACGGTGCCGGGAATGGAGATGAAGCTCGCGGAAGACGGAGAGCTGTTGATGCGGGGCGGAAACGTGATCCCCGGCTACTTCAAGGATCCCGAGCGCACAGCCCAGACCTTCGACGCGGAGGGATGGTTGCGCACGGGGGATATCGCCGAGATCGACGACGAGGGGTACATGAGGATCGTCGATCGCAAGAAGGAGCTCATCATCACCGCCGGGGGGAAAAACATCTCGCCGGCGAACATCGAAGCGGCGCTCAAGGCTTTTCCCTTGATCGGTCAGGCGTGCGTGATCGGCGACGACAAGCCCTATCTCACCGCGGTGCTCGTGCTGGACCCGGACGGCGCCGCCGCGTTCGCTCGCACGAACGATCTGACCGCGACGACCCTCGAGGACCTATCGAGGGACCCGACGGTGTTTGCGGAAGTCGAACGCTCGGTGAAAGAGGCGAACGCGCACTTCTCGCGCGTCGAGCAGATCAAGAGATTCACCTTGCTGCCCAACGAGTGGCTTCCCGACTCCGAAGAGCTAACACCGACGATGAAGCTGAAGCGACGCGGTGTGCACAAGACCTACGCGGCCGAGATCGCCGCGATGTACGACTGAGACGAATCCCCCGGGGATGGCGATAGAACAGACCCGCGAGGCGGCTTCGGGTGTGCAGCTCGCCGAGGTGGTCTCTGCGATCGCGCTCGCGGCCGACCTCGGTCTCGGCCAGCCCCTCGAGCACGTGCTTCGATCGTGTGCGATCGCGACCCGATTCGCCGAACATCTCGGTGCTTCCGAAAACGACCGGACGACGACCTACTGGGTCTCGCTGTTCGTGGCCGCGGGCTGCACCGGAGTTTCGTTCGAGTTCGCGAAGATCTTCGGGGATGACATCTCCCTGCGCGCCGGTTTGGGTTCAGTGACCTCACCCTTCGCGTTTCTGCAGTTCGTGCTCGGGCGGGCAGGCGGGGACGCGTCGATCGTGAAGAAGACCGCCGTCCGCGCGCGATTGCTGGCGACGAAGATGAAAACCGTCGAGCAGGCGATCTTCGCGCACTGCGTCATCAGCACCCGGCTCGCGGAAAAGGTGGGCCTGGGGGAATCGGTGACTTCCGCACTCATGCAGTCGTTCGCACGCTGGGACGGCAAAGGGATTCCGCGTGGCTTGCGCGGCACCGACGTCGTTCTTCCCGTGCGCATCATCGCCATCTCCGACACGCTCGAGGTCTTGCACCGCGAGCGCGGGATCGATGGGGCGATAGCGGGTCTAGGGAAGCTCGGAGGCATACTGCTCGACCCTTCGCTGGTGAAACAGTGCTCGGCGATCGCTCAGGATCTCATCGACGCGGTCGACGGCGACTCGTCGTGGGACGCGATCATCGCGGCGCCGCCGAATCGCACACTGACCGACCGGGAGCTCGATGATGCTCTCGAGCTTCTCGCGGATTACGCGGATCTCAAATCGCCGTGGTTCTCCGGTCATTCCCGCGGAGTGGCGTCGCTGGCCGAGGCGGCCGCGCGCCACGCAGGGCTTCCCGAGCGTGACGTCACGTCCTTGCGCCGAGCTGCGCTGTTACACGACATCGGACGCAACGGAGTGCCCAACTCGATCTGGGACAAGCCGGGACCGCTGACCGACGACGAGCGCGAGCGCGTGCGGCTCCACGCCTACTACACGGGTCGGGTCCTGCATCGAGCGGGCCGCTTGGCCGAGCTGGAGCAGATCGGTTCGGCTGCGCACGAGCGCGCGGGCGGCAGTGGGTATCCGCGCTCGATCGCCGGGGAGACCATCCCGTTGCTCGGTCGAATCCTGGAATGCGCGGACGTCTACACCGCCATGTGCGAGGACCGGCCCCACCGACCGGCTCCCGGAAAGGACGCGGCGGCGCAGGAGCTTCGGCGGGCCGCACGCAGTGGTGAGCTCGACGGCGCGGCGGTCGACGCCGTCCTCGCCGCAGCGGGACATGCGGTGCGCAGCCGGCCGAGCGCTCCCGCGGGTCTGACGCCGCGCGAAGTCGAGGTGCTGGAGCTCGCGGCGCGAGGCGCTACGACGAAGCTGGTCGCGAGCCGGCTCGGGATCACCCCCAAGACCGCCGGCAACCACATCGAGCGGATCTACTCGAAGATCGGCGTGTCGAGCCGGGCCGAGGCCGCCCTGTTCGCCATGCAGAACGGTCTGCTGCGCCCCCTCGATCCGTAGGGAGAACGCCTCATGTCCCTTTTCCGCCTCGGCGGTAGCGTCGGTTTCGTCGAGTAAAGGAGGAGCCATGGGGCTCGAAGTGAAGAATCTGGACCGGCCGGACGAGCGACGGGAGTTCCCGAAGGGATACGGGGATCTGGTTCACGTCGGCGGGCACACCGTCGGGCGCGGGCAGCTCGAGCCGGGCTGGCGGTGGTCGAACGACATCCGTCCGATCGCGGGGACGACGAGTTGCGAGATGACGCACACGGGGCTCGTCACCGGGGGCACGCTCCACGTCGAGATGAACGACGGCGCGACCCTTGATCTGACGGCCGGCGACGTCTACGTGATCCCGCCGGGCCACGACGCGTGGGTCGCGGGCGACGAGCCGTTCCGGAGCATCGACTGGTCGGATCGGCTCGACGAATTCGGTAAACCGCCCACGAAGTAAGGCTCCGCGATCAGCGCTTCGCGTTCTCCGCCATCTTCTCGGCCAGACGCTGCTCCTTCTGCCTGAGCTCGGGCGTCATGTTGTCGCCGAAGTCGTCGGCTTCGGACACTTGACGGATCTCGACCTCGGACTCTTTGTCGGGGAAGGGGTTCGGCGCGCGCTTGATCCATTCGATCGCCTCTTCCTGCGACTTCACCTGGAGCATCCAGAAGCCGGCGACGCGCTCGTTCGGGTCGCCAAACGGTCCGTCGATCACCGTGCGCTCGTCTCCGGAGAACCTCACGAGAGCACCCTTCGAGCTCGGCGCGAGCCCCTCGGCGGCGATCAGCACCCCGGCCTTGGCGAGGTCCTCGTTGTACTTCGTCATCTCGGAGAGCATCTTTTCGTCCGGCAGAGCGCCCGCTTCTGTCTCCGCGTCACCTTTGACGAACACTACGAATCGCATCGTGGTGCCTCCTTCCATTCCGGAGCCGGTCCCCGGACCTATCTACCCAGCCTCTCTACTAACGCGTCCGAGGAGCCCAGTCGAATTCGACAGGGCCCAGAAAGAGTCTTCCTGGTCGTTCTGCCGGACCGACCCTGACCTAAACTGTCGCTCGATGGCGATCTGCTCGAGCTGCGGCGAGAACAACCCCGATCGCGCCCGATTCTGCCTCGCGTGCGGCGCGGCGCTTCCGGTCGTCGAGGAGGTGCGCGACGTCCGCAAGACCGTCACCGTGCTCTTCTGCGACGTAACGGGCTCGACGGCGATGGGCGAGAAGCTCGATCCGGAATCTCTTCGGACCGTCATGACGCGGTACTTCGGCGAGATGAGGACCGTCATCGAATCGCACGGAGGCAAGGTCGAGAAGTTCATCGGGGACGCTGTGATGGCGGTGTTCGGTGTCCCGGTGTTGAACGAGGACGACGCCTTGCGTGCGGTCCGGGCAGCGGCCGACATGCGAAGCGCCCTCGAGCGGCTCAACGAGGAGCTCGAGCGCGACTGGGGCACCCGGATCCAAACCCGCACCGGGGTCAACACGGGAGAGGTCGTCGCCGGAACGGGCGATCAAACGATCGCCACCGGAGATGCGGTCAACACGGCCGCGCGTCTGGAACAGCATGCTGATCCGGGCGAGATCCTCCTCGGCGAGCCGACGTACGCACTCGTCCGTCGGGCGGTGCGGGTCGAATCGGTCGCCCCGATCGACGCCAAGGGCAAGGGATCACCGGTCGCCGCCTACCGCTTGCTGGATGTGTTCGACGTCGCTCGCGACGCGGGCAGGCGGCTCGACTCTCCCTTGGTCGGGCGCGCGCACGAGCTTCAGCTCGCCGAGGAGGCGTTCGCGCGCTTGGCGCGCGAGCGGTCGTGCCATCTCTTCACGATCTTCGGTTCGGCAGGCGTTGGAAAGTCACGCCTCACGCAGGAGGTGCTCGCGCGGATCGAAGCACGCGCAACCGTCTGCCGCGGTCGATGCCTTCCGTACGGGCGCGGCATCACGTTCTGGCCGCTCGCCGAGATCGTTCACGACCTCGCGGGGCTGACCGGCGACGAGACGCCGGACGACGTACAAGCGAAGATCGCGAAGCTCGTCGAAGGTGATCCCAGCGAGCGCGTCGTTGCGGAACGTGTTGCAGGCTTGTTGGGGCTCGGCGACGCGTCGTCGATCACCGAAGAAGCATTCTGGGCGGTCCGAAAGATGTTCGAGTCTCTCGGCCGGGACCGCCCGCTCGTCGTGATCTTCGACGACATCCACTGGGCGGAGCCGACGCTCCTCGATCTGATCGAAAACATCGCCGACTGGGCGAACGATGCGGCGATCATGCTTCTGTGCCTCGCGCGGCCCGAGCTGCTGGAAGCCAGGCCGGGCTGGGCCGGCGGAAAGGTGAACGCGTCTTCGATCCGGCTCGAGCCCCTGCAGGAGGACGAGAGCGCGACGCTCATCGCCAACTTGCTGGGCGGCCTCAACCTGCCGGCCGCGGTGCTCGGCCGGATCAACGAGGCATCCGGCGGAACGCCGCTGTTCGTCGAAGAGATGATCGGCATGCTGGTGGACGACGGCGTGCTCGCGCTCGAAGAAGGCGTGTGGAAGGTGTCCACCGCGATCGACGACGTTCCGGTTCCGCCCACGATCACCGCCCTGCTCGCCGCGCGGCTCGATCGCCTGAGCGCTCCGGAACGCAGGACGATCGAAGCTGCGTCCGTCGTCGGGAAGGAGTTCTGGTACGACTCGGTGAACGCCCTGATCCCCGAAGCCGAGCGCCCCGCCACGTCCGGAGCCATCATGTCCCTCGTGCGGAAGGACGTCTTCCGCCCCGATCGCTCCCACGTTGGCGGCGAGGACGCGTACCGCTTCCGTCACATCCTGATCCGCAATGCCGCCTACAACGCAATCGCAAAGAGCGAGCGCGCGAGGCTGCACGAAGCGTTCGCGACCTGGCTCGAGGAACGTTTCCGTGACCGCCTCACCGAGTACGAGGAGATCGTCGGCTACCACCTCGAGCAGGCCTACGAAACCCGCGCCTCACTCGGTCCGGCCGACGCCGGTGCCCGCTCGCTCGCGGAACGTGCGGCCGTTTCGCTCGCAACTTCCGGACGGCGGGCACTGGCGCGCGGAGACGACAACGCGGCCATGGATCTACTCGGGCGCGCCCGCGGCCTGATCGGCGACGAAGCGCCCGCGGAACTGCTCTTCGACTTCGCCCGCTCGATCCGGTATCGAGACGCCCTCAGCGCGGTGCGTCTTTTCGATGAAGCGGCCGCGGCAGCGCGAGCGATAGGCGACCGTGGACTGGAATGGCGCGCACGCGTCCAAGGGAAGTACGCGCACGTCCAGACCCTGAGCGGTGTCGAACTGGTTCCGGAGACGAAGAAGATCGCGCACGAGGCGATCGGGATCTTCGAAGAGCTGGGTGATCATGCGGGAAGCGCTGCCGCCTGGGTGCTCTTGGCCGAGCTCCACAACTCGGTCGGAGAGCATGCGCAGATGCTCGCCGCGGCCGAGCGGGCGACCGAGTTCGCCCGTCTCATCGGTGACGAGGGACTGGAGTTCTTCGCGCGCAGGATGATCAACTCAGCCCTCATGTGGGGCCCGACGCCCGTCCCCGAATACATCCGGAGGGCGACACGGTTGATGGAGGAGTCCGGCGGCAGTCCACTGCTTGAAGCGAGCGCCATGCGCGTTCTCGGCGGCGCCCTCGCGATGGCCGGGCGGTTCGATGAAGGCCGGACGCTCTCCCGGCGAAGTCTTGCGCTCTTCAAGGAACTGGGGCAGGTGCTCCCGCTCGCGAATCGGGGTTTCTCCGAGGGGCAGGATGAGATGTTGGCCGGCGAGTTCGCGGTCGCCGAAGAGATCATCCGAGAGTCGTGCGATGCCCTCGAGCGGATCGGAGAAGTCGGCCTCCTGTCGACGATCGTGAACGTCCACGGCGAGGCACTCCTGGAGTTGGGCCGGGTCGACGAAGCAGACGCGTGCTCCGTGCGAGGGGAGCAGCTCGGCGCCCTCGACGACCTCGCCACGCAGATCTACTGGCGCAGGCTGCGCGCGAAGGTGCGGGCTCGGCAGGGTCGTGACGAAGAGGCGCTTGCGCTCGGCCGGGAGGCGGTTGCGATCGCCGAAGGGACACAGGGGCTCCGTTGGCAGGCCGATTCGTTGCGCGTACTATCGGAGGTTCTCGAGATCATCGGGCGACCCGACGAGGCCCTCGTTGTGGCGCGCGAGACGCTCGAACGCTATGAACGCAAGGGCATCGTTCCGTCGATCGAGGGAACCCGCGCCCTGATCGCTCGCCTGGAAGCTGCCGGGTCACGGTAGGTTTAGGTCCCTCTAGCCAGGAAAAGCGCCGCCATGAGCATCGTTGAAGACCTGTTCTCCATCCGCTCGAAGGTTGCCGTCGTCACAGGCGGGTCGCGCGGCATCGGGTTGATGATCGCACGCGCGTATGTCGACGCCGGTGTCCGCGTCTACATCTCCTCGCGCAAGGCCGAGGTGTGCGATCGCATCGCCGCGGAGCTGTCGGCGAACGGGGAGTGCATCTCGATCCCGGCGGATCTTTCGACGATGGCAGGGATCGAGCATCTCGCCGGCGAGGTAGCAGGGCGCGAAGCGGCGGTGCACATCCTCGTGAACAACGCAGGCGCGGCGTGGGGCGCTCCGATGGAGGAGTTCCCCGAAGACGGTTTCGACAAGGTGTGGACGCTCAACGTCAAGGGCGTGTTCTTCCTGACCGTGCGGCTCCTCCCGCAGCTGCGGAAAGCCGCCACGTCCGACGATCCCGCCCGGGTGATCAACATCGGGTCCGTCGACGGGATACGCGTGCCCGATCTTCAGAACTATCCGTACTCGGCGGCGAAAGCCGGCGTCCACATGCTGTCGCGGCACATGGCTCATCACCTGGCGAAGGAGAACATCAACGTCAACGCGATCGCGCCGGGCCTTTTCCCCTCGCAGATGACGAAGTTCCTCTTCGACAACGTCCCCGATCCGAACGACATCGGCTACATCCCGCTCGGGCGCGCGGGCCGTCCCGAAGACATCGCCGGGCTCGCGATCTACCTCGCCTCGCGGGCGGGTGCGTACCTGACCGGCGGGGTTATCCCTGTAGACGGCGGAGTCGCGACGCACGGGTAGCTCCCGACGCAGAAGGTGGACGTTCGCTCCATGCAGCTTGTATTGCGCCGGCTCCCGCGTACGCTCCTTCGCGTGCACGCGCCGGCCATACCAAAGAAGCTCCCCGCATTCGGCGCGGCGCTCTTCGCCGTCCTGACGCTGGTCAGCGCGCTTCCCCCGTCCGACCCGACCGTTCGCGTCGCAGGCACGATCGGGCTTGGTTTCAAAGTCTCGTCGGCAGACCGGATGGTGGTGGACTCGAGCCGGCACCGCGGGTACTACGTCGTCCGCTCGCCGGTTCCCACCCTTTGGATGTTGGATCTCAAAGGCTTGCGAGTCCTCCGCCACAAGCCGCTCACGCTCCCAGACGGACCGGTGGCCGTCGACTCGATCCGCCACAAGATCTTCTTCGCTGAAACGAGCGTCGGCACCCGCGGGTGCGCGTCGTCGGCTGCGTGGGTTCTCGACGGCGTTTCCTTGCGAGTGGAACGCGTTTCGATCCCGTGCGACCCGGCGGTGGGCTCCATCGACATCGACGCGCTTTCCATGGATGCGCCCCACAGAGTCCTAACGCTTCTCGGGCATCGGGGAACGACCTCGATCGTTCGCGAGCTGACCGTAAGCGACGAAGGCATCTCGCTGAACTGGGAGATCGAACAGACGACGTTGTGCTCTTCCACCGGCGAAGCGCTCATCGCTCGGATGAAACACGGAACCGCAGCCTACTGCACCCTCGGTTCATCTGGGCGCACGATCTGGATCCCGACGTGGCACGGCTTACCCGTGCCCGACGCGATCGGTCGCCCGATCGTCCGGACCGCCGAGACCGGCCCAGTCGGTAGAGTCGCCGCTCTCGACCGACGGTCGGGGCGAGCTGCGATCACCCGCGGCGACGATTCGGTCGCCGTTTATGACGCCCCAGACGAGCGGCGAGTCGCGACTCTCCGTCCTCCGACCGGGAACGGCGCGGAGGGTATCGATGCCGGCCAGCACGCGTTCGATCCGGTTGGTGGAAGGCTCTATCTCTTCCGTGATGGCGTCCTGCACTCCGCGGACGTTCGTGGGAATTCCACCAGAAAACTGGCCCGATTCGAAGTGCCGAGCGGGATACCGGGACTCCGGCAGATCGCCGTCGATTCGCGGCTTCATCGTCTGTTCGTGCCGGAAGGCAATTCTCTGATCGCGGTGCAGGACGACCGACTTGCCGTCGACCTCGACGCCCAGCCGGGCCCGGACCGTCCGGGCCCGGACCGTGGAGCGTCCGACATCGCCCACCCGGTTCCGCAAAGCCCCACGATCGACCCCGACTCGAGCTCCGTGCTCGCGGTGATCCCCTCGGTTTCCGGCAAGGCGGCGATCGAGGATCGAACGACGATCACGGACCGTTTGCCCCTTGCAGTTGTTGAAGGGCTGCTCGACCGATCGGGCATGCGGAAGACGCGACCTATATTTCCAACCTCGCCGTTCCTCGTCGCGCGGTCGAGGCATACGCGAATCCTGCTTCGCGCGCCCCCTGCGGTCATGTAAGGCAGACATCGTTCCCCTTTCGCAGGAGGACCCCATGATGAAGAGGATCGTCGTTACCATGATCATGCTCGGGCTTGTGCTCGCAGCATGCAGCGACAAGAAGCAAGACTCCGACAAGGAAGGTCTGCGCGGTCAAGCCGGATGCGTACAGACCCCCGCTCCGATCGCCGATCCGAAGTTTCCCACGCCGTTCCCTGAGATCGACGACGTCACCTGGACGGCTACGAACGAAGCGGGACCGACCCGGGTCGTGACGGGCTACACCGGCGATGCACTCGGCGATCTGTTCCGCGAGATGAAGGAGAAGTTCGGCGAGGGCGGTTTCGTCGTCGAGAAGTCCGAACGTGACCCGCACGATGCTGAAGTCAATTTCGCCGACTCGAAGAGTTCGGGGCAGGTGCGCTTGGCTGAAGAATGCCAAGGTCGCACGTCGGTGACGATCACCATTCGGCCGAAGTAGGTATTCGAGAACGAGTCATTCGTGGTGCGGGAGGATCGAGTTTTTTCCTCCCGCACCACTCTCTCGTCTCGCCACTCTGCGTCGTCGGCTCAATCTCGTGCAATTGGCATACGTTGTTGGTTCGTGCTAAACGTTCGCTCCTTCCCCCATGAAGCGGATAACCCTGAAGGCTGGGAATCGCGCGCTTCGCGTGATCGTCGCGTCGGCGGCTCTTTCCGCATCCCTCATCACCCCGATCACCGCTCGCGCCGACGACGCGATCGGAATCGTGATGTCGGCATCTCCCACCGGCGCCGCCGCGAGCGCGCTGTCGATGCGCATCCCCGCGGAGTCTCAACGCGCGACGATCCCCATGTTCGTCCATCAGACCACCGACAAGATGCTCTACAGCGTACGGTTCTCCGCGACCCCGTTGGTCGATGAAGCAGGCGTCGCGTCCGTCACGCCCACGTTCGACCGAGAGAAGCGGACCATCCCGAACGACGGTTCATTGGTTCGGTTCGACGTGAGCGTGTCCGGGCTCAAGAGACTCGGCACGTTCAGTTCCCGGTTGTATGCACGGCACGGAGGCAGGACGCAGACGCTCGGGCGTCTCACCGTCGTACACACGCTGAGAAGCCACGAGTTGCAGATCGAATCGATCGATCCTTCGCAAACCGATCAAGCCTTCCCCACGGCCTCGACGCGCGTCGTTCTGCTGATGACCGTCCGCAACAGCGGCGATACCGATCTTTCGTTCTCGCAGCCGGTGATCGAGCGCATGACGATCAGCGGAAGCACGAAGTCGCAGGCGGACGTGCCGGCCGTTCGGATCACCGAACAAGATGGACGGCCGGTGACCGGTCCGATGAAAGTCGCGGCCGGAGGAAGCAGGACGCTCAAGGTCATCCTTCAGGGTCTGAAGAGAACCGGCGACTACGTCGGCACGCTTCGTATCTCGGCCACAGGACACGACCCCGTCGAGCAAAGCTTCGCCTTCGCGATCAAGCAGGGTCCCGTTTTCCCGGCGATCCTCATCGCATTCGGAGTCGCCATCGCCTACGGACTCCGGCGCGCCTACTCCAGCCGCCGCATCGGCCGTGCGGGCCAGAAGCGTGTCGTGGCTCGATTGCTGTCTGATCTGAGCAGCGCGCGAACGAACGCCGGCGACCTCGAGCCCCGTGAAGCGCTCATCGTCGAAACGCTCGAGCGCCGCCTCGCCGATGTCTCGGACGAGCTCGAGCTGTCCCGGATCGGACGGAACATCGGCGTCCTGAGCGAGATCGACCTCAAGATCGATCTCTTCGCCGACCTCGTCACCGTCCGCAGACACGTCCGATCGATGACCCCCGTATCGATGCAGAGCGCCTTCGATCCCCAACTGGACGAGGTCGCGGCGTTCCTGACTGAGGCGACGACGCCGCGCGATCTGGTAACGCGGTTCAACGCTCTCTCGGACAACATCGCCGGGATACCCAAAGCGGTGGAGGCGACCGTGCGGGAGCGGTTCCAACGGGATGTCGAACGTCTCCTGGCCGCCGTGGACGGCTCCGCCGTCTCGGCGACGCTTCCCCTCGCGGTGCTTTCGCGCGTCTCCGACGGGCGTGAACTCGCCGACGAAGGTCGTTTGAAGGAAGCGAGGACGGTGCTTGCATCCGCCCAGCGAACGTTCGCTCGCCTGCTGGCCGAAGATCTGGCGGCGCGGATGCCGGATGCGGATTCCGGCCCGCCGGGATTCGTTGTGGGATGGCCGAAGTTCCGCGGCGCGACGCTCGACGGGCTCAGGGCTGTGCGGAGAGAAAGGCGCGGAGAACACGCTGCAGAAGCGTATCGCCGGGTTTGGCAGGACTACGTCGCCGAACTCATCACCCGACTGAGGTCGGCGGCCGCGCGGGAGCGCAGGCGATCGACGCCCGCGCGCAAGGAACAACTGTCGAAGGTCATCGAGGCCTGCGACGAAGCCATGACCATGGCGATGGTGTTCGACCCGGCAACCGTCGACGCCTACCGGCGTGCTGTGGAGGGATACCTCGCGCCCGTCGGGCAGAAGCGGAGCACCGCGCGTTTCCGCTCTATGGTCGCGGAGGCGCAGTTCCCGCCGCCGCTCACGGTCGTCGCGGCGGGTCTGGGTGATGCCGAGAGCATGCCGCGCCCGTCGCCGAGCGGTACCCAAAGCGCGGCCGCCCTCACGCGGCGGATACGCAAGCGTCAGTGGAGCCTCGCGCTTGCCGCGGGCGTCGCCGCGATTCCCGCGGGGCTCGTGCTGCTGTGGGCTCCGAACGACACATGGGGATCGCTTACGGACGGCGCCGCGGTGTTCGGCTGGGGTGTGGGACTGGTCGCGCTCTCGTCGATGCTCGACGCGCGTCGGTTGGGATGGGCGGTGTCGCGCGATGCTCGCACCGCGCAGCGGCGTGTCGCCGGCGAGGCGCCGGCCCCGGTCGGTTCGCCCCGGGTGATGCAGCCGGAACGCGAGCCCGCAGGCTAGCCGCACGATCGTTGCTCGAGCCGGTAGCACTCCTGGATCGTCAACCCTTCGTGTCCGGCGGTCGCACTATCATTGGCCCTCGTGACTGAGATGAAGACCACGAATGAGGGCGCCGAAAAACTCGCCGCCGACGAACTCGAGCGTGAGCTCGAAAAGTATCGGGTCGAGCTGACCGCCTACGCCTACCGGATGCTCGGCTCGGCGTTCGAGGCGGAAGACGCCGTGCAGGAAACGATGCTTCGGGCCTGGCGAAGCTACGAAGGCTTCGAAGGCCGTGCCGCGCTGCGGTCGTGGCTGTATCGCATCGCGACGAACGTGTGCCTCGATATGCTGAGCGGATCGCAGCGGCGCGCCCGTCCGATGGATCTGGGCGCGGCGCGGTCGGCCGACTCTCCCCTGGGCGACATGCTGCCGGAGGCGACCTGGATCCTCCCGGTTCCCGACGGCCGCGTCCTGCCCGCTGGTGGGGATCCCGCCGAGCTTGCCGTCGAACGCGAGACGATCCGTCTTGCGTTCGTGGCGGCGTTGCAACACCTGCCGCCCAAGCAGCGAGCGGTGCTCATCCTGCGCGAGGTTCTGCGCTGGAAAGCGGAGGAGGTTGCTGAACTGCTCGAAACAACGGTTGCGTCGGTCAACAGCGCGCTTCAGCGGGCCCGCGCGACGCTCGACGCGACTCACGTCGAAAACGCGAACGCCGGCGAGCCGATGGACGAGGAGGAGCGCGCGCTGCTGGCGCGTTACGTCGAGGCGTTCGAGCAGTACGACATGGACTCGCTCACCGCATTGCTGCACGAGGACGCGACGTGGTCCATGCCGCCGTACGAGTTGTGGCTCCAGACTCACACCGACATCCGCAAGTGGTGCCTCGGGCCCGGCATCGCCTGCCGGGGCTCGCGGCTCGTTGCGACGACGGCGAACGGATCGGCGGCGTTCGGGCAGTACAAGCCGAGTCCGGACGGCAGCCTCGAGGCGTGGTCGCTTCAGGTAGTCGAGACCTCAGGAGATCGGATCAGCGGGATCTGCTTCTTCCTGGACACCCCGAGTCTGTTCCCGCTGTTCGGACTGCCGCTCCGGCTCGAGGGATAACTTCGCGCAGAGAGGTATCACGTCTTCCAGCCCCATCCAGGCAAGCAGATCCCGCAGCTCCTCGCCGGCATCGATCAGCTCGACCCGTCGCCCGAGCCGCAGGGCGGTGAGCTGCAGTCTCGCGAGCGCGTCCACCATGGCCGCGTCGGGGTCGATGAGCGCTCCGACATCGCAGATGAACCGAGCCTCATGGTTTGCTTCCAGCATCTGTCGGGCACGCTCACAAAGACCGGGAATGCCGGCGCGAAGGATCGGACCGCCGATCTCCAGGACGAACGCATCCATCTCCTAGAAAGACCGTTCAGCCCGGGAAAACTCATCGCCCGGCGCCGATGAGTTTGTGGTCGCCCGGACGTCTTAGGGGTGAAAGCTCGATCGAAAGGGAAGGGGGCACACGATGTCTGCGAAGACGAACCAAGCGGTGGTCCCGGCGGTTCACGAACTGAAGGTTCCCGGCGCGAGCCTCTACTACGAGGTTCGAGGCTCCGGTCCCGTTCTGCTTTTCATCGCCGGTGGGCCCGCCGACGCCGGGGTGTTCTCCGACGTCGCCGGACGTCTCGCCGACCGATACACGGTCGTGACCTACGACCCGCGCGGCAACTCGCGCAGCACGCTCGACGGTCCGGCGGAGGATCAGCGGATCGCCGTTCACGCCGACGATGCACACCGTCTGCTCGCGGAGCTCGGCGCGGAACCGGCCTGCGTACTCGGTTCGAGCGGCGGTGCGCTCGTCGGCCTCGAACTGGCCGCTCGACACCCCGAGCAAGTGCGCACCCTGGTCGCGCACGAACCTCCGGCGCTGGAGTTGCTGCCCGACCCGGCGCGGTGGCGGGCGTTCACGCAGGAGGTAGAGGACACCAACCGCACCGAGGGGATGTTCCCTGCGGTCATGAAATTCGGCGAGGGTGTCGGTCTGGAACCTCCTCCGCCGCCCGAGGGAGAGCCGGACCCTGCGGAGATGGAAGCGATGGCTCGCATCGGCGGGAACATGGACTTCTTCTTCGCGCACGTGCTGCGGTCGTTCGGCGGATTCACGCCCGACGTCGCGGCGTTGCAGGCCGGTTCGACGCGGATCGTGCTGGCCGGCGGGGCTGAATCTCGTGCGAAGCCGCACCCCGCCTACCAAGCCACGGTGGTGATGGCCGAGCTGCTCGGAACCGAGGTCGAGCACTTCCCTGGTCAGCACGGTGGTTTCCAAACGCACGCCGAGCCGTTCGCCAAGAAGCTGCACGAGGTTCTCGAAGGGAGGTCGTGAGCTCGGACCCGATTCCAATCCCAACGGCGAGAGACCAAGGAGGTATCGGCATGAAGATGAGTGGGATCATGATCGGTTCGGATGATCCGAAGCGTCTTGCGGACTACTACACCAAGGTCTTCGGTAAGCCCGAGATGGACGAAGGCGGCTTCTCCGGTTGGAAGATCGGCGAAGCGTGGGTGACCGTTGCTGCGCACGACCAGGTGAAGGGTAAGAACAACTCACCCGGCAGGATCATGTGGAACGTCGAAACGCCGGAACTCAAGAGCGACTTCGAGAAGTTCAAAGCGGCCGGCGCCACCGTGGTCCAAGAGCCGTACCAACCGGCGCCGGGCGAGGACATGTGGGTCTGCACGTTCTCCGACCCCGACAACAACTACTTCCAGCTGATGAGCCCGATGTAACCGCGGTTGGGTTCAGCCGCGACGGTAGCGGGCGACCGCGATCGGGGCGAAGAACGCCACGAGGGCGACCGACCACAGGAGGGCCCTTATCACGTAATAGCTTGCCGTGTGTCCTAGGCTCGTTTCCACGGCCGCCCCTTGGGTGAGCGCGCGCACGGAATCGACCATGTAGGTCACCGGCTGATGCGCCGCGACGGCGCGGAGCGCGCCCGGCATCGAACCGACCGGAACGAACGCGCTCGACACGAACGTGAACGGGATGAGCATCAGCGACATGCCCTGAGCCGCTTGCGCGTTGCCGGCGAAGAGGCCCAGCGTGATGAATACCCACTCGAACGCGAACGAGTAGACGATGATCAGTGCGAACGCGAAGATCGCGTGGGTGACCGGCGCGTGCAGCCGGAACCCTATGGCGAAGCCGATGATCGTCATGATCGTGAGACCCCACGTTTGCGTCGTGGTATCCGCGACGGCGCGACCCGCAAGGACGGCGCTACGAGGGATCGGAAGCGAACGCAGCCGGTCGAAGAATCCTTGCGAGTGATCCTCGGCGATGCCGGCGGCCGATGCCATGCCCTGCCAGATGATGCCCGTCGTGATGAACCCGGGAGCGAGGAAGTTCACATACGGTATTCCGCCCGAACGGATCGCTCCGCCGAAGACGTATCGGAAGATGAGCAGGAACATCGCGCCCTGAACGGTTCCGACGACGACGAGTTGCGGAGTCCTGATGAACTTGAGCCACGTCCGCTTCGCGATGACGGTCGTGCTTGCGAAGAGAGACGGCGGTTTCGGCGGCGCGAGGGAAACGGTCGTCATGGTTGTCTCCGATCTCAGGCGACGCCCGTGCTGGACTGGGCGTCGGCGTCCTCTTCGAGCTTCTGACCGGTGAGTGCGAGGAAAACCTCGTCGAGCTTCGGCTGCCGCAACGCAACGTCGTCCAGGGTGATGCCGAGTTTCTCCAATGGCTTGAGCACCGCAGACAGCCGTTCCGTGCCGCCCTCTACGACCACGGAGACCTCCCGCGTCGATTCGTCGATCTGCGGTTCGCCGTCGCCGAGCTGCGCCAGGGCCTTGGCAACCTCCGCCATGTCGTCACGATCCCGGACGTGCACCTCGATCACATTGCGGCCCGCTCGCTGCTTCAGCTCGGCGGGCGTTCCCGCAGCGACCGCTTTGCCGTGGTCGATGATCACGATCTGACCGGCGAGGTGGTCCGCCTCGTCCAGGTATTGCGTCGTGAGCAGCACGTTGGTTCCCCGATCGACGAGGGAACGGATCGCTTCCCAAAGATCGAGCCGGCTCCGCGGATCGAGTCCGGTCGTCGGCTCGTCGAGCAAGAGCAGACGGGGCGCCCCTACGAGGCTCGCTCCGAGGTCAAGCTTTCGTCGCATTCCTCCGGAGTAGCCGCGTACGAGTCGATCGGCATCCTCGGACAGCCCCATCTGCTCCAGCACGACCGCGCTGTTCTCGCGGGCCGCCCGCCGACCCTGACCGAACAAGCGGGCGACCATCTCCAGGTTCTCGCGGCCGGTCATCGCCGGTTCGACGGCCGCGAACTGTCCCGCGAGCCCGATCGTCTGCCGCACCGCCTGGGGGTCGCGAATGACGTCGTGACCGAAGACTTTGAGCGAGCCGGAATCGGGCTTGAGGAGTGTAGCGACCGCTCGGACGAAGGTGGTCTTCCCGGCGCCGTTCGGACCGAGGACGGCGAGGATCTCTCCCTGTTCGGCGACAAGGTCGAGCCCGTCGAGCGCCACGGTCTTCCCATAACGTTTGACGATGCCTGCGGCCTCGATAGTCGCGGTCATCAAGTAGCCCCCTAACGTCTCGCGTCGTGATGTCTAAAATAGACGACCCAGGTATTCGAAACTCATCGCAGGCCGGCCGCTATTCCACCTCAGAGCAAGGGAACCTGCGAGTTCATGGAGCTGGACCGGTAAGGAGTTAAACATGCAAAAGATCACGCCGTTCCTTTGGTACGACACCCAAGCTCACGAAGCCGCGGAGCATTACGTTTCCATCTTTCCGGATTCCAAGATCGAAAGCATCACCCGGTTCGGCGACGAAGTCCCCGGGCCGAAGGGCCGCGTGATGACGGTTACTTTCGAACTCGCCGGCCAGCGGTTCATGGCGCTCAACGGGGGTCCGATGTTTCCCTTCACCGAAGCGATCTCTTTCTTCGTTGACTGCAAGGACCAAGCCGAACTCGACGGGTACTGGGAGAAGCTTCTTGAGGGCGGCGAGGAGTCGCAGTGCGGCTGGCTCAAAGACAAGTTCGGTGTGTCGTGGCAGATCGTCCCGAGCGTCCTGGGTGAGATGATGAGCGATCCCGACCCCCAGAGAGCCCAACGGGTTACGGAAGCGATGCTGAAGATGATCAAGCTCGACATCAACGAGTTGAAGCAGGCGTACGACGGCTGACGTGGATCGAAGGCAGAGGAAATGCGGTTCCTGAGGGCGTTCGATCGCGCGTTGGCCGTCGGCCTCGCGCTTGCGCTCGTGGCGTGTACGAATGCTTCGCGCGAGCCGGCCGTCCAGCGAACGCCCTCGACGCCGAGCCCGAGCTCCACCTGGTCCTTGACCTCGCCGGTGAATTACGGCGGGAGCGATGTCGTTTGGCCCAGAGGCGCGCGACCCACGGTTGTGCCACCGGCGCTCGGAGCAGTCGTCACGAGCGCGGGCGCGAATCTCACGAACGGGCACACGCTGCAGGCCGGTTTGACGCTGCCGATCCTCGAGGGTCCGTCAAGGGCTCCTGTGGTGCTCACGCCGTGCAACACGCGGGTTCGATTGACCGGCACCGGTTTCACAACGATCGCACCTGCGACCGACGCGAAGAAGATCGTGATCGTCGATGCGGGCCACGGAGGGAGAAGCACAGGCGCGGTCGCCCCCGATCGTCGCACGCGGGAATCGACCCGCAATCTGCAGGTCGCGAAGCTCGTTCGCGATGAGCTAAAGGGTTCGGTCGCACGCGTCGTGATGACGAGGACGACCGACCGCGTCGTCCAGCTCGGTTTCCGTGTCGCGCTCGCCGATGCGTTGCGCGCGAGCTTCGCGATCTCGATCCATTTCAACGCTTCGCCCGACGGTCCCTCGACCCACCCCGGCACGACGACGTTCGGGGCGATCGCAGATCCCAACGGGCGTCGTGCCGCCGGAGTTATCTTCGAAGCCGAGCGCGCTTATCTCGACACGCTCACGCCGATCCTGCGAGGCACTTGGGTGTCCTACAAGGATGCCGGCGCGCTGTACCGTCTTGGCTCGCGCGGTGACTTCTACCGACACCTCCGTGAATCGCAAGTCACGTGGGTGATCAGCGAGGCGATGTTCATCTCGAACGCTCCCGAGGCCCGCTTGCTGGCGCGCGCCGATGTCCGCTCGGGTCTCGCCAAAGCGATCGCCACGGGCGTGATCCGGTACCTCTACACGGATGCACCCGGGAGCGGATGGCGCAACCCGATCGACCGCGGCAATCCCAACGCGCTGCCCGACGTAAGCTGTACAGACCCATACGTTTGAGCGGTCCTGAAGGTGGTGCGACTCGCTGAGGACAACCTCGGAGAGTGTGAAACCGCGAGGCATCGTGCGATGGTCGATGCGCGCGCTGATCCCGTTCTACCGCGTACGCGTCGGTCCGCGCTCGCTGGGGGAGATCCTCCTCTGGGCTCTGTACTGGCATCCTCACATCCGCCTCGTTCACCGGGGGCGAAACAGCGGGCTGGAACGCCAGACCTTGCTCGAGGTGATCGGGTTCGAACCCGCGCGGCGAGAGTGGACGGTCGCTGCAATGTTCGGACCCAAGTCGGACTGGTATCTCAACATCAGCGCGTCGCCGGTGATCGAAGTCGAGGTCCGGGGTCGCCGTTTCCGCCCGGAACAACGGATACTCGGCGAGACAGAGGCGCAAGGTGCGCTCGATGCCTATCGACGAAACCATCCGGTCTGGAGCCGGATCGGAGCCGCCTTCATCCGGCGCCCCTACACGGCCGAGTGCATGCCCGTCGTTGCCTTTCAGGAAACGGCCCCCTCGGACTAGGTGACGCCAGGTCGGGAATGTGATTCGACCGTCGAGCGTTTTGGTCGGGGCAGGTCTACATCGAAAGGACTCAAGCCATGAAGACCAACGTGATTTCGCAGCGCGACTACCGACCGCAGCTTCGCACGCTGTCGGGTGTGCTCAAGGACGTCCACCGCAGCCTCATCGACTTCTCGCTCGAACGCTATGTGCTCGCTCACGGCGTCGTGCCCGGCAAGGGCGAACTGCTCGGTCTACTGCTCGGCGATGAGACGTTCGCGTGGCTCGGGCCGCTGTCACGGCTGATCGCCGAGATCGACGAGCTCGCGGCGCGCGACGTTGCTCCGACCTTGGCTGAGGCGGAAGAGATGCGCGCTCGCACGGAGGCGCTCA
>Ga0070708_100000926_pt1 | contig 22202 bp, 22 predicted proteins | sample KBSK5503metaG_FD_65469 | JGI IMG/M metagenome (GOLD analysis project Ga0070708, IMG submission 65469) | Corn, switchgrass and miscanthus rhizosphere microbial communities from Kellogg Biological Station, Michigan, USA - KBS K5-50-3 metaG | ecosystem: Host-associated > Plants > Roots >... | reverse complement strand
GACGAGCGCGGGATCGCGGTGCGGGCCGGTCACCACTGCGCGTGGCCGCTGCACCGGGCCATGGGAATCCAGGCCAGCACCCGGGCGTCGTTCTACTTGTACAACACCCGCGACGAGGTGAACGCGCTGGCCGAGGGAATCCGGGCGGCGCAGCGCTTCTTCGGCGCGGTGCCACCAGGCGGGGTGGCGGGGTCAGGGCCAGCAGGGGGCTACTGATGCGCCTGGAGTCGCTCTACCAGGAGATCATCCTGGATCACTACCGGCACCCGCATCACAGCGGGCTCCGGCAGCCGTTCGACGCCGAGGTCCGGCACGTCAACCCGGTCTGCGGCGACGAGGTGACGCTGCGGGTCGTGCTCAAGGACTCCGACGCGGGACCGGTCGTGGCGGACGTCTCCTACGAGGCGCTTGGCTGCTCCATCAGCCAGGCGAGCGTGTCGGTGCTTGCCGATCTGCTGATCGGCAGGCCGGTGAGCGAGGCCATGCACGCGGGCGACGAGTTCCTCACCCTCATGCAGTCCCAGGGTGAGGGCGAGCCGGACGAGGGCGTGCTGGGGGATGCCGTGGCGTTCGCAGGCGTGTCCAAGTACCCGGCCCGCATCAAGTGCGCCCTTCTGTCCTGGATGGCCTGGAAGGACGCGACCGCGCGGGCGATGCACGCCCGCGAGCCCGCATGAGGCGCTGAAGGGAGCGACGCAGATGAGCGAGGAGACCGTGCAGGCGAACGAAACACCCGCCCCGGCGCAGGACACCGAGGACGTCCTCGAGGCGCTCCGCGACGTGGTCGACCCCGAGCTTGGCGTCAACGTGGTCGATCTCGGCCTGGTTTACGGCGTCACCGTCGGCGGGGACGGCGTGGCCACCATCGACATGACGCTCACCACCGCCGCGTGCCCGCTCACCGACGTCATCGAGGAGCAGGCCGCCGCCGCGCTGGAGGGCCTGGTATCGGACTTCCGGATCAACTGGGTGTGGATACCCCCGTGGGGGCCGGACAAGATCACCGAAGACGGCCGGGAGCAGCTCCGCGCGCTCGGCTTCAACGTCTGACCGTCTGCGCAGCGCGGCCCGTCAGGCCGGGTCCAGGTCCAGCTCAAGTTCGGGGGTGTAGCGGCCATCGAGCGCCGCGACGTTCATGGTCACCCGGTGGGCCAGCGCCCGCTGCCCGGCCTGCCAGCAGGCAGCGTCGCCGTGCCAGGCCGCCAGGGCCGGGCCGACCAGCGCCCGGCCGAAGGAGAAGGTGAGCGGCCAGATGTGCGGCGGACGCTGGAGCGCGGCGAGGTTCGCGGTGGCCTGCTCCGGCCGCTGCCCGCCGGACAGGAACGCCACGCCGCCCACGGCGGCGGGCAGCGCGTTGAGCGCGCCCAGGGTGGCCTCGGCCACTTCGTCCGGGGTGACGCCGGCGCCGGAGTCGAGGCCGGGCAGCGCCATGTTCGGCTTCAGCACCACGGCCTCGAAGTCCACTCCGCAGGTGTCCAGCTCGCTCATCACCTCGAGCAGCACTAGCGAGGTGACCGCCTCGCATGCGCCCAGGGAATGGCAGCCCTCGCCGAGAACCTCGGGCTCGACCACAGGGACCAGCCCCGCCGCCTGGCAGGCCGCCGCGTACCGGGCCAGCGCCTGCGCGTTCGCGCGGATCGCGAACGGGGACGGGGTGCCGGGCCCGATCCGCAGGACGGCGCGCCACTTGGCGAACCGCGCGCCCAGCGCGGCGTAGCCGCGCAGCCTGGCTGGCAGACCGTCCAGGCCCTCGGTGACCGTCTCGCCGGCGGTGCCCGGCAGCGGCGTGGTGCCGGCGTCCACCTTGATCCCGGCCAGCATCCCGCGGTCGCGCAGCGCGGCCGGGAAGGTCTCGCCGGTGCTGAGCCGGGACCGCAGCGTCTCCTCGCAAAGGATCACGCCGCTGATGCCGGCCGCCAGCCCGGGCGTGGTCACCAGCAGCTCACGGTAGGCGCGCCGGTGGCCCCCGGTCGGGGCGGCCCCGGCGGCGGCCAGCCTGGCGGACGCGGTCTTGACGCTCTCGTCGGCGGCGAGGATGCCCTTGCCGGGCGCCACCAGCGCCGCCGCGCACGACCTCAGTGAACTCATGAGCGCCGACGGTAGGCCACGCGCGGGCCGCTGGCATCCCCCAGGCGGGGGAACACCCGGTGGGGTGGCGGGCGCCCCGCACCGGTTTCCCCCCGGGCATAACCCGCCCGGGGGATGTCCGCAGGCACACCGCACGCCTACGGTGGCGGTTCACCGCACCGAAGCGCCCCAGGGCGGAGGCGAGGGTCACGACCATGCCGGACAAGCTCATGCGGCTGTGGCGCCACGACCAGAGCGAGGCGCACCGTCCCGTCATGCTGGCGATCGCCGGCGACAGTGCCGCCGGAAAGACGACTCTGACCAGGGGCATCGCCGAGGCCCTGGGCGCGGACCGGGCCACCGCCCTGTGCGTGGACGACTATCACCGCTATGACCGGGCCGAACGCAGGGACGTGCCGTTCACGGTGCTGCACCCCGACTGCAATTACATCGACGTGATGGAACAGCACCTGCAGCTGCTGGCCCTGGGACGGCCGATCCTCAAGCCCGTATACGACCACACGACCGGGACGCTGGTCCGCCCCGTGCTGGTCGAGCCGCGCGAGTTCGTGATCGTGGAGGGCCTGCTGCCGCTGCACACCAAGCTGGCCCGGGCCTGCTTCGACATCACCGTGTACCTCGACCCGCCGGAGGACATCCGGCGGAAGTGGAAGATCCGGCGGGACTGTGCCGAGCGCGGGTACACCGAGGACGCCGTGGTGGCCGAACTGGAGCGGCGGGAGCCGGACTCGGCCGCGTTCATCCGGCCCCAGCGGCAGTGGGCCGACATCGCCATCAGGTTCGCGCCGGTCGCCGGCCGCCGGCCCGCGCCCGGAGCGGAGGACACCTCGCTGTCCGCGGAGATCCTGCTCCGGCCGACCATCGGCCACCCCGACCTGTGCCACGTGCTCTCCGACGACGACCGCCGGACTGTCCATCTCAAGCTGATCCGCGACGGCGGCGGCCGGCCCGTGGACGCGCTGCACGTCCACGGGTACGCGCCGCGGGAGGACAGCCGGACCGTGGAGAAGGCCATCTGGGAACAGCTGTCGTTCGACCACGGCACCGCGCCGCCCGACTCGCTGGGGGAGTCCGCCCCCGGCAAGCGCAGCGAGGCGCTGGCGATCGCCCAGTTGCTGCTGCTGTGGCACCTGCTCGAGGCAAGGGTGTGACCCGCGGGGGGCGCGAATGGGTACCTTTCCTGGCATGAACGGCCAGTCCCCGCACCCGATGCGCCTGGTGATCGTCGATGACCACCAGATGGTCCTGGACGGCCTCAAGGCCATGCTCGCCCCGTACCGCGAGCAGGTGGAGGTGGCCGGCGAGGCCAGCGACCCGGGCGAGGCGGTCCGCCTGGTCGCCAGCTTGGCGCCGGATGCGGTGCTGCTCGACGTGCGCCTGCGCGGCGCGTCCGGCCTGGACCTGTGCGGCGACATCCTTCGCGTGCACCCCGCGTGCAAGGTCGTGTTCCTCACCGTGTACGACGACGAGCAGTACCTCTACCAGGCGCTGCGCGTCGGCGCGGCGGGGTTCCTGCTCAAGCGGATCCGCGGCGGCGAGCTCGTCGACTACCTGCGCCGCATCCAGGACGGGGAGGTGCTCATCGACCCGTCGCTGGCGGGCCGGGTGGCGCTGTCAGCGGCCAGGCTGCGCAGCGGGGAGTTCTGGCCCGGCGCGCACCTCGGCCTGACCCAGCGCGAGAGCGAGGTCCTGTCGCTGCTCGTCGCGGGCCTGTCCAACCGGGCGATCGCGGCGAAGCTGGTGGTCAGCGAGGAGACGGTCAAGACCCACTCGCGGGGCATCTACCGCAAGCTCGGCGTCTCCGACCGGGCGGCTGCGGTCACCGTGGCCCTCCGCGAGGGGGTGTTCCATTGACCGGCCCGCGGCTGCACGGCGTCGACGCCGACCGTGAGGCGCAGCTGCTGTTCCGGGTCATAGACACGATCTCGGCGGGCCTGGACCTCGGCCGCATGCTGCAGGGCGTGGCCACGCTGGTGACCGAGACCACGCAGACGGACGTCTGCTTCGTGCACCTGCTCGACGAGAAGGGCCGGGCGCTGCGGCTGCACGGCGCGACCCCGCCGTTCGACGGCCTCGTCGGGCAGATCGAGCTGGCCGTGGGCGAGGGCGTGTCCGGGTGGGTGGCCGAGCATGGCGAACCCGTCGTGATCCTCGACGACAAGGCCGCCGACCCCCGCTACCGCTACATCCCGGCGCTGCGCGGCGAGGAGTTCACCTCGATGGTCTCGGTGCCGATCGTGACCCCGCTCGGGCACCTGGTGGGCGTGCTCAACGTGCACACCCGGGCCCGGCGGGAGTTCTCCGGCGCCGACGTGGAACTGCTCTGCTCGGTCGCCGGCCTGGTCGCCGGGGCGATCGAGAACGCCCGGCTGCACCGCAGGCTGGCCGAGCGCGAGGAGGCCCTGGAGAGCTTCACCGAACGGATCGTCGAGTGGCAGGAGCGGGAGAGCCGCCGCCTGGCCGGGGAGATCCACGACGGGATCAGCCAGCGGATCGTCAGCCTGTTTTTCCACCTGTCCGCCGCCGCCGACGCGATCGCCGCCGATCCGGCGCTCGCGGCCGAGCAGATCGGCCGGGCGCAGGAGCTGGCCGCCGCGGCGCTCGACGAGACCAGGTCCGCGATCGCGGGGCTCCGCCCGCCGGTCCTGGACGACCTGGGCCTCGCGGCGAGCCTGGAGAGCCTAGGCCACTCGTTTCCAGGGCTGGATGTCCGAGTAGAAACAGCCGACCTGCGGATGGCCGGCCACGTGGAGACGGCGGTGTACCGGACCGCACAGGAGGCGCTGCAGAACGTGGTCAAGCACGCTGGCGCGCAGTCGGTGCGGATCCGGCTGTTTGCGCAGCGGGACCGCGCCGTGCTGGAGGTCAGCGACGACGGCGGCGGGTTCGATCCCGGGACGCCGCGGCGCACGCCCTGGAGCGGGGTGTCGCCGGCTGGCCTCGGGCTGGCCGGCATGCGGGAGCGGGCGGAGCTACTCGGCGGGGCGCTGGAGCTCATCAGCGCCCCAGGCCACGGCACCACCGTCCGCCTCGCGGTGCCGTTCACCCCGCCGGTATATGAGGCGCCAGGCCGCGCTCTGTTAGCCCCGACCCCGCCACCCCGGCCAAGAACACCCGGCTCGCCCGGACATCAGCCGCGCTGATCTCCATCAGGTCGTCCCGGGCGACCACGCCCCCGGCGGCGACGAGCCGCCGCGCCTGGCGCAGCCGCAGCCGGTCGATCGCGTTGCGGATGCTGCGCGCGTTGGCGAAGCGGGGCTGGGCCATGCGCAGGCTCACGTACTCGGCGAACGCCTCTCGCGCCTCCGGCGACAGCCGGTACTCCTCCCGCTCCAGCATGGTGTCCGCGATCTGCAGCAGCTCGCCGCGGGTGAAGTCGGGGAAGTCGATGTGATGGGCGATGCGCGAGGCCATGCCGGGATTCGACCGGAAGAACACCTCCATCCGGTCGGCGTATCCGGCCAGGATCACCACCAGGTCGCCCCGGTGCGCCTCCATGACCTGCAGCAGGATCTCGATGGCCTCCTGCCCGTAGTCCCGCTCGTTCTCCGGCCGGTACAGGTAGTAGGCCTCGTCGATGAGCAGCACCCCGCCCATGGCCCGCTTGAGCACCTCCTTGGTCTTGGGCGCCGTGTGCCCGACGTACTGGCCGACCAGGTCGTCGCGGGTCACGCTGACCAGCTGCCCGGTGCGCAGGTAACCAAGCTCGCGCAGCAGCTCACCCATATGCGTGGCCAGCGTCGTCTTCCCGGTCCCCGGGCTGCCCGTAAAGGACATGTGCAGGCTCGGCCGGGAGCCCGCCAGCCCGTATCCCTGCCGCAGCCGGTCAACGAGCAGCAGCGCCGCGATCTCGCGGACCCGGTCCTTGACCGGGGCCAGCCCGATGAACTCGGCATCCAGCCGGCCCAGCAGCGCGGAGATCCGCAGCGCCTGCTCCTGCGAGCCCAGGTCCACGGTGGCGTCCGCGAGGAGCGGCGCGGGCTCCGCCCCGTTCGCACAGTCCGGCGCCGGCTGGACGGTCCCGGGCCTCGGCATGGCGAAGCCACGCGGCGCGGGCTCGGGTCGCTGATTCATCAGCCGCCTTGCGTTCCGTTCTGCTCAGAATTTTCTGCATAACGTTCCTCCCGCGGCCGGTCGGCGGCGTAGGGGTGGAGCGAGTAGCGGAGCCGGCGGTCCGTGGTCTCCTGCCTGTCCAGCCGGAACCCTGGCTCCGCCGCAGGCCGGCCGGCGATGAAGCTCAGCGCCGTGGTCTGCCGGCCGAGGCTCGCGTCGTACGCCGACACGCGGACGTAGTGACCGGGATACTGGGCCCGGCAGGCCAGCACCTCCTGCATGGCTCCCTCGGGGTCGGCGAGACCGAACATGGGCAGCCCCCACATCTCCCAGAGCACGTTGCGCGGGTGCGGGTCGTCGGTGAACTCGACGGCCACCGCCCAGCCCCGGCCGAGCGCGTAGCCGAGCTGGGCCGAGATCTCGCCGTCGGTGAGGTCGGGCAGGTAGGAGAAGGTGCCCTGGGTGATCCGCATGGCTGCTCCGGTGGGTCAGGCCGTCGGTGTGACCACGGCGTCGGGGGTGTCGGTGGGCTCGTAGTTGAAGGCGACCTCGCCCCAGGTGTCCAGGGCGACCTGGAGCGGCTGGCAGCGGCGGGCGGCGTCGCGCAGGATGTCCGCACCCTCGGTGAGGAAGTCGCGGCCCTCGTTGCGCGCCTTGATCATGGCCTCGGTGGCGACCCGGTTGGCGGTGGCGCCCGCCGCGATGCCCAGCGGGTGGCCGATGGTGCCGCCGCCGAACTGAAGCACCACGTCCTCGCCCAGGTAGTGCAGCAGCTGGTGCATCTGGCCCGCGTGGATGCCCCCGGAGGCCACCGGCATCGTGCCAGGCATGGAGCCCCAGTCCTGGTCGAAGTAGATGCCGTTGCCGGGGCTGGCCGGGACCCGTGCCTCGCGCAGCGTGTCGTAGTAGCCGCGGACGCTGGCCGGGTCGCCCTCCAGCTTGCCCACCACCGTGCCGGCGTGGATGTGGTCCACGCCGATGAGCCGGCACCACTTGGCGAGAACCCGGAAGCTCACGCCGTGTGCCTTCTGCCGGGTATAGGTGCTGTGCCCGGCCCGGTGCAGGTGCAGCAGGACGCCGTTGCGGCGGGCCCACCGGGCCATCGAGTGCAGGGCGGTGTAGCCGACGGTGAGGTCCACCATGACGATCACGCTGCCGAGGCTCGCGGCGAAGTCGGCGCGCTCGTACATGTCCTCCATGGTGGCGGCCGTCACGTTGAGGTAGTGGCCCTTGATCTCGCCGGTGCGCTCAGCGGCCCGGTTGACCGCCTCCATCGTGAACAGGAACCGGTCCCGCCAGCGCATGAACGGCTGGGAGTTGATGTTCTCGTCGTCCTTGGTGAAGTCGAGGCCACCGCGCAGCGCCTCGTACACGACGCGGCCGTAATTGCGCGCGGACAGCCCGAGCTTGGGCTTGGTGGTCGCGCCGAGCAGCGGCCTGCCGTACTTGTTCAGGTACTCCCGCTCCATGACGATGCCGTGCGGCGGGCCCTGGAACGTCTTGGTGTAGTGCAGCGGGATCCGCATGTCCTCCAGGCGCAGGGCCTTCAGGGCCTTGAACCCGAAGACGTTGCCGATGATCGACGAGGTCAGGTTCGGGATGGAGCCTTCCTCGAACAGGTCGATGTCGTAGGCGATGTAGGCGAGGTACTCACCCTCGCGGCCCGGCACCTCCTCGACCCGGTAGCACTTGGCCTGGTAGTGGTCGTAGGCGGTGAGGCGGTCGGTCCACACCACGGTCCAGGTCGCGGTCGAGGATTCCCCGGCGACCGCGGCGCCCGCCTCCTCGGGCGGGACCCCCGGCTGCGGCGTGATGCGGAACGCGGCGAGCAGGTCGGTGCCGGCCGGCACATAGTCCGGCGCGTAGTAGCCCATCTGTGCGTAGGGGATGACCCCGGCGCTCCAGCGTTGCGCCTCCTGTTGCTGGACCTGCGCCATGGCTCCTCCGTGGTGGTGCGGCGTGCCCGGGGTGACCGGCCTCCCGCGCCCCACGATGCCAGGGGATTACCACGGTGTCTATTGAGTGTTTGGCGATAACAATCAAGTATAGATTTAACAGTTTCCTGGCCGGCCCCGTGGCGCGCCAGGCCCGGCCGCGCATCACCCGCGCCTGGTGGCGTCCGCCACAAGGTTCAGCATCCGCCGTGTTTCGAACGGCTTGTGCAGAATGGCGAAGGCATTGGCCTGGACCGCGGCGCGCAGCCGTTCCTCCATGGCGTAGGCCGTCATCAGGATGACCTGGGGCGGCGGTTGCCCGATCTCCTCGAGCACGGACACTCCGTCGCGTCCCGGCATCCGGATGTCCATCACCACCACGTCGAAGTCCGCCTCCTGGACGGCGCTGGACGCGCTCTCGCCGTCGGGGGCCGAGGAGACGCGGTAGCCCTGCTGCTCGAGGATGGCGACCAGGGTGTCGCGCATGCCGGGCTCATCGTCCACCACCAGCACCGCAGGCCTGGTGTGGACCGTGGTTCCCGCCATGGCGTGTCCCCCCGATGCGAGCGCGTAAGTACGCCGCGTATACCCAGCGCTACGAATTGTTACTCTACCGCTCGGGTGGAGGCGATCCAGACGGTCGAGTACCTGCGTTCCTTCCTGCTGGCCAGCACGCGCCGGTGGCGTAAGCCGGGCTGGCCGGCCGGCGGTCACCGCTACGCGCGCGGCGCCCGCCTCATCGCGGATCCTCCCGGCCCGGCGCGCGGAAGGCCCCGGTGCGCAGCGCGTGGGCGACCAGCCGGGCGGCCGGCGTGGGCACCGGCTCCCGGCGGGCCAGCAGGTACCAGTCGCGGGGCAGCGGCGTGCCCGGCACCGCGATCTCCGCGAGCCGGCCGGCGGCGAGCTCCGCGGCGACCGCGTCCCGCGACACCAGCGTGATCCCGAGGCCGACGCTGGCGGACTCCCTGATGGCCCCGTTGGAGCCGACGATCAGCGTGAGCGGCGCGATATCCAGCTCTGCCAGCAGCGCGGCGGTGCTGGCCCGGGTCCCCGAGCCCGGCTCGCGCAGCAGCCACGTCTGGCGGGCCAGCCAGGGCGGCAGGCCGGCCGGGCCGGCGGGCCCGGCCGGGCCGGCGGGCCCGGCCGCGCGCGCGGCCTCCGCGGCCAGGTCGGGGGCGGCCACGACGACAAGCTCGTGCGGCCGCACCGCGTGCACGTCCACCTCCCACCCCGGTTCGGGCCGCCCGCTGAGCACCAGGTCGACCTGGTGCCGGTCGAGCAGGGACCGCACCCGCGCCCGGTTGCCAGCCTCCAGCCGGATCCCGGTCAGCGGATGCTGGCGCCGGAACCCGCCAAGGATGTGCGGCACCACCTGCTCGGCGGCCGTGGTCACGGCGGCGATGCGCAGCTCACCGCGCTCGGGGTCGGCGCTGGCGGCGGCGGCGAGCCCCGCCTCGTCGAGCAGGCCGAGGATGCGGCGGGCGTAGCCGGCGTAGGCCCTGCCCGCGTCGGTGAGCCGCAGCCCGCGGCCGTCCGGGGTCACCAGGGCGAGGCCGAGCCCCTTCTGCAGGGCGGCGAGCGAGGCGGAAACGGCCGCCTGCGTGACCACCAGCTCCTGCGCGGCCCCGTGGACCGATTCGTGCTCGGCCACCGCGAGGAACGTGCGGAGCTGATTCAGCGTCACGGCCACCTCGGCGAGGGCTTCAGATTGGTAAAGTAAAAATTATCATTCCCGCATTTTTCCGAAGGCTACACCAAACGATGGCCGGCACCGAGACCTGCGTTCGTTGGTGATCTTGACTTAGGGGGAGGACTAGCGCCACCAAAGTCAAGATCATGACGATGGGCCTCGGGAAGGGCGGCCATGATCATGGTGGTTTGGCTGTTGCAATCGCCAGTTCCCCAAAATCACGAGGAGGTAGTTGGTGACTGAAGATCGATCCGGCGGGCCTGGCGGGACTGGCGACCCCAGCGGGACGCTTGGGCGGGGTGGTGGGGTCGGGGATAGCCCTGGGCGGGGTGGTGGGGTCAGCGCTAGCAGAGCGCGGGGTGGTGGGGTCAGGGCTAGCAGAGCGCGGGGTGGTGGGGTCAGGGCTAACGCTGCGGTTGAGGAGCCGGGCACCGGCGGGCGGTGGGTCGATGTGGCGCCGGACCGGATCGTCCGGTGGGCCGAGACCTTCGCCGAGCGGCACGGCCCGCTGACCACGAAGCCGGGCCGCACCGTGGTGGTCATGCGCGGCCAAGACGGCGCGGTCGCCGAGTGCCACCCGCCATTCCCGCCGATGACGGCGCCCGCCGCGTGGCCGCCTGACGCGGCGGGCCTGGCGAGGCTGATCGCCGCGCACGCCGCCGCCGACCGCACGGTGGGGGTGCTGCTCGTCCGGCTCGGCGGGTACGCCGCCGGCGTCTTCACCGGCAGCCCGCCCCGGCTGGTGAGCTCCAAGACCGGCTCGCGGCTGGTGCACGGCCGCTCGGCCGCGGGCGGCACGTCGCAGCAGCGGTTCGCCCGGCGCCGGGAGAACCAGGCCGCGAGCGCGCTCGCGGCGGCCGCCGACACCGCGCTGCGCGTTCTCGGTCCCTACGCCGACCGGCTCGACGCCGTGGTACTCGGCGGCGACCGCCGCGCCGTGTCGACGGTCAGCGCGGACTCCCGGCTGCGCCCGGTCATGAAGCAAGCGGTCGAGCGCTTCCTGACCGTCCCCGACCCCCGGCTGGCCGTGCTGCGGGACACGCCGCGATACTTCCTGGCGGTCCACATCCGCCTGACCGGCCCCGCGTGACGCGCCGGCCGGACCGGCCGCCGCGCGATAGTCACTTCGGTCCGTGGAAGCGAGCGGGTACCCTCGGACTGTGCCATCTCTCACGTCGTCACTGCTGCCGTGATGGCGACTCCGCTGCGCGGAGTTGATTACGGAAAGTGACAGTTATTAGACGGAGAGTGGTTTCTCATGATCGTGGCGGATGGCCTGGAGTTGCGCGCGGGCGCGCGGCTGCTCCTGGTGGACGCGTATTTCCAGGTCGCACCCGGCGACAAGATCGGCCTGGTCGGGCGCAACGGGGCGGGCAAGACCACCCTGGCCCGCGTGCTGGCCGGGGAGGCGCTGCCCACGGCCGGCACGGTCCGGCGGACCGGCGCCATCGGGTACCTCCCGCAGGATTCCCGCGCCGGTGACCTGGCCGGGCTCGCCATGGACCGGGTGCTCTCCGCCCGCGGGCTCGACGAGGTGCGCGCCGCGATGCGCAGCGCCGAGAAACAGATGGCCGACCCGGACCCGGCGCGCCGGGACGCGGCGGTCCGCCGGTACGGCAACGCCGAGGAGCGACTGCTCGGCCTTGGCGGCTACGCGGCAGAGGCGGAGGCGGCGTCGATCGCGGCCAGCCTGGACCTGCCCGGCCGGGTCCTGTCCCAGCCGCTGCGCACCCTGTCGGGCGGGCAGCGGCGGCGGGTGGAACTCGCCCGGATCCTTTTCTCCGGCGCGGAGACGCTCCTGCTCGACGAGCCGACCAACCACCTGGACGCGGACTCCGTCTCCTGGCTCCGCGATCACCTGCGGGCGTTCCGCGGCGCCGTGATGGTGATCAGCCACAACACCGCCATGCTGGACGCGGTGGTCAACAAGGTCTTCTACCTGGACGCCGACCGCACCGCGCTGGACGTCTACAACGTCGGCTGGCGCGCCTACCTGGACCAGCGGGAGACCGACGCCCGCCGCCGCGACCGGGAGGCCCAGAACTCGCGCCGCCAGGCCGCCGCGCTCCAGGCGCAGGCGGACAAGATGCGGGCTAAGGCCACCAAGGCCAGGGCGGCGCACAACATGGAGCGCCGGGCGCAGCGGCTGCTGGCCGGCGTGGCCGCCGACCGCAGGCCCGAGCGGGTGGCCCGGCTGCGCTTTCCGGTGCCGCAGCCGTGCGGGAAGACGCCGCTGATGGCGCGCGGGCTGGCCAAGTCGTACGGCTCCCTCGAGGTGTTCACCGGCGTGGACGTGGCGGTCGACCGGGGCGTGCGCATCGTGGTGCTCGGCCTGAACGGGGCGGGCAAGACCACGCTGCTGCGGCTCCTGGCGGGCCTGGAGCCGCCGGATGCGGGGGAGGTCGTGCCTGGGCACGGCTTGCGCCTGGGCTACTACGCCCAGGAACACGAGACGCTGGACCTGGACCGGACCGTGCTCGAGAACATGGCGTCAGCCGCGCCCGGCCAGGCCGAGGGGGAACAGCGCCGGATCCTCGGCTCGTTCCTGTTCCCCGGGGACGAGGTGACCAAGCCCGCCAGCGTGCTGTCGGGCGGCGAGCGGACCCGGCTGGCGCTCGCGCTTCTCGTGGTGTCCGGGGCGAACGTGCTGCTCCTCGACGAGCCGACCAACAACCTCGACCCGTTGAGCCGGGCTGAGATTCTGCGGGCCCTGCGCCTGTACCGGGGGGCGATCGTGCTGGTCACGCACGACGAAGGGGCGGTGGAGGCGCTGGCGCCGCAGCGGGTGATCCTGCTTCCCGACGGCGTCGAGGACTCCTGGAGCGAGGATTTGTCCGACCTCGTGGCGCTGGCCTGACCTGGTGAACCGCGGAAAAGTTGCGATCACTTACCTGGATGTGGGTAGCCGATTGGGAGGTAATGCGTGATCATGGCGGGAGACGGTGACGCAGCGGGCAGCGAAGCTCACGGGAGGTACGCGGTGACCGGAACCCTCAAGAAAGGCACCCGCGTGACGGGTGGCGACCGGGCCAAGCTGGCAGCCGACCTGAAGAAGAGGTACGACTCGGGGGAGAGCATCCGCGCGCTCGCCGCGGACACCGGCCGCTCCTACGGCTTCGTCCACCGGATTCTGACCGAGAACGGGGTATCGCTGCGCGGCCGGGGTGGCGCCACGCGCGGCAGGGCGAAGGCGAAGCGCTAAAGGGGCGAGGGGCGGCGGTGACGCCCGGCCCGGCCGACCTGGACGGCGCGGGCCTGCGCTGCGACCTTGACCTGCCCCTGCCGGGGGCGGTCACCGTAACGCTGTCGCGGCCCAGCCGGCGAAACGCCATGACGCCCCGGATGTGGCGAGGGCTGGCCGCCATCGGCAAGTCGCTGCCGCCCGAGGTGCGGGTGGTCGTCATCCGCGGCGAGGGACCGTCGTTCTCATCGGGCATCGACCTGCGGCTGCTGTCCGGGGACGGGGCGGCGGGCGACGACGCCATCCCGAGCCCCGCCGATCCCGGGTTCGAGGACTGGATCGCCTCCTGCCAGGAGGGGTTCAGCTGGCTCCGGCACCCCTCCCTGCTCTCGGTCGCGGCGGTCCGGGGCCACGCCATCGGCGCCGGTTTCCAGCTGGCGCTCGGCTGCGATCTGCGGATCCTCGCCGACGACGCGATGCTGTCCATCAAGGAGCCCTCGCTGGGGCTGGTCCCAGACCTCATGGGCACAAAACCACTTGTCGACATTGTTGGGCTGCCGCGGGCGCTTGAGCTGTGCCTCACCGGCCGGGCCGTGACCGCTGCGGAGGCGGTCCAGCTGGGCCTGGCGGAGCTCATGGTGCCCGTCACGGCGCTGGATGGCGCCGTCGCCGACCTGGCCGCGGCGCTGCTAGCGGTGGATCCGGCGACGGCCAGGGCGACGAAGGAACTCCTGGCCCGGGCGGCCGGCAACACGCTGGAGGAGCAGGCGGCCGCGGAGCGGCGGGCGCAGGCCGCGCTGCTGCGCGCCCGGTTGTCCGGTCAGCCGGGGCTGGGCACCGCGTAGCAGGTGACTTCGCCGTTCCCCGAGCTGGCCAGCCGGCCCTGGGCCACCAGCAGTTCGAGGTGGGCACGGGTCTCGATCACGGCGAGCATCTGGTTGACCGGGTCGAGCTCGGCAAGCTGACGGTCCCGGCGGGTCCACCGCAGCGCACGCGCCACCTCGTACGCGGTCGCGGCGCCGGCCGCCACGGCCGCTGCGCACTTGCCCAGCCGGTCGTCGTGGTGGGCGAGCAACTCGTCGATGCGGGCGTGGGCGCTCTTTGTGACCGGGCCGTGCGCCGGGAGCAGCCGCAGGTCCGGCAGGCCCCGGACCAGTCGCAGCGACTGCAGGTAGTCGCGGAGCGGGTGGGGGGCCGCCACCGGCTCGAAACCGATTGAGGGGGTGATGTGCGGCAGCACATGGTCGCCCGCGAACAGCAGACCCGCTGCGGCATCGGTGAAGACGACATGGCCCTGCGTGTGACCGGGGGTGGCGAGAACGCGCAGGGTCCGGGAGCCCAGGCCGATCTCCTGGTCCGGGGCGAGCCACTCGTCCGGGGCCTCGTAGCCCGCCACGCCAACGGGGGGCGCCCGGTCCAGCTTGCCGAGCAGGTCCAGGACGGCTCCCGCACCGCTGGCCCGTAGCTCCGCCAGCTGCGGCTGGAACGGGCGGAGGCCGCCGGCCAGCACGGCCGCGATGGCCGCCTGCTCGCCGAGCCCGAGGCACACCTTGCTGCCGAACGTCCTGCGCAGCTCGACCCCCAGCGTGTAGTGGTCCCGGTGCACGTGGGTGACCAGGAACGACCGCACGTCGCCAAGCGCCGCGCCGAGGATGGCCAGCGCCGCGGTCAGGGCCTCGCGGGCCTGCGCGAGCGCCCAGCCGCTGTCGATCAGGGTGAGGCCGTCGTCCTGCTCGATGACGTAAACGTTCACCGCCTTCAGGCCGTCGGCCGGAAGCGGGAGTGGCACGCGGTGCACTCCGGGAGCCACCGGGTAGGCGCCCGGCTCGGTCCAGTCCTGGGTGATGGCCCTGGTGTCGGCGGTCACGTATCCGTCTTCTCCTCGCGTCGAGATCCGCATCCATTGTTACCAGGCAGTTGGATTTCGCCCTCAGCGCACCCGGGAAGAGCGACGGCGGAGCCGGTGTTGCCTGAGCATGTACCAGGCTCAGTGGCACGCGATGCGCTCGTTCACCCGGGACCAGTCGGTGACCCAGCAGCGGCTGAGCCGGGGCATCGTCCGGCGGATAGCGTCGTACGCCCGGCCCTACCGGCTCGACCTGGTCATCTTTCTGACCCTGACGGCACTGTCCGCCGTGATCGCGGTCGCCGTGCCGCTGTTGCTGCAGACCATCATCGACCGGGGCATCCTGCCGAAGGACATGTCCGTCGTCGTGTGGGTCGCCGGGGCGGTGGCCGGGCTCGCCGTGCTCGGCGCGGCGCTTTCGGTCGCTACCCGCTGGTTCTCGGCGCGCATCGGGGAAGGGCTCATCTACGACCTGCGCACCGAGGTGTACGAGCACGTCCAGCGGCAGCCGCTGGCGTTCTTCACCAGGGCCCAGACGGGCTCGCTGGTCAGCAGGCTGAACAGCGACGTGATCGGCGCACAGCAGGCGATCACCTCGACGCTGTCGTCGGTGATCTCCAACGTGATCGGCCTGATTCTGGTGCTCGCGGCGATGCTCTACCTGTCCTGGCTGGTCACCGTCGTCACCCTGGTGATGATGCCGTTCTTCGTCATCCCGGCCCGCCTGGTCGGCCGCAGGCTGCAGCGGCTCACCAGGGAGTCGATGCAGCTCGACGCCGAGATGGGCTCCACCATGACGGAGCGGTTCAACGTCGCGGGGGCGATGCTGGTCAAGCTGTTCGGGAAGCCGGCGAACGAGGCGCGGGTGTTCGCGGGCCGGGCGGCCCGGGTCAGGGACATCGGCGTGACCACCGCCATGTACGGCAGCACGCTGTTCATCGCCCTCAGCCTGCTCGCGTCCATGGCCACCGCGGTCGTCTACGGGCTCGGCGGCGGGCTGGTCATTCACGGCGCCATCCAGCTGGGCACGCTGGTCGCGCTGGCGGCCCTGCTCAGCAGGCTCTACGGGCCGATCACCTCGCTGTCCAACGTGCAGGTGGACGTAATGACCGCCCTGGTGAGCTTCGACCGGGTGTTCGAGGTGCTTGACCTGCAGCCGCTGATCGCCGAGCGGCCGGGAGCGATCGCGCTGCCCCGGGTCGGCCAGGGGAACGGGAGCGCGCCCGCAGCCGGTCTGGCGGTCCAGTTCGAGCACGTCTCGTTCCGGTACCCCACCGCCAGCGAGGTGTCGCTGGCCTCGCTCGAGTCGATCGCGCTGCCGGCGCCCGAGCGGACCACCGCCACCGAAGACGTGCTCCACGACGTCAGCTTCACCGCCCCGGCCGGGCAGCTCACCGCGCTGGTCGGGCCCTCGGGGGCCGGCAAGACCACGATCACCCACCTGGTGTCCCGGCTCTACGACCCGCGCGAGGGCCTGGTCCGCATCGGCGGGTACGACATCGCCGACCTGACGCTGGACTCGCTACACGACGCGGTGGGCGTGGTCACCCAGGACGCGCATATGTTCCACGACACCATCCGGGCCAACCTGCTCTACGCCCGGCCGTCGGCCACCGAGGCGGAGCTGATCGAGGCGTGCCAGAGGGCGCAGATCTGGAACCTCATCGCGACGCTCCCCGACGGGCTGGACACCGTGGTCGGCGACCGTGGCTACCGGCTTTCCGGCGGGGAGAAGCAGCGGCTGGCGATCGCCCGGCTGCTGCTCAAGGGGCCGGCCGTGGTGGTGCTGGACGAGGCCACGGCGCACCTGGACTCCGAGTCCGAGGTCGCCGTGCAGCACGCGCTCAAGACCGCGCTGGCCGGGCGGACCTCCCTGGTGATCGCCCACCGGCTGTCCACGATCAGGGAGGCCGACCAGATCCTCGTCATCGACGGCGGCCAGGTGATCGAGCGCGGGCAGCACGAGGAGCTGCTGGCCGCGGGCGGCCTCTACGCCGAGCTCTACCACACCCAGTTCGCCGACCAGGAGCCGCTCGCGCCGCGTGGTCAGAACACGTCCAGCGCCCCGCCGTCGACGGGGATCATCACGCCAGTGAGGTAGGACGCGGCGGGGGAGAGGACGAACGCCGCGACCCTGCCGAACTCGGCGGGTTCCCCGTACCGGCGCAGCGGGATGGCCTGCGACGACGCCGCGCGCACCTCGTCCGGGTCGCCGCGGCTGGCGTCGAGCTCGCGGATCCTGCCGGTGGCCATCTTCCCCGGCAGCAGGCCGACGACCCGGATGCCTCGAGGGCCCAGCTCGTCGGCGAGCATCTTCGCCCACCCGGCCAGCCCCGGTCGCAGGCCGTTGGACAGCGCGAGCGCTGGGATGGGGACCCGCACCGATGAGGACAACACGAACGCCAGCGCGCCGCCGTCGCGCAGTTCCGCGCCGAGCACCCGGGACAGCCGGACGGCCCCGAGGAACACGCTCTCGAACGCGGCCCGCCAGGCGTCGTCTCCAGTGGCCATCGCCGTGCCGCCGGGTGGCCCGCCCACGCTGATCAGCGCGCCGTCAAGCCGCCCGAACTCCGCCCGCGCGGCGGCGGCCAGCCGCTCCGGCGTGCCGGGGTCGGCGTTGTCCGCAGCCGCCCAGGCCGCCCGCCCGGTGCCGAGGCCGACCGCCGCGCGCCGCAGCGCGGTTTCGTCCCGGGCGCTCAGCACCACCCGCGCGCCCTCGGCCACGAGCTCCGCGGCGGCGGCAAGGCCCAGCCCCCGGCTGCCGCCGGTGACCACGAAGACCTTGTCACGCAGTCCGAGATCCATGTCGTTCCTCCGGGACTCAGGCGCCGTAGCCGACCCGGCGCAGCTCCTCGCCCGCCATCCGCTCCACCTCGGCCGCCTGAGCCTGCGTCAGCAGCCTGCGCCAGGCCCCCGGCTCCATCGGCGTCCCCGCCACCTGCGCCTCCACGGGACCGACCTCGGTTTCGGTAAAAGCGGCCAGGGCGGCGGCCGCCGCGACCGGCCGCCCGACCATCTCCTCGTAGCGCAGGGTGATGAGATGCTCGGGGGAGAGCCTCATCCGCAGCCTGGCCATCGTGCGCACGGTGCCGCGCCAGCGCATCGCGCACTTCCCGGCCGCGGTCGCCTCCGCCCACTGGCTCCGGTCCGCCGGGCCGTCCACGCCCAGCAGCGGATGAGTGAGCTCGGCGTCCAGGTTCACTAAACCCGGCCGGAACCACGCCAGCGCCGGCCAGTCGGCGAGCATGGCCGCCACCACGTCCCGGCCATCGCGGACGACCTGCACCAGCCGCGCGTCGGGGAAGGCGTCGAGCAGCGAGTCGGCGCAGTAGAGCAGCTCCGGGCTGGCATCGCCGTACCTGACTATCCCCCGTTCGGTCACGCAGGGACCGGTGCCAGACGTCCCGGCGGCATCCCGGCAGGCCTGCGCGCACCCCAGGCAGCAGCCGGGGCCGACCTGCCACCCCTGCGCGAAGGCGTCCCGCAGCACGGTGGCCGCCGCCTCGGGGCGGCCACGCGCGAGCGAGGGCGTGCGCGCGAAGGCCTGCACGACCGGCAGGACCCAGCGCTGCCCGAGGGTCATGTGGAACCCCGGCGTGCGCTTGAACGCCCGCGCCAGCATCTCCGTGCCCGCGCAGGGGGCCCCGACTACGAACACGGGGTTACGCACCTTGCGGCCGTTGACCACGAGGATGTGCGGCCGGGACTGGGGCGGCCGCGGATCGCCCGCCAGGGTGTCCGCCCCGGGAGGCTGGAGCGCGCTCGATCCCTCGGCGGGGCGGGGGAGCGTGGTCACCGCTGGCCGCGCCCGCCGGGGTGCGGCGCGCGGCCTGACGGGCGGCGGCAGTGAGCAGGCTCGTGTGCGTGCAGGTTGAGCGCGGCCTGAACCAGCGGGACATGGCTGAACGCCTGCGGCGTGTTGCCGACCTGGCGGCCGTACCGGGGGTCGTACTCCTCGCTCAGCAGGCCGACGTCATTGCGGAGGGAGAGCAGCCGCTCGAACAGCTCGTGCGCGTCGTCGGCCCTGCCGATCAAATGGAGGGCGTTCACCATCCAGAAGCTGCAGGCCAGAAAGGCGCCCTCGCTGCCGACCAGGCCGTCGACCGCCGACTGGCCGGTAGCGAGCTCGTAGCGGCGGACCAGGCCGTCCGAGGTGAGGTCCCGCCAGATCACCTCCACGGTGGAGACCACCCGCGGGTCGTCCGGGGGCAGGAAGCCGACCTCGGGGATGAGGAGCACGGAGGCGTCCAGCTCGGTGGAGCCGTAGGCCTGGGTGAACGCACCGCGTGCCGCATCGTACCCGCGGTCGGACACCTGGGCGTGGATGCGGTCCCTGATCTGGAGCCAGCGGGCGCCGAGGCCGGGCAGGCCGTGGACGGCGGTGGCGTGGCAGGCGCGGTCGAAGGCGACCCAGGCCATCACCTTGGAATGCACGAAGTGCCGGCGTGGCCCGCGCACCTCCCAGATTCCCTCGTCCGGCTGTTCCCAGTTCTTTTCCAGGAAGTCGAGCAGCGCCCGCTGCAGCGACCAGGCGTGCCGGTCGAAGCTGATCCCGGCCTCGCGGCCGAGCGACAGCGCGTCGATCACCTCCCCGTAGACGTCGAGCTGGCGCTGGTTGACGGCGGCGTTGCCGATCCTGACCGGGGCCGAGCCCTCGTACCCGGGCAGCCAGTCGGCCTCCCACTCGGCCAGGCGGCGCTCGCCCGCCACCCCGTACATGATCTGGACGTCGCGCGCGTCGCCGGCCACCGCCCGGCACAGCCACGAGCGCCACGCAGCCGCCTCCTCGGTGTACCCGGTCCGAAGCAGCGCCTCCAGCGTGATGGTGGCGTCGCGGAGCCAGCAGTAGCGGTAGTCCCAGTTGCGGACCCCGCCGATGTCCTCCGGCAGGGACGTGGTCGCTGCAGCCACGATCCCGCCGGTCGGCGCGTAGGTGAGCGCCTTGAGCGTGATGAGGGAGCGCACCACGGCGTCTTTGTGCGGCCCCTCATAGGTGCAGCGGGACACCCAGTCCCGCCAGAAGCGGCTGGTCAGGCTCAGCTCGGCGAAGGGGTCGGGCCGCTCGGGCGCGCTCTCGTGCGAGGGCTGCCAGGTCAGCGCGAACGGAACCCGGTCGCCCGCGGCCACCCGGAAGGCGGCGTGGTGGGTCATGTTGCGGCCGGTGAGGGTGACCGGCGTGTCCAGCCACAGCGAGTCCGGCCCGGCGACCGCGGCGACCCTGCCGTCGATCCGCCGCACCCACGGGACGACGTCGCCGTAGCCGAGCCTGATCCGCAGCTCGCACTCCATGTCCACGTGCCCGTGCACGCCCTCCACGATCCGGGTCAGCACCGGTGACTTGCCGTCGCGCGGCGGCATGAAGTCGATGAGGCGCACCGTTCCCGTGGCCGTCCGCCACTCCGTCTGGAGGATGAGCGAGTCGCCCTGGTAGCGGCGCGTCACGCCCGCCTTGCTGGCCGCGGCGGGCCCCGCGCCGTCCGCATGGGGTGGGGTGGCGGGGTCAGGGCGAGCAGCGGGTGGGGTGGCGGGGCCAGGGCTAGCGGAGGCAGGGGTGCCGCCCACGCCGGCCGGCGCGATCCGCCAGTAGCCGTGGTCGTCGGTGCCCAGCAGCCTGGTGAAGCACGCGGGCGAGTCGAACCGGGGCAGGCACAGCCAGTCGATCGAACCGTCCTGGCCGACCAGCGCCGCCGTCTGCATGTCGCCGATGAGCGCGTAGTCCTCGATCAGTCCGGCCACCGGTGCCCTCCAGGTCGCGACCGCGCCGCCGCGCCCCGGGCCAGAGCCCATGCGCGGGCGCGTTGCTCCTTCTGCCGGTCAACCGTACCGGGCAGGCCGCCCCTACGCGCCCCGGAACGCCCGGCGCCCTAAGCTGGCAGCCGTGCCAGCCCTCCGCCTGATCGCCGCCGCCCTGGCGGCCGCGGCCGCGCTCAGCCTGGCGGCCGGCTGTGCTTCCTTCGACGCCGCGTTCGGCAAGCGGGAGGCGGTGGTGCAGTTCCAGCCGCAAACCCCGGTGTCGGTCATGCTGAGGGTGCGCGCCTCGTGCTCCCACGTGCCGTCCGCCATACCGGAGCGGGTCCCGCCCCACGCCCCGAGCGTGGACATGCAGTACGCCATCAGGTACCAGATCGGCGGTGCGAGCGACGCGGACCTGGCCCGGCTCACGCAGTGCCTGAACCGCTTCCCCGCGGTGGCCGGCGTCGAGTTCTCCAGCCCGGACGGAAGCTGACCGGCCAAGGCGCCAGTGACGTTGTCACTGGGACCTTCAGGCCATCGGGGGGTTCCAGGGGGGTCGCCCCCCCCGGGCCAGCACGGCGGTTGCCGCCCCGGAACCAGCGCCGCGGTCCGTATGCTGAGCAGCCGTGACGCTCCGTTCGGCAATAAAGGTGGTTTCGCGGGGCTGTGCGGCGGCTTTGGGGGCTGCCGCGCTGGGCGGATGCGGCCTGCTGTCATCCACGGGCGTCAACTCGCAGGGGCCGGCGCCGGCGCCCGCGCCGTCGGCCTCCGCCGGCGTCACCCCGCGGGCGCCCGCGTGCCCCGCGGCCCCGGTCAAGTTCTCCTGCACCATGCGGGGACGGATAGCGGCGGTGCAGGCCTACCTGAAGCACCGGCCCGGGGTGGTCGGCATCGTGCTGCGCGACCGGGCCACCGGGGCGGTCTGGGAGAACCGTTTCGCGCACACCCAGATCTACATGGCCTCCACCAGCAAGCTGGCCATGGCGGTCACCCTGCTGCTGCAGAACCAGGCCGGGGTGATCCGCCTGTCCGGCGGCGACTGGGCGGTGCTGCACCACATGCTCCACGTCAGCTCCGACACCGACGCGGACACGCTGTGGTTCAAGTTCGGGGCGCCGTTCTACACCAGCTTCTTCCCCCGGATCGGGCTGGCCTCGGCGCGGTACGTGCCGGCGCCGGGGATCAGGCCGCCGTACTGGGGGGAGATGACCTGCCCGGCCACCAGCCTGAGCCGGCTCATCTCCTACGTGCTCGACGACCTGCCCGCCACGCTGCGCCACTATCTGGTGACCACGCTGAGCCACGTCGCTCCCGACCAGCACTTCGGCGTCTGGGGCGCGGGCAGCGCCAACCGCCCGGGCAACAAGGACGGCTGGTCGGTGGAGAAGCCGGGGTGGATCATCGACTCGGTCGGCTTCGCCGGGCGCGGGCAGCGGTACACGCTGGCCATGATGAACAGCCTCAACGGGCACGGCGGCTACCACGCGGGCACGGACACGGTGACCCAGGTGGCGGCGCTGCTGTTCCAGGGGCACCCGGTCCCGGCACCCAAGGTCAGCGCCACGCCCTAAGGCCGTCTGCTAGCTCACCCCGCCACCCCGCACTCTGCTAGCCCTGACCCCGCCACCCCGCACTCTGCTAGCCCTGACCCCGCCACCCCGCACTCTGCTAGCCCTG
>Ga0070708_100000925_pt1 | contig 22216 bp, 17 predicted proteins | sample KBSK5503metaG_FD_65469 | JGI IMG/M metagenome (GOLD analysis project Ga0070708, IMG submission 65469) | Corn, switchgrass and miscanthus rhizosphere microbial communities from Kellogg Biological Station, Michigan, USA - KBS K5-50-3 metaG | ecosystem: Host-associated > Plants > Roots >... | reverse complement strand
TGCTCGGCGAAGATACCATCACCATTCGTCACAGCATTCCGATTCCTTCGGGTCCGCCCCAAAACGGAGGATCAGAATCCCCAGACGGTCAAAATTACCTTTTGTGTAAGGGGCGTGCTGTCGCCGCTGCTATCCAACGTCCTGCTGACCGATCTGGATCGCGAACTGGAAAAGCGTGGGCACAGCTTCTGCCGCTATGCGGATGACTGCAATGTATATGTCGGAAGCCAGCGGAGCGGGCAGCGGGTCATGGCAGAGATCACCGCGTTTCTGGAGCGGCGACTGAAGTTGAAGGTCAATGCGGAGAAAAGCGCAGTGGCGCGACCGTGGCAGCGAAAGTTTCTGGGCTACAGTGTCACATGGCACCGGAAACCGAAGCTGAAAATCGCACCTTCCAGCCGCCAACGCTTTGCGGAGAAAATCCGGGAGACGTTGTGTGGCGCTCGTGGCAAAAGCTTGAAACAAGTCATCGATCAACTTAACCCGGTACTGCGCGGTTGGGTTGTGTACTTCCGGCTCACCGAAGAATGCAGTGTGCTGGAGGAGTTTGATGGCTGGATTAGGCGCAAGCTACGCGCGCTGCTGTGGCGGCAATGGAAGCGTGTTTCCACGCGAGCGCAGCACCTAATGCGAGCCGGGCTTCCTGCGGAACGAGCATGGCCGTCGGCCACTAATGGACGTGGTCCTTGGTGGAACGGCGGCAGTTCGCACATGCACGCCGCCTGCCCCACGTCTTGGTTCGCGCACCTGGGGTTGCTCTCGCTGCTCTCTACACAGCGGCGCTTCTCGTTGGTTTCATGAACCGCCGGATGCGGAACCGCATGTCCGGTGGTGTGGGAGGACGGCGGGGGTAACCCCGCCTCCTACCCGATCCTGGCGCAAGGGACTATCCCCGAAAGCTGGGCCTCTCGTAAAGTTGTATGATTTCCATGTAACACTTCTGCCAGCGTACGTCCCCTCCCCTGCCGTCGAGGGTTGAACAGCTGGAGCCAAGGAGGCCTCTGATGTCCGCCTGCCGTTCTATTTCCAAGCTACTCATTCTTCTTTGTTCTTCGGTCGTGTTCGCGCAAACTCCCGCCGAATGGAAGCCCGTCGAAGACGCCATGGGCCGCAGTGGCAAACTGCAACCTGATGGCGCTTTCAAATTTTCCATGCCGCGCAAAGACCTGAAAGTCACCGTTGCTGGAACTCCGGTCAAGCCCGGCCTGGCACTGGGATCGTGGGCAGCGTTCTCCGGCAGCGGCGACACTGCAATGGTCATGGGCGATCTTGTACTCACTGAAGATGAAGTGACTCCCGTGATGGCGAAGTTGCAACAGGGCGGGATTGAAGTCACGGCTCTACACAATCACGTGCTGCATGAGTCGCCGCGCGTGATGTATATGCACATTGCAGGCCATGCAAGTGCGGCAAAGCTGGCGCAAGCAATTCACGACGTGCTGGCCGCAACCGGAACTCCGCCAGAAAGTCCGGCCGCAGCGCCGCATAAAATTGACCTCGACACCGAAAAGATCGATGAAGCGCTCGGCCGCAAAGGGAAAGATAATGGCGGCATCTACCAGTTCGGTGTGCCACGGGCCGAGACTATCCGCGATCATGGCGTCGATATTCCGCCATCAATGGGTGTTTCGACCGCTATCAATTTTCAGCCGACCGGCAACGGGCACGCCGCCATCACCGGCGATTTCGTTCTGCTGGGAAGCGAAGTCAATCCTGTAATCACAGTGCTGCGCGAGAATGGAATTCAAGTCACAGCATTGCACAGCCACATGCTGAGCGAAGAACCGCGTCTGTTCTTCATGCACTTCTGGGCCAACGACGATGCCGTGAATTTGGCGCGCGGACTCCGCGCCGCGCTGGACAAGACGAATTCCAAGAAGTAGTTTGCGAGATTCTCTGCCACCAGACACAGAAATCGCTCCCGTGACCAGCGCGCGCGAGTTTGTGCCCGTGTCGTTAGCGAAGTTCTGTGGCTACTTTCTCTGGCTGGGCACAACGGGGTTTGGCGGCCCGATCGCGCTGGCCGGATACATGCAACGCGACTTAGTCGAGCGGCGACGGTGGGTTAGCCGTGAAGATTACCTCGAAGGCCTGGCCCTGGCACAGCTTGCTCCCGGCCCGCTGGCGGCGCAACTCGCAATCTATCTGGGCTATCTCCGCGGCGGGACGCTCGGCGCATCTCTGGTCGGTCTCGCATTCGTCGGCCCATCATTCCTGATGGTGCTTGCCATCGCCGCAGCTTACGTCCGTTATGGCGGACTCCCGTGGATGCAGCCCGCGTTTTACGGGATTGGCGCGGCCGTCGTGGCCATCATCGCACGGTCGGCGTGGAAGTTGGCTCGCATGGTCCTGCGTAACGACCGCGTCTTGTGGAGCATTTTTGCCGTGATCGCTCTTTCGACCGCAATCACCGGACGTGAACTGGTATGGCTGTTTCTACTGGGAGGCGTAGTGGCATATCTGGCCAAGGCCATGCCCCGTGTTACCCAGCCCCAGGCCGGAATGCTCATCCCAGTGCTCGCCGCCGGAACGCTAGTCCGAAGCAAAGTTCTCGAGCTGCTCTTGTTCTTCACCAAGGCAGGGGCATTCGTTTTCGGCAGCGGTCTGGCGATCGTCCCATTTCTGTATGGAGGGGTGGTCGAACAGCACCACTGGCTGACCGATCGGCAATTCCTTGATGCCGTTGCCGTCGCCATGATTACTCCCGGGCCGGTTGTGATCACGTCTGGTTTCATCGGATACCTTGTGGCAGGCCCCTGGGGAGCAATGGCTGCGGCCGCAGGCGTGTTCGTTCCTGTTTATCTGGTCGTTCTTTTCGTCAGTCCCTTCTTTGGCCGGATCGCGAAAAATCCGCAGGCCAGGGCGGTCCTCGAAGGCGTCACCGCTGCAGCGACGGGTGCGATAGGCGGCGCGGTGTACATCCTTGGACGCCGCGCCATCCATGACTGGACAACTGGGCTGATCGCGGTGACAACGCTCCTCATCACTCTCCGTTGGAAAGTCCCCGAGCCGGCGCTGATTGCCGGAGCAGCGCTGGCCGGGGCATTGCTGTATCGATGACGGCTCGTGAGCAGCCCAGGCGGCCACCTTCCCACCCGAATTCAGCCGACTAAGCCGTCTGCCCGATCATGGCAGCTACCGCCATCCTCCCGAAATGCAACGTGTCCTTCAATGGGTGCTTTTCGTTCCACTCGGTTATGCCTGGTTCGTATCCCGTCGCCAGCACATGGTTATGTACGACGTCCAGAGAGAAGCCGCTGTCGATGGTTACGCCATTGCCTTCGTGCTCGTAGCCTGCAAGATCGGGAGGAAGGTGAGGCACCACGTCCCAAACATTCACGATCCGATAACAGACATTGACGTGAGTGTTGAAGAAGCTGACAAAATCGTCGTGGCCAACCCGCGGCTCGGCCCAGGTGTACACAGTCGGCGACAGACTCTGGGCTATGTCGTTCAACAGGTCAGGAGCGGCCAAGGCACAGAGAGCGCCGCCCAGGCTGTGTCCGGTAATGAGCAGTTGTTTGCATTTCGCCGCATTTTGCCCCACTAGGTTTCGAAGACTCGAGCGTATCGAATAGTAAACAAGTTGGAATCCCTGGTGCACGGTACCGCGTCCCGGGATTGGGCCGTAAGGCCCAGGAATGAAATCGAAATCGTCGAACCATTCGTGGAGAAACTCTGTGCCTCGGAAAGCTACGATCAGGGTTTCCTGCTTGAGGCACACCCAGCCGAAGTGCAGATTAGGGGTGGGATTCGCGGCCAGCGTTCGAACTGACTCATCGCTCGCTGTTGCCTGATGCTGGTCCGGCTGATGCAACATACTTCGCAGCATCTGCTTGTGTTTGTCGCTGCTTTTTTTCTCTTGAACTAGATATTCATCCGTTCCAGTGTTGGCGAGGATCTCGAAAGCAGTTTGGTCGAGGCCGAATCCGTCCGGCGGTTTGGTGCTGTCGTATGCTGCCACAGCGAGCGGCAGCACCGTGTTTGCGGCAAAGTTGCCATCAAAGGGGATCATGGGACTTCCTTTCCAAATTGTCTAGTGAACTGGATCGGGGAAGGAGGCAAGGATAGTACTGGACAGGAAATCCTGCAAGAGGGACTTCAGGTTCAATTCTTATTGATCAGGTTGGTGTGAGTGGCAACGCACAGCCATTTACCATCCTGGTAGATCCATGTGTCGGTGAACCGGCCGGTGTGGTCAAAAGCTCTACCTTTGTAGGCCCCTTTGCTGTGATAGGTGCCAATCACGATAGCCACGTTACGATAGGGAAAAACCGATATGTCCTCGTTGGTCATCACACTGGGGCGATAGTCCTTGTCTTTAATGTCAGCCAGAAACTTGACCTTGTTCATCACGGTTCCATCGTAATCCGTGTAGACAAACGTCTCCGGGAGAAGCTGCTCCACCGCACCGGCATCGTGATGTAGTTGGGCCTGGTTCCAGGCATTCTCCAGCGCGATCAACTTGCCGCGATCTGCTTCGGCTTCGTTGGTCGCACTTTGAGCTAATGGGAAAGTAACGAGCAACACCAGGCCGAAAGCAAGCACAGTCTTCATAGAATTCCTCGGGTCGCGCACGCGCTGAGGCGAGTGTCACAATTCCGTGGCGCTCTGTCAAACAATTGCTTGCGAACGGAACCTCGTCTTGCAAGTGTGCGACCCTCAGCGGCCCAACCCCAAGACCTGGGATCTGTGCTTCAGTCTGCGCCAGGAGCCATTGCATCGGCAACGCCTTCGGCTCCGAAATGAGGCGTAGGAGCTTCTTGCTCATCCGCTGCGCTTGGCCCAGCTTGCGCCTTGGATACATTTTCTATTCGTTGCAGCCGGTCCGCAACTCTCTTGAGAAGAGCGTCCAAAGCTTGTTTCAGCAAAGGACTCGCGAAACCGCCGAGCAACGCTAGGCTGATCCATTTTGCAATCTGTGCGAACTGCTGCCCGCCGCTAGTGAGCAGGACATAGTCGGAGAAGCCAGCCAGGTACAGAAACGTGGAGACCAGAGAACGAGGAAATGAATTGAAGTGCTCGTTTACTCGCCACTCGGAGTGGTTAAGTACCAAGGCCCCAACCAACCAAAGCAACAACGTGCACGCAACGGCGAACATCAGGTTCGGCTGTTTCTCGATAGCGAAACCCAGGGCAGCTCGCTTCCAGCGGCAGACCAGAAAGAGCGCCATCAAGGTGAGAAAAATCACCGGCAGCTCGGGCTTCCACGAATCTCTCCACGGGTGATAGAGATACTCCCTTGCCCTCGGGTGCACAAAAGCAGAGAGCTCGGCCATGGGAATGTTCAACAGTGAGAGTCTTGGCAGGTATCCCTGAGGATGATTGTGACCGGCGTGTTCCGTCTCAACAATCTGGCCTAACGCGTTCTCGATCTCGCCGTGCTTGGATCTTAAGATTCCTGCCAGTTTCTCAACGTCATCCGGGCTGGCCTTCGGACCGGCCAAAAGCAAGGCTTGGACTCCCACTGTAAGGGTGCTTTGGTTCTGGTTGTAGTCATGCTTCGATATGAGGGTTTCACTGTAACTGCCGTCGTCAGCCAGCCGCTCTACTAGCGCGTAGTCGAGCGGAAGCAACTTGATTTCCGAACTCCCGGGGCAATCGCGTTCGCCGTTACCGGACTCTCTGAGTGCATCCTGTATTTCGGCCGAGCGAACGACTGTAACCCGGAACAAGGCATCCAGAGTTCCGTTCAGGAGATTTTGCACCGAGTGGCAAAATTTCGGGTCCGTTGTCGTTATCGCATCGAAGTTTTTCCAGCTTCCTTCTGGCTTTAAACCGGCGTCCTGCAGGATACGCTTGGCGGTGTACTCTGTCCCACTGCCTGCCAGAAACAAACCCACCCTCCGTCCTTTGAGGTCCTCCAATCGAGAAATATTCAGGTCAGGAGCAAGCAGAATGTGCACAGCTTCAACATAGAGCGGCATCACGATGCGTACCTTCGTTACCCGCTCATTGAACGCCGGCGGGTGTCCATACCAGGCATCACGGGCGAGGTCGCTTTGTGCGATGGAGAAGGTGGCCTTACCAGTTTCGAGATCCAGGATATTTTGTCCCGTAGCGGGGACCTGCTTCTTGTAATCCGTCGGTTGGACGCATAGATGAAGTCCGCCAGGTTCGGCTACCTGACCAATCGCTCTCCCCAACTTGTAGTAGTAGCCCTGTTCAGACCCTGTCAGCAGAATCTTGTCGGAAGGTTGGCACTGCTGGCCGGCGACGGAAGGCGCAGAAAGCAGTAACGACGAGAGAACGGTCCGCAACAGTAACCCGTATGGCTTGTACATAAACCTACTCACTTTGTATCCCGAAGGACGCCGAAGCCATCTAGGCGGCTCCGGCGCCAGGTATCCCCGCCAACTTCCCCCAGTGGCGGGATCCCCTCGGGATTCTTGTGTCAGGGTTTGGCCTAGCTTTCTTGATCGAACAAACCCATCAACTAACCCATTTCCGTGAGCGTGCGGCTCACTTCCGAAATTCTTTCGGACGTCCTAAACGTCCGCTCGTTCTTTGCGAGAATAGTGAACGGGACCCACTCTTCGTTTCAGCCAAACGCAAAAAAAGAGCCAGAAAACCGCGTCCGGTAGATTCCAGGATGTAAAATGACCGCCACAGCTTCGAGGGACTCACTTGCAATTTCAGAGTTTCGACCGCCCCTATCTCGAGCGGCTGCGTTCGGGTGATTTCCGGACACAAGAACATTTTGTTGCCTATTTTAGTGAGCTGATTCATCTGAAGCTGCGGGCGCGGTTGCATTCTCCCCAGGACATCGAAGACGTCAGGCAAGAGACTTTCGCGCGGGTTTTTGTGGCCTTGCGTAAGGAAACGGGCATCCGAGAGCCAGAACGGATTGGATCTTTCGTGAACTCCGTTTGCACAAACGTGCTGCGCGAGCGTTACCGATCGCCAGTCTGGGATCAGCCCGTCGAGAATGAGGACACCGAAATTCCTGACCGAGGTATCAGTGTGATAGACGTTATCGCTAACAAACAAACGCAAGAGAAGGTGCGCCGCATTCTTGAGGAATTGCCAGAAAAAGACCGGCGTATTATCAAAGACGTCTTTATTGAGGAACGCGACAAAGATGAGGTGTGCCGCGACTATGGGGTGGATCGCGATTACTTGAGGGTCCTACTCCATCGCGCTAAAAAGTCCTTTAAGTCTCACTATCTGAAGAGCATAGCAGCTGTGGCGGGCGGGGCTCGCAACCAAAGGCTATGAAACGATTGCTTGATATTTGTCACTACTAAAACAGGAGGCCAACAGCGGAAATGGATCATGACCAGGCAACCCGTCTGATGGCGACCGAACAATACCTTTTAGGAGAACTCACGCCGGGGTTGCAGGAAGAGTTCGAGGAGCACTTTTTCGGATGCCAGGAATGCGCTCTCGACCTGCGTACAGGTGCGGCTTTCCTGGAGCACAGCAAGGTTGTGCTCTCGGCCTCCGAGGTTGCGGCGCCAAGCGCTCCGGAGGTTTCACGGTGGCCTGCGTGGTGGCAAGTGTGGTCGAAGCCAGCGATCGCGTTGCCGGTGATGGCGGCTCTGCTTGTTGTGATCGGGTACCAGAATCTGGCCACGTTTCCCAAATTCAAGAGTGCCATTGCCGTAGTCGACTCGCCCCAAATTCTTCCCGCGCTCTCCCTTATTAGTGTGACCACTCGCGGAAGCAGCAAACCTGTCTTGAGCGCGCGCCGGGGAGAGGCTTTTCTTTTGTTCGTGGACGTTCCTGCTGAAAACCGCTTCTCGTCCTATGTCGCAGAGTTGTACGGTCCGGCTGGTACTTCGGAGTGGTCTCTGCCGATTTCCTCGGACGTCACGAAGGAAACAGTATCCATTCGCGTCCCCGGGCGTACCTCCGCTGGCGTCTATACGTTGGTTGTGCGCGGCCTCGGCGACAGTAAGCAGAACCTGGAAGTTGGGCGATTTCCTTTTGAGTTGCAGTTCGAAAAATAATTCCGTTGTCTCAGAATTCTCGGAAGAAATTCCGGATGTGATTGGAGCAAGCTATGGCAAACGTAAAGAGAGTTCATTATTACCATGCGGACGCCACCGCTCTCGGCGGCCACATCGAAACTCCGTTTGAGCAAATGATTCCAGTGCTGGCACCTTCATCGCTCCCTCCCGTCGGAGGATATGCGGTAGTACGAGCCGAGCGGTTCCGGCTGGAAGGAATTCTGTCGTTCGAGAGCGCTTATACCCAGGTTGCGGGCAGCGTCAGCCACAAGACCGGAGGGTGGACAACGTTAGCCACGTCGGTGGTCGAGAAACTAAATGTTCTCGAGGTGATCACCGCGGACCGCGTGGTGTCGCAGATCGCGACCGAACACCCGCTGGCAGGGCACAACCCGAAGGTCACTTTCGTTGGGACCAAATTCGAAAATCTGTGCATTTCCGGCAATCCCATCGAGCCGGTACTCGATCTGGATATCTGCGGCCATGATCTCGAAGCAGAACAGTTTCCGAAGAAGTGCCCGTTCGAGGACGAGCGCTTTCTCGCGGCCGCGGCGGAACAGTATCGCCGCATGAACGACGAAAAGAGTCTTCCTCCGTGGGTGAAAAGCAGAAGCATTCCATCCTGGGTTCGCGAGCGGTACACATGGGATAATGCACAGCGCGCAGAAAGAGGCTGTGTTCTATGTTCGGTGGTGACCCAGGTCAATGGCGAATTTCCCGGCCGGCCGTTCGGCAGTGTTCTGACGATTCCAGAAATTGGCAAAGTGTTTCTGGGCGAGCTGCTGGTGGACCGCAATACTTACCGGTTGATCGGAATGCGTGTCGAACTGGGTTGCACCACAAGCGGATCCGCCACCCTCTCCGCAGCTTCGATCGAGGGCAGTACTCATCCGTAACCGGGGCTCTTTGCTCTTTCTTGCTAGCTGGCTTGCTGGTTCTTGCAGCGGCGTGTAATTGGAGGCGTCCCGATCCCCGCGTTTCATTCGAGCGGATCCAGCTCGCATTCCTTCACGGTGATTTGGTTCGCGCACGGGCACAGGCGCATAAAGCGTACCAGCAGTTTTCTCCTAATGATCCTGAATGGGCCTGGAAGTTCCGTCTACTGGAAGCCGAAGTGATGACCGACCAGGGCCTGAGCCAGGATGTTCTTTCCCTACTCAACCCAGAACCGCCGCAAGCGCTCGCCGGCGGCGACTTGGGGGTACAAAGGCAGATGCTGCGGGCACTTGCCTTCGCACATCTGGGGGATTTCCGGCAGGCCGATCAGAACCTGGACGACGCGCTGCGTCGCTGCGATCACTGGAACTGCGACAGCGCGGGTAAGCTCGCCAGGATCGGCGGAGCAGTAGAAGTTGACCAGAACCGCGCCGACCAGGCGGAGACCTACTTCCGAACCAGTATGCGTATCGCCCGCCAGCGCGGCGACCGCTTCCTCGAAGCTTCGGCCCAGCTGAACCTTGGCGTCATTGCTATTGGCAAAGAGCACTTTGACGAATCCATCGATTGGTCAGATCAGGCCCAAGCGGCGGCTCGGGCAATCAGCGCCGGGCTGGACGAAGAAAAAGCTTTGGGCAACCTGGGATGGGCGTATTACAAGCTCGGTGATTTCGAGCGATCGCTCGAACACTTTACGGCCGCAGCCGCAAGGGCGAGGGATTCTGGCGCCGTTAAAGACGAGACCATTTGGTTGAACAATCTGGGCCTGGTGAATTTCCAAACCAATCAGCTGGCGGTCGCCGAAAAATATTACATTCAATCCCTTGACCTTGGCCAGAAGACGCAGAACAGTGAGCGGACGCTGGCTTCTTTGACCGCACTCGCTTTTCTTTACATTAAGTCCAACCGTCTCAATCAGGCGATGCAATACAGCCAGCAAGCTTTTGAACTAGCACACCGGATGGGGGACCGGTCGGACGAACTGTATGCATTGCTGGCCGAAGGTAAGATCGCGGCGGCCACATCAGGATGGCCGCACGCCGAGCAACTCTTCCAAGAGGTCGCCCGCGACCCTAATAGCGACACTTCTCTCCGCTGGGAAGCAGAACACTCGTTGGCAAAGCTCTTCGAACACGAAGACCACACGAACGCTGCCGAGAGACAATACCGGCAGGCCCTGGCCACCATCGAAAACGCGCGGTCGTCTATTCAGCATGAAGATTATCGCTTGCCTTTTCTCTCGAACGCGACCCATCTATACGACGATTACATCCATTTTCTCGTCGCACGTGGGAAAACTACCGAAGCCTTGCAGCAGGCCGATTACAGCCGCGCCCAAACCCTCGCAGAAGGGCTTGATTTTCCTAAGAACAAAGCTGGAGCGCTCGCTCCCAGAGTGCTGGATCCTCAAAGGATCGCCAAAAATGCCAACTCCACTATTCTCTTCTACTGGCTCGGTCTCGAGCGTTCGTATCTGTGGGCGGTCACGGCCACGCGGACAATGTTCGTGCAACTACCACCGGGAGAAGAGATCGATGCTGCCGTCGAGCGATATCGCAAGACGCTCGTGGGGCCTCGCGACCCTTTGGACGCTGCTAACGGGGACGCAAGCAGTCTCTATCAAATCCTGGTGCAGCCGGTTCGAGCACTGATTCCACAGAATTCGCGCGTCATCATAATTCCAGATGGAAGTTTGGATAATTTGAATTTCGAAACCCTGCTGGTTCCCGGGCCGACATTGCATTATTGGATCGAAGATGCAACCGTTGTGACGGCGAACTCGCTCAGGCTTTTGGCTGCTTCGCGTCCGGCGCCAGCATCGAGTACAGGAAAGCTGCTGCTGATTGGGGATCCCGTCGCGCCCAACAGCGATTACGGCGAGCTCCCCAAAGCCTCATTAGAGATCGAGAACATTGAAAAACACTTCTCGCCTGAAGATCGGCGGGTTTACGCGCGTGAGCAGGCCACCGCTTCGGCATTCATGGCCAGCGGTCCGGAGAGGTTCTCCTTCATCCATTTTGTCGCGCATGGCACTGCCAGCCGATTAAGCCCACTCGACTCCGCGGTCGTGTTGTCCCAAACTACAGCTGGAGAGGACTCTTTCAAGCTCTATGCGCGGGACATCATTCATCACCCCTTGCGTGCAGAACTCGTGACTGTTTCAACCTGTTATGGGGCCGGAACGCGGTTCTATACGGGAGAAGGCTTAGTCGGACTCTCGTGGGCATTTCTTCGCGCCGGTGCTCACAATGTAGTCGGCACGCTGTGGGAAGTGAGTGACGTTTCCACCCCACAACTGATGGACGAGTTCTACGGCGAACTCAAGAAGGGGCGAACTCCCGACGTTGCCCTACGTCTGGCGAAACTTTCGCTGCTCCACTCGGACGGGGTCTTCCGAAAGCCTTTTTACTGGGCTCCGTTTCAGTTGTACACCGGTTCCTAAACTCACTCACAAAGAAACCATGTTTTATCCGAAATGCGAAACCACAGCGGCCTGATCCAAAATTGAGCATCCAAAAGCAAGTTTTTGTATCTAACCAACTCATAGCGCAGAGTCTGTAATCTTCCCTTTGAAGTAAACTGAGACCCCATCATGCCGAAACCGATATTGCTGAGTGTGGATGACGACTCCGATGTTTTGCGGGCGATTGAGCGCGATCTTCGCTCACAATACGGCGCGGAGTATCGGGTCATAGGGAGCGATTCTCCCGAAGGCGCACTCGACCTCTTAAAGCAGTTGAAGGTGCGTAACGACAGCGTGGCCTTGCTGCTTGCCGACCAACGCATGCCGCGCATGGATGGCGTCGAGTTTCTGCAAGAAGCGAAGGGGATTTTCCCCGGTGCGAAGCGAGCGTTGCTCACCGCGTATGCGGATACGAACGCAGCTATCAGTGCCATCAATCATGCAGGCATCAATTACTTTTTCTTGAAACCGTGGGACCCGCCGACGGAGCACTTGTATCCGCAATTAGATGATTTGCTCGACGACTGGCAAGCTTCCTACCATCCGACATTCCAAGGCATCCGGGTGCTAGGCACGCGCTGGTCGCCGCGATCGTACGAGTTGCGGGATTTCCTGGCGCGCAATCACGTCCCGTATCAATGGATTGATGTCGAGACTTCTGCCAATGACCCAGAGACTAAGCGGCTTCTGGAAGCTCTAGGCCCAGAGGCAGCCAATCTTCCTGTAGTGCTCTTCCCGGATGGAACGAAGCTGCTTGAGAGCGTACCCGCGGATGTGGCCCAGAAGGTTGGATTGCGGACGCGCGCCCAGACCAGCTTCTATGATTTGGCGATTGTGGGTGGAGGGCCCGCAGGTTTGGCGGCTGCTGTCTATGGCGCCTCTGAAGGTTTGCATACAGTGATCGTTGAGCGGGAAGCACCCGGCGGTCAGGCCGGAATGAGCTCCCGCATCGAGAACTATCTTGGATTTCCAACCGGGCTCAGCGGGGGCGATCTGGCCCGGCGTGCCGTGGTGCAAGCCCAGCGTTTTGGAGTGGAAATTCTATCGCCACAGGAAGCTACTGGAGTCCGAACGGAGGCTTCTTATCGAATTATCAAATTGGCAGACGGGAATGAGATCTCATGCCACGCGCTGATGATCGCCTCCGGCGTGCAATGGCGCCGCCTGGAAGCTCCGGGAATAGACAGGTTACAAGGTGCGGGAATCTACTACGGTGGCGGTGCGACGGAGGCGCTGTCCTGTCAAGGCGAAATCGTTTATGTCGTGGGTGGCGCGAACTCGGCGGGTCAAGCGGCCATGAATTTTGCCAAGTACGCCGAGCGGGTTGTCATTCTTGTGCGCGGCGAATCGCTTTCCAGCACCATGTCGCAATACTTGATCGATCAGGTCCAAGAAACACCTAAAATTCAGCTGTGGACCCATGCCAGTGTGGCTGAGGCGCATGGCGATACGCACCTGGAAGAAATTTCGGTGCTCTGTTCTGATACCAACAAGGTTGAGCGCGTGCCGGCGAATGCGATGTTTATTTTTATTGGAGCCTTACCGCGCACGGACTGGCTGGCGAATATCGTGGAGCGGGATGAACGCGGTTTCCTCCTGACCGGCCCTGACCTAATCCGTGACGGGCAGCGCCCGAAGGGATGGACTCCGGACCGAGATCCGTTCTTGCTTGAAACCAATGTTCCCGGAATTTTTGCCGTTGGCGATGTGCGCCACGGTTCCATAAAGCGCGTGGCTTCCGGAGTCGGTGAAGGATCGGTGGCGGTACAGTTCATCCATCAGTACTTGAGCAAGGTATAAATGATCGAAAAATCAGAGCTACTTCGCATTCAGACATTCGCGGATTTGCCTGACGAGCAGGTTGAGTGGTTTCTCAGCCAATGCCAGGAGCAGCACCTTAAGCCGGGCGATACATATATCCGCCAGGGTGATCCCGCCGAAAACATGTTTGTAATCCTTGAAGGAGAATTCCAGGCGCGAGGCGAAATCAACGGTGAGACGTTTGCTTTTCCCGTCAAGTCTGGCGAGGTCACGGGTGTTCTCCCCTTTTCACGGATGAAAAAAACCCCGATAACGGGACGAGCAGTCAGTAATGGACGGCTGTTGCGTTTTCCATCTTCGCAATTCCCTCAACTTGTGCAGAAAATGCCGGAGCTGGCCAGCCGGTTGGTTGGGTTGATGTCCGACAGGATCCGCGAAACTACTCGCTTCGAACAGCAGCGCGACCGCCTGGCCTCTCTAGGAAAACTTTCGGCGGGACTTGCGCATGAACTCAACAATCCAGCTTCAGCTGCGAAACGTGCCACCAGTCAATTACGCCACATTTTGAAAAAAATCAAAGACGCCAGTCACGAGTTAGGAAAACGTGAGCTCACGGCCGCGCAGAAATCAGAAATCGATAAATTGGAGGCTTTGTTTACGCAGACTGACGTCGTTCCACCGGATGCGCTGACCATCAGCGACCTCGAGGACCAGATTGATTCTTTGTTGCGCAGTCATGGGCAGAACGACTTATGGCAACTCGCGGCTGACCTGGCGCGACGGAAGATCAAGCCGGAGGTGTTGGAATCGTTGTTTGGAAGTCTCGATGCAGATACTGCCCGCGCTGCGCTGGTCAGGATCGCCGCGTCGGTGGAGGTTGCGAGTCTGTTGCACGAAATTGAGAGCAGTACATCTCGGATATCGGACCTGGTCGGCGCAATCAAGGAATACACCTACATGGACCAGGCTCCGGTGCAAAATGTGGACATTGTAAAGAGCTTGGAAACCACGCTTACGATTTTGAATCACAAGCTTAAACAAGGAGTAGCCGTGCAGCGCGATTACCAGCCTGTTCCACTCCTCGTTAATTCGTTTGGAAGCGAGCTTAACCAGGTCTGGACCAACATTATTGATAACGCAATCGATGCCATGCACGGAAAAGGCGAACTACGAGTCCGAACCTATCGCGACGATGGTTGCGTTGTAGTTGAGATTGGCGATAACGGCCCCGGGATTGCGCCAGAGGTTGAGCCGCACATCTTCGAGCCTTTTTTCACCACCAAGGGCGTTGGGGAAGGAACCGGACTAGGCCTGGACACGGTGCAGCGAATTGTGAAGAAGCACAGGGGCAATATTCAGGTGGACTCGAAGCCGGGAGACACACGGTTTCAGATCTGGCTACCGTTGGCGGAAGCTGCGACCTAAGAATCCAATCGCCTGCAGCTTATCGCGAAATCGTAGAAAATCGATAAGCCAATTCTCGAGTAAACCTTTCGCTGGGCCCCCTACAAACCTGAATCCCCCGGCGTGCGACGGTCATCTGTAGTGAAGAGCCTTTAGAGGTAGCCCGATGGAGAAGTTGAGCAAACTTGCAGTTATCCCGCTTGTTTCGTTGATCGTGTTCGCCGTTTTCACAAGTTCCGGATGCAGCAATACCGAGGCGAAGCAGCCCGCTCCGCGACCGTTGCCGGTAAAAACGCAGACTATCAATCTGGCTCCCGTACCGCGATTGGATGAGTACGTGGCGACGGTGAAGTCGCGCCGGTCAGCCAGCATTCAGCCTCAGGTGGATGGTTCGCTGACACGAATCCTGGTGAAGTCGGGCGATCATGTGCGCGCCGGCCAGGTATTGATGACCATCGATCCGCTCAAGCAACAGGCGACCGTCGACCAGCAGCGCAGCACCGAGGCCCAGAAGAAAGCGACCTATGACTACAACCAGCAGGAAGTGGAGCGGCAACGCGGGTTGTACCAGGCGGGTGTGACCAGCAAGCAGAGTTACGACCAGGCGGTCCAGGCGTTTGAAAATTCCAAGGCGGACTGGGAATCTTCGACTGCCGCGCGCGTCACCCAACAGCGCCAACTGGCGTACTACAATCTGACTGCTCCGTTCCCCGGCGTGGTCGGCGACATCCCGGTGCACATTGGCGACTACGTTTCGCCGCAGACGCTGTTAACCACGGTGGATGAGAACGCGGAGCTGGAAGCCTATGTCTACATTCCGACCGAGCAGGCCGCGAATATCCGCATGGGTCTTCCGGTGCAGATTGTTACCAACAGCGGAGAACTGATCGAAAGTACAAAGATCAATTTTGTTTCGCAGCAAGTGGATAATGCGCTGCAAGGCATCCTGGTGAAGGCGCCGATCCATAAATCGCTGGACACGTTTCGGAACGCGCAGTTGGTCAATGCGCGGGTGGTGTGGAGCACGTCTCCCACGCCGACGGTTCCGGTCCTGGCAGTCACACGCATCGGTGGGCAATCGTTTGTTTATGTGGCGACCGAGGCCGACAAGGGTTCCGTTGCCAAGCAACGCGCGGTGACTCTCGGCGACACCATCGGGAACGACTATGCCGTTAAGGATGGCTTGAAACCTGGAGATAAAGTCATCGTCTCTGGGACTCAGTTCCTGATCGACGGTGCGCCCATACAACCGATAAGCTAGCCAACCCAATCTCTCGAAGTTAGAACAGCCGCGACGCTGCGGCTAGAAGCGGAGCGCATGCTTGGTTGACTTTTTCATTCGACGACCCATTTTTGCCACAGTGTGCGCTCTGCTCATTATTCTTGCGGGAGCAGTTTGCATTCCCGGCCTACCGATCTCCTTGTATCCCAGCCTGGCGCCACCGCAGGTCACTGTCACCAGCAACTACGTGGGCGCGAATGCACAGGTGGTAGAGTCCGCGGTCACCATTCCGCTGGAGCAGCAGATTAACGGCGTCGAGGGCATGCACTACATCACCTCGACAAGTTCGAACGACGGCACCAGCACCATCAACGTAACCTTCCGCACTGGATACGACCTGAACATTGCAGCGGTAGATGTGCAGAACCGTGTGGCCACGGCCCAGGGCCGTTTGCCGCAGGAAATCAAGAACACCGGTGTCACCATCACCAAGGCTAATCCGAACTTCGTGTTTGCCGCCGGATTCTACTCTCCCGACAACAGTCTCTCGAACCAGTACATCTCCAACTATCTTGACGTTTACGTCAAGGACGCGCTGAAGCGGATTCCAGGGGTGGGCGACGTCCTCATCTTTGGCGAGCGCAAATACGCCATGCGTATCTGGCTCGATCCAACCAAGCTGGCAGCCCGCCAACTGACCGCGGCCGACGTGGTCTCAGCGTTGCAGGAGCAGAACGTCGAAATACCCGCTGGGCAGTTAGGACGTCCCCCTGCCGATCCGAAGCAGAGTTTTCAGGTGACACTGCGCGTTGTAGGACGACTGTCAGAACCAAGGGAATTCGAGAACATCATCCTCAAGAACACGCGCAACGGTATCGTGCAGCTCAAAGATGTGGGCCGCGCAGAGATTGGGGCCGAAAGCTACGACACCAACCTCTTGTACAGCGGACATCAGGCCGTCGGTGTCGGCGTCCAGCAGCTTTCAAATGCCAATGCGCTAGCGGTCGATAAAGCTGCCAAGGCCGAACTGGAGGAGCTATCGAAGTCGTTTCCTCCGGGAATCAAGTACGTGATCGCGTTCGACACGACCACGGTGGTGGGTGACTCGGTTCGGGAAGTTGTCGGTACGCTGGAAGCAGCAGTCGCTATTGTCATCATCGTGATTTTCCTGTTCCTGCTGGACTGGCGTGCCACGATTATTCCGGCAGTCACCATTCCGGTATCGCTGATTGGCACTTTTGCTTTCATCAAGGTTTTCGGGTTCTCGATCAATTCCTTAACGCTTTTCGGAATCACTCTTGCGACTGGACTGGTGGTCGACGATGCCATCGTCGTCATTGAAAATGCCCAGCGGCACATCACTGCGGAGAAGACCGATCCGCATACGGCGACATCTGCCGCCATGGCGGAAGTATCGAGCGCGGTGGTGGCAACGTCTCTGGTGCTCATTTCTGTGTTTGTGCCGGTGTCGTTCTTTCCTGGCACGACCGGAATTCTTTACAAGCAATTTTCGTTGACCATCGCATTTGCGATTGCGATCTCGTTGTTTAATGCGCTAACACTCTCGCCTGCCTTGGCGGCCATTCTACTTCGCGGTGAAGAGCACAAGTACACTGTCTTCGATTGGACGCGCATCGAGTGGCTTTCGCGTGCCTACAGGGCATTCGCGCACGGAGTGGATGCTGCCATCCGTGGCTTGGCAAGCGCATACGGCAAGGCCATTTGCCGGGTTCTAAACTTTCGCTATGTCATGATCGTGCTGTTTTTCGCCGGCCTGGCGGCGACAGCCTACATGTACATTCACGTTCCCACCGGATTTGTGCCGCAAGAAGACCAGAATTACTTCATAGTAGTAGTTCAGACGCCGCAGGGTGCCTCGCTCGCCTATACCACGGAGGTCGCAAAGCAGGCGGAAATAATCTTGCGCGCCGACCCTGACGTCTTCGGGACTTTTGCGGTGCCCGGCTTTTCGCTCTCCGGAGGAAGTTCGTCCAACTATGGCCTGATCTTTGCTCCGCTCAAGCCCATCGACGATCGCAAGGGCCCGGGTCACGCGGCCAGCGACATCGTAGCGCGCGTCTCGCCAAAGCTTTTTGGTGTGCCCGGGGCGATTGTGGTCGCCTTCGAGCCCCCGGCGATCAACGGCATCGGAAGCTTCGGCGGATTTCAGTTTGAGCTCCAGGATCTGGGTCGCAACACGCTGCAGGACCTCGACACCGTAGCGCACAAGATTGTTGCCGGCAGTCACCAGCGCCAGGATTTGCGAGGATTGTTCACCAGTTACACCGCCAATGATCCGCAGCAACTGGTGCAGATCGATCGCGAGAAGGCGAAGGCCATCGGAGTACCGATTAGCCAGGTCACGCAGGCGCTCGGCGTCTACATGGGCTCGCAATACGTGAACGATTTCGATTTCAACAATCGCTCTTACCGCGTATACGTGCAGGCCGATCAGCCATTCCGCATGAGCGCACGCGATCTGCGAAATTATTATGTGCGTTCCGACACCAACGGCTTGGTGCCGCTGGCAAACATAGTCACGTTAAACGAGACCTCCGGGCCTCAGGTCATCAATCATTACAATTTATTTCGCTCGGCTGAAATCGACGGCGCTGCAGCCCCCGGATACAGTTCTGGTCAAGGACTGAAGGCGATGGAAGAACTGGCCAGACAGAATATGTTGCAAGGCATGTCACTTAGTTGGACGGGCCTTGCGCTAGAGGAAGTTGAGGCGCAGGGCAAGGCGAGCATTATCTTCGGCCTCGGCATTCTTGTGGTGTATCTCACGCTTTCCGCGCAATACGAAAGTTTCGCGCTGCCGTTTATCATTCTGCTGGCCGTTCCTATGGCTGTTCTGGGCGCGTTGCTATTGATTTCCGCGCGCGGACTGGTGGATGACGTTTATGTGCAAATCGGCTTGGTCATGCTGATTGGGCTTTCGGCGAAAAACTCGATTCTTATCGTCGAATTCGCCGAACAATTGATTGAGCGCGGCCGCACAATCACCAACGCGGCCATTGAAGCGGCGGAGTTGCGCCTGCGCCCCATCCTGATGACCTCGTTTGCATTCCTCCTGGGTGTGCTGCCGCTTTATTTCGCAACCGGCGCCGGCAAGCTGGGCCGGCACTCGGTGGGAACCGCGATCGTCGGCGGCATGTTGTTCTCCACTGTGCTTAACCTCTTCTTCATACCGGTGCTGTACGTGATTCTTAAAACTGTGCTGGTTTCGTTCTCCAAGAAAAAGGTAGCAGCACGCCCGCAACTGGAAGTTGCGTACAGCAGCCAGGAGAGAACCGGTGACTGAGTGCACCCATCTCGATCAAGTCGGGGACGTGAAACCGCATACGCCACAAGGCTGCGAAGAGTGCCTGAAGATCGGCGACCGCTGGGTTCATCTTCGCATGTGCCTGAGTTGTGGGCACGTCGGTTGTTGCGATTCGTCGAAAAACAAGCATGCCACCAAGCACTTCCATGCGACCCAGCATCCCATCATGCGATCATTCGAGCGCGGTGAAGATTGGGGCTGGTGCTACATCGATGAACTCGAATTGGATTTTGATTAGCGCAACGAGAGTGATGGATGTTTGAAAGTATTCTCTGCCAGGTAACGGAATACGATCCCGACGTTCTTGAGCCGCTCATCGAGCTCGCGGTCGAGATCGCTCGCGAGGGGCGTGAGGGAAGGCGCATCGGCACGCTGTTCACGTTCGGGGACGAGAAAGCCGTTCTCGCGAAGTCCAGATCGTTGATTCTGGATCCGTTGTCCGGACACCCAGAGTCTTCCCGTCACGTGGGCGATCTCAACCTCCGCGGAACCATCAAAGAATTGGCGCAGTTAGATGGAGCGTTCGTGGTGAGTGGCAGCGGCACCTTTGTTTCAGCTTGCCGCTACCTCGACGCGGTGGCATCGGAGGTCGACATGCCCCTGGGGCTCGGCAGCCGCCACATCGCCGCAGCCAACATGAGCGCTGTCACCAATGCCGTGGGCATTGTAGTGTCGGAAAGCTCGGTGGTTCGGCTTTTCTGTCACGGCAAGCTGGCCGGCGAAATCGTCCCCGAACTATGGATGATCGATCGCGCCGCCCATCTTCGCGGGCTGGTGAAACAGGAAAGAGTTGGCGAACTGACCGTATTGACGCCGAATCTGCGCAGAGCCTCCACGGCGAAATAAAAGTGCGCCGAGCCTCTACCTAGGATGACGAGACCTTAAATCGAATCGAATCCTGAAGAACCCTGTAAAAGCATCAAAACTGCGGACATCAGGGAAATGCACGGCAGTCTGAGCGAGTGGTAAAGTGGTAAGACACCACCACTATCATGGCGGTCAGCTTCACCTGAACCCTCGAGAGCCCTCCTCAAATCCGACCACCACATGAGAACCGGCCTGCCTAGGCAATATTCCATTGAAGTGGGACCAATTTCTTGTGCCACTCTGCAATTTGCATGATCGAAGTGGAATAAAAGATCAGAAAATCCGTTATTTGCGGTGAGAGTCATTTCGCGGAGGCGGATCGTGAACAGCAAGAGAAGAAGCAGATTCGTTAAATTCAACTCGACGGCCTTGGCAGTTCTTACCACCTTGTTGGTTGTATCTGGAGGAGCATCGGCCAAGGACCACAAAGTCAAAACGTCTGACAATCAGGCCCGTGTGGTCGCCCACATCGCATTCAGCGGGCTATCGGCTGTCGACATGGCAATGCAGAGAAAAGTGAATGACAAGTATTACCTCTATGTGCAGCACTCAAAAGAGCAGGGCATCTCGATTATCGACGTCAGCAAGCCTGCCCAACCGAAACCTGTTGGAGTAATCCCGTGGCCCGATCCCGCTGTGTCGAGCAGGATGAACCTCAGGGGTGACTTGGCGATCATTGACGAAAGCGAAGTTGTTCCGATCCACAGCAGCGCCTCAAATGATGACCTTGTAGTTTGGGATTTGTCGAATCCCTCCGCTCCTCGAGTCGTGCAGAAGTTCTCGGGAGTGGTCAAGTGGCTTCAGGACGAACGCGATTTCATTTATGTCTTGAATGGCGACGGATTATGGGTGGTTTCAAACCCAGCGAATAGCCAGCCGGAACAAACTCAGTCCTCGATCCCCTATGGAGACTGAGGAACGCCGTCGGGAGCACGATCCGTAACCTGCGGCGCCGCGGCAGCACGGTCTCAGTAGCAACCTCCGCGCACACTTAGAAGGAGCAAGGTGATGGTAAATCCTTTCGATCCCAAGACGGTGCTTTTGGCCAAGCACGCACAACATGTCGTGCTGATCCATTTTCCAATTGCGCTCTTCATCACAGCAGTGGCGTTCGACCTCACTGCGCAATGGACGAAGAGACGGGGCTTGGCGGATGCAGCCTACTACAACCTGCTGGTAGCAGCGATTTCAACGCTGCCGGTTCTCGCTACTGGAATCCTCGCTTGGCAGTTCCAACTCGAGGGTCAGAAGTTGAAGGGAATGCTACTGATGCACGTGGTTCTTGCGTGCGTCTCAAGCGTGCTGATCTGGTTGGTGTGGTGGGTTCATTTCCGCGCTCGAAAGCGCACCGCATTTTTGCCCAGCTATCGCCTCGCGGTCGAATTTCTGGCCGTCGCTATGGTCGCGCTGACCGGGCATTTAGGTGGCTTTCTAAGCGGCGTAAATGGACCGGGCTAGACACGTAAAACCTAATGGGAATAAAAAGCAACTCGTCACAGTTATCAACCGAGAACGCTACAAACCACGGAGGACAAATGCCGGACAAGAAGCAAGATTTTATCGATCAGAAATTGCAAGACCTTAACAACGATGGCGTCGACCGTCGCGGGTTCTTAAAGTGCATGGCATGGGCGGGTACAGGCCTGGTTTGGACGTTGAGCGAAGGCATTCCGGTGTCTCGAGCATTCGCCAAAAGCAGCGGCAAAGGTGCAGGCAAAGATGCCGGCAAAGGCGGGGACTTCAGCTTTGTGCAGATCAGCGACAGTCACATCGGTTTTAACAAGCCGGCAAATCCCGACGTCACAGCTACTCTGCAGATTGCGATCGACAAGATCAACGCCATGCCCGACAAACCGGATTTCATCATTCACACCGGTGACCTGAGTCAGCTCTCGAAGCCAAGTGAATTCGACACTCTTGACCAGGCATTGAAGGGAGCATCTGCTAAACAGGTCTACTTTGTGCCGGGCGAGCATGACATGCTCAGTGACAACGGCGAGCAATATCTCCAGCGCTATGGAAAAGGTACAAAGGGGACAGGATGGTACAGCTTCGATCACAAGGGCGTGCATTTCGTTGGTCTGGTGAATGTCGCCAATCTGAAAGCTGGAGGCATGGGGTCGCTCGGTCACGAACAGCTGGAGTGGTTTGAGGACGACCTCAAGGGCCGCTCTGCCAGCACTCCGATTGTGCTCTTTGCACACATTCCTCTGTGGACCATTTATCCGGACTGGGGCTGGGGAACCGACGACAGCGAACAAGCCTTGTCTTACGTCAAGCGTTTC
>Ga0070708_100000924_pt1 | contig 22227 bp, 9 predicted proteins | sample KBSK5503metaG_FD_65469 | JGI IMG/M metagenome (GOLD analysis project Ga0070708, IMG submission 65469) | Corn, switchgrass and miscanthus rhizosphere microbial communities from Kellogg Biological Station, Michigan, USA - KBS K5-50-3 metaG | ecosystem: Host-associated > Plants > Roots >... | reverse complement strand
AAGTTATTACGCAATGGACATTCACGCAATGGAGAGACGGCTTCAGCAGACGAACCTCGAGCCACACTCCGCCAGCAGCCGGTCCAGCCTATTAGTGGAAACGGAAATGGAAACGGACGCGCCCGGCAAATTCAGGCCAGCATCGCGGTTGACTCCTCCACAACACAACCCAAACCGGCAGCGACCGCTCCGGTCGCAGGCGTCCAGATAGAGCCTGAGACCTTTGTACCTTACAAACCGATCAGAAAAGGGTTGGACAGAGGATTGAGCGAACGTCAGCGCCAGCATCTGGACGCGTTGATTGCCCGCGTCTGTCAGCGTACTCAAGAATCAAAGCGATTGGTCCAAACCTATCGTCCCTTTTTGGCTGATAGCAGAATAGTCGCGGGCTTTCGGCTCCTTTGGAAGGAGATGTTTTATCCACTTATCGTACAGCGCGCTCAAGGTTCCAGAATATGGGATGCCGATGGCCACGAATATATAGACGTGACGATGGGCTTCGGCTCGCTTCTGTTCGGTCATTCCCCGGCCTTTATTATCGAGGCTCTGCAAGAGCAACTGACTCGCGGAATACAGATTGGCCCACATTCGCAAGTCGCGGGCGAAGTAGCAAAGTTGATTTGTGAGATGACGGGTGTGGAACGAGTCTCGTTTTGCAACTCCGGCACCGAGGCGGTAATGACGGCTTTGCGCTTGGCTCGCGCCGTGACCGGACGCACTAAGATCGCTCTCTTCGAGGGTTGTTATCACGGAACGTTTGACGGAGTTTTGGTCAGAGGAGACAAGGGCGCAGACGGACGGCTGCGCGCCGTTCCCATGGCGCCCGGTGTGCCACAGCACATGGTCGAAAATGTGTTGCTCCTGAAATACAACAGCTCGGAGTCGATTGAAATCTTGAAGGCCCGCGCGCATGAGTTGGCGGCTGTTTTGATTGAGCCACCACGCAGCCGCCGCCCAGACGTGCAGCCAAAGGCGTTTCTACAAGAGTTGAGAATACTGACTCAGGAGTCGGGAGCAGCCTTGATCTTCGATGAGGTGGTGACGGGCTTTCGTTTCCATCCGGGTGGTGCTCAGGCGATGTTTGGCATTCAAGCCGATCTCGTCACGTATGGTAAAGCTGTGGGTGGGGGAGTACCGGTAGCCATCGTCGCCGGCAAAGCCAAATTCATGGATGCTGTCGACGGCGGCATGTGGAACTACGGGGATGATTCGTACCCGCAAGCTGATGTTACCTACGTTGCAGGCACCTATTTCAAGCATCCCCTCCTAATGCCCGCCTTATTGGCTTCGCTCAATCACATCAAGAGCAACGGGCTGAAGCTGCAAGAGCGGCTGGATGAAAAAACAAAGTACATAGCCGAGGCGCTCAACGGCTACTTTGAGCAGACCAGAACACCGCTCAAGGTGGTGCGTTTAGGTTCTCTTTTCCGTTTCTTGCACTCTCCGGATCTGAAGTTTATTGACCTGCTCTACTATTATCTGCTGGAGAAGGGCATATATATCTGCGAGACGCGCAACTGTTTCTTATCGACCGCCCACACCGATGAAGACGTTCAACGCATTGTCCAAGCCGTCAAGGAGAGCGTGGACGAGATGCGTGACGGAGACTTCCTACCGTCCTTAGCGACTCATTCCTCAACCGAGAAAGTGTCATCGGACATCGGCCAATTGTCATCTGATTCGAGTGGTCCACACCTACCGGGCGATGATGTTCGGCACGCTGCTGCCCAGGCTGTATCGAACGCGCGAAGCTGCCTGGACCAGGTGTGTCGGGCGCCTCTCACGGAAGCTCAGAAAGAGATCTGGACTCTGGCGCAGATGGGTAAGGAAGGAGCACGCGCTTACAACCTGTCTACGGCGCTGCATTTTCGTGGGCCAATCAGTCTAACCGCCATGCGCAAAGCAGTCCAGAATATCGTTGACCGGAACGAGGCTTTGCGCTCGACCTTCAGCTCGGACGGAGACTACCAGTCCTTCGCCGCGTCGATGAGGGTGGAGATCCCTCTGATTGACCTCTCTGATCTGGAGACGCATCAGCGCGAATTAGAGACGAGGGCATGGCTGGAACGAGAGGGCCAACGCCATTTCGATCTGGCCCAGGGACCATTGCTGAGCGTGCAGCTTCTCAAGTTAGAGAAGGGCTTTCACATTCTCGTATTCACAATGCATCACATCATCGGCGACGGCTGGTCGTTCGGCGCCATCCTGCGAGAACTGCGAGAAATTTATACGGCAGAATGTCAGAAGAGGGTCACTCAATTACCAACGCCGCGGCGGTTTAGTGAGTATGCTCAGTCGCAGGTTTATAAGGAGCAGAGCCCTGAGAGGGCCTCGGCTGAAACCTACTGGCTCAATCAGTTCGCTGGTCTACTCCCGGTGCTGGAGTTGCCGACCGACCATCCTCGTCCCGCGCTACAGACATATAACGGTGCCCAGGAGCGAATGATTATTAACGGGTCTGTTTGCCCCGATCTCAAGCACCTGAGTGTGAAGCAGGGCTGCACCGTGTTCATGACGCTACTAGCCGGGTTCAAAGTCTTGCTCTACCACTTGACCGGGCAGAATGACCTCATCGTAGGGACGCCTTCAGCGGGGCAGGTCTCGCCCGACGGCGGTTATCTAGTCGGCTATTGTGTAAACCTGTTGCCGTTGCGTAGCCAGATTCTGGGGCATCAGACCTTTGCGGAATATCTCGCCTCCTTAAAGACCGTCTTGCTGGATGCCTATGATTATCAAGACTACCCCTATGGCAGACTGCTGAAAAAGCTCAATCTCCAACGAGACCCGAGCCGTCCGACGCTCGTGGCCGCAATTTTCAATCTCGATCGAGCCGGCTCAAAGCAGAAATTTTTCGATTTGGAAGTTGATGCTTTCCCAAATCACAACAACTCCTCAAAGTTTGAACTCACGCTGGATGTGACCGATACGGATGCGGGATTTGTCCTGGATTGTGAGTACAACACGGACCTGTTTTACAGGCAGAGCGCGCGGCTGTGGATGGAGAGCTTTGAAACGATTCTTCGCACCATAGTTAAGCGACCCGAAATGTTGATCGACGAACTGTGCGGGATTCTTCGGGAAGTAGAGCAACGGCGTCGAGCCGCGGAAGAGCAGGTGCTTAGGCAGGCCCAACCCCAGAAGCTGCAAACCTCCAAGCGAAAAGCTGTTCGCGCCTAACAAACCACTGCTAAACATGAAATACGTAAAATCAGAGAACCCGGGAACGCCACTAATCGGAGCACTGAGACGAAAGGCTATTACAGTCTCACAAAGAGCCTGGATCAAGACGGAGTGCTTGCAGAGCGAGAGCGGGCCGGTAGTGGTTCGACCCGCCGTGTCGGGTGTCGACCTCGTCTCCTGGACCGGCAATCACGGAGAATGGATCGAGAGCACTCTGTTGAGACACGGAGCCATACTTTTCCGTGGCTTCGACATTGATGCCGTAGAGGTGTTTGAACGGTTCGTCAACGTCGTTTCCACGGAAACGCTTGAGTACCGCGAGCGTTCGTCCCCACGGCAACAGGTGCGGGGCCACATCTACACCTCAACCGACTATCCAGCTTCTCAAAGTATTTTCTTTCATAATGAGAACTCATATCAACGAGTCTGGCCCATGAAACTTTTCTTCTTCTGCCTCATCCCGGCTGAAGAAGGAGGTGAGACACCGATCGCCGATTCGCGAAAAATTCTTCAACGTCTGAGCCGGGCCACCCTCGCCGGCTTTGAGGAGAAGCAGTGTCTATATGTCCGCAACTTTGATGACGCGCTTGGTTTGCCTTGGCAAACCGTCTTTCAAACGACGGACCGGAGCGAGGTCGAACAGTCCTGCCGTCGCGCAAACATCTCCTTCGCGTGGAGGGATGGGAATCGCTTGAGGACTTACGCCGTCCGGCCCGTCACCGCGGCTCATCCGCGAACCGGAGAGTTGGTTTGGTTCAACCACGTGGCTTTCTTTCATTTCTCCACTCTGGAACAGAGCATTCGCGAGGGGTTGTTAGCGACGATGAGTGAAGAAAACCTTCCGGCCAATACCTATTATGGCGACGGGTCTCCGATTGAACCCTGGGTTCTAAACGAAATCCGTGAGGCCTATTACGATGAAACAGTCTCCTTCGCTTGGGAAAAAGGTGACATCGTGATGCTAGACAATATGCTGATGGCGCATTCGCGTGCGCCCTATCGTGGTCAGCGAAAGATACTGGTTGCGATGGCCGAACCATTCGGCGACTAAACGTCGCACCCTCAAAACTGACAAGTCAAATTGGATCGCACCCCAGCCGCAAGAGTTGGCAACCAACAGGACCATAAAAACATGCCGACTGAGACTATCGAAGGTTATCGTCTTTCACCCCAGCAAAAACATCTCTGCTCCCTGCAGCAAATTGATCGCAACACACCTTATCGCGTTCAAGTCGCCGTGCTGATTGAAGGGCGTCTGAACGCGGCGCTCTTGAAGGAGGCGCTGGAGAGAGTGATCGCTCGACACGAGAGTTTGCGCACAAACTTTCAATGCTTCGCCGGGCTGACGCTTCCGGTGCAAGTCGTTGGCGAAAATGGCATGCGTTGGATGGCACCGCATGATCTGAGCGGTCTTGATGCGAACGAGCAACAGGCGAGAATCGAAGTCCTTTTTGAAGAAGCGAAAGCAACCGTTTTCGAGCTTGAGAATGGACCGTTGCTTCACGCCTCACTGATCATGCTTTCATCCTCACAAAACGTCCTGCTCCTCGGACTGCCGGCGGTTTCCTCGGATCTGGCAGGCCTCAGGAATTTAGTGCGTGAAGTAAGGTGCTCCTATGAATCCTGTTTGTCTGGCGAAGAATTACTCGATGAGCCTGCGCAATACGCAGATATCTCTGAATATCTGAATGAGCTGCTCGAGTCGGAGGAGACGGAAAGCGGAAGAAGATACTGGCGTAGCCTCAACATCGCGGAGTTCCAGGAGCTGAGACTTCCTTTTGAGGGCCAGTACGCGGATCAATCAGAGTTCGACCCGAAGGTTTTCACCCTGACAATCAATCCTCAGTTGACGGTCAAGGTTGAGGAGGCCGCGAAGCGGCATGAGACAACGGCCTCCGTGTTCCTACTCACTTGCTGGCAGGTCGTGCTCTGGCGACTGACGGGGCAGCAAGAGATCGTGATCGGCACGGCATTCTCGGGAAGAAAGGTTGCCGGGCTGGATGAATTACCCGGACTGTTTGAGAAGTATCTGCCTCTGCTTGGTCAACTGGAAGGTCATCTTAGATTCGACGAAGCATTGAGGTCCGCCCACGAATCCGTCCTTCAGTTAGCTGAATGGCAAGACTATTTCAACTGGGACCAGTGGTCGGCATCCAGTGGGGATGCCAGGGAGCCGCGCTTCTTTCCGGTAAGCTTCGATTCTGCGGATGAGCCGACTCGGCTTACTGATGGCAATCCGGACCTTTCGGTTTCCATCGTCAAGCAGTATGCCTGTATTGATCGGTTCAAAATTAGACTGTCTGTCCTTCGCCAGGCTGATTCGTTGAGTGCGGAACTTCACTATGATTCCCAACTGTTTTCTCGGGCCGATGTCGAATCTTTGGCTGAGCTTTTCCAAACACTCGTGGAAAGTGCGAGCGAAAATTCTGATGGCTCAATAGCCGAGCTGGAAATTCTCAGCGATGCAGAGCGTCATCATCTCGTGGTTGAATTCAACCAGACTAAGGTGGATTACTCAGAACACGAGTGCGTCCACCGGCAGATCGAGGAACAGACTGCTCGCACACCCGACAGCCTGGCCGTCGAGTTTAACGAACAGCATCTCACTTTCGACGAACTCAACAATCGAGCCAATCAACTGGCCCGTCACCTGCGCGGACTTGGGATCGGGCCGGACGTGCCGGTCGGAATTTGCATGGAGCGCGCGCCGGAGTTGGTGATAGCGATCCTGGGAATTCTCAAGGCCGGCGGAGCGTATCTGCCGCTGGATCCAAGCTATCCCGCTGAGCGCCTGGCTTTCATCCTCAACGATGCACAAATTCCCGTAGTACTCACCCAGCAGCGGCTCTTAACAAAACTTCCCAAACATGAAGAGCATCTCGTCTGCCTCGATACAGAATGGCATGTAATTGCCGAAGAGCCCACACATAATCCGACTTGGGAAGTTCGCGGCGACAATCTGGGCTACATCATCTACACCTCGGGCTCTACGGGGCAGCCTAAGGGAGTCATGATCCCGCATCGTGGGCTGGCGAACTACCTGAACTGGTCCACATGGGCTTATCGCGTCGCCGATGGGTCTGGTGCTCCGGTTCATTCTTCAATTGGTTTCGACTTGACCATTACCAGCCTGTTTCCTCCACTGATCGCAGGTAAGAGAGTCGTGCTTGTGGATGAGGCTGGAGCAATGGAGGCGCTCAGCGAGTCCCTGCGGCAGGGTGAGGATTTTAGTCTTGTGAAGATCACGCCGGCGCATGTCGAAGTGTTGAGCCAGTTGATGGAAGGCGACGAATTAAAGCGAGCTGCGAAGGCGCTCGTCATCGGAGGCGAAGCCCTCAGCGCGGAAAGTCTCGCGCACTGGCGCAGACACGCGCCGCACACGAGGATCATCAATGAGTATGGTCCAACGGAAGCGGTCGTCGGGTGTTGCGTCTACGAGGTCACCGGGCAACTCAGTGGAGCCATCCCCATTGGGCGACCCATAGCCAATGCGCAAATCTATCTTCTGGACGAGCAGATGCGGCCAGTGCCGGTGAACGTCGCCGGAGAAATATACATCGGCGGAGCGGGGCTGGCCCGGGGCTACTTAAACCGCCCGGATTTGACGGCGGAGAGGTTTCTGCCGAATTCGTTTGATCCCCAGCCAGGAAAGCGCCTGTATAAGACCGGAGACTTGGCGCGACACCGAGCTGACGGAAATCTGGAGTTTTTGGGCCGGCGGGACCACCAGGTGAAAATACGTAGCTACCGGATCGAATTGGGAGAGATCGAGGCCGTGCTGAATCAGCATTCCGACGTCCGAGAGGCAGTCGTCGTCTTGCGCGAGGAGACCGGAGAGAAGCGCTTAGCGGCCTATGTGGTGGCTAACGAGGCAGTCGAGCTGAACGCCAGTGAGCTGCGCGGCCACCTGCAGCAGAAACTGCCGGAGTACATGCTGCCGTCAGCATTCGTGCTGATGAAAAAAATGCCCTTAACTTCCAACGGGAAGGTCGATCGCCGTGCCTTGCCCGCGCCGGATACGGCCGGGCCTGATCTGGAAAAGAGTTATGTGTCGCCGCGTACGCCGGTGGAAGATTTGCTGGCGCGATTGTGGGCCAAAGCTCTCGGTGTCAGGCGAGTAGGTATTCATGACAACTTCTTTGAATTGGGAGGCGATTCGATCGTGAGTATTCAAATCGCCAGTAGGGCGAATAAGGCGGGAGTTCGCTTTGCGCCGAGACAGATCTTTCAGCACCGAACCATCGCCGAACTGGCCACCGTGCTCGAAACGACCACCGCGATCAAGTCGGAGCAGGGTCTCATCACAGGTCCGATCCCGTTGACACCCATTCAACACTGGCTCTTTGAGCAGGACCTTCCTGAGGTTGATCACTGGAACCAAGCTGTGATGTTCGACCTAAGACAGCCTCTGGACTCCTCCATTCTGGAGAAAGCGCTCCAGCAACTTCTCTTCCATCACGATGCGTTGCGGTCTCGTTTCATTCAAGGACCATCCGGCTGGCAACAATTAGGCGCGCGTCCCGTTCCAGCTCGGCTGTTGACCGAGGTGAATTTCTCCGGCACGCCGGAAGAATATCAGGAGAAGATCATCCAGGAGTTCGCCACGGAGTTGCAGGCCAGTATCAATTTGTCGGAAGGCGAGTTGGTCCGTGCCGCTCTCATTCATCTTGGCTCACACAAACCGGATCGCTTCCTATGGGTAATCCACCATCTGGCGGTGGACATCGTGTCGTGGGGGACATTGCTCGAAGGTCTACAGGTCGGCTACAGCCAGTTGAGCAAGGGCGAATCGATCCAGCTTGCGCTCAAGACCACTTCATACAAGGAGTGGGGCGAACGTCTGACAGAGTATGCACAATCGTCGAAGCTGGGCCGGGAACTCGGCTACTGGCTTGCCGAGCCGCGCCGAAGGCCGGACAGGATCCCTGTTGATTACGCGGAGGGAGCCAATGTGGAAGGTTCAGTCCGCACGGTCTCGGTGACACTCAGTGTGGAGGAAACGAAACTCCTGATGCGAGAGATCCCGAAGGCCTATCGCACCATGATCAACGACGTGTTGCTGACTGCTCTCGTGCAAGGTTTCGCGCGCTGGTCGGGATCGCGGTCTCTGTTGGTGGACCTGGAGAATCATGGGCGCGAAGAAATCTTTGAGGACGTGGATTTATTGCACACGGTGGGCTGGTTTACCTGCATCTTTCCGCTACTGCTCGACGTCCGTGACGCACGTGATCCAGGCGTTGCACTGAAACTCATTAAAGACCAGATTCGCCACGTGCCGGATGGCGGGATCGGCTATGGAGTATTGCGCTATTTGAGTCAGGACCCGGAGACGAGAAATCGCCTCAGAGCGCTTCCTCAGGCCGAAGTAAGTTTCAACTACGTCGGGCGGTCCAACCAGAGCTTCACCGAGACCTCTCTATTTGCAGCAGCTGGAGGGCCGGTCGGAGCCTCGCACAGTCTGAAAAGCCCGCGACGTTATGTACTAGAAGTCACGGGAGGCATCAATCAAGGGCAACTTCGCATGGCCTGGCTATATAGTGAAAACCTGCACGAGCGGGCGACGATTGAGCGTTTTGCCGATGGGTTTGTTGAGGCCCTAAGATCAATCATCGACCACTGCCTCTCTCCGGAGGCAGGCGGGCACACCCCTTCCGACTTCCTCGTGGCCGATATGGATCAGAGGGAGCTTGACCAGTTGATGACTGAACTTAGTGAGATTGAAGTATGAATAAGAATAATATAGAGGACATTTATCTTCTGTCGCCGCTGCAGGAGGGTCTGCTCTTCCACGCCCTCTACACGCCCGAATCCGCAGCCTACTTCCTGCAGCTAAAGTTCAGTCTCCACGGCAGGCTCGACGTTGCGGCCTGGCAAAGAGCCTGGGAACAAGTCATCGAGCGCCACCCGATTTTGCGGACCTCCTTTATTTGGACTCGGCAGGACAAGCCGCTACAGGTCGTGCGAAAGCGGGTTAACCTGCCATGGCAGCAGCAAGACTGGCGCGGAATAGCTGCAGATGAGCAGCAAGAGCGGCTTGAAACTTTCCTCGGCGCCGACCAAAAGCAAGGACTCGACCTTTCCAAGGCTCCCTTGCTGCGCATGGCGCTAATTCGCATGACCGATGAAGATTACGAATTCATTTTTAGTCATCATCACTTGCTGGTTGACGGCTGGTCGACCTCTATTATTATCAAAGAAGTTTTCGCGTTCTATCGCTCATCAACCAAAGGTCAGGAACTGCATCTGGACCGAGCCCGTCCCTACAGAGACTTTATCGACTGGATAGAACGGCATGATCTCTACGAAACGGAATCGTTTTGGCGTAAGACGTTAAGAGGATTCACCACTCCAACCGCGCTGTCCGCAGACTCTATGGTGGTGGCCCCGCTAAATGACGGGGAACGGCAAGAGCAACAGCAAAGATGGCTTGGCGCTTCGGCGTCGGCCAAACTGCAGTCCCTGGCGCGGCGCCATGAACTGACTTTGAACACTCTGGTACTGGGGGCCTGGGCTTTTCTCTTGAGCCGTCACACCGGCAAGGATGATGTGGTTTTCGGGGTCACCGTTTCCGGTCGCCCGGCTCAGCTCGAAGGTGTGGAGGCGATGGTCGGCCTCTTTATCAACACTCTACCGTTGCGTGTCACGTTGCCGCCGCACGAAGAACTTCTGGTCTGGCTGAAAAACCTACAGTTCCGGTTGCTTGAATTGCGTGATTATGAGCACAGCCCCTTGGTGCAGGTCCAAGGATGGAGTGAATTGCCGCGCGGTGTGCCTCTTTTTGAAAGCATGCTCGTGTTTGAGAATTATCCAGTGGACTTCGCTACGCAAACAATTGACGAGCAGCTTGAGGTCTCCAGTATTCGTTCAATTGAACGAAGTAATTTTCCGCTCGGCGCCATCGTCGCTCCAGGCAGGGAACTGTTTCTTCAGATTGGCTATGATGCTCGCCTTTTCGACTTCGATCAAATTAGCCGCATGCTCGATCACTTCGAGCTGGTGCTTGAAGGCATTGGCAGCGATCCTCACCGACGGCTCTCGGAGTTACCCATCCTAACCGACGCCGAACAGCGAGAGTTGCTGGTCACATGGAATGAGACCGACAACTCTTATCCGCAGGATAAATGCATTCACCAGTTGGTTGAAGAACAGGCCGCGCTGACTCCTCAAGACGTTGCCTTGGTCTTTGAACATGAACAGGTCACCTATCATGAATTGAACAAGCGGGCCAACCAACTGGCGCACTATCTGATTGGGCTGGGAGTCGGACCAGAGGTTCGGGTAGGCGTCCTGATGGAACGGTCCATGGAGATGATTGTCGGGCTGCTCGGTATCCTCAAGGCTGGCGCGGCGTATTTGCCCCTGGATCCCGGCTTTCCGCTGGAGCGGATTGACTTCATGTTGGAAGATGCAGGAGTCTCCGTGCTGCTCACGCAAGAACGCCTGATCGGACGGTTGCGATCTCGACCGGAGCACGTCCTGAGTCTTGACTCGGGCAGCGTAACCAACACGGATCAGCATGAGATGAATCCGCTGAGCAGCGTGGTGGCCGCAAACGCAGCCTATGTGATCTACACTTCGGGTTCTACAGGACAACCCAAGGCAGTGATCGTCGCTCACCGCGAGATCGGCGCTACATTGTCATGGCTGCGGAAAACTTTTTCACTGAGTGGCGCAGATCGGGTGCTACAGAATGTTCCCTTCACGTTTGATCCCTCAGTTGGGCAGATCTTCGGCGCCCTGACGAGCGGCGCCCGGTTGGTGCTTGCCCGACCCGGCAGCCAGCAAGACAGCCGGTATCTGGTCGAGATGATCGCTGACCAGAAGATCACCCTGACAGATTTTGTGCCATCAATGCTCCAAGTGATTCTGAAGGAACCGGGGATCGAGAAGTGCACAAGCCTAAGGCACATATTATGTGGTGGCGAGGCGATGACTCGCGACCTTCCGGAGGAGTTCTATGCCCGGCTTAGTGCCAGCTTGCACAACATGTATGGTCCCACCGAAGCTTCTATTGACGCCACGCATTGGACCTGTCAGCGCAACGATGATCGGCAAATAATCCCCATCGGCAGACCTCTTGATAACAGGCAGGCCTACGTGCTTGATTCCCGACTCCAGCCTGGACCCGTCGGGACGCCCGGTGAGTTATACATCGGCGGCGCTGGCCTCGCCCGCGGCTACCTGAACCGTCCCGAACTGACCGCTGACAAATTTGTCCCGCACCCGTTTAGCAAGAAGCCGGGCGCCAGACTCTACAGAACCGGAGACCTTGTGCGCTACCGGTCTGACGGCAATATCGAATTCCTTGGACGAGTTGATCATCAGGTCAAAGTGCGTGGCTTCCGCATTGAGTTGGGTGAGGTTGAGGAGACGCTGACGACACATCCAGCGGTGCAGGAATGCGTCGTTGTAGCTCGTGAAGATGTGGTTGGCGACAAACGCCTGGTGGCCTATCTGATCGTCGTCTCCGGTGCGGCGGTTTCGAGCAGCGAGCTGCGCCTCTTTCTCGGGGAAAAGTTACCTGACTACATGATTCCTTCGGCCTTCACGGTGATTAAGAGGCTCCCGCTGACCGCTCACGGAAAAATAGATCGTCAGGCTCTACCTGAGCCTGCTGAGATCGCTGCAAACGCTGAGGGAGACTCTGTGTTGGCGCGTGGCCAGGTCGAGGAGTTATTGACAGGAATCTGGGCGCAGGCACTGGGCTTGGAGCGAGTGGGTATCTTCGACAACTTTTTCGCCCTTGGCGGACACTCGCTCAAGGCGGCTCGCATCATCTCCAGAGTGCGCGACGCCTTCCGGATCGAAATACCCATGCGCGCTCTGTTTCAGCATCCGACCGTGGCCGGGCTTGCCGAAGTTGTTGGGACGGAGTTGAGGAACGGACAGAACCTCTCCCTTCCACCGCTTGAGCGGGCCGCGCGTGACGGTGATCTGGCGATGTCCTTTGCGCAGCAGAGGCTTTGGTTTCTTGACCGATTAATCCCGGACAACGCTTTTTACAATATCGCTGACGCCTTTTACTTGAAAGGTGTTCTCCAACCCGAGGGTTTGGAAGAGAGCCTCAACGAGGTTGTCAAGCGTCATGAAGTCCTGCGCACCACGTTTGCATCAAAGGATGGGCAACTAGTTCAAGTCATCGCGCCAGAGATGCAGGTGTTATTACCTGTGATTGATCTGGAGAGATGGGTTGAGTCAGAGCAGAAGGCTGAAGCGTTGCGGCTTGCGAAAGAAGAAGCACAGCGTCCCTTCGACCTGGAATGCGGCCCGCTACTCAGAACCACTTTGCTGCGGCTGGATGCCACAAATCATGTCTTGCTTTTGACAACGCATCACATCATCTCGGACGGCTGGTCCATGGGGCTGCTTCTGGAGGAATTGACCAACCTCTACAGAGCGTACTCGACCGGAACCGTTGCCGCATTGATAGAATTGCCGGTGCAATATGCCGATTTCTCGGTTTGGCAACAACAATGGCTGCGAGGTGAAGTGCTTGAAGCCGAGTTGGACTATTGGAGGCGACAACTCGACGGCGCACCCGCTGTGCTGGAATTCCCCACAGATAAGCCGCGGCCCGCAACCCAGAGCTTCCGCGGTGCGACCCATAGCTTCGAGCTCTCCAAAACTCTCACCCGTTCGCTCAAGGCGCTCAGCCGTAAGGAATCGGTCACATTGTTTATGACGCTGCTGGCAGCCTTTGAGACCTTGCTTTATCGCTATACAGGTCAGGAAGACATTGTTGTCGGCTCTCCGATAGCTGGACGCAACGGAAAAGAAGTCGAGGGCTTGATCGGATTCTTCGTCAACACGTTGGTCTTGCGGACTAATCTTTCTGGCGCCCCTAGCTTTCGTAATGTGCTCAGTCGAGTGCGCGAAGTAACCCTCGGAGCATATGCTCATCAGGATCTTCCATTCGAGAAGCTGATCGAGGAACTACAGCCGGAACGGGACATGAGCCGCTCGCCTCTCTTTCAGGTGATGTTCACTTTTCAGAACACTCCGGCGCGTGCGCTGGAGCTTCCCGGTGTGACTCTTTCTACGATGGAGGTGGAAAGCGGTGCCTCGAAGTTCGATCTGGAGTTGTTGATGGCAGACACTGGTGAAGAATTGGTCGGAGTTTTGGAATACGACGTAGACCTGTTCGAGGCTGAAACCGTTGCGCGCCTGGCAAAACATTTCCAAACCCTACTGGAGAGCGTCATCGCAAATCCGGATCACAGCCTTGCGCAGCTATCGCTGTTGAGCGACGAGGAACGGCAGCAGCTGCTTACGGAGCCGAACAGCATTTACGCACATTATCCGCTGGACCAGTGTCTGCCTCAGTTGTTTGAGGCACAAGTGGAACGGACGCCCCTGGCTGTGGCCGTGACTTCCGCAGACGAACAGGTGAGTTATGCGGAATTGAATCGCAGAGCAAACGCCATGGCCAGGTCACTGGTGCTGAATGGTGTAAGCCGGAATGTCATTGTGCCGGTGCTTGCCGAGCGTGGCATTGAGTTCTTAATCACGATCATGGCTGTTTTCAAAGCCGGCGGAGCTTATCTTCCTCTCGATCCCCGCTACCCGGCGAAGCGAATCGCTCTTGTCTTAACGCAGAGCGAAGCACCGTTGATTCTTGTTGCTGGCGCTTTTGTGCCGGTGCTTGATCAGGCCCTTGAGCAGATGGCCAAGGAGCATCGCCCGCGCATCATCGAGATCGAAAAACATCTCCGGCAACCGCAGGAAGAGGGAAATCTGGACCCGCGTTGCTCCGCCTGTGATCTGGCTTATGTAATTTACACCTCCGGTTCAACCGGGATGCCGAAAGGAGCAATGATCGAGCACTGCGGGATGCTAAATCACTTGTATGCAAAGATAGCAGATCTGCAACTGACCGACGCCGATAACGTCGCTCAGACCGCCGCGCAGTCCTTCGATATCTCGGTGTGGCAGTTCTTCGCGGCGCTGCTCGTCGGCGGACAAGTGCACGTTTTTTCGGATGAAGTGGCTTTCAACCCGTCGCGACTGTTTGAGGAAGTTGGGCGAGAGAAGATTTCGATTCTGGAGACCGTGCCGTCGTTGCTGCGGCCGATGCTCGATGAAGGAGAGCGGGACGCGCCCACCCCAGTCGATCTTTCTGCCTTGCGCTGGTTAATCCCGACCGGCGAAGCGTTGCCGCCCGAGCTATGTCGTCAATGGTTGAATCGATACCCCGACGTTCCTATGCTGAACGCCTATGGACCAACCGAGTGCTCTGATGATGTGTCGCATTATCAGATCTATGAACCGCCAGTCCAAGATGCGTACCGTACCCCCATTGGTCGCCCCGTCGCCAATATGCACCTGTACATAGTGGACAACCAGATCGAGCCAGTACCGATTGGAGTCCGCGGGGAGCTGTTGGTTGGGGGAGTTGGTGTCGGTCGCGGCTATCTGAACGATGCGCGCCGTACCGCCGAGGTCTTTATCCCCGACCCGTTCGCCCAGCAGCCGGGGGCCCGGCTCTATAGGACCGGCGACCTCGCTCGGTACCTGCCCGATCGTAATATTGAGTTCCTGGGCCGATTGGACCATCAGGTGAAGGTACGTGGCTTTCGCATTGAGTTGGGCGAAATCGAAGCCGTGCTGGACCAGCACCCAGCGCTGCAAGAAGCAGTCGTCATCGACCGCGAGGATATCACGCTTGATGTGCGGCTGGTGGCGTACGTAGTCCCAAATCAGGAACCGTCGCCTTCTCCCAGCGACCTGCGCAACTTTCTGAAAGAGAAGCTGCCAGAGTATATGGTGCCTTCCTCCTTTGTCTTTCTCGACAAGCTACCATTGACCTCCAACGGTAAGCTGGATCGCCGCGCACTACCACCTCCCGATACCTCGCTCAACTATACGGAGGACTCTTACCTCGCACCGCGCAATGATATTGAAATTCGACTGGTGCGCATCTGGGAGGAGATGCTTCAGGTGAGTAACATCGGAATCGCGGACAACTTCTTCGACCTGGGAGGTCATTCCATTCTGGCTTTGCGGCTGATGGGCGAAATTCAGAGGCAATTCGGGCGCGTCCTGCCACTCGCAATCCTGTTTGAAAAGAGCACGATTAAGCATCTGGCCGGCGTTTTGCGGCAACAATTCAATGCCTTGCCACTATCTCCCATGGTTCCCATCCAGCCTGGCGGTTCAAGGACGCCGCTGTTTTTTGTGCATGTCGGCAGTGGCCAGGTTCTCTGTTATCTCGACTTGGCCCGGAATCTGGGCCCGGACCAGCCATTCTACGGACTCCAGGACCCGTACCTGCATGCGGAAGGAGCGTTCGAAGTCCCCATTGAGGAGATGGCTGCCCAATACATCGAGGCGATCCGGTTGGTCCAGCCGGAAGGTCCGTATCTTATGGGCGGCTGGTCGTTCGGTGGCCTTGTGGCCTTCGAGATGGCCTTGCAGTTGCGGGAACGAGGAGAAGAAGTCGGGTTATTAGCGTTGCTCGATACCGGAGCGCCAGACTGGGTGCGGAATTTACCGAACCCGACCGATGACGCCTTGCTCCTCGGAATCATCGCGCGGGAGCTAAATCTCCGCGTCCTGGACAGTGAGCTTCAACCTCTTGAACCGGATGAACAATTGCGTTACGTGGCCGAGCTAATGAGAGACGCTCATCTGATCTTCGAGAACCCGGTGGCATATCTCAAGCGCGAAGTAAATATCTTTAAAGCCAGGACCCGGGTCATACAAAACTACATACCGAAAATTTACCCGGAGCAAATCACCTTTTTTCGGGCGAGCATCGAGGATGATGGGTCGCAGCTCGGGCATCCGTCATCAGAGTCTGAGCCGGATCCGACACGGGGTTTCACCGCCCTTTCTACCAAGCCAATTGAAGTCTACGAGGTTCCCGGAACTCATCACCAGATTGCACGCGAACCAAACGTGCGAGTTCTGGCAGAACAACTTAGAGATTGCATTGATAGAGCGCTGGAAATGCAGTTTGCACTCTGCCCGGTGAGGGAGTGAGCGAGATCGTCTTCACCGTCGCCACGCACCGCAGCTTTGTTTGACGCATGCGATCAGCTTCAGAGACAGCCGTCGAGTCAAAGCACTAAACAAGGAAGAAAAGCAGTGGCTGAACTTACAACGGGCCGCACTGGTATGTGGGCCTTCATCATGATTTGGGCGGGACAAGTGATCTCGGTCATCGGCTCCGACCTAACTGGCTTTGCGCTGGGAGTGTGGGTATACCAGCGCACAGGATCAGTTACCCAGTTTACTTTGATTGTGATATGCACTGTGGCGCCGGGCATTTTGCTGTCACCACTAGTAGGAGCGCTCGTAGACCGTTGGGATCGGCGCTCAATTATGATTCTCAGCAACATCACCTCCGGCCTTTGCACTCTGGCGATTGCGCTGCTTTTCCTTCTGGGGTGGCTGCAACAGTGGCACATCTGGATTCTGATGGCGGCGATCTCCACCGCGACCGCCTTCTTACTGCCAGCGTACAGCGCTTCTATCTCATTGATGGTTCCGCGGCGACATCTCGGTCGCGCGAGCGGCATGGTGCAATTCGGGCAGGCTGCTGCGGAGATCGTCTCGCCACTATTGGCTGGTTTATTGATCCTGACTATTCACTTGGATGGCGTTCTGCTTATTGATTTTGGCACCTATCTGGTGGCGATCGCGGCGCTACTGATCGTTTCCATTCCCCGGCCCGAAATCAGCCCTGAAAGTGATGCCACTGGTCAAGGCTCGCTGCTGCGCGAGGTTGCCTACGGTTGGGTGTATATCAAGGACCGACCAGGTCTTCTGGGACTGCTGATTTTCTTTGCCGTGACCAACTTCACGTTGGCTATGAGCAATGTTTTGACCGCTCCGCTGCTGTTGAGTTTCGCGAGTCCCGCGGTCTACGGCACGGTGGTTTCGACCGCTGGAATCGGCCTTCTGCTCGGCAGCGCCTTGATGGGCGTGTGGGGTGGGCCAAAGCGCCGTATTTACGGCGTCTTCTCGTATGGACTTATTCTCGGCGGAGCGTTGATCCTGGAAGGTCTCCGACCCAACGCATTGCTGATTGCCATCGCGCTCTTCATCTCAGCCTTCATCTTTCCTATCGCAAACGGCAGCGCCATGCCCATCCTGCAAAGCAAGACTTCACCTCATGTACAGGGCCGGGTCTTTGCCACAGTCCGTTTCATCGCCGGGTGGTCCGTGCCGTTCTCATACCTCATCGCGGGGACGCTGGCGGATAGAGTATTCAAACCGCTCCTGGAGACTGATGGTCCTCTCGCCAGCAGCGTCGGCAAAGTCATAGGTGTTGGCCCCGGAAGGGGCATCGGGTTGTTGCTGGTTGTGGTGGGCATGGTAACAGTCCTGGCAACAATGAGGGGATATTTTTACCCCCGCTTGCGTTTCGTTGAGGCTGAACTCCCGGATGCCATCACGGATCGGATTGCTAGAGCAACCTGAATCTTTTGGTCTAACGAACGTTGAGGAAATAGAAGTATCTTGAGTTTGATTCTCGGCTCATGTTGGTGTGGTGCACTCGGCTTATCCCGTGCTGCGCTTCGACATCGATAATGGGGAAAAGAAAAAGCTATGCACGCAGGCATTTTATCGACAATAGGAAATACCCCTCTCGTCAAGCTAGAGCGAGTTATCGAGGACGCCCAGTTTCAGCTCTTCGCCAAATTGGAAGCGTTCAACCCGGCGGGAAGCATAAAAGACAGAACGGCGCTTTGTATTATTGAGAGCGCTCTCGAAGAGGGCCTCCTTTCACCAGGAAAGACTGTGATCGAATCCAGTTCAGGGAACATGGGAATCGGTTTGGCCCAGGTTTGCGGGTATTTCGGATTGCACTTCATCTGCGTGGTGGATCCGAAAACCACCAAGCAAAACATCGAGGTTCTCAATGCCTATGGCGCGGAGATTGATCTGGTCACGGCACCCGATCCCGATACGGGTGAGTTCCTGCAGGCGCGGATTAACCGCGTCAAAGAGCTTCAACGTGTGATTCCCGACAGCTTTTGGCCCGACCAGTACTCCAATATCAACAATGCGATGGCCCACCATCAAACCATGCATGAGATAGCTATGGAACTGGAAGGACAAGTTGATTATCTCTTCTGTGCCACGAGTACCTGCGGCACATTGAGAGGATGTGTCGAATACCTCCGAGAGAACGGTCTGAGAACTATGGTCATCGCCGTCGATGCGATCGGCAGTGTGATCTTCGGCGGGCAGAAAGGCAAACGGTTAATCCCCGGACACGGCGCGGCAGTGCGACCATATCTCTTCCAGCCTGGTCTGGCCGACGAATGTATCCATATGTCGGACTTGGAGTGTGTCATTGGCTGTCGCCGTCTGGTCAGCCAGGAGTGCATTCTGGTAGGGGGATCATCCGGTGCGGCACTGATGGCCGTTGAGCGAATCAAGGACAGGATTCCTTACGGGGCAACCTGCGTTGTTATTTTTCCAGATCGTGGAGAGCGTTACCTCGACACCATCTATTCAGACGCCTGGGTCGAGGAACATTTTGGCGATGTCTCACATCTATGGCAAAACACTGTGGAGGCTCAAGCATGCTAGAAGACAACTTGTTAATCTTGAAAGGCCATGAGGTGCTTTCACTTCTCACAGGCCGCGAGCGTCAGATCGTTGACACCGTCGGGGCAGTTTACGTGGATCATCACGAAGGGGCTGGCTCGCTGCCTCAGTCGACCTTTCTGCGTTTCCCCGACGATAAGAAGAAGAGAATGATAGCCTTGCCCGCTTATTTGGGTCAGGATTTCCAGTTTGCAGGCATCAAATGGATTGCCTCGTTTCCGGGCAATAAGGCTCTTGGTTTGGACAGAGCCTCGGCGGTTATTATCCTCAACTCCGCACGCACCGGAAGGCCGCGAGCTATTATTGAAGGGTCGGTGATTAGCGCCAAGAGAACTGCTGCCAGTGCCGCCCTTGCCGCCCAACGCTTGCATCTGGGCAATGTATCCTCTGTGGGAATCATCGGATGTGGTCTGATTAACTTTGAAACGGTGCGATTCCTGCTGGCGCTCTTCCCTGGAATAAAGAGTCTTGCCTTGTTCGACAAGCATGAGGCTCAGGCGCTCCAGTTCGGGGACAAGTGCCGGGAGTTATTGAGAGAAATCAAAATTGAGGTGGCGACGGAGATCAACGCGGTTCTGGCAACATCGTCACTGATCTCGATTGCCACCACCGCCATCACCCCGCACATCAGCGATCTCTCCTCGTGTGCTGAGGGAACTGTCATCCTTCACATCTCACTGCGTGATCTCTCGGCTGAGGCGATTCTCTCCGCCGACAATGTGGTTGATGACGTCGACCATGTATGCCGCGCCCAAACCTCCGTCCACCTGGCCGAGCAACTAATTGGCCACCGAACTTTCATCAGGTGTTGCCTAGCCGACGTTCTGACTGGAAGAGCAGCGGCGAAGAGCGACCAAAATGACGTCACCGTATTTAGCCCTTTCGGACTGGGTGTGCTCGATCTTGGGGTGAGCAAGCTTGTCTACGATCTTGCGATCCGAGAGAGAAAGGGACTTATGATCGGTTCATTTCTACCTGAGCCCTGGCTGAGCAGGCGCGAGGTCGATCTCTCGCTTGCAAGTTGACGGTTAAGGAGCGATTCATTCAAAGGCCTCTTCTGCATGATTGATTGAACCTTAGCAATTCAAAGCGGCATAGCAAATCAGCTATTCAAACTATGCCCAGCCAAATTCTCAAGCACGAGTCGTCTGATTCGCGCCGCCCAACAAATACCCAACAAAGGAGACAAGACATGACTAGGGACGAGGAAGAAGACACCACCGTTTACAAAGCGGTTGTTAACCACGAGGAGCAGTATTCGATTTGGCCCGCTGATCGGGGAAATCCGCTTGGCTGGCGCGATGCTGGTAAGAGCGGCACCAAAGCGGAATGCCTGGACTACATTAAGGAAGTTTGGACCGATATGAGGCCGCTCAGTCTCAGGAAGAGAATGGAAGAGAACGCAGGCGCACCGAGTCTTACCTAAAGCCCCCGCCGGACGATCTCGACGGTCCCATTGCTGAGAGCCGCGGCCATAACGCCTCGGTCCGGGCGACTCCCCAAGCTGGCGAAGGTAAATTGGCTTTTGTTCGACATGTGGACGACAGATTTCGTCGCTTTACATTTTTGATTGTCGCCGAGCGCGGCGGCGCCGATCAATTAGTCCGAGATGCAAAAGATCTGAATGAGGATCTCAAACAAAACGTTCTCAACTCCCTGGCTCGCTTGTCGTACGCCGAATCCGCGGGCGACCCTGCGGCTATTTTGTTTTCCGTATGCCGGTGGTGGAGCCTCGATCTTCCATAGTTGGACCAACCGCCTGCCAGGTTTTATTGAAGTCTGTCCGGTTCAGCTTCCAGGACGCGGCGGCAGATTTGCTGAGCCTCCTTGCACGCAATTCCAAACCCTGGTTCCGGCTCTGGTAAACGGTCTCTTCCCATACTTTGACAGGCCGTTCGCCTTTTTCGGGCACAGCATGGGGGCCATTCTTGCCTTTGAGGTCGCGCGTCAACTGCGAAGGGAGTTTCGGGTGCAGCCGGCCCGCCTCTTCGTCTCGGGTTGCCGGGCGCCTCAAATACCTGATAGGGAGCCGCCCATCTACAATCTGTCGGAGCCTAAACTGCTCGAAGAATTGCGCCGCCTCAATGGGACACCCAGAGAGTTGCTCGAAGATCCTGACTCGATGCAGTTCATGCTGCCGCTTCTGCGAGCCGATTTTGAGCTCATCGAAACCTATGCTTACACGCCTGAGCCTTCGCTGGACGTGCCCATTAGGGCTTTTAGCGGCTTGCAGGACGCAGAAATAACTCGCGCAGACGTCGAAGGCTGGCGCGAGCAAACGACTGCCGCCTTCTCACTTTCGATGCTCAGCGGCGACCACTTCTTCCTGCAAACAGCCCAATCAACGCTCCTTCAATTACTGGCCCATAGGCTGTCTCAACGGATTGATGAGGCGGTTTGAGGTGGCCATCGAACGTTTCAAGGTGTGAATGCTGGGGCCGTTTGCGGTCTGCGACACATCATCAATTAGGAGCCCTCTGACTGCCTAGATGGAGGCCACGATCCGTCGGCTTGTCACTATGGAGTTAGCTATGAACAATGCTTTTATTTCTCCGCGTTATCTGCAAATTGCCAATGAGCTCTTAGAGTGGGCTCATACTTATCTGGTGGCTGAAAATCCCCATATTCACCGTCCTGCCGGCACTCAAGAAGTGTGCCCGTTTGTGGGGCCGGCCCTCAAGAACGACTCGTTTTATATGGCTTTCCATCCGGAAGTTAACGGCCAAAGAGACGAGCCGATTGGGCGTATCATGCTCGATTACATCAGTGAGTTTAAGGAGACGCCCCCGTTCGATCCAGCTGAGAAACTGAAAAAATCTCTGCTAGTGGTCTTCCCAGAGATTCCGCCGGAACGAACCTACGTGCTGGACTTCGCCTATGCCAAAATAAAATCTAAATTCGTGCAAGCTGGTCTGATGGTCGGACAGTTTCATGAGAATTGTGATGAGCGCGGAATACACAATAGAGGCTTTCGAGTCTCGACCTCTCCTTATCCATTGATTGCCGTGAGGCACATGGCTCCTCACGACATTATCTTCCTCAAAGACAATGAGGAATGGTTCAACGCTTACAACATCCGCTTCGGAGAGAAATTCAGGCAGCCGGATAAACTGGAGGACTATCAGAGACCCCTGCTCGGACCTTATCTTGAGGCCAAAGAAAGGTTCATCAATTGATCTATAGCGTCGATCGGAAATCTTCGAACAGTACCTGGAGTTCTGTCGCAGAGCCATCGTCGCCCTCGTGATGCCAAGAACTTTGCCCGGAGCAATCCGGCTCTTGATCAACTTAAGCGACGAATTGAGGAGATCGAGGCCGATCGGTTCGGTTCGATTGAGCATCCGCGAATTAAGGCCCGGGTAGTGTGGTATCTATGAAGCAGGTGACGGCTGTCAATTAGAAAAAGAGCAGACTTCGCCCGTGCACCAGCGGCGCTTCAAGTTTGATTTACTAATAACGAGCTTAAGAACAATCACAAAAGTAGTT
>Ga0070708_100000923_pt1 | contig 22230 bp, 16 predicted proteins | sample KBSK5503metaG_FD_65469 | JGI IMG/M metagenome (GOLD analysis project Ga0070708, IMG submission 65469) | Corn, switchgrass and miscanthus rhizosphere microbial communities from Kellogg Biological Station, Michigan, USA - KBS K5-50-3 metaG | ecosystem: Host-associated > Plants > Roots >... | reverse complement strand
CGTGAAGCGTGCTCTGGTGGTGGGAGTGAGCCAGTCGGGGCGGTCGCCGGACGTGGTGGAGGTGCTGGCCGATGCGCGCCGTCAGGGGGCGCTGACGCTGGCGGTGACGAATGCACCGGACTCCCCGCTGGCCGGCGTAGGGGACGTCGTCGTGGACCTTGGCGCCGGGCCGGAGCTGGCGATCGCGGCGAGCAAGACCTATGTCGCGGAGCTCGTCGTCATGGCCCTCCTGTCGGAGGCGCTGCGCGGCACGGAGGTGGACGAGGCCCTGCGCGCGATTCCCTCCTTCCTCGCGGGCGCGCTGCTCGGTGAGGCTGCCGTCGTGTCACTGGTCGCAGACCGGGGAGGCCTGACGGAGTGCGCGGTGATCGCGCGTGGCTACAACTACGCGACCGCCCGAGAGTGGGCGCTCAAGCTCAAGGAGATCGCCCGCATCCAGACCGATCCATACTCGGCGGCGGACTTCGAGCACGGACCGATTACGCTCGTCGAGCCGGGCTACGAGGTGCTGGCGATCGCGGTTCGGGGGCCGACGCTCGACGGTTTGCGCGAGCTCTTCGCCCGGCTGGGTCGCGACGGCGCCCGGCTCGTCGTCGCTTCAGATGATCCCGCCGCTCGGCGCGCTGCGGATGGGGCGATTGCCCTCGATCCAAGCGTGCCGGAGTGGCTTTCGCCAATCGTCACGATCGTCCACTGCCAGCTCTTCGCCTACCACCTGGCGGTGGCAGGTGGCCTGGACCCGGACGCGCCACGGAACCTGCGGAAGGTCACCCTTACTCGTTGAAGGCGCGCCCCTCGAGGCGGAGCAGTCGGCTGATCCGATGGCGGTTGTTTGCAATGAACCGATACGCGGGCTCCACGGAGCGGTTGATGACCGGCAACCGGCCAACCAAAGCCAGCGGTCGGAGGATCGCGATCCGGTCCGCGATCTGGAGCGTGGCCTCGCCGCCGGAGAACCATCGGCCTTGTGCGTCGACGACGTGGAGCAGCGAACGCAGGCGTCGTCTCGTTGGGCGCGTGGCATCTGATGGACGGTCCTCAGCCGCACGCTGGAGAGGGATGAGTCGGAGGCGACGGTTGCGATCCAGGCGCCGAGCCACTCGCATGGCGAGGACGCAGACGGGGCACTCCGCGTCGTAGTACACGGTCAGCATCGGCCAAGTGTGGCTCGCGATAGGTCAGGTCGCAGAGGGCACCCGCCGTCCAAGTTCCGACAGGTAGCGCTTCCCGATCCATGGCGAGGCATCGGCCAGCCAATCGGTAAATCGAGTGGTGCCCAGGGGAGGGTGGCGGCTGACGAGCAGGTTGCCAAGCAGACCGTCCACCTCCTCGCGCGTCATGACCACGTCACGGAGCATCACGCCGAGCCCTTGCGCTGCCATCAGAGCTAGCCGCGGCGGGAGATGGAGGAGGAGCGAGTGGCTCCCCACGGCTTCGCGGATCAGGCCCACGAACTCGTCGAAGGTGAAGCGCTCCGGCCCCGCCGCATCGACGACCAGCGACTCGTTGCGCTGCCCTTGGGCCACCGCGAGGTTGGCGAGATCGCCCACGAAGGTCGGCTGGATGCCGTACTGACCGTCGCCGGGGATCCCAAAGATCGGCAGGCGGCGAAGCATCCAGGCGATCGTGTTGACAAGGATCGGCTCGTCGCCAAAGAGGGCCGCCGGCCGCAGGATGGCGCACCTGATGCCCGATGCGATCAGGGACTGCTCGACGAGTGCCTTGCCCCGGTAGTAGGGGAGCGGTGAATTCGCATCGGGGTTCGCGATCGAGATGTGCACGATGCGCCGGACGCCGGCCGCCCGCGCGGCATCGAAGAGGATCTCGGAGTTCTGCGCGGCCTGGCGGTGCGGGCTGCCGCGTCGCGCGAACCGCATCCAATACGTGTTGTAGAGCGTGTCGACGCCTCCCAGGCTGGCCGCCAGCGCTTTCGGGTCGGCGAAGTTCAAGGGCGCGGTCTCGACCCGACCCTCGAAGGGATCCGGCCGGTCGGGATGGTTGGTGAGGTTGATGACCTCACGTCCATCTGCAAGCAGGCGGGTCGTAATGTGTCGGCCGGTGAACCCGAAGGCTCCGGTCACTGCGTCACGATTCGGCGCGGTGTCCCCTCGCGGGATCTGTCGGCCCGTTCCAGGTATTGACGTCATCGTCCTGGGCCTCATACTAGCTACTGTTCGCTAACGAGTATTCATCCACTTCTCGATACTGTCAAGGGACAAGTTATGGATAGCACCGAACAGATCCGGAAGGACTTCGCCATCGCCTGGGGCAAGATCGGCGCGGCCTGGGGTGTCGCGCCCTCGACGGCGACGGTTCAGGGCTATCTGCTCCTGCACGGCGGCCCGCTGACGGAGGCAGAGGTGCGCGCTGCGCTGGGCCTGTCGCATCGGGCTGCGCTCATGGCGCTCACCGAATGCGAGAGCTGGGGCCTGATCGAGCGAGCTCCTAAGTCACGCCGGACGGGAAGCCGCGGGCCGGCAGGGAGGGCATGGGTCCCGGTTGGCGGCCACTGGGAGTGGTTCCGTCGGGTCGCGGAGGCGCGCAAGGCGCGCGAGACGGACCCGGTGGTGCCGCTCCTGGACGAGTGCCTCCGGCGCGCAAAGGAGGAGCGAGCAACCGAGCTCAGCAACCGGCTGGCCTCGCTCGTGAAATTCGTCCACGACTTCGACCGCGGCGTCGGCGCGGTGGTCCGCTCCGATTCCGCAACCATTGCCCACCTGTTCGGCGTGCTCGGTCGCCTGGATGATCGGACGCTGGATCGACTCGTGACGGCCATCGCCGACATCCCGCAGGAGGACCTCGTGAAGGCGGCCAAGACCGTCGCGGGCATGCGGTCGAGCCTGCTTCGGCGTCTCATCGGTCTGGCTGGACAACCCGGACTCGTCCGCATCCTGTCCAGTCTGGGCTGAGACCGATGCGCCCTCAGCAGCTGGCCCTTGTCCTCGCCACCGTGGCCGCGCTCGGTGGGTGGCTGCTCCTGGCGTGGACGGTGTTCGGCCCAGCGCGTTGACCAAGCGATGGTCCAGCTGATCTACGCCGGTCTAGCCTGGGCGCTCCTCCAAGGTGACGATAGCATCTGCGACAACCCTCTGGTCGGGGCCTTCCTGTCATTCACCGCCGCTGCGCCTCCGTCGCCCACCCCGCTCATATCGCCGTCGCAGCGGTGCAGGAACGACCTCGCGACAACGCGAACCCGGGCGCAGACCCAGGGCGGGAGCTTCATGGTAGAGAGCCCGGACAAGCGCGCAGCGGTTCGCGTGGGGCTTCCGGGCGGCCGAGCACTTCCTACTCCACCGGCCAGTTAGACCAGTAGCCGATCGAGTCCAGCGAGGGGAGGCGTAACGGTCGCGTCCGCCTACCATTCGGCTCGCATGGAACGATCGGACTGTTTCGTTCGCCACATCGAGGCAGTAGGCACCATCGAAACGGATGGGCGCCCAGCAGCGGCTTGGCGGTCTAATGACGGGCTTCACTGGACGCGAAGCGGAGATCCTGCCTTGCTGATTGGATTTGGCGACCTCCGCACCCTTATTGGTGTCCCATCCGGATTCTTGGCCGCCGGTTTCGTCGACGATGGAGTGGGCAACTTTGTCGCGTCCCAATGGACTTCACCAGATGGCCTCATCTGGGCGGTCGTGCCGCCCAACGAGCCTGGTCCTGCGGGCGACCCGCTGGGAATCATCGACTGGGTCGATGCAGGGGACGGCCGCGTCCTGTCAGTGGGTTACAGCGCCGACGGCCTGCCCGCCTCGTGGTTGGCGACGCCTTAGACCGCGCCGGCCGTGCACGAGCGCAGCGTATGCCACGGGTGTGCCGCAGCGATAGGCCCCTTCGTTCGGCGGCGACTAGGAGGTGGCGGACTCCTCTGGCGCCTCGGGCTTCTCGGGCGACTCAGCAGGGGGCTCGGTAGCCTTCTCGGGAGTCGCTTCCGCCTCTGGAGTTGGAGGCGTTACTCGGGTCGGCACCTGGCGACGAGCAGCCTCGCGGGCCTGCAGGTCGGCGAGCAACTCGTCCCGATGCAGCCGTGCCTTCTCGACGGCTTCGGCCTCTTCGCGCTGGCTGATCTTCCGTCGCTTCACCGCGGGCAAGTCTAACGCGGCGGCCTCAGCGAGCCTGGAACAGTTCCACAGAATCGGGTATCTCTCAAGTCGCCGTCCGTGACCTAGTCTTAGGCGCGATGCTGCCGTCTCTCCGGGTCCGCCACTCTGGCCACGAGCTCCTCGACGAGCCCGTGCTGGATCCCGCGGCGCTGCGGCTGAACCTGCGCGAGATGGCGAGGCTCAATCGCCTGCCGGGTGGTGTGACCACGAGCCGTCGGGCGATCGACAGGCTCTTGGACGGGACCAGCGACCCGACCGTTCTCGACGTCGGGACCGGATCGGCCGACCTTCCCGCGGCGCTGGTGCGCAAGACGAACGGACGAGCCGTTCGCGTGCTTGCCAGCGACCTCCGGCCGGAAATCCTCGCCTACGCCCGTGCCCGGGTGGGGCGGCTGGAAGGCGTTGAAGTCCTCCAGGCCGATGCGCGCGACCTCCCATTGGCCGATGGCGCCGTCGACGTGGCGCATGCTTCGCTCGTCATGCATCACCTCGACCCCACCGACGCGGTAGCCGCCCTGCGTGAGATGCGACGGGTCGCCCGTCGCGGCGTCGTCGTCAACGACCTGCGGCGCAGCCCTTTTGCCTTCGCGGTCACTGCCGCTACCGTGCTGGCGCTCACGCGCGGCCGATACACACGTCGCGATGGACTTCTCTCCGCGCGCCGCGCCTACACACTGCGGGAGCTCGACGACCTGGCAGCGGCCGCCGGACTGCGGCGGATCTGGCGATCGGCGCCGTTCCTGCCACGCGTAGTAACGGTGTACCGATGAGCCTGCCGAGCGGGAGTCTTCCGAGCCGATGCGAGGTCGTGATCGTAGGTGCCGGGCCGGCGGGTTCGGCCCTCGCGGCAGCTCTGGCTCGCGCCGGCCGCGATGTGGTGCTCGTGGAGGCTCGCCGCCATCCGCGGAGCAAGACCTGCGCGGAGTACGCGAGCCCGCGCATCGCCGAGGAGCTGGCGCTCCTGGGTGTCGCGCGCGAAACATGGCGGACGCACGCCGTCCCGCTCCAGGGAATGCAGGTGATCGTTGGGAGCGACAGCTTCCCGGTCCGGTATGCGGACCGCTCCGGAGCGCGGACGGCCTGGGGTCTCGATCGCCGAGGATTCGATGCCGCGCTCGCCGCCCATGCCCATGCGCGGGGGGCGGTCGTGGCCGAACGGACCGCCTTCCAGCGGCCGATCTTCGACGAAAGTGGCGTGGCTGGCGCCGTTCTCCACTGCCCCGATGGGCCGCATGAGCTCCGCGCTCGATGGCTGGTCGGCGCGGACGGTACGCATTCGCGCGTGGCGCGCAGCGTGGGCGTCACGCGGCCGGTGCTGGCACCCCGTCGACTGGGCCTCATCGCCCGTTACGAGGCGGCCCCCAACCTCGACGGCCACGGCGAGATGCACGTCGGGCGCGACTACTACATTGGCCTGGCGCCGGTGCCGGGCGGCCAGCTGAACGTCGGAATGGCGCTCCGCTTGCCCCGGGACGGTGCGCCGCGGGCCACTGCCGCGGCCCGCTTCGAGGCTGCGGTGGAGAGGTTGCCGGCGGTGGGGGATCGGCTTCGCGGCCTTCGACGCCTGACGGCGATCCGGGGAGCCGCGCCCATCGGTCATCGGGTGAGCCGCGCGGCCGGGAATGGTTGGCTGCTGATCGGCGACGCGGCGGGCTTCATCGATCCGTTCACCGGTGAGGGAATCTATCGTGCGCTGCGCTCCGCGCGCCTGGCCGCGGAGGCGCTCGAGGCGCCCGAGCAGGAAGTGGCAAATCGGTACCTGGAGGCTCGGCGTGCCGCGTTCGCCGCGAAGGACGCGCTTACCTGGCTGGTCCAGGGCATGCTCGCCGCCCCGCCGGTCATGTCGTACGCCGTTCGTCGCCTAGGGTCGCGTTCCGCCACCGCCGCCATCCTGGGCAGCGCCCTCGGTGACTGCCGTCCCGCCACCGACGCTCTTTCGCCCGCGGCGCTGGCCCGCGTCCTGTGGCCGTGAACAGCGTCTTGCGCATGCGGATGCAGGCGCCGACCGAGCGCATCTTCGCACTCGCGGCGGAGGTCGAGCGCTGGCCGGAGCGCCTCCCGCATTACCGATACGTGCGCCGCCTGCCGGACGCCGCGGGTGAGCGCCGTTTTGCGATGGGCGCCCGGCGCGGCCTCATCCCGGTTCGATGGGAGGCGATCCAGCGGCCTCGGCCGGAGGACGGCGTCATCGAGTTCGTGCACACCGGCGGCGTGACGCGCGGCATGGCGGTGGCCTGGCGCCTGCGCCAGGACTCGGGCGGCGTCGACGTGAGCATCGAGCACCAGCTCAGCCCTCGCTGGCCGCTCGCCGGAGCGGTGATCGCCAACTTCATCGAGGCGATCGCGACTCGGACACTGCGTCGGGTCAAGGAGCTGGCCGAGGCCGGCTCGAGGGTGGCCGAATGAGCGGCGGAAGGCGCGTGGCGATCACCGGGATCGGGGCCGTGACCCCCATCGGTCACGGCAGGCAAGGCCTCTGGGATGGCGTGCTCGCCAATCGATCTGCGGTGAAGGCGATCGACCGATTCGACGCCTCGCCCTTCCCGTCGCGGATCGCGGCGCAGATCGACGACTTCGTGGCCGCCGACCATCTCGATGCCCGACGAGCACGGCGGCTGGACCGATTCAGCCAGCTCTCCGTCGCCGCGGCGCGGATGGCCGTGGAGGATGCGGGCATGCCGATGAACGATGGTCAGGCTGACCGCACGGGCATCTGGATCGGCTCCGCGCTGGGTGGGGTTGCGTTCGGCGAGGAGCAGCACGCGGCCTACATCACCCGTGGGGCGCGAGGCGTGGCACCGACCCTTGCCACCGCGATCTTCGGCGGAGCGGGGGCGAGTAACGTGGCGATCGACCTGGGGATCCATGGGCCGGCGGTCGGCAACGCGAACTCGTGCGCTTCCGGGGCGGTCGCCATCGGTCAGGCCTTCCACGCGGTGCGCGATGGCACAGTGGACGTTGCGCTTGCCGGTGGCGCTGAAGCTCCGCTGGCTCCGCTCACGGTGGGAGCCTTCGCCATGATCCGCGTCCTCTCCACGCGGAACGACGACCCCGCGCGAGCCTCGCGCCCGTTCGACGCAGACCGCGACGGATTCGTGATGGCCGAGGCTGCGGCCGTGCTGGTCCTTGAACCGATGGAGGCCGCCGAGCGGCGAGGCGCCCCGATCCTTGCCGAGGTTGCCGGCTTCGGGGCCTCGACCGACGCCTACCACATCACCGCCCCGCTGCCTTCGGGCGAAGTAGCCGCCCGCGCGGTGACGACCGCCTTGGCGGACGCTCAGATCTCGTCGGACACCATCGGCTACGTCAACGCCCACGCCTCCTCCACGCAGCTCAACGAGCTCGCCGAGGCTCGCGCCCTGCACCTGGCATTGGGTCCGTTGGCCGCCCGTGTGCCAGTCTCGGGGACCAAAGGTCTCTACGGGCACCCGCTCGGAGCGAGTGGCGCCATCGAGGCCGCGATCACCGCCCTTGCGCTCCACCACGGTCTCCTGCCGGCCACCTGCAACCTCGAGACCCTCGATCCCCGCTGTGAGCTGAACGTCCTCACCGCGCCCTGCGCCCTCCGCCCGGAGGCGGCGCTCTCCACCTCCTTCGGTTTTGGCGGAATGAACGCGGCCCTGATCCTGCTGGCGCATCCACGCGGTTGAGGCTTGGTCGTAGTCGCCTCGGGACTACACGCCTGCCCAAGGGATGAAGACGACGACGGCCGCTAAGAGGAGCAGGAGAACACCAGCTCCCCGGGCGGCTCGTTGCCCGTGCGTGCCGGTCGTCTCGTAGAGCATGACTGCGGTCAGAGCAACCATCCACAACAGGTTTGCGAAGCCCCCGGCGAACATGAGCAGCATCAAGGCCCAGGAGCTCCCGAGGCAGGTGAGGCTATGGTCCAGGCCCAGCTCTAATGCGCCGCGGTGGGGTGCTGCCGTCGTCGACAGCAGGTGAGCTGGGTTTCGGCACGCTTCCAGGCTGCGGCGCTTCAGCGGCGTGAGCTGATAGGCGCCCGCGAGTGTCACGACGCCGGCCTCGATGAGCCAACGCCGCGTAGCAAGCCAGGGTGTGACATCAACGACGTGATGAAGGAGGAAGTCGCCCATGAAGGCCAGCAGTCCGAAGGTAGCCCACACGAGGGCATACGCTCCAAGGAAAGTCACCAGACTTCGACCTGGCCGGCCAAGGACTCCGGTCTCCAAGGTGAATGCGGCAATGCTTCGCACGCTCGTGGGGAGCATCATGGCCACGATCATCACCTGCCAGCTGAGTAGGAAGAGCGGCACAGCGACCCACAGTGGTGGGCCGCCTTCGATCAGTGCGTGGTGGTGCAGGAGGGCTGCACGCCCCGTCGCCTGGGCGATCACGGCGATCAGCCATCCCGCGGTGATCGCCATGGGAATGATCGGCGGCCGACGAGTGATAGCAATCTCGTCAGGTCCTCGCTGATAAGCGGATTCTGGAGCGGCGTGCGCAGGTCGCATCACGTTCGCCTTGCTCAGACGAAGTCGAGGCTGCAGCCGAACGGCCGCGTGCTTGAGACTCGCGGTTCGCGCCCCGCAAGCACATCGTCAATGGCGTTCCTGAGATCGTGGCTCGTGACGTTCGCCTCGATGCGCGAGTCATCGAATCGTCCTTCGTAACGAAGGCGGCGAGCCTGGTCGAGCACGAAGACATGGAATGTGCAGGCTGCACCGTAGGCCTTCGCGACGTGCTGGCCCTCGTCGACCAGGTACGGGAACGTGTAGTTGTCCTCCGCCGCGCGGTCGACCATCCGCGGATAGCTTTCGTCAGGGTAGAGATGCGGATCGTTCGAGTTAATAGCCACGAGCTGCACGCGTTGGGGGTTGTACTCCCGCTGCAACCTGTTCATCCGCTCCGCGTATGCATTGGCCGTCGGACATCGGTTCGACGAGAAGATGAGGACCAGCACATCCCGATCGGCTAGGCTCGAGAAGCCATAGTCCCGGCCATCGGTGCCTACCATTCCCTCGATGAGGGGACCTGGAGCCCCAATCGGGAGGGTCGCCCTCTCGGGCGACGCCTGCGGTATCTCGAGGGTCATCATGCTGTTGCCGAGGTTGCGGCGAAGCGATCCGGGAACTGGGCGACGATCCCGTCGTGGAGCGCGTCGGCAACGACCATGATCTCGGTGAATATGTCGTCGAACGCCCTGACGTCTGCCGCCCACTCACCGCTGATTCGGGCGACAGCCTCGTCCTTGGTCAGCTTGAGGTGGAGGGCGAGGAGGTCAACGAGATCCTTCTCGGACCAGTTCGGGTTGGCCCCTGCCAGGAAGGCCGCGATTTCGCCGATGTTGGCTGTCCACCGCGCGTCGTGGCTTGCGAACGCCGTCTGATCGCCCGACTTGGCGGCCGCGACCAGGTCGACTGCGATCATGATGTGTTCCTTGAGCAGGGCAGTAAGTCGCTCGCCGGCAGCGTCTCCGTAATAGGGCGCGATCGCGGCGCCGATGTCTTCCTGGTTCTTGAGCAGGCGCCCAGCGACCGCATCGGCATCCGGCGTCCCACCGACTGCCGCGACGATGTACTCCCGTGTCCAGATCACGTGATCGGACCACAGTTTGCGGAGCGCAAGCCTGACCGGTTCCCTAGCTGTTGCCATGGCATCTCTCCTACGTGATTCCTGACCTGGTGGCGGCCCCTCGCTCGAGGCCTGGTCGCTCGACGGTGAGCTAGGTAAGCCAAGGGCCGCTCCCATCTAACGAGAATGTACGTTATTGTTACAGACCTTGGAGGGGACGTCAACTCTTTTCATAATCAAGATTGCTGCTAGAGTGCCGCAATGCCGAACACAGGTGCAGTGGACGATCCGATAGAGGCGGTCGCACTCCTGGATGAGCCGAACCGTAAGCACCTCTACGACTTGGTTGTTGCCAGCCACGAGTTCGTCGGCCGGGACGAGGCTGCCGAAGCTCTTGGGATCAGCCGCGAGCTGGCCGCCTTTCACCTCGATCGGCTCGTGCGGGCCGGCCTGCTCGAGACTGAATACCGTCGTCGCAATGGGCGGAGTGGGCCAGGGGCGGGTCGCCCGGCGAAGCTGTACCGACGAGCAACCCGAGGAGTGGCGATTTCACTTCCGCCGCGCCATTACGACGTGGCGGCCGACCTCATGGCAACTGCGCTCGATCGGTTGGGCAGCGCATCAGGGGCCCAGACGGCTGCAAGCATCGCCCGCGAGCGTGGCAATGTCGTCGGCGCGGCCGCACGTCGCGAGGCGGGATCGCGGCCGGGTCGCCGCCGATTGCTGACGGCTTTGGTGGACGCGTTGCGTGGAGCCGGCTACGAGCCACAGATCGAGACCCCGAGCGGAAGCATGCGACTCCGCAACTGCCCGTACGACGCCCTCGTGTCCGAACATCGCGAGCTGATATGCGGAATGAACCTGGCGTGGGCGGAGGGGGTGGTGGACGCTCTGGGCTCGCCGGTCACACCCCGCGCACTGCCTGCTCCCAGCCGCTGTTGCGTGGTGTTCGACACTGCTCCGGCTAGAAACGCAGGACAAGAGGCGATCCATCCGGAAGGCTCGCGCCGAGACCGTGAAGCGCGAACGGAGGGTGCCTGACCGGCGAGGCGACGCAAGGGGGTCTCGGAGCCGGCCCCGCAGAGGCTCGACCGCCAATGGATTACGTAGGGTCATAACTCTGGTGACTCTGCCCACCAGCCCGCCTCGCTACGCGCGAAATCATAGGGCGGTATGGAGCCGGTACTGGCTCCATTACCCATGGAGGCGGTACTGGCTCCATTTCAACCGAACGGGCGTTCTAACGCTTATGTCTGCTCTGTAACCCGACAGCCCGGCGGGTGCGCTGCCGGTGGCGCGGTGTCTGAAACGTGGGGGTAGATGCTAGTGTCGCTGGGCGAGGTGCCAAGGACCTTGTACTCCATGTAGTGCAAGTGAAGACTGACGAGGCCGTACAGGTTCTGGGTGATTTCACGGAGCGGCCTCCCGGGGGATGGCCCAGTTACGTCCATCGCTACGTCACAGGTGAAATGTGGCTGGACGCCACCCTGCGCGTGCGTTCGGGCAGGAATACGCAGGATTTCGTCCTGATCTTCGAATGCCAACCCGCCCCACTTCACGGGCTCGACGAGATCGCCGTAATGGCCAAAGTCTCGAAGGTTCGCAATCGAAGCGGTGAGCAAGATGCTGCGATGCTTGTCCCTGACATCCAGCTCCCGCAGTATCCAGAGCGGATGCCCTTGCGGCTGCCCAGCGTGGTATGGCTGGGCTTGTTCGATCAGATCCGCAGCTTGCGGGGACACGCCTCGCAACTTCCGCTCAGCCTCTCCCTTGAGGCCGTACTTGGCAAGGTCCCAATAGATCGGAAACTCGGTATTGGAGTCGGGAGTCTGCCCGTTCAGCTGAACGAGGTCCCAGACCATATGGTCAAGGGCGCTCCGGAGATTGTGTACACAGTCGCCAAGGATGAGACCCCACTCCCGGGGCGGCTGCCACGTCATCTGCGCGCGATAGACCTTATCTCCTGTTTCCGGTTCGATCTGTCCAACGACCGCATTCGGCTGACTTTTAAGCGCCAGGTCAACTTCAGTGTTGAGCAGTTTCAGGTGGTGATACGCCCAGATGATCTTCAGTCGGGCTCCGACGAATGGGACAAAGGCCATGCGTAAGAGTCTAGCCCTCTCACGCATTGCCTCAGTCGAGCTGGGCTGCGATCTCCTGTACGGTCCAGACGTGATCTGCCACGCCAGCCGCCATCGCGGGCGTTCGGTTCTTGCCGAGCGAGCCGTGAGGTCGCGCGAAGTTGTAATGCATGAAGTGCAGGCTGACCATCGCGGCGTGGTTCTCCACCTTCTTAGAGAAGCCATTGGTGAGCCGCGTGAAGCGACGCATCTGCATCCGCATGGTCAGGTTGTTGCGCTCGACGTAGGAGGTCGAGATTCGCTCCGGGTCAGGGTCGCCGTTGACGATCCGCACCGTCTCGCCAGTCACCTTGTTCGGCGAGTAGCGGCGGGCCGTCGGCGACTGATCTTCACTGTGCTCGACGCCGTATTCCTTGATCAGCTGCGCGTAGTCAACATTCGGTCCGAAGGCGCGGTCGATGGCGTCGGGGTAGGCGGGATGCCCGTCCGTGGTGATCTGCACCCGATTCCTCAGCCGGGAGGCGAGGTCACGCAGGAAGTACTCGGCCTCGCCGTCACCACGCCAGCCGATCAGCCAAGAGGGAACAAGTTTCGTATCGGGGTCGATTGCGGTCCAGGTCCACACGTCGCCGAAGCCAAAGTCGCCCCGGTGCGGCTCGGGGACGTTCTTGGCCTTGGCATAGCAGAAGGACCAAATCTCGTCGCACTCGATCCGGGTCGAGGGAAGATTGCGGAGCACCCGGTCCTGATAGTCGGAGCACGCCGCGCCCAACGCGACCAGCAGCCGGGAGACGGTATTCCGCCCAAAGCCGGTCATCCGGGCCGTCGAACGGATCGAGTTTCCCTCGACCAGACACCGGATGATCTGTGCTCGTTCTGCGGTGGACAACTGATTCATACGGACACTATGCGTGAGAGTCGTGACAACAGTCTGTCACGATGCGTGAGAGGGTCTCAAACTAGGGTCCGGGGACCCCTAGGACTGCGAACCCAGTTGACAAGGGGTGCCGCGAGGCGAGTACACTGGCGCTGCCGGCGAAGCCCCAACGGTCTCCCGTCCGGGAGTCGAAGGGTTGACTTCGGTTGGAAACGGCGGTGCAGAGGGATGCTTCCCTCCTTGGCCGCCGTTTTCGCTGCCCGCCGTTTCTCCACCACCCCTAGGCAAGGGCCGGCGGACCCCACAACATCTGGTACCAACCGGGTTGTGGGTGGGGTCCGCGATCTGCTAGCATCGGCAGCGCCTGCCCAGGTGTGCGAGAGGCAAGCAGGCTTCGCCGGCAAACGAAGTCAACCCGGGTTCGAATCCCGGCCTGGGCTCAGTCATTATCGGGCGAGGTTGCTGCGGCACACCCGGCGACCTCGCCCTATCTCATCCCCCGGACTGAGCCTTACTCCACCGCGCCTTAGCGGCCTGACTGGCACTCGCGCTGCGCTCGGCGGGCGTCATCTTCGCCGCCCGCGCGTGTCCACCGATGATCCCGCCAAGGTGCCCGCGCGCAATCGCAGCCGGGTCCTTCTCTCGGACCGGCTCGGGGGATCGCTGACCAGTCGCCAAGTCAACGACCATCTTGGCGCGCTGGTTGGGATCGCGGGGCATGGCGGTACGCTTCATGTGAAAAGGATAGCCCTTGGCGATGCGTGAGAGCAAGGAGACGCGAGATTCAAATGGAGCCACTACCCATGGAGGCACTCTGGTTGACGAAGCGGAAACCGATGCTATACTTCTCCTTCGCGTGTCCGCGCGCCCCACCCTGCCCCTCCTTAGGAGTCCTGAATGGCTTTGGCCGAGTCAGTCAGCCGATTCGAGCTGGCTCCCAGCCGTGAGAATTTCTCCCATATCCCCGAGGTTCTTCCCCTCCCGAACCTGATCCAGACCCAGACCCAATCGTTCCACTGGTTCGTCGAAACGGGCCTACGCGAGCTCCTCGACGAGATCACGCCCATCACCGACTTCACCGGCAAGAACCTGGAACTTCACTTCCGGGACTTCTGGTTCGACGATCCCAAGTTCAGCGAAGACGAGTGTCGCACGCGCGACCTTACCTTCTCGCGCCCGCTCAAGGTCCAGGTCGACCTGATCGTCAAGGAGACCGAAGAGGTCAAGCAGAACGTCGTCTTCATGGGCGACTTTCCGTGGATGACCGATCAGGGCACCTTCATCATCAACGGCGCCGAGCGAGTCGTCGTCAGCCAGCTGGTGCGTTCACCCGGGGTCTACTACACCGCCGCCGAGGATCCGACGACCGGACGGATGCTGTTCGCTGCCAAGGTGATCCCGAACCGCGGGGCGTGGCTCGAGTTCGAGACCTCGAACAAGGACCTGCTCAGCGTCAAGGTCGACCGGAAGCGGAAGATCCCCGTCACCACCTTGCTCCGCGCCGTCGGAATCGTCGACAGCGGCGAGATGCAGTCGCTCTTCACGCCGGTTGACGATCACCCCGATCACCCGTTCATCAAGAGCACCCTCGACAAGGACCCGGCCGCCACGCAGGAAGAGGCCCTCATCGAGGTCTACAAGAAGCTGCGTCCCGGCGATCCGCCCACGGCGGACAACGCACGCGCCCTCGTCCAGAGCCTCTTCTTCAACTTCCGCCGCTACGACCTGGCGCGCGTCGGCCGCTACAAGCTGAGCAAGGCGCTCGGCGACGTGGCCACCAAGATGAAGATCAAGCTGCCGACAGAGGATGCGGTGGGCGCGCGCGAGGCGCGCGTGATCAGCCGCAACGACATTGTGGCCATCATCGGCAAGCTGGTCGAGCTCAACAACGGTCGCGGCGAGCCCGATGACATCGACCATCTCGGCAACCGCCGGATCCGCGCCAACGGGGAGCTGATCCAGAACCAGTTCCGAATCGGCCTGCTCCGCATGGAGCGCGTCGTCAAGGAGCGGATGACGATCACCGACGCCGACCAGGCGACTCCCAACTCGCTGATCAATATCCGCCCGGTGGTGGCGGCCATGAAGGAGTTCTTCGGCGGAAGCCAGCTCTCCCAATTCATGGACCAGACCAACCCGCTCGCCGAGCTGACGAACAAGCGCCGGCTCTCCGCGCTCGGTCCCGGCGGCCTCTCCCGTGAGCGGGCCGGCTTCGACGTGCGCGACGTGCATCCCAGCCACTACGGCCGGATGTGCCCCATCGAGACGCCGGAGGGCCCGAACATCGGCCTCATCGGCTCGCTGGCAACCTACGGCCAGATCAACCAGTACGGGTTCATCGAGACCCCGTACCGGAAGGTCCGCAAGGTCATCGGCTCCAAGGACAAGCAGGCCGATGCGCTGGGCGAGACACTCGCCGAGGACCTCGTCGTCACCGATGGCGCCAAGCCCCTCTTCAAGGCCGGCACCATCATCAACGACAAGGTGTGGGCCGCGATCAAGGAGAACAAGGTCGCATCGGTCCGCATCCTTCCGGTGGTGACCACCGAGATCGAGTACCTCGATGCCGCCGCCGAGGAGAAGTTCCACATCGCGCAGGCCAACGCCAAGCTCGATGAGACGAACCACTTCTCCGAGGAGCGGGTCATGGTCCGCTGGCGCGACAAGTTCCGGATCGAGGCGGCCGAAGAGGTCGACTACATGGACGTCAGCCCCAAGCAGATCGTCAGTGTGGCGACGGCGCTGATTCCGTTCCTGGAGCACGACGACGCGAACCGGGCGCTGATGGGCTCGAACATGATGCGGCAGTCGGTGCCGCTCCTCCAGCCGGAGGCCCCGGTGGTGGGGACGGGCGTCGAGTACCGCGCCGCCTTCGACAGCCAGCAGGTGGTCGTCGCCGGGCGTGGCGGCACCGTGGTCTCGGTGACTGCGGGTGCCATCCAGGTGGCGACCGATGAGGGCAACGAGGTCGACAGCTATCGGCTCAAGAAGTTCCTGCGCTCCAACCAGGGCACCTGCATCAACCAGCGACCGATCGTCGACGTCGGCGACCGCGTGGCCAAGGACCAGGTCCTGGCCGATTCGAGCAGCACCGATCATGGCGAGCTGGCGCTGGGCCAGAACATCGTGGTCGCTTTCCTCCCCTGGGAGGGCGGCAACTACGAGGACGCGATCGTCATCAGCGAGCGCCTCGTCAAGGACGACCTGTTCACGAGCATCCATATCGAGAAGCACGAGATCGAGGCCCGGGACACGAAGCTCGGCCCCGAGGAGATCACCCGCGACATCCCCAACGTGGGCGAGGAGAGCCTCCGCAACCTCGACGAGGACGGGATCATCTACGAGGGCGCCGAGGTCAAGCCCGGCGACATCCTGGTGGGCAAGATCACGCCCAAGGGCGAGACGGAGCTGACCGCCGAGGAGCGCCTGCTGCGCGCCATCTTTGGCGAGAAGGCCCGCGAGGTGAAGGACAGCTCGCTCCGCCTGCCGCACGGCGAGCGGGGGATCGTGGTCGACGTCCGCCAGTTCAGCCGCGAGAGCGGCGACGAACTGCTCCCCGGCGTCAACCGCCTGGTCCGCGTCAGCGTGGCCCAGAAGCGGAAGATCGCCGTCGGCGACAAGATGGCCGGACGCCATGGCAACAAGGGCGTGATCGCCAAGATCCTGCCCATGGAGGACATGCCCTTCATGCCGGACGGGACGCCGGTCGACATCGTTCTGAACCCGCTCGGCGTGCCCAGCCGGATGAACATCGGCCAGATCCTGGAGACGCACCTGGGCTGGGCCATGAAGGCCCTGGGCTTCAAGGCCGCCACCCCGGTCTTCGACGGAGCGAGCGAGTCGCGGATTCGCGACGAGCTGCGCGCGGCGGGCCTGGCCGAGGACGGCAAGACGATGCTCTACGACGGGCGCACCGGCGACGCCTTCGATCATCGGGTCACCGTCGGCTACATCTACATGCTCAAGCTCCACCACCTGGTGGAGGACAAGATCCATGCCCGCAGCACAGGCCCGTACAGCCTCATCACCCAGCAGCCGCTGGGTGGCAAGGCGCAGTTCGGCGGGCAGCGCTTCGGCGAGATGGAGGTCTGGGCGCTGGAAGCCTATGGCGCAGCGAACATCCTCCAGGAGCTGCTCACCGTGAAGTCCGATGACGTCGTCGGTCGCGTTCAGACCTACGAGGCCATCGTCAAGGGTGAGGAGATCAACTCGCCGGGCGTCCCGGAGTCGTTCAAGGTGCTCATCAAGGAGCTCCAGGCGCTGGGGCTGTCGGTCGAGATCCTGAACGAGAACGAGGAGGAGATCCGCTTTGTCGAGGACACGAGCAGTTATCCGCTGCCCGACCTTGGCGGGATCAACCTCCAGGGGTTTGAGGAATAGCCCGGGAAGCGGCGTCGTGATGGCGCCGCAGCCCGCCACACATCGGTCCATCTCGTGCCGGGGCCTGGTCAGCCCTGGCATACGCGCCAGCCGCGGTCATCAGCCGCAGGAGTCGTAGCCACTCATGTTGGAAGTCAACAACTTCGACGCCATCCGTATCAGCCTCGCATCACCCGATCAGATCAAGAGCTGGTCGTCGGGCGAGGTCACGAAGCCGGAGACGATCAACTACCGCACGCTCAAGCCGGAGAAGGACGGCCTCTTCGACGAGCGCATTTTCGGGCCCACCAAGGACTGGGAGTGCTACTGCGGCAAGTACAAGCGGATCCGATACAAGGGCATCATCTGCGACAAGTGCGGCGTGGAGGTGACCCGCAGCAAGGTCCGCCGTGAGCGGATGGGCCACATCAAGCTCGCCAGCCCGGTGAGCCACATCTGGTACTTCAAGGGCACGCCCAGCCGACTCGGGATCCTGCTCGACATCAGCCCGCGCAACCTGGAGCGGATCCTGTACTTCGCCCTGTACGTCGTCAGCCGCGTCGACGAGCACGAGCGCGAGAAGGCCCTGGCTCGCATCGACGAGGAGATGGCGGACCGCGTCGGCCGCGCCCAGGGCGTGGTCGAGGACAAGCGCGCCGAGCTCGAGGCCGCCATCGCCGACAAGAAGGCGGAGGTCGAGGCCGGCCACGACGCGGAGGTGCGCCGTCACGATGAGCGCTTCGCCGCGCGCAGCGAGGAGCTGGCGACCGCCGCCCAGGCTGTCGAGGCGACCCTCAAGGGGAGCCGCAAGCCGGTTGCCGAGGAGATCGTCTTCACGCCGACCGGTGAGGTGATCGCCCACGCCGGCGATGCCCCCAAGGATGCCCTCGCCGCGCTCCGCAAGGCCGTCCAGGCCGAGGTGGAGGCGGTCGACCGCGACGTCAAGGAGGCCAAGGGGACTGCCGCGGAGAAGCGCGACACGGCCGTCACCGACCTGACCTCGGGGATCGACGAGGCGCTTGCCAACGAGCGCACCCAGCTCGCCCGCGAGACCGATGACGCGCGCCTCTGGGCGCGCGCCGAGCGGACCGCGATCGACGCCATCAAGGTCATGCAGACCCTCACCGAGAGCGAGTTCCGCACCCTTTCGGAGCGCTACGGCCGGCTCTTCGATGCCGGCATGGGCGCCGAGTCGATCAAGAAGATCATCGAGCAGATGGACCTCGACGAGATGGCCCAGAAGCTCCACGTCGAGATGCGCCAGACCTCCGGACAGCGCCGCAAGAAGGCGATCAAGCGCCTCCGTCTGATCGAGGCGTTCCGCAAGAGCGGGGCGCGTCCGGAGTGGATGATCATGACCACCCTGCCGGTCATCCCGCCCGACCTGCGCCCCATGGTCCAGCTCGACGGTGGCCGCTTCGCGACCAGCGACCTCAACGACCTGTACCGCCGCGTCATCAACCGCAACAATCGCCTCAGCCGTCTCCTCGACCTGGAGGCGCCGGAGATCATCATCCGCAACGAGAAACGGATGCTCCAGGAGGCGTGCGACGCGCTGATCGACAACGGGCGGCGCGGACGAGCCATCGCCGGCACCGGCAATCATCGGCTCAAGAGCCTGAGCGACATGCTCAAGGGCAAGCAGGGCCGGTTCCGCCAGAACCTGCTCGGCAAGCGCGTCGACTACTCCGGCCGATCCGTGATCGTGGTCGGTCCGGAGCTCAAGCTGCACCAGTGCGGCCTGCCCAAGAAGATGGCGCTCGAGCTCTTCAAGCCGTTCGTCATGCGGCAGCTCGTGGAGAAGGGCTTCGCCCACAACATCAAGAGCGCCAAGCGCATCGTGGAGCGGGTCCGCCCCGAGGTCTGGGATGTGCTCGAGGAGGTCATCAAGGACCACCCCGTGCTGCTGAACCGCGCCCCGACGCTGCACCGGCTGGGCATCCAGGCCTTCATGCCGGTCCTCGTCGAGGGCTCGGCGATCCAGATCCACCCGCTTGTCTGCTTCGCCTTCAACGCGGACTTCGATGGCGACCAGATGGCGGTCCACGTGCCGCTCTCGACCGCCGCGCAGAAGGAAGCCAAGGAGCTGATGCTCTCGACGCAGAACCTTCTCTCGGCGGCCGATGGCTCGCCGGTTGTCAGCCCCACCCACGACATGGTGCTCGGCTGCTACTACCTGACCCTGGGCCTCGACGAGCTGATCAAGCCGAGTGAACCGAAGCTCTCCGATGAGGACCGCAAGCCGCGCAAGGCCTTCGTCGACGACTCCGAAGTGATCATGGCGGTGCAGGCCAAGGCGATCGGCATCCACGACCCGATCGAGGTCGAGACGACCGCCTGGGAGGGCAGCCTCGAGGATGGCCAGCTCGTCGAGAAGCGCGTCATCACCACGCCTGGACGCGTCATCTTCAATCGGGTGCTGCCCGAGAAGCTGCGCTTCCTGGACCAGACCATGGACCGCAAGGCGCTCAAGGCGCTGATCGCGGATTGCCATCGCCGGCTGGGGCCGGCGGCCACGACTACGTTGGTGGACGGCATCAAAACGGTCGGCTTCCACTACGCGACGCTGGCCGGCATCACCATCGGTATCGACGACGTCGCCATCCCGGCGCGCAAGGGCGCGATCCTGGCCGAGGGCGACGCGAGCGTCGCGCAGATCGACAAGGAGTTCCGCCGCGGCTTCATCACCGAGGAGGAGCGCTACGCCCAGACGGTGGACGTCTGGCGCGGCACGACCGACAAGGTGACCTCCGCCATGCTGGACGGGCTCGACCGCCAGGGCGCGGTCTGGATGATCACCCACTCAGGCGCGCGGGGCAACGTGACCCAGGTCCACCAGCTCGCCGGCATGCGCGGGCTGATGGCCGACCCGTCGGGCCGGATCATCGACCTGCCGATCAAGTCGAACCTGCGCGAGGGGATGAGCGTGCTCGAGTACTTCATCTCGAGCCACGGCGCCCGCAAGGGCCTCGCCGACACCGCGCTGCGGACGGCCGACTCCGGGTACCTCACCCGGCGCCTGGTCGACGTGGCACAGGACGTCATCACCCGCGAAGACGACTGCCTGACCGATCTGGGCACCTGGATCACCCGCGAGGAGTCCGACCAGATCCCCGAGCCGTTCATTGACCGATTGATCGGCCGCATGGCGGCGCTCGACGTCGTCGTCGAGAAGACGGGCGAGGTCATCGTCGCCCGCAACGAGGAGATCGACGAGCGGGCCGTGGCCCGCATCGACGAGACCGGCGTCCAGCGTGTAAGCGTCCGCGCGCCGCTCACCTGCCAGGCGCGCCATGGCGTGTGCCGCATGTGCTACGGACGCGATCTGGCGACCGGGCAGCTGGTACGCCTGGGTCAGGCGGTGGGGATCATCGCCGCCCAGTCGATCGGTGAGCCGGGAACCCAGCTCACGATGCGGACGTTCCACACCGGCGGCGTCGCCGGCGAGGACATCACCCAGGGCCTGCCGCGCGTGGAGGAGCTCTTCGAGGCTCGCATCCCCAAGGGCCAGGCGATCGTCAGCGAGATCGACGGCACGGCGGAGATCGTCCGTGGCGCCGACGAGTCGACGAAGGTCGTCATCACCCATCGTGAGGCGTACGACACGCCGATCAAGCTGGCGGCCAAGCACGAGGTGCTGGTCGCCAACGGCGACGAGGTGACCGAGGGGCAGCTGCTCGCGGTCCTTGAGGCCGGTGGCGAGCGGACCGAGGTGACGGCTCCGGCGGGTGGCCGCGTCACGAAGAAGGGGACCACCCTAACGCTCCACTCGGAGGACGTCGACACGCGCGAGTACCCGGTGCCGCACTTTGCGCGGCTGCGGGTCGAGAACGGCGACGAGGTTTCGGCCGGCGATCCGCTGACCGAGGGCTCGCTGAACCCCAAGGACCTGCTCGCCATCAAGGGCGTGGACACCGTCCAGCGCTTCCTGGTGAGCGAAGTGCAGAAGGTGTACCGATCACAGGGCGTGACGATCAACGACAAGCACGTCGAGATCATCGTCCGGCAGATGCTGCGCAAGGTCACGGTGGACAGCCCCGGCGATACGGAGCTGCTGCCGTCCGAGCTCATCGATCGGTTCGAGTTCGAGGAGACGAACAACCGGATCCTGGCCGAGGGCGGCGAGCCCGCCACGGCTCAGACCGTCCTGTTGGGCGTCACCAAGGCCTCGCTGAACACGAGCTCCTTCCTGGCGGCCGCCTCCTTCCAGGAGACGACCCGGGTCCTGACCGAGGCCGCGATCAACGGGGCCAAGGACCATCTGCTGGGCCTGAAGGAGAACGTGATCATCGGCAAGCTGATCCCTGCTGGGACCGGCGCCGAGGCGCGTGCCCTGGCCGCCGCCAAGTCGCGCGAGCTTCCGCCGGAGGAGGCCGAGGCGCTCCGTGAGCGCGACGCGGCCCGTGCCTTCCTGTCGGGCGATCCCGATGCGGATGCCGATGGCGTCATCGAGACCGATGAGGCCGAGGACGCCGCCGAAGAGGCTGCCGAGACCGTCGCCGAGCTGATGGACGCCGGCAACGATTCGGAGATCGAGGCCGAGGTCACCGAGGAGGTCTTCTCCGAGCTGACCAGCGAGTCCGGGGAGATCGCGGGACCTGTGGGCGTGTCAGCGGGAGAGGGCACGGAGCCCAAGCCCGTCGCCGTGGGCGCCGGCGCCAGCGCGAGGGCCGGGGCCAGCAAGGCCGCGACGGCGACCAAGGCCAAGGCCAGCGGGGCGAAGGCATCGAGCGGTGCCAAGGCCTCCAAGGCATCCAAGGCCTCGCCCGATCCGGAGCCCGCGGAAGTAGGCGCCGGCGCCGAGAAGGTCGCCGCCAAGGGCGCCAAGAAGCACTGATCCTTGCGCGCTCGTAGCGCGCGTCGCAACTCGTTGAGGGCGGCCTTCGGGCCGCCCTCAGTCATGATCGCGCTACATCGGGATTGGGCTCCCCGTATTGGGTTCCCCGCGCTCGAGACCAGGGGCCCGGTGATCGCCAGCACTGATCGGCGGGTGGCCCTCGGTCGCTCCCTTGCGCCAAGGGTCCCTTACGCCAAGCCTCCTTCACGTTTGGCGGGATGTCAGGTTGGGTGAGCGTTGTGGCGGTCGAAAGGTGGCGGTCGTCCGCTGAGGGAGCTGTCGGCTGCGGATTGTCGGCCCGCCTGAGCAAATCGCGCTCCAACGCACGGCGAAGCGGCGGCGCGGAGCGTTCGACGGCTGGGATGCTCACCAGAGGTGACACGTGGCAGGGCAGCCGCCGTCGCCGGGATCGCAGCTATTCGCGGGAGCGGGTCATCCCCTCCC
>Ga0070708_100000921_pt1 | contig 22269 bp, 18 predicted proteins | sample KBSK5503metaG_FD_65469 | JGI IMG/M metagenome (GOLD analysis project Ga0070708, IMG submission 65469) | Corn, switchgrass and miscanthus rhizosphere microbial communities from Kellogg Biological Station, Michigan, USA - KBS K5-50-3 metaG | ecosystem: Host-associated > Plants > Roots >... | reverse complement strand
CCCGCTACGACGTGACGAATACCGCACTGTCCACTTTCTCGAGCCGCAAGTACAACACCGCCGGCGCAGTTGTCGCGGCAACCGATCCACTCGGTCATGCTGTTAACATCAGTTACACGGATGCGTTCGCCGCCAACGGCACGACTCTGGATCCAGCGCTCTCGTTTGTGATCCTGGCTTATCCGACCACGGTGACCGATCCGGACAACTATTCCTCGAGCCTGCGTTACAACTACGACTTCGGAGCGCAAACGTGGAAACAAACACCGCAGCCGAACACCACGCTAAATCAGCCGGGACCACAGCAAACGTTTGCTTACGACACGGTTGGCCGGCTCCAGCGTGTCACTAACCTGGTCAACAACGCTTACACGCGTTTCGAATACCCGACAAGCCAGACGCGGGTGGAGACGTACGCGACCATCCAAGACGGAGCGGGCGAAGCGCGTTCGTTCAAAGTCTCTGACGGACACGGTCGGGTGATTGCCACAGCGGAGGATCATCCCGGCAGCATGGGCGGCTTCAGCGGGCAACTGATCGTTTATGACCTCATGGGTCGTGCAAGCAAAAAATCCAATCCGACCGAGACCAGCGCCGTTATCGCGGCGGGATATCCATATAATTGGGCGGCTGCCGGCGATGATGCGCAGGCAGGCTGGCTCTATACGCAGCAGACTTACGATTGGAAAGGCCGGCCGCTGGTTACGACGAACACCGATCTGACAACGAAACAAGCGAGCTACACCGGCTGCGGCTGCGCGGGCGGTGAAGTGGTCACGCTCACGGATGAAGTCGGGCGCAAAAAAATGCTCTACGGCGACGTGCTGGGCCGCACGGCGAAAACCGAGATCTATAACTGGGACGGAACGACGGTGTATGCGACTACCGCCAACACCTATAACGCGCGCGATCAGGTGACGCTCGTGCGCCAGTTTCAGGGCAACGATGCCAGCAGCACCTATCAAGACACCACGACGACATATGATGGCTTTGGCCGCTTGAAAACCAGCCACGCACCTGAGCAGCAGGTTGCTGCAAACAACAGCGCTTCAACCGATCACCTGACCTATGAGTATTTCGACGATGATCTCATTAAGAAAACCACCGACGCGCGCGGTGTGATCACGAGCTTTTCTTACAATGCGCGGCAGCTCCTGAAGTCGGTGCAGTACGACATCTCCAACCTCCCGGCCAGCGCCAACGTCGATCCGACCTCGAACGTTTTGTTTGATTATGACGGCGCCGGCAATCGCATTGCGATGAGCGAGACTACCGGAACAGGCTCGGTGGGTTACGCTTATGACCAGTTGTCGCGTTTGACCGCAGAGACGCGCAGCTTCACGGCTCTAAATCGCTCCTATACGCTCGGCTATGAATACAACCTCTCGGGCACGCCGACGAAAGTGACCGACCCGTTTGGCGATAGCGTCAGCTATGCCCACGACGCCAGGGGTAGACTCACCGATGTTACTGGCACACTCTTCGCTGGTGTGACCCAATATGTTACCGGGATTCAGTACCGCGCTTGGGGAGCGCCAAAGAGCGCTTCATATGGCAACAACACCTCAAGCACGACGGCTTACAACCAAAGGTTGCAACCCAGTAACTACGAGTTGAAGCGGAGTAACCCAAACGGTACTTTGAGCAATGTGATGAGAGAGACGTATCAGTACTATGCTGACGACCGACTAAAGCAGATAACTGATCCCGATGATACAACAGAAGAGTTTCCGTTATCGGCGAACAATCCACCTAGTCAGAGATTTAGCCGTAACTACACCTACGATCATGTGGGACGCATCGACCTGAGCGAGGGGCTGGCATTTGCCGGCACTGGCTGGATCCGTCCTTACCAACAGACCTACACTCGTGATGCTTTTGGCGGGCTTACGTCGCGCAGTGGCTGGTATTACCATGGCAATCACCAAACCGATACGGCCACCTACGTAAACAATAGACGGCAGGGTTGGGATTATGATGCGGATGGAAGACTATCGCACAATCAAGGGAGCGTCACGGATCCGGCGCGTGATTGGAGCTATGATGCCGCAGGCCAGTTGGTGAAGATGGTAAACACCGGCACGACGACAGCCTATCTCGACAGCTATGACGGCGATGGGAAGATGGTCAGAGAAGAAGTGCAGGGAACGAGTCCGCAGACTTCGTTCATCGTACGCTCGACAGCACTCGGTGGCGCGGTCATTACCAGGCTTGACTCTGTGGGCAACAAGCAGAAGACTTTGGTGCAGACAGATGGATTATTAATTGCCACGCAAGACCAGGCTCGGACTGACTTCTCTACGACCCCGGCAACCCAAGGCATGGTCGAGTGGACGCAGAAGGATCCAGTGGGCATGACTGAGACTGGCACTGATATCATGTACAAGTCAGTGTACGATCCCCTGGGGAATTACGTACCTTATCAACCGGAGTCGCAGCCCGGCACTCCGCCCAGCGAACCGAATCACGGGTACTCGCCAAGTTACGGTGGCCTCAATCCGAACTCGCTCTCATATCAGGCCTTGAGCACGGGATGCACACTGGAGGGCCTACCCGTAAATTGCCCTGCGGCCATGCACGCATTGGATATCGGAACAGTGGAACAATGTCCCAATAACTATTGCGGTGCGGACAGAGATCGAAACGGCGATCTGCGACCGTTAACTAGAGATCCTGACACTGGGCTGCTAGGCTATTACGCACCGAAAAAGAAGGCAGATCCGCAGAAGCGTGGTTTCGTCGATTTCGGGCGCGTTCAGGATTGCGCGACACAAATATTCCACGTGGACAAGGCTGCGCTGGATTGGCGCCCTGAAGAGGGAATTATGCGGTTTGATTTTTATGATCCAGCACAAGGTCCGGGCTGGTTAACCAACCATGGTTTGAATCCATTGGGAGACCCGCTGGCAGGTTGGTTCTCTGTCACTCCCGATCTATCTAAAAGCCTAGTTGAGGTTGCGCGCGATAATCCATTTGCCGGAAGAACTGGGGGCGTTCCTTACGCCTACACGAGCCGGAGCAACCCATCGCATCCTTACCTTCCAAACGACGTCAATTCCAACAGTCAAGGGTTCTTTGGGCTCTTCGTTCACGAACTCGGAAACGCGTTAGCTTACTTAACCAAAAAGACCAATGATCCAAATGTCAGGCCAACTGATGAGCAGCAAAAGCGCTGGGGCCATAGCGATCCAGGCGTAACATTTGAGGACTGCGTTTTTGGCCGACCAGTAAGCCAAGATTCCGTGAGGTAGCAATAATGTCAATTTCAAGAAAGATCGGCTTAGCCCTGACGTTAACCCTTGCTGGCTTGTTCCTTGGGATTATGGGGGCCTTCTCGTCAAGAAACGTTTCGAATGGGGTGTTCTCTGCGTACCAAAAAGCAAGAATTGATCGACAGGCCAACGCCGGAATCACTGATTTCCAAGTCGTTCCTTTGGATACTGATAACGACCTTGATTTCGTGCAATTTACGAGTCCGGAGGTTGGTTGGGTTGGAAACCATTATGGCCTTCTTTACACGACCGTAGATGCTGGCAAGACTTGGCAGCGTAGAGTCCTCAATGTTGGCATTGAACGAAGCGGCCTTTACTTTTCAGACATCCATTTTGAATCCGAATCAGTTGGCTGGGCAATTGCACAGCGCTACGGCAAACCCGGTGAGGATCTTTGCGTACGTCAGGGTTCATTACTTCGCACAAATGATGGCGGCCAAACTTGGCAGATTAAGTTCACTAAGAAATGTGTTGAACTGCTTAGGATCACCTTTACTGCAGGAGGCGAAGGATGGGTGATTGGGCACGAATTCATTCATCAGAAAGAAGAGGTCGAAAACAGATTTCTGATCATGCATTCGACTGACCATGGAAATGCTTGGGTCGATATTTCTGAGGGCCCGAACCGCTTGATGATTGAAGGGGACGGTAGAGTGCTTGACTCTGCTGCCGGTATTGCGGCGACGGGTGCGGGCACAGCTTCGCTTATCACTGGCAATGGTCACATCCTAGATGCAACTGAGAATGGAACGCGATGGCGTCCATCCGAGTCATTGGCGCTTTACAGCTTGATCCCTGAGGTCAAAGCAATGTCAGACGGCTCTGTTACGGTTAACGCCGGTATGGACGGGAGTCATGGCACTGCGGGGATGGTAGCCCGAAGAGACCCAAAAGGAAAATGGAGGGGGAGTTGGTTCACCGATTTTTGGGTTAAGGACGCGCTATTCCTATCGAACCGCGAAATGCTTGCTGTTGGTTCTTTGCTTCCCAAAGACAAAGAACTTTTACTAGAGAATCAAAGACAAGGTGCACTACTCCTTTCCAAGAACGACGGGCTGGACTGGACTATCGTTTTCAAATCCACGGACCGAAGATCGGTTAATGCAGTTGCCTTGAATACTGACGGACCGATTTGGGTAGCCGGTTCTAGGGGGTTGCTGGTGAAACTTATCCACCTTGAAAATTGACGAATTGCCGCTAAGGGCCTGACTGGGTGCTTCCGCAGAAGTCCCAGACCGACTTCACGGCTGGGCAACTCGAGAGCTTCAAGACTTGCCTCCATAAGATGTTTCAGGTTGATTATCAAAGTCACAGCTTTACATTGGTAGATTCGGGTGGTGACTCGTACTTCTATGGTCACACTGAGAGAGGCGCAAGTTGGTATAGCCTCAGTGCCATTGGCGACTTTAACGTCAGGACAGATCAGCAAAGTTACACAATACAGCAACTGGGATACAAGGCTGATCGAGCTGGTGTTGGCAAAGTCGGCGGTGGACTTGTCGCTGGGTTCACGGATCCGAGTAGTCCTTATGTCAATGCCATAGCCCTTGACTCCGACCTACTACTAAAAGGAAGTGAGCGGTTTGGAGCATGGGTATATGAGCTAGGTAATGCTCTTTCCTTCATCACGAGACTTAAGCCGCCTATCCCTGGCGACGCGCGAGAGCGCTATGGAATAGGAGGAGAAGCTGGAGCGGCATTCGAAGACTGTGTTTTCGGCGGGAGGTTGAACTCAAGCGGTTCCGTGACGCCGCCGAAGTGAGGTTGAGTCCGAGAAGAAGGAGTTGCCTATGAAAAAGCCAAAGACGGTTAAGACCATTCTCCTCGTGATGGGCACATTGCTCGTTCTACTGCTTTGCCTGGGATTTGTCTATCGTCAAAGCATCCGAAACTATCGGCAGCGGCTCTTTGTTGAAGCTGCACTTCGCGGGGAAATCACAAGAATGAGATTCCTGCTCGCGGTTGGCGCTAGCGTCGATAATCCAGCTTGCCAAACGTCCATGTGCGCACCACCGGTGGTCGCCGCTGCTTTCAACAGATCCACCCAGCCGGTTCAATTACTACTCGATGAGGGAGCCAATGTGAACGACAAGATGCCGCGCGGGCAGACGGCACTAATGGTTGCCGCCTATCACGGTCATACAGATACGGTGAAGCTACTGTTGTCGAAAGGGGCAGACGTGAATGCGGACTTTGAGGGCGATACTGCGTTGCAGTGGGCAAGACAGAACGGCCACGTGGACATTGCAGATCTGCTGGCTAAGGCCGGTGCCGCAAGGTAAGACAAGTCAAAGGGCACGAGTACGACTACACTGGGCACTAGTTCCGCAGACTCCTGGACAGCGAGTAGCGCTCTCTGGCGACAACCTCAATCAATACCGCAGTGAGCGCGACCGTCTTCTTAAGCTACTAAGAGATAAGAACTCGGAATGTGCGAAGTTTCTTCGGAGCCAGCTTGGCCTGACCGGTAGCAGGATCGCCAATACAGTTCTTGGTCAACGTCCTTTCGACGCCACCGCATCCACGCTTACGATGGGTGCCGCAGGATTACAGCCTCGAAACGGACTTGTTTCTGATTTCGCCGTCAATGACTTCTTTCAACAGGCTGGCGCGAGTTCGGGAACAGCCGTATATGCAAGAGCAAGTCAAGGAGCAACCCTCAGGGATGTCTATTACACACCTGCCGGCATTACTGCCTCCGTAATGTTGCACGAGTCACTGCACATATTTTTCGGGCCAAACCTCAATGACCCAGAACTCGCAACGCGACTGGGTGGCACTCAGGCAGAGTTCGAGAGCGAGGGATCGCAACTCATTACTCGGATTTTGGGGGAGCATGGGTGTCGATAGGAGTAATATTATGATTGCCTTCAAGAGTGTCGGTACAGCTACGACGCTGTTGATTGGAATATTCGCAACCACACTGGTTATTGGTGCAATCTTTCGTGGAAGAGATTCATCATCAGCGAACAATTCGATGCCTGCAACTGAAACAAAACTCAGCCAACCACTCGAATATCACGTATGGCGAGTGTTCCCCGAGAATCGGAAAGGCTTCACTGTCGTCGTCGTCAGCGTTAATCCTAAACACTTTAATCGCGACGATATGACGGCCTTGGCGAAGGAGTTGAACAAAAAGTTTCAAGAGAAGTCAAAATTAAAAGTTGGGCTGTTGGACGATGAGAATGTCGCACGACTTTTTGCGACTGGTCGTGCCGAGTATTCGACGTACGAAACGTCGGAGCGAGGACGATACTATCTTGACCGAACTGTCTGCCGAGAATACGTACAGTTTTCAAGTGAAAGGGGAAAGCGGCGTCAGACAGTGAAGCTGGACTGCGTTAGATAGCGGCAATCGTGAAGGATGGGTTCCGCAGAACACCGGAGAAGAATTCGCCCACGCGCGTAGGACGCCATATGTTGACAAAGACGTTCTAGCTTATTGCACGGATACGCTCTTCGGCGTGAAGACCCTCGAGTTCACAGGGTCGGTGAAAGGCACGGGAGGCTCTTTCAAAGGAAACGGACCTCTTTGGGAAAACGGCGGGTACAATAAGGACTTCACGGTTTACAACAACAACACAGCAATGTCGACTGCGGAGTTGACCGCATTTGCACATGCGCACCATAAGGCAGACCCTCAGTACACTGATGTCCCGCCCGGCTATGTCGCCATCGGATATACTCCTCCATGGGGCAATACAAATTATACAGCTAACGATCTTAGCCGCATGCAGACGTTGGAAACGCAGGTACATGAGCTAGGACACTCTCTCCAAGCTCTTATCGACACAAAATATGATTTAGACTTGGCCGGGACAAAGCTCCATGATTGCGTTAAGGAAAGAGGTGGCTTCAAATACAAGTAGAACATATGAAGAGGCAAAAAAAGCGATGACATTAATTAACCTTCGTACCATTGCCGATCTTTCAATACTTTCGACTATTCTGGGCGCTATGTTCATAAGCTTGAGCACGCCACGACGTGTATGTGCTGGGTCGACTTTGGTAGATCGCCAGGAAGCAGAGATGACTTTCACGAGCATGGGAGCCGGGAGTGGCAAGACTGAGGATGGGAGCGATTTCTCATTTGCTTGGATGAAAAGCTCCGATGGAGTGGTTGTCTCGACTCGAACTGAAAGGCGCAGATCCTCCTCCCGTGCTAACGCGGTTTTGAAAAGAACATTGCGCGGAGCTAAGATTCTCAAGCGAGGACCGAAGATTGACTCTGGTGGGAAAAGAGTCGGAGAACGAGTGGTTGCGCGTTTTGCCTCCAAAGGTCGAGACGTAGTGCTCTGGACCGATGGTTGTGACTTTCACTATCTGGAATCTGAATCGTTGCGGCACCTCCTAGCTTTCGAGAAGAAATACTATCCGTGACCCTTTTGGACTTCCGCAGAACCCTGCACCGACTCAGACACAAATGCTCCAAACTCTTTTAGGTGAGTGACTATTTCGAAGTGTTTGATCAGTTCCGCAGAACTCCTACCTGTCAGATTGCCCCGAGTCGCTCGAGAAACATCGTTCGACTGCCATGAGAAGATATTGATGGTACGCCGCTACCGGAAGCAACGCGACCTCTCGGTTCCAAGGAGTGAAGAGGAATCTCGCCCAAAGCGCAAGAAGCCAAACGGCTGCCCTGAGTTGGAACCGATTGGATCGACGCGCTTCTGGCGGCACTACGCATCTCGCCTGCTATCGCCACTTGCGGTGACTGCGCTGCCGCTCCTCTTTGCCTCCGAACTCTGGCTGAAGGTGTTCAACGGCACCATAGCGCGGGCCTGGGACGGCTCTGGTCACTTTGCTCTTGCACAACTCTATGATCGAACCATATTCCCAGACGTGTTTGGCTGGACCCATGCTTACTTCGGCGGAATGCCATTCCCCAACTTCTATCCGCCGCTCTTCTATTGGCTAGTCGCTCTGCTTCACCACACGCATCTTTTCTCATTCTCAACGAGCTTCAAGATCATGATCATGCTGCCTGCGTTGCTCCTGCCGGCAGCAATCTGGCTGTTGTCATGGAAACTGTCGGGGAACAACCGTTTGGTCGCGACCTGCGCCGCGAGCGTCATTCTCCCGCTGCTGGTGGATTACCGCTTCACAAACCCGCTGGGACTAATGGGCCTCAGCTATACATCCACGTTTCTCATCGGAATGTACTCGCAGACGCTCGGCTTTATCCTCCTGATCGGCTGGTACGTGGTCTACTTTGATGAGAGGCAGCCACGCCCATGGCGTTTTGCACTCTCAGCAGCGCTTCTCGCGCTGGCCCTGCTAGCCAACGTCTTTGGCGCAATCACGGCCGCAGTGCTGGCCGCAGCCACTATCATCTACGATGCTCTAAAGTATTTCCGCTCAAGCGATCCCACGGGTCGAACACAGGCTCGCAGTACTCTGATCGGGCACCTGCTGTCGCCCATAGTTGCTGGCTGTCTTACCTTGTTCTGGCTTGCGCCGATGTTCAATGCTTACGATTACTTTGTCACTCGCCCGCAGCACGTTGAGTTCGAGCAAATCGCCCCAGTAGTGATGTGGCTCTGGTACGCGCTCGCAGCCATTGGTATTGGCTTGTGGCTGAGAAGACCAACGCGCGCGATGTGGCCCTTCCTGACAACCTGCCTGATCTTAGCTGGCTGCGTATTCTTTGCGGCAACGTTTTCGCCGCGCTGGTTTCCGCTCTATCCGCCGCGTCTCATCGCAACGCTCAACTTTCTTCTCGCGGTACCGGTCGGACTCGCCGTAGCGTCGGGGCTCCGAAGAGTCGCCGCGCAGCTTGGCTTCGACTTCGAGCTGTCATCTCGTCCTAAAGCGCGGGAGAGCGGCAGGTCTGGGCGCCGCCAGGTACGGCGCAGGTCATCGCTATCACAACAGCGTTCTGGCCTTGCAATAACCGGTCTTGCTCTCACGGCGCTCATCGCCACCTTGTTGATAGTTGGCTTCCGTATGATCACACCGCCACCAATGAACACGGTGGCTTTCTACTCGGCTGATGACGAGAATAAGATAGATGAGCTCCTTCGCTTCGCCCGCAAGGACGGTCGAGCAGGGCGTTATTTGGTTGAGATTCAGCCGTTTTCTGACGTAGCAGGGGCCCATGACGGTCGCGCCCTCAACTCATACCTTGGCGCGCAGGGAAATGAGACGTTAAGCCTGTTCTTTCGCGAGGCGTCGCCGAGCGTAATGTTTCTCAATCCACTAATGAACGTCCTTTCAGTCGAGCAGGACGTTTATGGGATCAGCTCAATGCTGGCTGACGACGTGGACTTTGGCCGCCAGTCATTAGCGCAGCATCTTGAACAGGCGCGCTTCTTCGGCACGCGCTACCTCGTGATGAGATCGCCAACGATGAAGAGCCGTCTTGCGGCGGAACGCGCCGTAGGAGCGCGCCACGATTTTGGGCAATGGAGTGTTTATGAGCTGAGCGGTGAGACGCCACCACCGGTGCGGGTTCTACAGTACAAGCCTGCACTCATCGTCAGTAGCCTGTCGCTTAAGGGACGGCGGACAACGGACTACGACTTCGTGCGTTTTGCGGAGGAGCAATTCGCCGACAACTCGTATGACGTATTGCTGGCTCGTTCGCCAGAACGAAAGATTGACCGGCTCGGCACGCTCGATAACTTCGGCGCCCTCATCATAGATAGTTACGACTTTGATGACGAGGCGCTCGCATTTGAAAGATTGCGGGAGTTTGCGCAGAATGGTTTATTGATTCTGCTCTCAAGCGACTCGCTACTCTTTCGACGCATTCAAGGTTCTTTAGCAGAGTTTCCGCGCGCCGAGATCATCGAGCGTCAGGCTGAGAAGCTAGGCCCGTGGCTGGAATCCAATGGTCCAACCAGAAGCTATGGAGGAAGCGAAATCAGGAGAGTGTGGCGGCAGATTCGAGATTCCCTCGATAATCACAAGGTCACCGTTACCAGTCAGACCCCTGTGATGCTGCGGAGCCGCATTGAGCAGAACAGGATCGAGGTCGATACCGGCGCTCAACGCACGGTGGATGTGCCGGTGCTCATTGCGACTACCTATCACCCGAACTGGCGGCGCACAGATAATGAGCCTATCTACACGGCAACACCCTTCTTTATGCTGACCTTTGTGAAAGAGTCAGCCCAGCTTGTATACGAGCGCCGCTCTCTTGATCGGCTCGGAGTAGTGGTATCGGCCAGTGCTCTCTTACTACTGTGCTGCGTGACAGCGTGGCGCTTGCGTGCTTTAAAGGGCAGGGCGTGAAAGATTGATACTTGGAGATTGCTATGTTCCATGGAACTCAAACCATGCCGGCAGAGCGGGCGGTAGAAGAAGAGAGCCACCTGCGACCGCCAAGAGCTGTGGTCCTGATCCCCTGCCACAATGAAGAGTTTACCATTTCTGAGACTGTCGAGCAGTTCCATCACTACCTGCCGGAAGCTGCTGTGTACGTCTTCGATAACAACTCCACTGACCAGACGGTTGAGCGTGCACGCGCTGCGGGCGCCCATGTTTTTTACGAACGGCGGCAGGGAAAAGGCTACGTGGTGCAGGCGATGTTTCGAGAAGTCGACGCCGACGTTTACGTTATGGTAGACGGCGATGGGACGTACCCTGCGTCTGCAGTTCGAGATCTGGTGGAGCCGATTTTGAGGAAGGAAGCAGACATGGTTGTAGGCTCAAGATGGCACGGCCGCTCAGGCAGCGAGGCCAAATTCTTGAACCGCGTTGGCAACAGGTTCTTTCTCTTTGTCCTGAACTTGGTGTTCCGTGTGCGATTGACGGACGTGCTATCTGGATATCGCGCCTTCAACCGAGATTTCGTTAAGGGCGTTCCCCTCTATGGGGGAGGTTTTGAGATCGAAACGGAACTGACAATCAAAGCCATTGAGCGAAGGTACCGCATTGTTGAGGTGCCTATAGAGGTGTCCGGGCGTCGCTCACGCAGCCATTCAAAGGTCCGTGTGTTCCGGGATGGCTTCATCATCCTAAATACTATTCTCGCACTCTTTCGTGACTACAAGCCATTGACTTTCTTCGGGCTTGCAGGGCTGGCTTTGAGTGCATGCGGGCTGCTTGCTGGCGCGATCGGAGTTGTCGGATTGGCGCAGAGGGAGGTCGTCTCAACCCTCCCTGCCGTGGTCCTCAGTGTCGACCTGAGTTTAGCAGGAATGCTTGCGATGGCGATTGGATTGATACTTCACACTATCACCCGCCGCGCGCAGGAAAGTGACCATCAACTGCGCATTCTTTTGGACGAGTTGCGGTTGCGGCGGAATAGAAACGGATCAGATGACGAGTGAGAAAGCAGACGAGGATGGTTGGGCGTATACGATTGGCTCTTAGCTACCCACGCGGCAATTTGAATAACAAACGAGGTGCGAGGTTCGGTAGACATTTTCCCCGAATGCTTAGGACTTCGGCTCTTGACGTGGGCCCACGCTCTCGACATCGAACATTGCTGCCTTACATGCTATTAGAGCTCTTGACTATAACGCACCGATCGTTTCCTTACTCAGAAACTGCCCAAATCAAGCTGACTCCCGGTCTGGACCACAACTTTTCCGGTTCTTGGTTTACCGATTACCAGAGATACGGCGAGTTCTCAGTTGTTCCGGCAGAGACTTCGGTATCGAGTATGGCACATAGCCCAGGAACTCGATGATGCGTGGAACTAAGCGCACCGCAGGATTAGTGCGGTTGGTCTCCAAGTTGTTGATCGTCATTGGATCGGTCTTAGGTGCCAGGGCCACCTGCTTCTGAGTCAGCCTAAGGTCCTGTCGCTTTGCTCGAAGATGGTCGCTAAGCGAATTGATTTCAGTTGGATAGCGACGCGACCGACCGTATGTTACAGCGGTGGGGCTGAGCGCAACGGGAGGCGAATAAGAATCGTAGAACACGTCTCAAATATTAAACGAATTACGCTCGACTAAGTACTTCGCGAATTGGCCAGAGCCGCAGTACAGGTTTCCTAAAAATTAGTGCTCATTCGCCGTTTCGATTAATAATAATAAGCAAGGAGTGCGTTCGCTTTCTTGGCTGCACCTTGCCGCTCTTTTTCCCTGACTTGCCCTCTTCGCCAAGTCAAGTCTGTTGAGTTTCTGTTGATATTCCCCCAATAGAGCCCGCTGCTGAAAACAAGTCGTCGCAAACCGCAGCCTAGAGCGACGCTTTAACCTCTCGCGTTTGCCGCCGCCGAGATGAGGCGAAGCTTCGACACGTCTTCAGCCGCTTGTTTTGATCGCTTAGACCTTCTGTAAGGAGAACTGTTGTGTCAGAAGAGAGAAGAGATTTGTCTCGCGTGTATGGGCAATTGAACATTTCGGAGAAAACCCAGTTGCTTATCGAAGGCGTCCGTTCATCTGGACCTTCGCGCGCGGTCGGGAGCGGGAAGAGTAACGTTCGGGGGCGCTACCCGAGCCGCAAGATGGGCGCGACCATTCAGTTTGAAAGCCACCGCAACGAACTGCCCGCGATCTTCGAACTCGAGCACGACTTGGATGTCATCGAGTACTACGACCAGCCCTCGCCCATTGCGATTGAATATCAAGGAATGAATAGAAGAAGAATTCGTGTTCTCCACACTCCCGACTTTTTCGTCATTCGCGAGAGGGCTGCGGGTTGGGAGGAATGTAAGACTGAGGAAGATCTCCTATCACTCCATGAAAGAAATCCTAACCGCTACTGCAAGGACAAGGATGGCGTGTGGCGCTGCCCGCCCGGAGAAACTTACGCAACACAACGTAGCCTCTACTACCGTCTCCGCAGCTCGGCCGAGATCAATTGGGCTTTCCAACGCAACATCCATTTCCTGGAAGATTACTTCCGCATCGACGCTCCGCTGGTCTCTCAAGCGGCCCGCGAAGCAATCACCTCGATCGTCGCGTCTGAGCCCAACATCACGCTCGACCAACTCTACAAAAGGGCTGAAGGAAAGGGCACCCGCGACGACATCCACATGATGCTCACCCACGGGGAAATCTTCGTGGATTTGTTTGGCGCCCCGCTGCCCGAACCTGATCTCGTCCGCGTCTTCCCCGACGAAGAGACTTCGCTAGCCTACCGGAACCTGATCGACGTGGTGCACGATTCGGCCGCGCACAAACTCTGCTATGTCGATCTCTCAAAGACTGAGAAAGTGCTCTGGGGTAACCGGAGCTGGACCATCCTCAACACGAATGAGGAGGCAGTGGGACTCCTTGGCGATGGTAATGAATTCCGCGAGGTTCCACTTGCAGTTTTCGAAGAGTTGGTAAGAAAAGGGAAGATCACAGGGCTTCGGGATAGGAACGCAACACTGTTAAGCGCGGAGGCGATCGAGCGTTTCCGTACGGCGAGTAGCCACGCTTACCGCGAGGCCAATCGGCGCGCTGATTTCGTTCGGGCGCGCCTATGGGGCGATCAAGTGGATAAAGAAATTGTCGGTGCGCGTACGATTCGGAGGTGGGTGTCCTCCTTTCGCGCTGCGGAGTCGAGGTGGGGCTGTGGTTACCTGGGCCTCTTGCCCGCGCCTCGTTCCGGCAACCGCAAAGGCAGGCTTGCGCTCGAGACCGTCGCTCTGCTCAATAAGTTCATCGACGAGGACTACGAGACGATCAAGCACAAGCGGAAGTACGAGGTCTACGCCGCATACCTGCGCGCCTGCGACAAGGCGGGCGTCGTTATTGCAAGCTACAAGACATTCTGCGCTATAGCGAAGCGCCGCTCGCGCTATCAGCAGACCCTAAAGCGAGAGGGCAAACGCGCTGCCTATCGAGACAAGCCCTTTTACTGGCACCTGGATCAGACCACGCCGCGGCACGGCGACCGTCCCTTTGAAATCGTCCACATTGACCATACGGAACTCGACGAGGAACTTGTCTGCTCCCAGACAGGCCGCAAACTCGGCAAATGCTGGGCGACGATCGCCACCGATGCCTTCAGCCGACGCTTCCTGGCAGTCTATATGTCTTATGACCCGCCGAGCTACCGCTCCTGCATGATGATCCTACGCGAGATCGTCAGGCGCTTCGGCAAGTTCCCGCAAATGATCATTGTGGATGGGGGCGCAGAGTTCGAGAGCGTCTACTTCGAAACCCTACTGGCGCGCTACGAATGCGCGAAGAAGACAAGACCGCCTGCCGAGGCCCGCTTCGGCAGCGTGTGCGAGCGGCTCTTTGGGACCACCAACACGATGTTCATTCATAACCTCAGAGGAAACACGCAGCTCACGAAAAATGCGAGACAAGTTACCAAGTCGATCAACCCGAAGAACCTCGCCGTGTGGGCTCTGGGCGACCTTTACTCGCGTTTGCGCGAGTTCGCCTATGAGCTTTACGACACGCTTACTCATACGGCGTTGGGTACGACCCCGCGCGAGGCCTTTGCGCTTGGAATGAAGCATGGCGGGATGCGCTCTCACCGCATGATTCATTATTCCGAGGACTTCCAACTGTTCACCTTGCCGACAACGCGCAAAGGCACCGCCAAGGTGCGGTCCGGAAAGGGCGTCAAGATCAACCACATCTACTACTGGGCGGAAGCCTTCCGAAGCCCCAACGTTGAGCGCAAGAACGTCGAGGTGCGCTACGACCCATGGAACGCTGGAATCGCTTACGCCTACGTCGGCGGACGCTGGGTCGAGTGCAAGTCTCAGTACTGGGGGATACTGCGCGGCCGCAGCGAGCGCGAGTTGATGCTTGCGACCAGGGAGCTCCGCCGCCGTCAATGCTTGCACTCGCAAGAGGTCTTCACAGTTACTGCCAGGAGATTAGCCGAATTTCTCGAATCGCTTGAAGCTCAAGAGGTCCTGCTGGAGCAGCGACTCCGCGACCAAGAGGCGCGCCGCCTCCTGGCTTCCACCGCTGGACTCGCAGCTGAAAGTTTTGAAGCTGATGATCCTCGGTCTCCGGCTGCAGCAAGCGTCCCTGTTCTGCCGGTCGGGACTCAGGAAAGAAGTCATGGCCAGACCGACATCACTGAGAGACATAACCGCAGCCGAACAGTTTACGGGAGGTTCTAAGCATGGCGAAAAAGCAAAGATTCCCCAAGCAACTGCTCAAGGAGCCGGCGCACGTCCGGCTCCAGTATTTCCGCGATCTGACGGTGGTCCATCCGCGGCTTGACGAAGCTCACCAGACTCTAATGCGGGTAATCAGGCGTCCATTTTCAGGCACGCTTGTCTTCGTCAGCGGAGCTGCCGGTGTGGGTAAGACCACCCTCTTCCGTAAGGTCGTCACGGAGCTTGTCGCGGCCGTGCTGCCCGACCTCGAAATGGACCGCGGGCGCATACCCGTTGTCGGTTTGGAAGCGCCATCGTCGGAATCAGGTGTCTTCAACTGGAAGGATTTCTACAAGCGGACCCTTTACGCGTTGGACGAACCTTTAGTCGAGCTTAAGATCAACACCGACCCCACCAACCGCAAGGGCTTATCAACTTCGCCCGCGGCACATAACGCCGTAACCACAGACCTGAGGCTCGCCATCGAACAAACGCTTCGGTACCGTCGGACTTCTCATATGCTCATCGACGAGGCCCAGCACTTTTCAAGAATCGCCACGGGCCGCAGACTCCAGGACCAGCTAGACACGCTCAAGTCGCTCTCAAACATGACCGGTACTCTAATCGTACTCTTCGGTTCATATGAACTGCACCACTTCAGAAATCTCTCGGGCCAGTTGAGCCGCCGGAGCGTCGACGTTCATTTTCCCCGTTACGACATCCGCGTCGAGGATGACGTCGAGGCATTCCGCAATTTGCTTTTTACCTTCCAAGGCGGACTTCCGCTTGCAGAGGAGCCGGACCTGGACGCGCGCTGGGACTACTTCTACGAGCGGTCGCTCGGATGCGCCGGCGTGTTGAAGGATTGGCTCAGGCGTGCCTACGAAGACGCCCTCAAGCGTGGCGGGAAGCGTCTCACCGTCGACCAGATCGAAAGTAACGAACTCTCGACCTCACAGCTCGATAAGATGCTCGATGAAGCGCTCGAAGGTGAGCTGAATCTCAAAGACACCGAAGAGAAACGCCGGAAGCTGCGGGCCAGGCTGGGTCTGGCAGCAGAGCGGGAGAAGTTGGCTGGCCTAAGTCATGCCAGGGATGAGGGGCAAACTGCTGGCGAATTCCCTATGAACCTAAAGCTCAGGCCAAAGGTGCGTGTCGGTAGGCGCAAGCCGGTCCGCGACCGAGTCGGGTTAAAAAGGCGTACGAGATAAAGTCCTTTCGCGCATAGCGCCTGGGATCATGGCACTATCATCATACCCATACTGGGATCTTACCTCGCTGACAATTCCGCCGCGCACCCGTCTAGTTCCTCTGGAGCCGCTCGGCGTAGGCACTGCTTACATTGAGAGCCTGACCAGTTACACCTGTCGGTTGGCGCAAGTGCACTCAATCACAGTGGGGAAATTGTTCAACCATGAGATCGGTCCGATGATCAACAAGCTGTACCTGGTCAACGCACATAAGAGGACCAACGGAAACTTCTGCAAGAATTACTTCACCAATCGTGGGCATATGTTCAATGGCATTGGAAAGTGTGCCGAAGACCTGGTGCGTGCTCTCCAGGCCCTCACGCTCCGCCAGGACTTACGGTTCCTGACTTACCTCACATGGAAGGAGGTGCTCTCCGAGATCGGACTAATGCGTCGCACACGGGCTTGGTGCCCACTCTGCTTTGGTGAATGGCTTTGCGAGGGCCGAGAGATATACGAGCCGCTGCTGTGGCGCTTACACGCAGTGGCAGTCTGTCCGTTGCATCGGCGCGAACTAGAGACCGGGTGCCCTAAATGCGGCAGACACCTTCGACTGATCGAGAGCCATTCACGCGCGGGTCATTGCCAACGTTGCGATGCTTGGCTCGGAAAGACCGGAACCGAAATGATTGAAAAGCACCATCGTGCTGAAGATTTTGATTTTCGGCTTTGGTCCGCATTGGAGTTGGGACACCTAATAGCTGCGGGGCCGACCTTGTCCGCTGAGCCGGGCAAGGAGCAGATAGCAAAGGCCATCAAAATGTGCACCGAACGCCTGGCTGCGGGTAATGCACACGTATTCGCACGCCTCTCACGCCTGCCGAAAAACCGGGCGCATTTCTGGATTCAGCGCAAGACGGTACCACGACTCCTTTCCCTACTGAAAATCTGCCACAAGATGTGCATCTCACTCGTTGACTTCCTTACCCTTGAGGACCCGCTCAGCCACCTAGGCATAGCGGGCGTTGCGATCAGACTCGAAGCTGAGAAGGTCACGGTGCACAAAAGGAGAAAGGCGCGCGCAGTAATGCGCGAGGCCCTCAGCGAAAACCCGGCGCCATCAATTCAGGAGATTGCCAGGCGCCTCGGGTACAAGAGTATATGTTCGCTCAGGAAAGTTAGCGCGGAACTTTATTTGAGGATAGTCGAAAGACGGCGTGTGACAGTGGCCAGGGAGTCGGCGCGCGAAGAGCGCAGGGTAGTGCCACCCCACGATAGAGACGAGGTTCGCAATGCGCTAGAGGCGGCACTGTCTCGTGAGCCGGCACTTACGCTGCATGACGTGGCGAAAGAACTAGGTTACTCCTCGAACGATGGCGGGCTATCAAAGACGTTCCCGAGGTTATGTAAGTCTTTGGTGAAGCGGCGAACGGCATACTTGGCGAGACGTCACCAGGAACAGGAGAGGGCGTTACGAAAGGTCCTACGAGAAAATCCTCCGCCGCCTTTGCGCGAAGTCGAAACGAGGCTCGGTTACAAAAACGGCAGCTCGCTGCGAAAGCGTTTCCCGGAACTGAGTGCTTCGATACTGGCGAATCACAAAGCGTACCGTCGGAGGCAAGCCGACCAACTCCTCGCCAGACTGCAGTCCGTGCTGATGGAAGATGAGCCGCCATCGCTCGCGTCGGCAGCCCGACGCTTTAGTCAGGAACGGAACTCTGTGCGGAAACAGTTCCCGGATGTCTGTAGGAAAATCAAAGAGCGCCACGCAGAATTCACAAGGAGCCAGGCGGCAAGAACGAGAGCTATGTGTGAAGAAGAGATCAGACAGTTGACGGCTGACCTGCACGCCGAGGGAAAGCACCCCACTTTGATACTCGTCAAGAGTCGTATGACCAGGCCTCATTATCTTAACTATGTAAAATTCTGGGCCATCCTATGCGATGAGAAACGCAGGCTGGCAATCAATTGAGGATGGAGCATTCGCCGCTGACGATGATCGGATCTCGATTGTAAGCGGTCATAGGCGATGGGTTGCGCTCTGATCAGCTGATGAACGAAATTGGAAGCATAAGTTGGCCGCTTGCTAATTGGAAGCATCAGCTGTCATTTGCGGCCAACCTATGCTTCCAGTCACAAACCACCTTGTCAAAGAACCTCCATCCGGCGATGAATGGCTGCATGAACTAAAGTTCGATGGCTATCGAATGCTCTGCCGCGTTGATCGCAGTCGCGTCACCGTCTGGAGTCGAAACGGCAAAGACTGGACCGAGAGGTTTCAAAACGTGGTCGAAGTAGTTAAGTCGCTGAAGACTAGAAGCGCCATCTTCGATGGTGAAATAGTGATGGTTGATGCGCAAGGCCGTTCGAGTTTTCAAAAGCTACAGCGCGCCATGGGCAAAGCCACGACTACTGGCTTTGCTTACGAGGTCTTCGATCTCATTTATCTCACCGTTTCAGCCTTACTCAAACTGCCCCCAGCATCGGAAAGAACTCCTGAAGAATCTCGTCGATCGAATTCGCACGGTGTTATTCGCTACAGCGAACACATCAGCGGAAACGGGGAAGAGTTCTTTGAGACCTGCCTGCGAGTACGAAATCGAAGGAATCGTTTCGAAGCTCGCCAACTCTCATTACGAATCGACGCGCAATCGGAACTGGTTGAAGGTGAAGTGTGCGAAGCGGCAGGAGTTTGTGACCGCGGGAAGACCCTTGGACGACGGCGTGTATCCTTAGGACTGCCTCTTTCGGCGTTCTCACTCCACGTTGGACCTTATCCTGAGTCCTGCCTGCGTGGTCCCTCCTCGCGGTGGCACTATTGGCGGCTGGCGACTGCCCTCCTGTTCAAAATGTCGCGCGCTTTGTCGATAGTTTTCTTAGTCAGGTTGTAGTACCGCATCGTCATTTTCACGTCGCTGTGGCCTAAGAGATTAGCGAGCTCTGGTAACTCCACGCCTTCATTAGCCATTTCAGTAGCGAAGTTGTGACGGACAGAGTAGAACAGGCGTGTGCCTTTCGGGACTTCTGCTTCGGCGTATGCCGCAGTCCACAACTTGCGTAAATTGACCTTCGCCTCCTTAAACACAAGAGCATCGTCGTTCTTGTTCTTTCTCTGGAGTTGAAGTTGCAGCAACTCAATCTTCAGCCGGCTAGTCATTTGCACCGTCCAGCGTGTTGGCTTTATGTTCCTGCCCTTTTTGTAGGCGGTGATTGTGATAACTTCCTCCTCGAAGTTAATGTCTTTCCAGCGAAGGTAATCCAACAAGCTGGACCTTCTGGCTCCTGTATCCATTGCGGCGATGAACACTGGTAGAGTGTGACGACGTTCAGGGGTGTTCAGTGCTTTTATTACTCGCAGGGCTTCGTCGTCAGTAAGCTCGCGAGTCTTGACTGGATCTGGAGTTTCAGCAGCGTCGTGAATCAAATTTCTTGAGACTGCTTTAGTGAACGGAGATCGAAGAAGCCACCCTTCATCGATCGCAATGTTGAAGAGTCTACGGGCCTTAGATAAGTCACGATCCACGGTTGAAAGACTAACCTTTGGTCGGTCCTTTATTGTTCCACTTAGCCGCGCGACCTGATACTCTGCCAGTGTCTTTTCGTTGATCTTTCTTATATCAATGTCTGCGAAGAAGGCGATCAGATTGTTGAGAGCGGAGTGTGCTGGCACCACGCTTCTAACGCCTTTTATTTTCGTTTCCTGATCGTCGTAAACGGCCGGTACATAGACATTGTCTTTGGCATATTGAGCAAGCTGTCGGAATGTAACTTTACCGGCAACGAGTTGCGTGGGTCCGTTCTTCAGTAGTTCATATTCGATCTCTGCAAGTTTCGGTTTGACCGCAGATTTGTTGTCAACGGCACGGAGGATTTCCAGAGGTTTACCATCGCCGATCTTATAGCGGACACGAGCATAATACTTCCCATTGATCTTGCGATGTGTGCGGCTGATGATTTTTACTTCGCCTATCATTTGGCACCTCGCACAGTGAGGGTACGTTTAGTATCTGCTGTATTACCAACCGCAAGTTTTTTCATTGATTTCTCCGTTTCGTTCGGCTTAAAGCCAATGTTAGTTTACCCGTTTGGTTTACCCCTTTCTACGTGATTCTCAGGACACAGCGGCGCACTGCGAGACACCGAGGGACACAAAGAACTCGCGTCTTTATTGAGCGTTTGCGATTGTGTTAGGAATATTCAGAGCGTTCGTTCCGCGTGTGAAGCGAGTGCTCTACCACTGAGCCAAGCGGGCAAGAAACCGTTTATTATCAATGGCGTCCACGCGGATTGTTGGACCACGAACTTGGCGCCAAAACTCCACCCATTTGACCGCGAATGCCTGGCATCTTATCCGATGATTGACCGCTTGCGCCAGTGGTAGAGGCACTCCCTCAGTACTATGTTTTCTGACGCCTTTTGATTTCGGCTAACGCTTGTTCGATTGTACCGTGCGGTTTGTCTTTGAGTTCCGGGTATCGAACCAACCACTGATTTAGTGCTTCTTCAGACCTGAAGAAGTTGATGACCCCTCAACCACCGCCCGCGAAGAAAATGGTTGACGCGGGCTGGGCAGTGATCAACTTAGCCTGATCAAAAACGAGATGAATACGTGCGGTACTTTCCGGCGAGGAATCATCTATCGTGACCTTTTCATTCGCGAGTTTGCCGCTGACCAGCGACAGTGAATCGAGCGCTCAATTCACGTTGAACTGCCGCCCGTTGTCCAGGCTTATCTTATGAAAGACGAAGTCCAGTCGCGGCTCCCATTTAATGTAGTGCGACATCACTCGATAACCTGCTTTGCCCGCGCTACTGTCTTTCTTCAAGATCTCGTATCGCTCAAGCATGTTCAGCCCACGCTTCACTTGAGCTTCACTCACGCCTACAGCGTTAGCTAACTCAGACGTGCTCGGTGTTTGCTTGCCGTCCCGTTCAGCCTTGATCAGAGCGCGCGCAATCAATTTCTCGTCGGGAGTGAGCACCAGCGTTACCCATCCCCAGCGCCGAATGATCTCATGAAGTTCAGGATGAGTTTTGATGTAGTTACCGATGCGAAAGCGCGTCTCGTCCGACTGCTCAACTTTGAGCGCGCCCATCGCTATATCGACACTGGTGACGCTGAAGTCCTGCCCCCAATCATTCACCAGATAATCGATGACTCTTTGTTCCTGAGCATTGAGCTGTCCTTGATCACTGGCAGCGTTTGCGGCGCTACTAAATAAAAGCGCGCATGCTGCCAACAGCAACCCGCGTTTGATCATAAGGGACTGCATAGGCTGACATCCTCTCTTAAGTTCCTGCTCTCGCCTTGAGTAAAGTTTCGATGTCGCGCTCAATGTCAGCGCTCTTATTCGCTGGCGAGCCGGAATACTTTTTGTATAACTTCCAACCGGGAGCGATGACGTAGGTTGCTGGAAAGCTAATTATGTTGAAGTCAGTAACCGTATCGTCATTGCCAACCAGAATCGTGTAACGCATCTTGTACTGGACCGCGAATTTCTGGATATCGCTCGCCCAGCCTGATTGCACGGCCATGCCGATGACTTTGACCCCGTGCGTAGAATACTTTTCTTGCAATCTATTGAAAGCAGGAATTTCTCGCCAACCGCCTTCCCCCTCAGCGCTAAAACGGATTGGGTGTAGCGCTTGTCAGCGAATGAGTATGGGCGATTTGTGGGAAAAGAGAACTAAGCAGATTGGGGTCGGGATATTACCCGGCCAGTGCTGAGCCGGCTCGGGCCACCCGAGTGGATAGCTTGCAGCTTTCGGCGGAGTGTCACTAATATCGGCGACTAACCGCGGCCAGTTTGAGGTTGCCCGCAAACGCGCCGAATAAATCCTCCCAGCGCATCAC
>Ga0070708_100000918_pt1 | contig 22328 bp, 22 predicted proteins | sample KBSK5503metaG_FD_65469 | JGI IMG/M metagenome (GOLD analysis project Ga0070708, IMG submission 65469) | Corn, switchgrass and miscanthus rhizosphere microbial communities from Kellogg Biological Station, Michigan, USA - KBS K5-50-3 metaG | ecosystem: Host-associated > Plants > Roots >... | reverse complement strand
ATGGCAGGGACTGTTCGAGCACGGCCGTCTTCGGGCGGGGCAGAGCGTCATCGCGCACGGCGCGGCCGGCGCAGTCGGGTCGATGGTGACGCAACTCGCACGATTGGCGGGTGCCTACGTCATCGGCACCGGACGCGCCGCCGACCGGCAGAAGGCGCTCGACCTCGGCGCGCAGGATTTCGTCGACCTCGAGAACGACGCACTGGAAGACGTCGGTGGCGTCGATCTGGTGTTCGATCTCATCGGCGGCGACATCGGCAAGCGGTCCGCGCGCCTGCTTCGAGCCGGAGGAACGCTGGTGTCCATCGTCGGGCCGAGCGAGGTACGGCCCGCCGATGGTCTGTCGGTCGACTTCGTTGTCGAGTCCGATCGTTCCCAACTGAGTGAGATCGTCCAGCGGGTCCGGGACGGGCGACTGCGGACGAACATCGGTACCGTCTCGACCCTCGACGATGCCGTCGCCGCCTTCAACCCGACCGACCGGCGCCCGGGGAAGACGATCATTCGCGTTCGCCCGTGAGGACTCGGGGAGTATCCTCGACTCGGTCGTCACCCCATTTCCCGGTGCGCGTCGTAGTCGTCCCGGTGATTGTTGGCGGCGTCGGATCACTCGCGGGACTACGTTGGCTGCGATCATTCTTTGGCGGCGTTGCTGCGATCATTCTTTGGCGGCGTTGCGATGAATGACCCGCGGCCCACCGCAGTGGCGATGGCGGTGCTCGCACTGGCGACGGTCAATGCGGCGTACCTTCCAGCACGACAGGCGGCGTCACGCTCTTTGCTCTGTTGTCGCTCACGCTCGCGCTGAGCTCTGCCGGTCGCTGTCACAAAATCGCGGCCAATCCTGTCTTACCGTTTGAATTCAGTCCGAGACCCACGGACGGCGCAGCGCGCCGCGGCCGAGGTCGTCGGCCATATCGCGAGCACGGCCCGGATGGTTCGTCACCGCGTGATCCGCGAATGTATGGAATCTGCTTCGGAGGAAGGAATGCTCTTCAACAAATCGCACCGGCATGGCGCACTGAGCACGTTCGATACACGTCGTCGCAGCGACCATCTGCGTTTCCGACGCACACGGTCGATTGCGCTCCACCACATGCGTGTCGCGCGGGCGTTCTACTGCGACGTCCTGCACGGACGACAGGTGTGGGACTCGGAGCGCGCCGGCAGTCTCTCGTTCATCGTCGAGGGTGCGCGCATCGACGTGAGCACGAGCGCCGCGAGCGACGGCGAGCCGGTCGTTCTCTCTGTCGCCAACCCGGACGCGTTGGCCGAGCGGTGCTGGGACGCCGGCTACAGCCTGCGAGTGGATCACGATGCGAAGGGGGCGACGACCATGTCCGTGATCGATCCATTCGGCCGGCGCATCGACCTGGTCCGATGAGCTCGACGGAAACGCGCTCGGACGTCTTCACGTCGAGCCGCCCGCTGCTCTTTTCAATCGCGTATCGCATGCTAGGCAGCGTCGTGGATGCGGAGGACCTGGTCCAAGACGCGTTCGTGCGCTGGCTCGAGGCACCGGAGGCCGAGGTGCGCACGCCGCGCGCCTACCTCGCGACGATCGTCACGCGGCTCGCGATCAATCAATTGCAGTCGGCGCGCAGCAAGCGCGAAACCTATGTGGGGCCGTGGCTCCCGGAGCCGCTCGTGACCGCACATGCGCCTGATCCCTCGGAGCCGATCGAGCTGGCGGAGTCGCTCTCGATGGCGTTCCTCATGATGCTCGAGCGGTTGTCGCCGACTGAGCGCGCGGTTCTGCTGCTGCACGACGTGTTCGACTTCGACTACTCGGAGATCGCACAGATCATCGAAAAGTCCGAGGCCAACTGTCGACAGGTGTTGACCCGCGCCAAGAAGCACATCGGAGAGCCTCGCACGCGCTTCGAAGTCGATCCCGCGCAGGCGGACCGGTTGCTGGACCGCTTCACCGAGGCAACGCGCGCCGGTGACATCGACGGCTTGCTCGGCGTTCTGGCGGAGGACATTACGCTCTGGGCCGACGGTGGCGGCAAAGTGCCGGGCGCGGCACTGCGGCCGATCCACGGCGCGGAATCCGTGGCACGATTCGTTGCTCAACGGGCACGAGGCGGAAAGGAGCGGGGAGGGAGTGTGCGCTTGACGCGAATCAATGGTCAGCCGGGCTTCATTATCGATGTGAAGGGGAAGCCGCAGGCGGCGCTGATTCTCGGGATTCGCGACGGGCGGATTCACGACATCTATGCGATCGCGAATCCCGACAAGCTCCACGCGCTTTCCCGGCCGGCCTAGCGCGAACACGTCGCTATTGGAGGATGCTCATCCATGTATTCGATATCACTGTTTCTGCACATCGTCGGCGCGCTTGGACTGTTCGCGAGCCTTGCGTTCGAGCAAGCGGGTCTCTTCAACCTCCGCCGCGCGAGCACGAATGCACAGGCGCGAGAGTGGCTGTCGCTGTTTCGCGCGCTGCGGCGCATCCAGGGACCAGCGGCGCTGGTCCTTGTCGCCACGGGGTTGTACATGATGGCTACCCGGTGGAACCATCAGGCGTGGGCCGGCCTGGGGCTGGTGGGCATGGTGCTAATGGCCGTGATCGGGGCCGCGGTCACCGGTCGCCGGATGAAGGCGATTGGCCGAGCCGTACCCGTCGGTGATGGACCGCTCCCACCGACGCTTCGCGAGCGACTCGACGACCCTGCACTCCGTATGTCCGTTTCAGTGCGCGTCGCGCTGGCGCTCGGGATCGTGTTCAACATGTCCGTCAAGCCGGCGACCAGCGGAGCAGTCGCCTCGCTGGTCGTCGCGGCGGGCCTTGGACTGCTGGCGCCACGGTTCACCGGTGGATTCTCGCGCCCAATGCGCCGACCCGCGGTGCAGCAGTGACGCAAAAGCCGATCCGGTGCGAACGACAACAAGCAGCACATCGGCCGCGAACTCGCCAGCCCGCCGACGCGAAGCACGGATCTCGGAATGTCAAACGACTTCGTGTGCTCCTGCCTGCGCGTCCGACACTCGCACGCCCGAAATCAATGGCACGCTGAAAAGCATGAGTACGGCGGCATCAAGCCAACGTTCCGCCTCAGTGCGACGGGTCGAAGGAAGAAGAGTGTCGTGCCCCACGTTAGAGCCGCACCAACAAATATGCCGCCGCGAGCGAGCCGGCGATCGCGCCTCCGTAGCACAGCGTGTTCACGATTTCGTTCAGGTGCTTGATCTGCAATCCGTCGTACAGCGTGTACCGGAATCGATGCGCCCAGTGGAAGAGTGACAGGGTGCAGAGCGCGACCAGCGCCAGACGCGTCAACGGGTGGCGCAGCACGCCGAGCAGGCGCGCGTACGCAGGCTCGTGAAGCCAGTGCAGTGGAAAGGCCAAGCCGAAGAGCAGCACGAGGCTCGGCATGAGCAGCGCGGAGAGCACGCCGCCCGCGCTGAACAACAACCAGAGCAGCGGCTCGATCTGTCGCTTCGCCATTCAACGACCCCCGAGAAGGAGCCAGGCCACGAGCACCGAGGCCACGACGAGCGCGGCGTAGTTCGCACCGGCGATGAGGGCGGGCGGTACGCGCTTTCCGCGGAGCTGCACCACCATCGCCTTGGGCGCGAGACTGAGCCAGGTGATCCCGTGAAAGACGATGAAGAACGCGGAGACGAGGTTCAGCAGGAGCACGGCCGGCCGCGCCGACCAGTCGAGGAAATCCCCGTACGCGCCAGCACCGCGCGATACGGCGCGCACCAACATCAGCAGATAGAGGACGAACCACGCGACGAAAACGCTGCTGATCTCTCGCAGGATGAACACGACGTACGGCCGCCGGCCGAGCCACCAGTAGGTGGACATCCGCGGCCGCAGCCAGCGCGGATGATAGTCGTGGTACGTCGAACGGCCCGTCATTGCTCCGCTCCGGCCGCCTCTTCCTTGCGGCCGGCGCCGCGCGGCACAACGAAACTCTTCAGCCATGCCATCGACGCCGTGAGCTTGTAGCGTTGGATCGCGCCCGCTGGATCGACGTGCTTCGGGCAAACCTCGGTGCACTCGCCGACGAACGTGCATCCCCAGATGCCCTCGTGCTGCGACAGAATGTCGAGGCGTTCCTCCGTCCCCTCGTCGCGCGAGTCGAGGTTGTAGCGCTGGGCGAGGGCGATCGCGGCCGGCCCGATGAACGTCGGCTCGAGCCCATATATCGGGCACGCCGAATAGCACAACATGCAGTTGATGCACATGCTGTATTGCTTGTAGGCGTCCAGCTCGTCCGGCGTCTGCAGGTACTCGCCGGCCGACACCGGCTTCTCTTCGCCGCGGATGATCCACGGTTTGACCGATGCCAGTTTTCTCATGAAGTCGCCGATCTCGACGACGAGGTCGCGAATAACCGGGAAGTTCCGGAGCGGCTCGACGCGGACGGGACCGGGAGCGTAGTCGGCGAGGAATGTCGCGCACGTCAGCTTCGGCTCACCGTTCACCGTCATTCCGCAACTGCCGCAGACGCCCATGCGGCACGACCAGCGGTACGATACCGTCCCGTCGAGCTGATCCTTGACGTAGTTCAACCCGTCGAGGACGACCCATTCTTTAGGATACGGCACCTCGAACCGGTCGAAGGTCACGTCCTCCGACTCCTCCGGCCGGTACCGCGCCACGTCCATTACGATTCGATCGGCCATCGCGCTACCTCTTCGCCCCTCCCCCATAGACGCGCTCGGCGGGGGGCCAGCGGGTGATCGTCACCGGCGAATAGTCGACTCGGCACGAGCCGTCCGGGTTCCGGTAGACCAGGGTGTGCTTTAGAAAACGCTCATCGTCGCGCGCTGGGAAATCGGTCCGCTGGTGCGCGCCGCGCGACTCCTCGCGGCGCAGCGCGGCATTGATCATCGTTTCCGCCACGTCGAGCATGAACGAGAGCTCGATCGCCGCGACGCGTTCAGTGTTGAATGTGCGGCTCTGATCCTCGATCACCACGCCGGCGGATCGTTCTTGCAACGCGCGGAGCGCGGCAGCGCCTCTGCCGAGCGATTCACCGGAGCGATAGATGCCGGCACTCTCCTCCATCGTCTTCTGCATCACGTCGCGAATCGCCGCGATGCGCTCTCCAGCCGTCCGTTTGCGCCGGAACTGCGTCTCGAGCCGCTCTTCCTCTTCCTTTCCTTGCACACCGATCGAGGATTTCGGATCCGGCGCAGTCGAGGCATACTCCGCCGCGGCCCGGCCGGCTCGCGCGCCGAACACGAGCAGCTCGGGCAACGAATTCGAGCCCAGCCGGTTCGCGCCGTTGATGCTCACGCACGCCGCCTCGCCAGCCGCGTAGAGGCCCGGGAGTGGCGTCGCGCCGTCGATATCCGTATGAATGCCGCCCATCATGTAATGCACGACCGGGCGAACGGGGATCAGCTCCGTCACGGGATCGAGATTCTGGTACTTCTGGCACAGCTCACGGACGAAGGGAAGCTTGGCGTCGATCAGCGTCTCGCCCAGGTGGCGGAGATCGAGATGGACCATTGGGCCGTACGGAGTGTCGATGGTTCGGCCTTTTTGAAGTTCTTTAACAAACGCTTGCGAAAGCCGGTCGCGCGGTCCGAGTTCCATGGTGCGAAATACCGGCTTCGGCTCCGGCTTTCCCAGGTTGTAGTCCTGCAAGTACCGGTAGCCGTCCTTGTTGATCAGGTATCCGCCCTCCGAGCGTGCGGCCTCGGTGATCAGGATTCCGGTGAACGGAAGTCCCGTCGGGTGGTACTGGATGAACTCCATGTCCTTGAGCGGCGCGCCGGCCCGGTAGGCGAGCGCCATCCCATCGCCGGTCTTGATCGCGGCGTTGGTCGTGAACGGAAAGACGCGCCCGCATCCACCCGTACAGAGAATCACCGCCCCGGCCGTAATCGTCTCGATCCGTCCCGACATCAACTCGATGGCGACGATCCCGCACACGCGGCCCTCGTCGACGAGCAGCTTCGTGACGAACCATTCGTCGTACCGGACGACGCTCGTGTACTTGAGCGATGTCTGAAACAACGTGTGCAGCATGTGGAAGCCGGTCTTGTCGGCGGCGAACCACGTGCGCTGTTTCGTCATGCCGCCGAACGGGCGAACGGCGATCCGCCCGTCCGCTTGCCGGTTCCACGGGCAGCCCCAATGCTCCAGCCGCGTCAACTCCTGCGGCGCTTCCCGAACGAATGATTCGACGGCGTCCTGGTCGGACAACCAGTCACCGCCCGAGATCGTGTCGTAACAGTGTTCGTCGAGGCTGTCGTCGGCGGCGATCACGCCGGCCGCGCCGCCTTCCGCCGACACCGTGTGGCTACGCATCGGGTACACCTTGGAGACGACCGCCACGCGCAGTCGTGGATTCGTCTCGGCGATCGCGATGGCCGCGCGCAGCCCCGCGCCACCACCGCCCACCAACAGCACGTCATGTGAAGGCTTCACGGCGCGCGTCTCCAAAAACAAGTATTGGCCGGCGTGCACCGGGTGTGGCGGGCGTCAGTGCTCCGAGATCACCTCGTCCACGAGAACGTGGCCGTTGTGATGCACGACCCTTTGCCAGAGACTGCCGTCATGGTACTCATGGCGAATGGTGCGACAACCGCACGCATAGAACAGATCGTTGACGATGAGACCTTCATCATCGTGATCTTCGTGACACTCGCCGCTCACCACTCGCCCACATGGCGCTGGCCTGCTCTCAAAACTGGTGGTGCCCGTTGGAGCCATCATCCCTCCTTGCCCCTTCGTGCCCCCAATATGCGGTGCTCGGGTCGTCAGGCAAGGTTTGCCGACGTCACAGGCGCGGCAGCACGCCGACACAGTACCGGCGAGAGGGAGCGGTGTGAGCCATCAAGCCGATAGCTCGCCGTCGCGCCAGCGGCTTCGCGAGAAACGGCCGTCCGAAAAACCCCTATGCGATCAAGAGGCTCTCGTTGTGATTACCAATCAACGACGGAGCGATGCGCTGCTCGAGATCTTCCGCCGACATTTGAAGGGCTTCGATGCTCTTGCCGGTCGCGGTCTTGATCCTGTCTTGCTGCTCGGGAGTCAGGTCAATGCGAACGATGGTCTTCTCATTCTGAGCGGACATCGCGCCCTCCGGCGTGTGAGTGGCTGATTCGGTGAGGAAAGCTTGGCACCCGACCGTGAAATCCGCGTGAATCGTCGTGGCCCGTTCGTGAATCGATGGTCGGCCCGCTCGCCGCAGCATGTCGGTCGACCGTCACCGGGCGCGTTCGGCCCGCCCCACCTGAACCCCTCATCGCGGCTTCGGCTCCACCATGTAGCCGCGCTCACCGAACGGCTGCAGCCGCTCCAGCCATAGTGCTTCCAGCACGCGAAGGTCGTACGCCGGGTCGTAGCCGGGCTGGTCGGGAGGTACGGAGAGCGTGTCGAGCACCTCGAACGTGAACGCGCTCGCGCCCATCTCGTTCCAGTCGCGTTGCATCGGCTTGTTGCGGTGCCCACCGAGTTTGAGCTCCGCACGTTCCCGGTTCAAGATCGATGGCAGGTCTCTGGATGTCCCGACCAGCGACTTGCCATTCACGGTGTTATGAACGCGATACACACCCATCGGCCGCGGGATCTCTTTGTATGCGCGAGTGAGCTCTCGTCTATTCATCGCTTCGCCTAGGCTGGAGGACTGGCGCAATGTAGCCGGCCAAACTTTCGAGTCAACGATTCTCGAACCGAGAAGCGCATTCGTCCCTGCGGTTTTTCGCCGCATCCTAAAACCAGAATCGCCCCGAGATGCTCGTCCATCGTAATGGGGATCAGAACTTCGTGATTTGAGTCTAATTAACCGGGCACCATTCGTCCGTCTTCAAAGAGCACAATGAGTCCGGGGAGCTGCGGGTTCCAATCCATCTCGTTCGCTTTCCTTACCCTGAGACGTTACGCCTCGGATTCGCCGCCGACCATTGGCGGCGCCGGTACGTGGCACCCCCCTTGCTCCACTGCGTCGCGTAGGCCGGCCGCGATCCATCCCCCTTGAGATCGAAGAATGATGAAAGCTATGGGACGCTTCCTGCGCGAGTGGTGCGTGAAGTCGATGATCGTCGGCGCGGCTGCGGCGGCGGGCGCCTCCACGCTCGGGGCGCAAGACGAGCAGCTGGCGGACCGCGCGAAGCGCGCGGGCGAGGTACTGTCGGAGCTCACGTCGGTGCCGGATCGCTCGCCGCCCCAGGCGCTGCTGAAAGAGGCAGTGTGCGTGGCCGTGGTGCCCGGCGTCGTGCAGGCCGGTTTCGGGATCGGCGGGCGGGCCGGCTTCGGTCTGGTGAGCTGTCGCACTGACACCGGCTGGAGCTGGCCGTCGTTCGTCGGACTCAAAGGGGGCAGCTTCGGCCTGCAGATCGGCGCGCAGTCGGCGGACGTCGTGCTCATCTTCATCAACGAGAACGCGCCGCGCACGGTCGCCGGTTCGTCGTTCGACATCGGTGGCGAAGTGTCGGTGGCGGCCGGTCCGTTGGGCAGGGACGTGTCCGCGGCAACCGACTACCGGGGCCAGGCCGAGATCTACTCGTACTCCAAGAGCAAGGGCCTGTTCGCGGGCATCAAGATCGCCGGCACGAAGTGGGAGGTCGACTACTCGGCGAACAAGAAGGCGTACGCATCGACGGCCGATTCGCTCCAAGGCGGCACGCACACGAGCGTGGCCAAACAGCTGCGGACGAGCGGCAGCGGCGCGCCGGCCATCGTCCAGCCATTCCTCAAGAGTCTCCAGGAGCACGTCACGGACGGCCACACGAGCTGAGTCCGACTTGGCGGATCGCGAGTGCGCGTGCGATCGTTGCCCTTTCAGACATTCACTCCGACCCCAGCGCGACGTTCGGGTCGACGCTCGCCGCCCGCAGGAGTGATTCTATAAAAGCCACTCAGTCGGACGGCAGTCGGCGGCGAATCCGGAAGATGAAGTAGAGCGCCAGCCCCACAACAGCCGCGATCACCGTCATCCACGCATCCGACCGTGTGCTATTCGAGAGCAGCCACACGGAGAGACCGATCGCCCCGACGGCGGCGAATTGGCCGAGCGGAGCGACGAATGCCGCCCGCGTTGCGTTCGGCTGCCATCGCAGGCGAAGGAGCGCGGCGCACGTCGCGGCGTACGTCAGCAGCCGGATCACCACACTGATCGAGGCCAGCGCGACGAACGACCCGGAGAGCATCAGCGCGAACATGACAACGGATGACAGTACGATCGCCACGTGCGGCGTTCGGAACCGTGGATGCACCGCTCCGATGAAACCTGGAAGGTGGCCGTCGGCCGCCATCGCGAACAACAAACGTGGAGAAACGAGCGCGATGGAGTTGAGCGTGCCGCCGATCGAGACGAGCGCGCCAGCCGAGACGAACGCCGTGGCCTTTGCGCCGAGAAACTGCGCGCTGGCGTCGGCGATCGGCCGCTCGGAAGTCGCGAGCGTCGGCAGCGTACCGATCGCGACAAACTGGACGAGCATGTAGACGATTACGACGATCGCGATCCCGATCAGGAGTGCGAACGGAATCTGTCTTGCCGGCTCGACGATTTCTCCGGACGGGATTACGGCCATCTCGAACCCGCTGAACGCGAATACGAGGAGCAGCACGGCCTGGGAGAACTGGCCGTAGGAGGGAACGAACGCGGTCGAGTAGTTCGCGCGCGAGATGAAGAACATTCCCGCGACGATGAAGAACAGGAGCGCTGTCAGCTTCCCGATCGTGAAGGCATCGGTGACGACGGCCGACGGCCGCACACCGACCAAGTTGAGCACTGAGAGTACGACGACGATGCTCGCCATGATGAGCGCGCGGCCCACGCCAGTGCCGGCGCCGGACCAGAAGATGCCGAGGTAGCCGACGAAAAGGTTTGCGAGCGAGCCGAAGGCTGTCACGCGCGCGAGCCACAGCAGCCAACCGACTTCGAATCCCGCCAGCGCGCCGAACGCCTCACGCGCGTAGACGTACGGGCCCCCGGTGGCACTAAAGCGACTGCCTACTTCCGCGAAGCAGATCGCTATGAGCACCACAAGCACGGCACACACGAGATACGCGACGAGGCTGTACGTCCCCGCCAAGGCGAACGCTTTGCTCGGCAGGCCGAAGATCCCGGCGCCGATGACGCAATTGAGGACGAGCGCGACGAGATCCCATCGGTAAATGCGCCGAACGAGTCCTACGTCGCCTGCTTGAGTCACCTGGTGTTCGACGCGTCGGCCGCCGGGATGGGTTCGTGAGGAGTAGACCGGAGCATCACCCGGAGAAGAACTCCGTACATCACGAGGCAGCTCACGGCGCCCAGCGCGTTCGCCCAGAGGACAACCTCACCCAGACGCTGGCTCGCCGACAGTTGCGGTGCCAACGCGCCACAGATGAGGGAGAACGCGATCACGATCCCACTCGCCACCAGCGCAATCCAGAACGCTCGGCGGAGGGCGTTGTCGTGGTCCAGTTCCCAGGTCAAGGTTGCGTAGTGGACGAGCCCCTCCGTGCTCGTCTCGCTGCTACCGCCGGGCTGAAGCAACTCGCCATAGCGCCGCGCGATCTCGTGAAAGCTGCGCCGCGTCAAGAGGTGACGGAGGTAGAGCGAACTGACCGCGTCATGTGGAACCTCCGTGAGCTTGGTGGCCGCGCGCTCGATGCTTCGCGTGCTTTCCTGGAGCGCGAAGAGCACGATGGCGCCGAGCAGGCCCATTGCCCCAGCCAGCGTCTGAGCGACGGTGCTCAGGGAGTAGAACAGCGCAGACTGCAGGTTCGGATTCAAGAGCGACGCTCCTCTACCGTTCCGTGAGAGGGAAAGGCTTCCGTTGTCTCGACTTTCGCTGACGCAGGCCGCGAAGACTTTCATCACGCGCCGGCACGCGAGTATGATACGAGTACGCAACTGGCGATAGAAGTCGAGACGCGGTGAGGCCGCCATTGGCAGACGACGAACTCGCACGATTCGAGGCCATGATGGGCGCCCTCTCCAAGGGGCTCTCCGGCGACGACGACGACGATAGGCTCGCCGGAGCTCGGTGCCCAAAGTGCGAGGCATCCACCTTCGTCCGGGTGTCCGAGCTTTACGACGACGCCGTGCGTCGCCTGAGTGAACAGGGCGATAGCGCCGAGCTTCCTCGCGAGGGCGGCCGGACTGATTCGCAGATCGTCGAGAGGCTCGGCCCTCCGCAGCGACGATCTGCGCTACGCACTGTGGCGGCGGTGGCCGTCCCGCTCGCAGCCGTTGACGTCTATCTCTATCGTCGATTCGGCGGTACGATCGGCCAAACAAGCATTGCGATTACAATCATCGTGACGCTGATCGTTTTCTTGACGACGGTTCGACGGCTCAGCGATGACTACTACAGACGACGGAATCAGTGGAGCAGGCTGTTCATGTGCCGCCGCTGTGGTCAACTCGTCGCCTCGTAAACGCCGGACCGCTCGTGCTAGCGCTTGTGTTTTCTGCCCCAGACAAACCCGAGAGCGACCAAACCCGTGCCAACCAGCCAGACGCTCGCGGGCTCGGGCACGGTCGACGCAGGCGACGAATGATTGATCGGAATTGGGATCGGAATTGGGATGATTCCCTTGCCGCAGTTGACCGAGTCTCTCTTCATCAGCGTGTCGAATTCGACGATCGGCGCGACGGCGCCGGCGGCGATGTAGACGGTGTCGGTTCGAAGAACCAGTACGGTGTCGACGAGACGGATCACGACAGTGTCGACGGGAGCGCGATGCTGCTTCCTCACGGGAATGCGTTGCTGCGAAGTCGCTTGCGCTCCGACTCGGGTTGCGAGCGCGAGCGCCAGGACCAGGACGAATTTCATGTAGACCATCTCAGACGCGGCGGCCGCGACGCCAGCGCAAAGGGGGAGTCAACAACACCGGCATGGGACCCCGAGTGGCGCGGCTCCGTCGTCTGTTTATGGCAAAAAGTGCGCAATGCCGAGCACGCTCTTAACCGCCCGTATCGCGAGGCCCTGTTGCGCCGGACCGACAGTTCGCTCGCCTTGCGCAACACCGTTGTTGCGCGCACGCACGCTGCGCGGAGTCGCAGTAGGTTGGTCTTTCGTCTCGGCTCGCGTTAGACGCCGTCTTCCGCGCGCGACATCAGCTCGAGCCCCTCATCATCCGATCGCGTAATCCGCTTGCGCTTGAACAGGAACTCCGGCGCGAGCGCTACGCCGATCAATGTTACCGGAATGATCTGTTGCGTCTGGATGAGGAACGCCACGGCGATCGCTTGGTCCGTGGGCATGCCGAAGCCCGCGGCCGTGACGGCGTACATCGCCTGAAACACACCGACGTTTCCCGGCGTGGCGCGGACGGCAAACCCGAGGTTGACGGCGAGGATAGCAGCCACCGTACCGACGAGCGGCAGATTGAAATGCGCGGCGCGAGCGGTCAGGCTGTACGTCCAGAGCTGCAGCGCCCAGATGCCGACCGAGAGCAGAATGGCAGTCGCGAAGCGAGGCCCGGTCGAGATGCCGCCGATCGTGTGAAGAAAGTGCTTCATGTACTGCGCGAACCGCGATCGCCAGCCCATCGTCGGCGGCGCGACGATCTCGGCACGTTCCGGGCGTCGAACGAGGTAGACGAGCAGCACGGCCACCAAGGCGAGCGCGATCCAGGCGATTGGTCGGAACCGCGTTAGCGCCGCTGGCAGCTCGAGAAACGACACAGAGAGCGCGAGTAAGACTATGTAGCCGATCAACTCGAACATCCGCTCGAGCGCGAGCGTCGCCAGGATTTTCGCGCTCTTCACGTGGGCCGCGCGCGCGACGAAGACGACGCGTGCGGCTTCGCCGCCATTCGCGACGAGAATATTGTTGAGCCCTGCGCCGGCGAAGGTTGCCTTGACGGCCATCCACAGCGATGTCGCTCCAACGGGCCGTAAGAAAATCCACCAACGCACAGCCTTGAGCGCGAGCGACAGAAGGTTCACCGCCGCCGCGATGAGGAGAATCGTCCGATTCGCCTCGGTGATGCTTTGCCAGGTGGTGTGCCAATTCACCTTTCGCGCGAACAGCACCAGCGCCACGACGATGACGAGACTGAGGGCGAGACGCACGATGCGCGAAACGGCTTTCTTCATGCTGCGTCGAGGAGATCGAAGCGGTAACCCTGCGCGAGCAGGCGGTCGACGATGAGCGGCACCGCGTGCGCGGTCTGCATGCGGTCGCCCGACGGATCGTAGCCGTCTCCGTCGTGGAGCAAAAGGATCGAGCCGGGTCGCGCGCCATCAACCGTGCGTTGCACGATCGAATCCACGCCCGGCCGATCCGAATCCCAGACGCCGAGCGACCAGCCGACTGTGCGCTGTCCGAGCGAGCGAGCGATCGGCGTCACCCATGGACTGCGAAAACCGTGCGGCGCGCGAAACAGCGACGGCCTCACCCGCGCGGCGCGCTCGATCGCTCCGGTTCCGAGCTCGAGATCACGTCGTACATAGCCGGGCGACTTGAAGTGGAGCTTGCGATGAAAGTACCCATGATTTCCGATCGAATGTCCTTCATCGGCCACGCGCTTGACGAGATGTGGCCACTGGTCGGCGTGTCGACCGAGGATGAAGAACGTTGCCTTGACACCGCGTGCCGCGAGCGCGTCGAGCACGACGGGTGTCGCGTCGGGGTTGGGGCCGTCGTCGAACGTCAGTGCGACGGCGCGATCGTGGGTCGCCAGGCGACTGATCGGACGGCCGAAGATCGGGCTGTTGCGATAGAAGGCACCGTGCGCGGCGCCGCCTAGAAGCACGGCGCCGACACCTAGCCCCAGCATCATATCTCGGCGGCGACGTTACCGAGAACGGTTTGATACACATCTAGGACGCGAGATGTGACACGCGTCCACGAGTATTCGAGAGAGTTCTGCCGTCCGGTCGTACCGAGTTCGATGGCGAGGCCTTCGTCGTCGAGCACGCGCACGAGCGAATCGGCAAGCGCGTCACGATCGCCGCACGGAACCATGAGCGCCTCACGCTCGTTCATCACGACATCACGGAACCCAAGAATGTCCGAGCAGACCACCGGTGTTTCGCAGGCCATCGACTCGAGTAGCGTGATGCCGAACGATGCCTTGGTGGTTGGGCAGGCGTACACCGAACTGTGGGCGTAATAGCTCGGGCGGCCTTCGAGAACGGCGCCGACGAACACGATGTCCCTGTCGCCATTTGCTTGCTTATAGTAGTGCTCGCGGAGCGGACCATCACCGACCACCACCAGTCGTGCCTGCCGGCCTCGATTGCCCTTCGCTTTCACGCGACGGAACGAATCGATGAGCGTCGACAAGCCGTTGCGCGGATCGAAGCGGCCGAGAAACAGTACAGTCGGCACGTCGCGGCTCATACCCGGCGGAGGCGCAACGCTCGGGTGGAACACGTCGGTGTCGATGCCGTTGGGAATGATTTGCCAATCGGCGTCGAAGTAGCGATTGAGCGCGACGGTCGTGCTATTCGATACGGCAAGCGCGGCGCTCAACATGTCGAGACGCCGCTGGAAGAAGCGGCGGCCGAGTGTGTACCCGAGAGAGCGATCGAAGTACGTATGGAAGGTGCCGACCACGGGACAGTCCGCTTCCTCGATCGCGAGGATGGGAAGTATCGGGGTGAGCGGCGAATGCACGTGGACGATGTCGTACTTTCCCTGGCGCAGCACTCGCCGCATGTCACGGCGCAGATGCCATCCCAACGTGATGCGAGCCTGCGATCCGTTGGCGTACACCGGCTGGCTGCGACCCAGTCGAATGACGTGGGGCTGCTCCTCGGCGCCGGGAATGTGCGAGGTGATGACGTCGACGTGATGGCCGCGCCGGCGGGCCTCACGGGCGAAGAAATGAACGTGCTCGCAGACGCCACCGAGGTGCGGGTAGTAGTACTCGGTGACCAGCGCAATCCGCAGAGACCGCTCGTCACTCGTGAGCTCGAGCGGCGGTAATTGCGGAAGGGCTGGATGGCTACGACGCGAGCGCTTGAGAAGAGGACTGGGCGGATTCAAGAGCGGCATGAGCGGCGGCTAGGCGGGCGATTGGGACTCGGTATGGAGAGCAGGAGACGTAGTCGAGGCCGATCGTGTGGCAGAACTTCACGGAGCGCGGTTCGCCGCCATGTTCCCCGCAGATACCGACCTTCAACTGAGGGCGGACGCTCCGACCGGCAGATACGGCAAATCCAATCAGCTTGCCAACTCCGTCCCGATCGAGCACCTGGAACGGATCGTCGGGAAGTATACCACGATCTACGTAATTGGGTAGGAACCGGCCTGCGTCATCGCGACTGAGGCCAAAGGTCGTCTGGGTTAAATCATTGGTGCCAAAGGAAAAGAACTCTGCTTTCGTTGCGATCTCGTCTGCCGTCAACGCAGCGCGGGGAAGCTCGATCATGGTTCCAATGAGATACTCCACCTCCTCTCCCATGCCACCGAGCACGTGCGTCGCGACCTGTTCCAGAATGGCGCGTTGGTTCTCGAACTCACGCAGCGTGGCGACGAGCGGAATCATGAGTTCAGGACGTACGTCGATTCCTCTTCGTTTCGCTTTTACGGCAGCTTCGAAGATCGCCCGGCCCTGCATTTCGGTGATCTCCGGGTAGGTAATACCCAGACGACACCCCCGATGTCCCAACATGGGGTTGGTTTCTCGCAGCGACTCGACGATGCGAGCGAGCTCAGCCCGCGGAATGCCAAGGGTTCTCGCCAGCAGCTTGCTCTCCTCGCCGCCGTGCGGAAGGAATTCGTGGAGCGGCGGATCGAGCAGCCGAATGGTTACCGGTAGCCCGTCCATCGCCTCGAAGATTCCCTCGAAGTCCAGCCGCTGCATGGGAAGCAGCTTGGCCAATGCACGACGTCGGCCGCCTTCGTCGCGCGCCACAATCATCTCGCGCATCGCCGTGATGCGATCGCCCTCGAAGAACATGTGCTCGGTCCGGCACAGCCCAATTCCCTCGGCACCAAAACCGCGAGCGATGCGTGCGTCGCTGGGCGTATCAGCATTCGCGCGGACGCGGAGTCGCCGAGCGTCGTCGGCCCAGTGTAGTAGTCGCGCGAAGGCGCGATAATTCGGCGCGGATTCCTCGTCGCGCGTCCCGCGAATCACTTGGACCACTTCGCTCGGAGTCGTCGGCAGATCGCCGCGATAGACGTTGCCTGTGGCGCCATCGACGGTGATCCAATCGCCTTCGGCAATGACGGCGTCGTCGACAGTAAAGCGGCGGTGCTCGGTGTCGACGTGCATGGCACTGCAGCCGACGACGGCGCATTTCCCCATACCGCGAGCGACGACGGCGGCGTGGCTCGTCATGCCGCCGCGAGCCGTGAGCACGGCGCGCGCCGCGACGATGCCGTGGAAGTCCTCCGGGGTCGTCTCGTCGCGGACGAGGATGACGTGCTCGCCGTGTGCGGCGCGTTGCTCGGCGACGTCGGGATCGAACACCGCGACTCCGCTCGCGGCGCCGGGACTCGCGGGCAGGCCGGTGCAGAGCGGTGTCGCGCGCACGTCGGCTTCGATGACCGGGTGCAGCAGATGCGCGAGCTGCTCCGGCGCGACACGCTGCACGGCTCTGTCGCAGGTGATCAAGCCTTCATCGACCATATCGGTCGCCACGCGCACGGCGGCGGCGGCCGATCGTTTTCCCGTTCGCGTTTGCAGTAGATACAGTCGTCCACGCTCGACGGTGAACTCGATGTCCTGCATGTCGCGGAAATGCGTCTCCAGCCGCCGCTCGGTGGCAAGCAACTCCGTGTACGCGCCGGGCAGAAGATTCGCCATCTCATCGATGCCGAGCGGCGTCCGAGTACCTGACACGACGTCTTCGCCCTGGGCGTTGATCAGAAACTCGCCGTAGAATTTTTTTTCGCCGGTGGAGGGATTGCGCGTGAAGGCGACGCCCGTCCCGGAGTCGTCGCCGAGATTCCCGAACACCATCGAGACGATGTTGACGGCGGTGCCGAGGTCTTCTGAGATCCCGTTCACTTTTCGGTAGTCCACGGCCTTCTTGAGCGTCCACGATCGCCACACCGCCTCGATCGCGCCCCACAGTTGCGTGGTGGGATCCATCGGGAACTCGGATCTGGTGTTCGCTCGAACCAGCGCCTTGTACTCGGCGACAAGCGTCCGGAGGGTTGCTTCATCAAGCTCTGCGTCGGTCTTGACGCCTGACGTCAGCCGCTTGGTGGCGAGCAGCTGCTCGAAATGCGCCGACGGCACTCCGAGCACGACATCGCCGTACATCTGAATGAATCGGCGATAGGAGTCGTACGCGAAACGGGCATTCTCGCTCGCCCGCGTCAGCCCGACGACCGTGTCGTCGTTGAGGCCGAGGTTGAGGATCGTCTCCATCATCCCGGGCATCGACACGGGCGAGCCAGAGCGCACGGAGACGAGCAGGGGATTCTTCGCGTCGCCGAACGTCTTTCCGGTGACATGCTCTAGTCGGCTGAGGACGGACTCGAGCTCGGGGCGAAGCGACTCCGGTGTTTGCCGATCGCGCAGGTACTCAATACACAGGGAGCAGGCGATCGTGAACCCCGGCGGCACGGGGACGCCCAGGTTCGTCATCTCGGCGAGGTTGGCACCCTTGCCGCCGAGAATCGCCTTCATGTCTTTGGTCCCTTCGGCGCGTCCGTCGCCGAAAAAGTAGACGGCTTGTGGCGGCATTAGCGAATGCTAACAACCGCAGCCGAACCGCAGCTTGTCGGGATCGGTCGGCGGCGCCGTCGGGTAGTCGCCGGAGAAACACGCGTGGCAAAAACCGTTCGGACCGGAGGGCACCGATTCGAGCATGCCATCGAGGGACAAATAGCCTAGGCTGTCGACGCCCAACCGCACGGCGATCTCCGGGATCGTGTAGTTCGCCGCGACTAACTCCTCGCGCGACGGCGTATCGATACCATAGTAGCACGGACCGGTGACCGGGGGCGAGCTCACGCGCATGTGCACCTCGCGGGCGCCGGCGGCGCGAACGAGCGCGACGAGGCCGCGCGTGGTCGTACCGCGGACGATCGAGTCGTCGACCATGACGACGCTCTTACCCTCGAGCACTTCGCGAACCGGATTGTACTTGACCTTCACCTTGGCGTCGCGACCGGCTTGCGTCGGCTGAATGAACGTTCGGCCGACGTAGTGGTTGCGAATGAGCGCGAGCTCGTACGGAATTCCGCTCTCCTCGGAGAAGCCGAGTGCCGCCGAATTCGAGGAGTCGGGAACGCTGAAGACCAGCTGGGCCCCGGGAGCGGGGAACTCGCGGGCCAATCGCCGTCCGAGCGCCCGGCGCGCTCGATCGACCGAACCGCCGTAGACGCGGCTGTCGGGGCGCGCGAAATACACATACTCGAATACGCAGCGCTTGAGCTCTTTTTGCGGCAGCGGATGAGTCGACTGAACGCCGCTGCCATTGACGGAGATGATCTCTCCGGCCTCGACCTCGCGCTCGAACTTCGCGCCGACGATGTCGAGCGCACAGGTCTCGGAGGCGAAGACGATTGCGTCGCCGAGTCTCCCCATGGCGAGTGGGCGCCAGCCGCGTGGATCGCGCGCGGCGAGCAACACGTCACCGATCGCGACGATGAGGCTGTACGCGCCCTCCACACCGGTCAGTGCGTCGGCCAAGCGCTCCGCGGGTGTTGAAGCCGTCGACCGCGCGAGCCGGTGGACGATCAGTTCGGAATCGCTGGTCGAGGCGAAGATCGAGCCTTGCTCTTCGAGCTCGCGCCGCAACTCGGCGGCGTTGGTGATGTTGCCGTTGTGCGCCAGCGTGATGTAGCCGCCCTTCGACCGCGCGACGACCGGTTGCGCGTTTTCGATCGTCGACGACCCGGACGTGCTGTATCGCGTGTGGCCGATCGCTGATACACCGGTCAACTTGCTCAACTCGGAGGCGAACGCGTCGGACAAGGTTCCCATGCTGCGCACCGCGCGCGCGTTCCCGCCTTGATCGATCGATACCACACCCGCGGACTCTTGCCCGCGGTGTTGCAGTGAGTACAGACCAAGGTGAGCGAGGTGAGTCGCGTCAGAGTGTCCGTGAACGCCGAAGATGCCGCACATCTGGTTGCTGGTTGCTGGTTGCTTTGTTACTGGATACTGGTGCCGACGGGCGTCGACATGATTCGTGGAAGCGTTTCGTGATAGACCTCGTCGAGTTGGGCAAGCGTCGCGGTGATGCGGCCGCTTGCTGTCGTAATCTGCACCGCGTCGCCGGCGGAACCTACATGGCCGATGAGTCTGGCCGGCACACCGTGTTTCTTCGCGATGCCTGCGACCGTATCCGGCATCGCCGTAGAGACGACGACACGGCCTTGCGCTTCGCCGAAGAGCAGAGCACGGGTCGGGATCTCGCGCCAATGACTGAGATCGATTCGGGCGCCCACCTGCGATTCGCGGTTCATGATGCAGCACTCGGCGAGCGCGACGGCGAGACCGCCGTCGCTGCAGTCGTGGGCGGAACGAATCACGCCGCCCTGAATTGATTCGAGCAGCGCGTCGATGAGCGCGCGCTCGGCGTCGAGGTCGCAGGCCGGTGGCGGTCCAGCCACGATGCCGTGGATGCGAGCCAAGTACTCGCTCCCGCCGAGCTCCGAGGTCGGCTCGCCCAGCAACACGATGGCGTCGCGCTCAACCTGAAAGTGCGATCGTGTGATATGCTCGAGCGACTCGATGAGACCGACCATGCCGATCACAGGCGTCGGGTAGACGGCACCGGTCGGATTCTCGTTGTAGAGTGACACATTGCCGCCGGTGACCGGCGTTCCCAGCGCGTTGCACGCTTCCGCCATGCCGCGCGTAACTTCCCGTAATTGGAAATACACCTCGGGCCGGCGCGGATTACCGAAGTTGAGATTGTTGGTAATCGCCTTGGGTCGCCCGCCGGTACAGGCGACGTTTCGCGCGGCTTCGCACACCGCGATCTGCGCACCGACGCGCGGATCGAGATAGACGTAGCGGCCGTTGCAATCCGTTTTGAGGGCGAGCGCGCGTTGTGTTCCGCGCACGCGAACGACGGCAGCGTCGCCGCCCGGTCCCACCACGGTATTCGTCCGGACCGTCGTGTCATACTGCCGATGGACCCACGTCTTGGCGGCGATGTTCGGCGACGACAGGAGCCGTTCGAGCGTCCACGTCGGATCTCGCTCCTCGGGACGTTCGGCGATCGCCGCGACATCCTGGCTGCGCAAGCGAATGATCTCTTCGCTCTCGCGCGCGTCTGGCGTGTACGTCGGGCAATCAGTGACCAGACGCGTCCCGGGGAATTCGGCGACGATTCGGTCGCCTTCGGTGACGCGGTACACGGGTTCGGCGATCACTTCGCCAATGACCGCCGCGGTGAGGTCCCACTTCGCGAGGATAGACTCGACTTCGTCTTCACGCCCGCGCCTGGCGACGACAAGCATGCGCTCTTGCGATTCGCTCAACAGAATCTCGTAGGGCGTCATGCCTTCTTCGCGCACGGGGACTTTCGATGTGTCGATCGTGACACCGACGTCGCCACGCGCCGCCATCTCGGCCGACGACGACGTGAGTCCGGCCGCGCCCATATCCTGGATGGCGACGATGGCGCCGCTTCGAATCAATTCGAGGCTCGCCTCGAGCAGCAATTTCTCGGTGAAGGGATCGCCGACTTGAACGCGCGGACGCTTCGCCTCGCTCTGCGCCGAGAGATCTTCCGAAGCGAAAGAGGCGCCATGGATGCCGTCACGGCCAGTGCGTGCCCCAACCGCGATGATGGGGTTCCCAACGCCTTGGGCGACGGCGCGAATGAGCTCGTCCTCGTGCAGCAGGCCGACGCACATCGCGTTGACGAGCGGGTTGCCCTCGTAGGCCGGATCGAACGCGAGTTCGCCGGCGACGGTTGGGATGCCCACGCAGTTGCCGTAGTCGCCGATGCCCTTGACGACGCCGCCGAAGAGGTACCGCACCCGCGGAGAATCGAGCGATCCGAAGCGGAGCGAGTTGAGCATCGCGATCGGACGCGCGCCCATGGTGAAGACGTCGCGCAGGATTCCGCCGACACCCGTGGCCGCACCCTGATACGGTTCGACGGCCGACGGATGATTGTGTGATTCGATCTTGAACGCGACCGCGAGTCCATCACCGATAGAGATCACGCCGGCGTTTTCGCCGGGCCCCTGCAAGACGAAGGGCGCTTTGGTCGGGAGGGTTTTGAGGAGCGGCCGGGAATGCTTGTACGAGCAGTGTTCGCTCCAGAGCGCGCTGACGATGCCCAACTCGGTGAAGGTCGGCTCGCGCTCGAGCATGTCGACCAGTCGTTGATACTCTTCGTTCGTCAACCCGTGCTCGGCGATCAGCGCCGGGGTGATCGCCGGATCGCCGGGACGCGGGGTGACGGTATGCTGTTGTTGCGATCGTTGCATCAGGCAGATGGTCGAGTGGCATCCGGCTTCTTGGCCGGGGAATCGGGAACCTTCATCGGTGCGCCCGCGCCATGCTTCGCGTCGGCAGCGGAAATCATTCGCGGCGAGCTGCTCGTTCCACTGTAGTGGCGCGCGCGCGATCGGAACACGGCGTCGACGACCTTGCCGCTGTCGAGCACGACGAGGTCATTCATGCCGCACTTCTTCTCACACCCGTTCTTGTACAACAGATAGGTGTGACCGTCGTAGGTGCGTACGGAGAGCGGTTCGCCAAGCGTGGCCACGACCTGTGCGCGCGTCATACCTGGGTCGATCGTCGGCGGGGCCTTCTGCGCGGGAGCCTGCGCCGCGACGGGCGCGGCGATGATCGCGGCGGCAAGAACGATGAGTGAACGCATATCGAAATCCTCACACGGTGACGCGGGCGAGCACGGACTCGAAAACACCTCGTCCGTCCTCTGACCCGAGGAGTGGATCGACGACGCGCTCGGGGTGGGGCATGAGACCGAGCACGTTGCCCGCGTCGTTCACGATGCCGGCGATGGAACGCATGGAGCCATTAGGGCTCCACCATTCATCCGCATCACCGGGTCCGCCCACGTAGCGGAACACGACGCGTCCTTCTCCCTCCAGTCTATCGAGCGTGGCGTCATCGGCGGTGTAACGCCCGTCACCATGGGCAATCGGAATTCTAAGCACGGCACCGCGCTCATACCGGTTGGTGAACAGCGTGTCGTTCGTCTCGACTCGTAGCCGAACCATCTCGCAGACGAATTTGAGATTGGCATTCCGCAGGAGCGCCCCAGGAAGCAGTCCCGCCTCGCAGGCGATCTGGAATCCGTTGCAAATCGCCAGGACCGGGCCACCGCGTTTCGCGAAACTGATCACATCCTGCATGACGGGACTGAAGCGCGCGATGGCTCCGGCTCGCAGGTAGTCGCCGTAACTGAACCCGCCGGGCAGGACGATGACGTCGCTCCCTTGCAGGTCGTGATCTTTGTGCCAGAGGAACACAGCCTCTTCGCCGAGCGTCTCGATGACCGCTTGATACGCGT
>Ga0070708_100000916_pt1 | contig 22331 bp, 19 predicted proteins | sample KBSK5503metaG_FD_65469 | JGI IMG/M metagenome (GOLD analysis project Ga0070708, IMG submission 65469) | Corn, switchgrass and miscanthus rhizosphere microbial communities from Kellogg Biological Station, Michigan, USA - KBS K5-50-3 metaG | ecosystem: Host-associated > Plants > Roots >... | reverse complement strand
TCGAGATCGCTCGCGGCGTGTGAGGGCGCGATCCTCGTCGTCGACGCGTCGCAGGGAATCCAGGCTCAGACGCTGTCGAATCTCTTTCTGGCGCTCGATGCGGGGCTCGAGATCATTCCGATCCTCAATAAGATCGACTTGCCGGGTGCGGAGCCCGACCGTCGCAAGCAGGAAGTGCACGATCTCATTGGCGCCGATCCCGACGACATTCTGCTCGTGAGCGCCAAAGAAGGAATCGGCATTTCAGAATTGCTCGAGGCGGTTGTCCGACGCGTTCCCGCACCACAGGGTGAACCCGCCGCGCCGCTCCGCGCGCTGATCTTCGACTCGTACTACGATCGCTATCGTGGCGCCATTCCCAGCGTGCGCGTCGTCGACGGCACGATCAAGCCGGGCATGCAGATCAAGTTCGCCGCGGGGTCGGGCCTCGCGTATGAGGTCGCTGAAGTCGGATACAACCAGCTGCGACAGGTGCAGACCGACGAGCTCGGGCCGGGCGAGGTCGGCTACGTCGTCGCCAACGTGCGCACGGTGAAGGAAACGCGCGCCGGTGACACGATCATCGACGCCACCAAACCGCACGTCGAGCCGTTGCCGGGCTACAAAGACGTACACTCGATGGTGTTCGCCGGACTCTATCCGACCGACACGCAGCAGTACGAGACGCTCCGCGACGCGCTCGAGAAGCTCCAGCTCAACGACGCGTCATTGCACTACGAGCCCGAGACGTCGACCGCGCTCGGCTTCGGATTCCGGTGCGGATTCCTCGGCTTGCTGCACATGGAGATCGTGCAGGAGCGGCTCGAGCGCGAGTTCGATCTCGACCTCGTGACGACCGTGCCCAACGTCGAGTACCACGTGTTCCACACCGACGGCCACATGGAGTTGCTCGAGAGTCCGGCGAAGATGCCCGACCCGGGCGTCATCGCGCGCATCGACGAACCGTATGTCAAGGCACGCATCATGGCGCCCGCCGAGTACATCGGGCCGATCATGACGCTCGGCACCGAACGGCGTGGCGTCTACAAGAACATGACGTACTTGGACACCGCGCGCGTCGAGTTCGACTTCGAGTTTCCGCTCGCCGAAATCATCCTCGACTTCTTCGACAAGTTGAAGACGATCAGCCGCGGGTACGCGAGCCTCGACTACGATATGCTCGAGTATCGTGAGAGCGATCTCGTGAAGCTCGACATGCTGATCAACGGTGATCCAATCGACGCGTTCTCCGTGATCATCCACCGCGACAAGGCATACGAGTGGGGGCGCAAGATCGCCGACAAGCTCAAGGAGCTCATTCCGCGGCAGTTGTTCGAAGTCGCGATCCAAGCGGCGATCGGGAACAAGGTCATCGCGCGAACAACGGTGAAAGCGCTGCGTAAGGACGTGCTCGCGAAGTGCTACGGCGGCGACATCACCCGTAAGCGCAAGCTCCTCGAGAAGCAGAAGGAAGGCAAGAAGCGGATGAAGCAAGTCGGCTCCGTCGAAATTCCGCAGGAGGCATTTCTGGCGGTGTTGCAAGTCGAATGACCCCGGCGAGCGCCGCTGCAACCGCGCCGCATGGAACGCTCCGCGCGCCGAGCGGCTCCAGTCTCGTCATTCAGACATCTTTTCTCGGCGACATGGTACTCACGACGCCACTCCTCGCGCATCTCGCCACGTCGAGCGCGGTGGACGTCGTGTGCACGCCGGCGGCGAGCGTCCTGCTCGAGAATCATCCCGCCGTGCGCGAGGCGATTGTCTACGACAAGCGCGGGCGCGATCGCGGCACCGCGGGAGCGATGCGACTCGCCATGCGCTTGCGCGAAAGGCACTACGACGCGGCGTATCTGGCCCAGGGCTCCATCCGGAGTGGAGCCATCGCGTTCATGGCGCGCATTCCTGATCGCGTTGGGTTCGTGACGTCAGCGGGGCGGTGGTTCTATACGACGCGCGTAATCCCGATCGAGAACACGCATCACGCCGGGCGCCTATTGGCCCTCGGCACACGTGATCCATTACGAGTCGTGAACAACGCCGAGATCAGACCGCGGCTCTATCCGGGCGAACGAGAACGACTCGCCGTGGACGAAGTCTTGGGAACGAACGTGATGTCCGACGAGCCGCTCATCGCCATGGCGCCGGGCAGCGTGTGGGCGACGAAGCGCTGGCCCTACTTTTCCGCGCTCGCAACCATGCTCCGCGACGCAGGACGAATCGTGATCGTCGGCAGCGAGGCCGATCGTCCGCTCGCCCTCGAGATTGTCGCGGCGACGAAAGGACAAGCCGTCGATACGACTGGTCGCCTGTCACTCCTCGCCTCGGCGGAGCTCATCGGGCGCGCGGCGCTGCTCGTCACCAACGATTCCGCGCCGCTCCATCTCGCCTCGGCCATGAACACGCCGAGCATCGCCGTGTTCGGCCCCACGGTTCCGGAGTTTGGATTCGGTCCGCTCGCCGAGCGCTCGCACGTCGCGGGTCACGCGTCGCTCGGCTGTCGTCCGTGCGATCGCCACGGTCCGCAGCGTTGCCCCCTCGGACATTGGCGTTGCATGCGCGAGATTACACCTGACGGCGTCGCATCGCTCGCGCTCGGGCTGCTCACCTCCAGAATTCCCTAATCATGGCCGCGAAGAAACGGCAACACTTCATCGTCGGCGTCGACTTGGGCGGGACAAATATCGTGGTCGGCGCGATGTCGGCCGACGGCAAGCACCACTACGCGATGCGGTCGGTTCCGACGAGCTCGGAGCTCGGCGCGGAAGGCGTCGCCGATCGGATCGTCGGCGTGATCGAGGGCGTCGTGCTCGATACGATCGCGCAAACGAACTCGAGCCGCAAAGACTTCATCGGTGTCGGCATTGGCGCGCCGGGCCCACTCGATCGCGACAAAGGGATCGTCATTGTCGCACCGAATCTCGGCTGGCGAAATTTCCCGCTGCGCGATCGCATCGGCGAGCGGCTGAACCTTCCCGCCACGCTCGACAACGACGCGAACTGCGCGACCGTTGGCGAATGGTGGCAGGGCGCGGCGCGCGGCGGCACGAATGTCATTGGCATCACGATCGGTACCGGTATCGGCGGCGGTTTGATCCTCGACGGCAAACTGTTTCACGGCTCGTCGGACGTTGCCGGCGAGATCGGCCACACGACGATCGATCTCAATGGCCGCCACTGCAAATGCGGCAACTACGGCTGTCTCGAGGCCTACGCCTCAGGTCCGGCGATCGCCACCCGCGCGCGTGAAGTGCTCGTACGTGAGGAGACAGCTTCCCTACTTCCGTCAATCGTCGGCGGACGACTCGAGTCGATTACGGCGGAAACCGTGTACAAGGCGGCGCAGCAAGGCGACGCCGTGGCAAGCGAGATCGTTCGTGACACGGCGCGCTACCTTGGCGTGGGCATTGCGAATTTGCTCAACACCATCAACGCCGACGTGGTCGTCGTTGCCGGCGGCGTGACCGCGGCCGGCGACGCGCTGTTCGTTCCGCTTCGCGCCGAGGCACGCCGCCGCGCGTTTCGCCCTGCGGTCGACGCAACGCGTATCGTTCCTGGCGAGCTGCCCGGCACTGCGGGCGTCGTCGGCGCTGTCGCGACGTTCAAGATGCAACATCTCGGGACGTTGTGAACGGTGGAGCGGTGGACGGTGGAACGGTGGAACGGTGGAACGAGCCAACCTGTCATCCTGAGCGTAGCGAAGGACCTGCTGTTTCCCGGCTTTCGATTCGCGTTTTTTCGCGGCATTCGCGCGTTTTCGCGTTCAAACCGGTTCCAACGGACTCGGCGAGACAGTTGGAACTATTGATGACGCGAAAACGCGCAAGAATGCGCGAAAACTCACCAGTAATTCCAAGTGAACCGAAGGCTCCCAGCGCCACGAGACGCTCGCGTTCACCGTTCCACCGTTCCACCGTTCCACCGTTCCATCGTTCCACCGTCGGTAAATGCGCATCGGCGTAATCGGGTCGTTCGTCTGGGACGTCATCTACGGCCGCGACCCGCGCTCGCTTCCGGTCGAGGAGTGGGGCGGCATCACCTACGGGTTGAGCGGGCTCGATGCCGCGCTCGCCGACGACTGGGAGATCGTGCCGCTGATCAAAGTCGGCGAAGACCTCGCGCCGCGCGCACGGCAGTTTCTCGCGTCGCTCGATCATAGCGCCGCCGATGCATCCGTGCTGGAAGTGCCCTTCCCCAACAATCGTGTCGAGTTGCACTACTACTCCGACGAACGCCGTAGCGAAATCATGAGCGGCGGAGTGCCGGCGTGGAGCTGGCTCGCGCTCGGACCGCTGCTCGAATCGGCACGACTCGACGCGCTGTACATCAACTTTCTCAGCGGATGGGAGCTCGACCTCGAGACCGCCCAACTCGTGCGCCAGCATTTTTCCGGACCGATCTACTGCGATCTGCACATGCTCGCGTGGGCGGTTCAGCCGACCGGCTTGCGAACTCTTCGTCCGATTCCCAACGTCCGCGAGTGGTGCGCCTGTTTCGACCTGCTGCAAGTCAACGAAGACGAGATGACGATGCTCGCGCCCGATCCCATGGCGCTGGCGGCGACCGCGCTCCACGCCGGCGTGCGGTGCCTTGTCGTCACGTTGGCAAAGCGGGGCGCGGTCTACTTCGCCGCGCCAGACTTCGATCGCATCGACGATGTCCGCCGTACACGCCCGCTGGGCGCGTCGGTCGGGCCCGTTCGCACGGCGCTGGTCCCGACCCAGGTTGTGTCCACCGAGACCGGCGACCCAACCGGATGTGGCGACGTTTGGGGCGCGACCTATTTCTCTCGGCTGCTTGCCGGTGATAACTTAGGCGACGCCATCCTCGCCGCGCATCGGGCCGCGGCACGCAACGTCGGGCACCGCGGTGCCACCGGGCTCGCGAACCACCTTCGGGGAAAGATCAGCCTCACGTGACCAACGTCATCACTGTTCCGCCCTCGCTCGACGATTTCTCCTTCGAACAAGTGCTGGAGCAGGTGGCGCCTCTCCCGGCCGACGCGAAACTCCTCGTCGACGCGCGGCACGCTCGCTGGGCATCGCCGTACGGACTCACCGCGCTGCTCGCGCTCGCGCAGACACGCGCCGAGCGGCCGACGCTCGCCGTGCCGGAGCTCGATGAGACGCTGTCCTACTGGTCACGCGCGGCGTTCTTCCAGCACGCGGAGACCGTGTACGATCTCAGCGGGTCGTATCCGAAACGGCGCGACACCGGTGAATCGAACGTGCTGCTGGAGATCACGCCGATCGCCAAGAGCGACGACGTGCACAGCGTCGTCGGCCGCGTCCAGGAGCGGGCGCAGCAAATCATCAAGACGGAGCTCAAGCTCGATCCCAAGGCGATCATCGGATTCGCGATGACGCTGTCGGAAGTCTGCCAGAACATCATCGAACACGCGGGACAGGGCGGTTGGGTCGCCGTCCAGAGCTACCGCTGGACGAAGCGGTTGGGTCGACGCGTCGTGGTGATCGCCGTGTGCGACGCGGGCCTCGGGTTTCGCCGGTCACTGGAGAGCGCCCCGGGGCATTTGCCGAGCGCGCGATGGGACGACGCCGCCGCGCTCGAGGAGGCGGTCATCCGCGGCGTCAGTCGGTACCGCGACCGAAGTCGCGGGCAAGGACTCGCCGGCGCCCGCAACTACGTCGGTCGCTGGCAGGGCAAGTTGTCGGTCCGCAGCGGCACGGCACGAATCTCGATCGTGCCGAGCTGGGACGACGACATTCCGCTCGCCGAAGGGCTCGCGCCATTCCCTGGCGCCCAAGTTCAGGTCATCATTCCTGAAGCCGTAACCGCGGGAGGTTCGCCGGACCGATGATGAACCACATCGACATCAGCAGCGTGCTGCGTCAGACGCTGGCCTGCGATCTTTACTCGAATCTCGTGACGCGCAGCACCGGCGCCGCGGTGCGCGATCAGATCGAGCTGCTGTTGGGTGAATCGCACGACCGCGGGGTCGTTCTCACGGTGATCGATTTCTCTCAAGTGTCGATGATAGACTTCTCATGCGCCGATGAAGTCGTGGCGAAGCTCCTCATGCGTTACTCGTCGGACGATCCACCACAGGACGCCTACTTTCTGTTCCGAGGCGTGAGCGGCGACCACTGGGACGCCATCGAAGCGGTGCTCGAGCGGCACGGCCTCGCGTTGGCGATCGAGGACGTCGATCGTGTGCGGGTCGTTGGTGTTCTGGGCGACGACGAGCGACAAGCCTGGGAAGCGACGTATCGCCTGCATCGGGCCAATGCGTTGGACGTCGCCATCGAGATCCAAACAAGCGTCGATGACGCGGAGCGAGCGCTCGATGCGCTGTGCCGGCGGCGTCTCGTGATGCGCGTCGATGGACAGTACGTAGCTGTCGGGAGTGCGCGTGAATGACGCGATCAACAAACCACTCTGGGTCGCGGAGCTCTTGGCGACCCGCGCCCACGATCGCGAGCGCGGACCGATGGTGACCATGAATCCCGCCGACGCCGGAGCGCGGCTGCTCAACGAAGGCGAGCTCGCATGGGTGTATGGTCCGCGTCGGCATGAGCTGGCGACGGTGCGCATTGATCCGACCATTCGGGCAGGCAACGTCGTGCTTCGCGATATCAGCGGCGCCTCACCGTCGGAGATCGTGCGCGTCGTGAAGCCAGACCTCGACACACGCGGTCGCCGTGGTACGGCCCTGGCCTAAGGAGCACGTGTGACACCACGGAAGACACGATCGATCGACCTCGCGACGCTCACCATACACGCAGGAACGGAGAAGCGGGCCGCTGACACGCCCGTCGTGCATCCGCTCTATCAGTCGGTCAACTTCATTCAAGAAATCGGAACGGCCGAAGGTCTGCGGTACCCGCGCTACGGCAACTCGCCGAACGCGGAGCTCGTGCAGCGGCGCATCGCCGCGCTCGAGGGGGCGGAAGCCGCGGTTCTCCTCGGGAGTGGCATGGGCGCGATCGCGTGCGGACTCCTGGCGTTGCTCCGCCCAGGCGACCATCTCGTCGCCAGCTCGTGGATGTATGGCGGCGCCATGGAGCTGCTGACGAAGGAATTCGCCACGCTCGGCATCGAGGTCTCGTTTGTCGATCCGTTCGAGCCGCGGGTGTGGCGACGAATGCTTCGCCCCGAGACGCGCGCGGTGTTTCTCGAGACGCCGGCTAATCCGACCTGTCGCGTGATCGATCTTCGTCCGATCAGCTATGTCACCCGCGAGCAAGGGATCGCGCTCGTCGTGGACTCGACGTTCGCCAGTCCGATCAACCTGCGTCCAATCGAGCACGGTGCCGACGTCGTCATTCACTCGGCGACGAAATTCTTGAACGGACATCACGACGTACTCGGCGGCATCGTGTGCGGGACCGCACCCTACGTCGAGGAAGTGCGGCAGAAAATGATGCTCTGGGGTCAAGCGCCCGATCCGTTCGCGGCATGGCTGCTCGAGCGCGGTATCAAAACCCTCGACGTGCGCATCCGTCGACACAACGACAACGCGATGCGCATTGCCGAATGGTGCAGCGAACGGAAGCAGATCCGTCGCGTTCACTATCCCGGATTGGAGAGTCATGCGGATCATGCGACCGCGAAGTCGCTGATGGACGGCTACGGCGGGATGATGGCGATCGAGCTCGCCGGCGGCGCCGCAGCCGCCGAGAAGTTTCTGCGCAAACTCAAGATTTTCCGCCACGCGCCGAGCCTCGGCGGGGTTGATTCGCTCGTGTCGGAGCCGCGATTCACGTCGCACGCACATCTCTCGGCCGACGAACGGGCCGACTCCGGCATCCCCGATGGCTTTCTCCGGCTCAGCATCGGCATCGAAAGTGCTCAAGACCTGATCGGAGACATCGAACAGGCCCTGCGCTAAATGGCCGAACCAATTCCAGTTGCCGAACGCCGTCGCCTCGAGCGCCGGACGAACCCGACACTGGCCGAGCTGACGCTTCCAGAAATTCGCCGCATGATGGTCACGACCGCCTTGTTCGTGATCATCCTGGTGTTGTTTCTGTGGATGGTGCGCACCGTCATCATCGCGACGATCCTCGGCATCATCGTCGCGATGTACATGCGTCCCGTCTACCTCTGGTTGCATCGCCACGTCCCGAATCGCGTCGTGTCGGGAACGTTGACGTTGCTCCTGCTCATTGGGCCGGTGGTTGCGCTCACGATCTACAGCTACGACGAGATCGCCGACGTCGCGACCTATGTGAGCGCGCACCGCGAAGAGATCGCGGACAAGATCGACGTGTCGCTCCGCCGTCTTCCGTTCATGCAGTCGGCGAGCACGGGCGCGGTGGTCAAGAACTACGTCGTGGCCGCGTCGAACTACGGCACCAATCTGCTCACCGGCATTCGGAGCGCGATTACCAGTGTTGCCGTCGCGGCGACGATCTTCCTCTTCACGGCGTATTACGTGATGACGGACGCGGACCGGATCATGGAGTACATCCGTGAACGCATTCCACCGCGCTACGGTGATCTGTCGACGGCGCTCGAGACGAACGTGCGCGGCGTGCTCTATGGCGCGATCTACTCGACGTTCCTGACCCAGACGATAAAGTCGGTGATCGTATTCGCGATGAATCTCGCCTTCCACGTTCCGCTCGCCGGCGTGCTCGCCATCATCTCGTTCATCATCGGCTTTTTTCCGATCGTCGGGTCGTGGAGCGTCTACGTTCCCGTGGCCGGATGGTTGGCCGTGTTCCAGAACGCCCCGGGCCAGGCGCTCGCGATGGTGCTGATCGGGTTCACGGTCAACACGATTTACATCTCGACCTTCCTCCGGCCGAAGATCGCCGCCGAGCGGTCGAAGGTCCTCAACTTCTACTGGATGCTCGTCGCACTCATCACCGGCGTCTATACGTTCGGACTCGTGGGGATTCTGCTCGGCCCAATGCTCATCGGTCTGCTCAAGGCTATTCTCGACACGATCACCTCACAGTCAGGGTGGCAGTGGGGAGAAAACAGCAGTGACGCCGGGAGGGGCAATGCGTCTGACGTTTAGCCATGGTACGCTTCCAAAAAGTCACGAAGATTTATCCGCGGGCCGCCGCCGGCGTCGCCGCGTTGCGCAACATCACATTTGGTGTCGCGAAGGGTGAGTTTGTCTTTTTAACCGGACCCAGCGGTGCCGGAAAAAGCACCATCCTCAAGCTGCTCTACATGGACGAGCGCCCCACCAGCGGCGAGGTCCGGGTCAGCGGCTTTTCGTCGCGCGAGGTCAAGCGACGCGAGATCCCCGAGCTCCGGCGCAAGCTCGGGATCATCTTCCAGGACTTCCGGCTCCTCGAGGAGCGCACCGCCGAGGCGAACGTCGCGTTCGCCCTCGAGGTGATTGGGACGCCAAAGTCGGCGATTCCAAACAAAGTCGCTCGGGCGCTGGCACAGGTCGGGCTCGCTTCGAAGACTCGGGCCTACCCGCGTGAGCTCTCGGGCGGTGAGCAGCAACGTGTCGCCTTCGCCCGCGCATTGGTGAACGATCCGTTCGTCCTCGTCGCCGATGAACCGACCGGCAACCTCGACGAGCGCGCCACGCGCGGAATCTTCCAGCTGCTGCGCGAGATCAACGCCGCCGGCACTGCTGTGCTCATGGCCACGCACGACCTCGACCTCGTTCGCAAATCGGACTATCGCTGCATCGAGCTCAATCACGGCGAGATCGTGTTCGATTCGGCGGAGACGCCCGCGATCGCCCTCGAGGTCGACTGATGTTGTCCCTCCACACAGCGATGACGGCGTTCAAGCGTTCGCCGCTCCTGAGCGTGCTCAGTATCACGACGATCGCATTCTCACTGTTCGCGTTCGGCCTGTTCGGGCTTGTCGCGCTCAACATCCGGAACGCGCTGCAACGCGTGGAGGAGCGCGTCGAGATTCGCGCCTTCGTCGCTGAGAATACGCCGATCGAGAAGATCACGGCCGCGTCGGACGACATCGCGAAATATCCCGAAGTTCTGAACGTGGAGATCGTGACGCAGGAGCAAGCGCTCGCGCGCGCCCGCAAAGAGCTCGGCGAGTTCAGCGACGTGTTCGACGCACAGTTTCTGCCGTCGTCGCTCGACGTCAAGCTCAAGTCGGGATTCCGCGATCCGAAGACCGTACACAAGATCGTCGATCAGGTGCGCGAGTATGACTTCGTGGACGACGTTCGATTCGGCGAGGAGTGGATCACGCAACTCTATCGTCTGCGCAACATCGCCGGCGTCGCCGGTGTCGCGCTCGGCCTGGCGTTCGCCGCCGTGGCAGTGATCATCATCGGCGCGACGATCCGCATGGCCGTCTTGGCGCGCAGCCGCGAAATCTCGATCATGCGCCTCGTCGGCGCGACCGACGGATTCATTCGCCGCCCATTCCTCATCGAAGGGTCGCTCAAGGGTGTCCTCGGCGGAGTGCTGGCGCTCGTGCTCACGTACATGGCGATGCGCGTGCTCGAGCAGTACCTGCATTTCCAGACAGCGTTCTTCGATCGTCGCCTGGCGACGCTCGGTGTTCTGTCGGGGGCGCTCATGGGACTCATCGGCAGCGCAGTCTCGGTCGGCCGGCATCTCCGCCGGGTATGACCCTCCGTGTCATCCTGAGGAGCGGAGCGACGAAGGATCGGCTGATGAACCACGGCGTTCAAAACAGCAGATCCTTCGCTACGCTCAGGATGACGAGAGCTGCGCTCAGGATGACGAGAGCTGCGCTCAGGACGACATTCGTGCTCGTGTCATTGGCGCTGTTCAGTCCACACTTCTCACTGCAGGCGCAAGACCAAACCGCCCGCCTCCGCGCGCAGCGCGACACGCTGGAACGCATCCGTCATGAACGCGAGATGCTGGAGCGCCGCGCCGCCGACCTGCAGAATACCGTTCACGACCTGGACGAAGAAGTGACGAACCTCGATCGCCGAGCCGAGGCAACCGCCCGAATCGTCGCGACGCTCGACGCCCAACTCGCGACGATCACCGACGAGGTGGCGGCGGCGTCGAGAAAGGCGGCGTCGACGGAGAACGAGCTGAGTGGCAAGAAGAACGCCCTGCACCGGCGCCTCGTCGACATCTACAAGCGCGGTCCGTTGTACACGACCGAAGCGATGCTTTCGGCGCGTTCGTTCGGTGAGCTCGTCGCCCGGTATAAATATCTTCATCTGCTCGCGCTCCGCGATCGCGCGCTGGTCGGTCGCGTCGAGCAGCTGCGAGACCAGATCAAGCGCGAGCACGACCGTCTCGTCACGCTGCAGGCCGCCCTCGAGGACAATCGCACGGACAAGCAGCGTGAAGAGGCGCAGCTGCGCGCGCTCGAGCGTGAGCGCGGCGCAAGCCTGGCAAACACCAAGCAACAGGCGAAGCAGGCCGAAAGCCGCATCGCGCAGCTCAAGGCGACCGAGAGCGCGCTCACGAACGCGATCGCATCATTCGAGGCGGACCGTCGCCGAGCCGAGATCGCGCGACCGAACACGCCGCGGGTGGCAAGCTCGATCAGGACGACCGACTACGGTCGTCTCGATTGGCCGGTCGACGGCGCCCTCGTCTATACGTACGGCAAGGCGCAGACGGCCAGCAACACGACGATTCGGTGGAACGGCGTCGGGATCAGAGCATCCGTCGGCGCGGGCGTGCGCGCGGTGGCGCCGGGCAAAGTGGTCAGCGTGCGGCAGCTCGGAACGTACGGACTCACCGTCATTGTCGATCACGGCGGCGGCGACTACTCGATCTATGGCTCGCTATCGCGCTCCGACGTCAGGGAAAACCAAACGGTCGTGAAAGGTCAGGTGATCGGCGGCGTCGGCATTTCCGACCCCGAACTTCCGCCGCACCTGCATTTCGAGATTCGTCATGGCGGGCCGGCGGTCGATCCGGCGACCTGGTTGCGCGACCAGCGGTGAGCGGCGTCGCCCCCTACTCCGCGATGTCGCCATCATCGCTCGCGATCGCCGACGTCCTGCCGACCGCAATTGCGTCCGGTTAGCTTCCGGCATGACCGCTCAGGTCACGAAACGCTGCACCGTCTGCGGTCGCTTCCGCTCGTACGAGGGAGACGACCGCTATTGCATCATCTGCGGCCACGAGGCGCTCGAAGCGGAGTGCAGTTGCGGCCGCGAGTTCGGATACGCGCTCGACGAGTCGGGCCCGATCCACTGTCCCCGCTGCGGAAAAGCATTCCATGGCAAGTCGCCGGAATACGAGTAAAAAATCAGCGGGGAAAAAGAAAAAGGCGCTCAGGAAGAAGCCCGTTGCCAAGCGGGCCGCAACGGTGGCTCGCAAAGCATCGGGCAAGCGACCGGCATTCAACGCGAAGACCGACAGCGCGAATGATCCCACATGGCGGGCACCCGTCTGGGAGGACGACGTGCTCCTTGGCGCGCACGTGTCGATCGCCGGCGGCACGTATCGCGCCCCGACGCGGGCGCGCGCGATCGGTGCGACGGCAATGCAGATCTTCACCAAGATGGCGAACCGCTGGGCCGAGCGTGGATGTGAAGCGGACGAGCGCACCGCGTTCCGTTCAGCGCTCGACACCACACGCGTGCGGCACACGATCGCGCATGATTCGTATCTGATCAACCTCGCGAGCCCCGACGAGACGCTTCGCCGCCGTTCGATCGAATCGTTCGTCGCCGAGTTGCAGCGGTGCGAGGCACTCGGGCTCACGTACCTCGTCTCGCACCCGGGCAACTACATCGACGACCGCGCGAGCGGTATTCGTCGCAACGCCGACGCGATCACCGAGGCAATCACGCTCGCGCCCGGCGAGACGATTCTGTGCATGGAGATCACCTCGGGGAGCGGAACCGCGATCGGTTCGAGCTTCGAGGATTTGGCCGAGCTGATCGAGCTTGTGCCGGAGCCGATGCGTTCGCGACTCGCGGTATGCGTCGACACCTGCCACGCGTACTCGGCGGGGTACGATTTCGTCGGTGCGTACGAAGACGTTTGGCGCAAATTCGATGACGTGATCGGCAGGCCACGTCTCAGGGTGATGCACCTCAATGACTCGAAGACGCCCTTCAACTCCAAGCGCGACCGCCATGAGTTGATCGGCGAGGGCTCCCTGGGCGAGCGCGCGTTCCGCCACATCATGAATGACGAACGTCTCGCGGGGATTCCGAAAGTCATTGAAACGCCCAAGGGCACCGATCCCACGGCGACCGACGCGCGAATGCTCGAGCGGTTGCGGAGCTACATCAACCGACGCTGACTCATTCGGCGAGCGGACTACAGGTACTCTTGCTATGTTCCACGAACAATGCTGCGTCGTCCCTCCCGTCTGCTTCGCACAGGTCGAGCCCTAATAGGCCTGGTCACCCTTTGGTGCCTGGGCTGTTCGAGCTATGAGCCGCTACTCGACTCGTTGCTGGGGGCAGGCTCCGGGGGAATGGTCTGTGCGCCGGGGATGGGGATGGCTGCCACCGACGATGCGTCTGTCGCGCCAGGCCACGATCGAACGATCGCCAGCGCATCGGCGCCGGCCGACGCTCACGGCTTTGATTGCGGCTGCGGTGGTTCGTGCCATGCTCCTTCGCTGCCTCCGGCCGCCGTCGCGCCACGCGTTTCGCCCGTTCCGACTGTCGTTCAGTCGCAGCCGTCCGAGCCGGCGAGCATCTCGCGCACCCCGCTCCTTCCGCCGCCCGAGCTCACCGCGTAGCAGGCGAAGTGTGTCCGTGAACGTCGCCATTGGCCGACGTCACGCGCCATCACTGAATCAGCGAGTCGATCATTACGATCGATTGCGTTTCCAAGGGTTCCACAATACAACGACTCTCATCCGCGCCCGGCCGCGCGCCACGCCATGGCGTACGTCGCCGAGGCCATCTCCGACTGACATCATGTCCTTCACTTCGTTCCCGATTGTCGCGCGCCGCCAACGGTCTCTGGTCACTGCGACACTCCTTCTTCTCCTGGGACTCGCCCCTCACGCGCGAACGCAGAGCGCGGCCAACGTTCAACCAGTGCTCTCGCTAAGAGCGCTCCTGGATTCCGTGCGAAGAAACCATCCTGCCGTTCGCGCGGCTGATAGTCGTGTGCGCGCCGCCCAAGGAGGTCGCATGACCGCGAAGACATTCGGCAATCCGATCCTGGCATATCAGGTCGATCAGACGCCATTCCCCGGCGGACGCCCGCTCGTCGGAATGGAGCGCGAGGCGATGGCCACGGCGACACTGCCGCTCGAGTTTCTCTACCAACGCGCGCCGAGACTGGCGCGCGCAAACGCCGACGTCCGCGCGGCGGAAGCGGACGCCGGCGCCGCACGCCAACGAATAGCCCTCGATGCCGCCTCGGCGTACTATCGCGCGGCGCTCGCGCACGTCCAGTCGGCGACGACACACGATCTTGTCGGATGGCTCGACACGCTCGTCGCGTACAACCGTGCGCGCGTAAATGAAGGCGTCGCGGCGGAGGCCGATCTCGTTCGGTCGCAGGTAGAACGCGACCGCGTCGTCTCCGAAGCATCGATGCAGGACGCTGAGCTCGCACAAGCGCGAGCGACGCTCGGCGCGTACGCGTCCGGAGTGCCAGGGCTGATGCCCGACGTTTCTGTCGACGACATGCCGTTGCCGCTGCGCGGGTCGACTCCAGCCGCGGCCGACGTTGTTCTCGCGTCTGGCGATCATCCCTCGCCATCCGCCGCGATCGACAGTCGTCCCGACGTGCGGGCAGCGCGCGAGCGCGTGACGTCGGCGACGGCGGCACTCGCCGCGGAGCATTCGATGATTGTCCGCCAACTCGGCGCAACCATCGGCACGATGCAGACCGGCCGCACGACCTCGATGATCGCGGGCGTCAGTTTGCCGTTGCCATTGTTCGATCAGAACCGCGGCGAGATTCAGCGCGCCAGCGCCGAGCGCGATGCAGCAACGTTCGACTTGGCGGCACAGGAGCGAAGCGCAACGGCCGATCTGCGGGGCGCCTACGCGGCCGCGGTCCTTCTCACAGATCGCGCATCGGAGCTGTCGCGTCGGGACTCAATGGGTTTCCTCGCACGCGCGGAAGAATCGAGACGAATCGCGCTCGGTGCCTATCGCGAAGGCGCCGTACCGCTCTTCCAGGTGATCGACGCCGCGCGTTCGTGGGCCGATGCGCGGATGACCTATTACAAAACGATCGCTACGCAACATCAGAGCGTTCTCTCATTGCTCGTCGCCGAGGGCCTCGACCTTTTCACGAATGCGCCCGCTCCCATCTCGCGCGGAGATTCACTTCGATGACTTCGCTGTTTTCCATTCGACCCATCAGCCTTTGTCTGCTCATCACTGCCGTTTCGTCGGCGTGCGGCAAATCCGCTTCCAAGGAAACGGCGACAGCCGACAGCGGCAGGAACGACACGGCTCAGCGCATGGCCGACATGCCTGGAATGTCCAGCAGCACCAAGGCAATTGATACCACGAGAGATGCGCCACCGTCGCGAAGCGACGATGGCGCTAAGCCCGGCGGCGAAGCGCTCGCGACATCAATCACATTCAGCGCCGCGCAAATACAGCACGGCGGCGTCAAATGGGGACCCGTAACGATAGGAACGGCGTCGGGTAGCGCGATCATCCCCGGCGAGGTCTCGCCAAATGAGGACCGAACTGCACGCCTCGGCGCGCCCGCGCGCGGACGAATTCTCGCGGTGTCTGTTCGACCCGGCGACGGCGTCGCATCGGGTCAGGCGCTCGTGAGGATGCAGAGTCCAGAAGCCGGGATGGCGCAATCAGACGTGTCGAAAGCCGAAGCGGAGCTCCTGTCGCGCCGCGCCGAGGCACAGTACGCTGCGAGTGCGCGGGAACGCGCTGAGCGATTGCTCACGCTCAAAGCGATTCCACGTCAGGACTATGAGCGTGCGGTGACTGACGACGAGCACGCGCGCGCGGCCCTCGCCCAGGCCGAGGCTGAGATACATCGCGCACGCACAACGGCCGAACAACTGAGCGTCGGGGCGAATGGAAATGGCGAGGTTGTGCTTCGCGCGCCGTTCGCAGGCGTGGTGCTCGCACGCACCGCCGTTCCCGGCACGGTCGTCGATGCGGGCGCTCCTCTCATGATCGTGACAGATCCATCGAGTCTCTGGTTGGCGGTGAGCGCACCGGAGCAGCTCACCGCACTGTTTCATCGCGGCGGGCGTCTTCGCTTCACCGTCCCTGCGTATCCAACGGACACCTTCACGGCTCGCGTCGATGCCGTGGGGGCTGGTCTCGAGGCGGACACTCGGACGCTTTCTGTGCGTGCGCTCATCGCCAACACAGGCAACCGCCTTAAGCCGCAGATGCTCGCCAACGTGCGCGTCGAAGGCGTTGGCAATGTCCCAGCCGCGTTTGTCCCCGAGGATGCGGTGCAACTGATTCAGGGGAGGCCGAACGTATTCCTCGCGCGGCCGGACGGGAAAGGCGGCGCCAAGTTCGTGCGGCGTGAGGTGATTCTGGGTTCGCGTACGGGAGGACGAGTCGCAGTATTGCGGGGACTCGCCGCCGGCGACGTCGTCATTCTCGCCGGCGCCTTTGCGGTGAAAGCGGAGTTTCAGAAGGCGACGATGCCGAAGATGGAGATGTGACATGGGCACACTGATCGAATGGCTGATCGCTCGATCCATCACGCATCGTGTCGCGGTCATCGGCGCGACGCTGCTACTCGCGGCGACCGGAATCTGGGCCTTTGCGACGCTCACGACCGACGCGTTTCCCGACCTGACGCCGAATCAGGTCATCGTCATGACGACCGCGCGTGGTCTATCACCGGTCGAGGCAGAGCAGGAGTTGAGTTATCCGATGGAAGTGGCAATGCTCGGCCTCCCGCGGACGAGAGAGGTTCGATCAATCTCGAAAGCCGGACTCTCGGTCGTCACGGTGACATTCGATGATGATGTCGACCTGTACTTCGCGCGCGCACAGGTGCAGCAACGCATGCTGGACGCGATGTCGCAGCTCCCGGCCGGCGCTGAGCCAATGCTCGGACCTCCAGCAACGGCGATGGGCGAAGTGTTCGAATACCTCGTCGAGCGCGATTCCGTGACTGGCGCAGATAGTCTTGGCCTGGTCGATCTGACGAACCTTCAGGAGTACACGATCAAGCCGCTGCTCCGGACCGTGCCGGGGGTGGCCGACGTGAACACGTGGGGCGGCATGCCGCAGCAATTCCAGGTGAACGCCGACCCAGCCAAGCTCGCCGGGTACGGCATCACACTGGAAGACATTGAATCCGCGCTCGCCAAGAACAACGCGAACTTCGGCGGCGGATACATCGAAGATCGCGGCGAACGCCTGACGCTGCGTGGCCTCGGCCGCGTCGTCGGCACTGACGACATCGCGAACGTTGTGTTGACGACCCGCGGTGCGACGCCCGTCCGCGTGCGCGACGTCGCAAGCGTGACGATTACCTCGCAGCTCCGCTATGGCGCGGTGACGCGCGACGGCAAAGGCGAAGCCTTGTCGGCCGTGGTCCAGATGCTCAAGGGCGCCAACGGCCGACAAGTCGTCGATCGTGTAATGGCTCGTCTCGACGACATCAGGCCGTTGCTCCCCAAGGGCGTTCGCATCCGCCCGTTCTACAACCAAGGTGAGGTCGTCGAGCGCACGACGCACACGGTCTTTGGCAATCTCATCGAAGGCGCGCTGCTGGTCGTCGCGATTCTGTTCTTGTTTCTTCGCAGTGCGCGCGCCTCGCTGCTCACCGCGTCGGTGATTCCGCTCTCTCTGCTCGCGGCATTTCTGGCGATGAAGCGCTTCGGCCTTTCGGCAAACCTCATGAGTCTCGGCGCCCTCGATTTTGGACTCATCGTCGATGCCTCCGTCGTGATGGTCGAGAACTTTGTGCGGCGTCTTGGCAATGCGCGATCGCCGGATGTCGATCAGAGGAGCATCCTGCGGCGAGCTGCGTTCGAAGTCGGCCGACCGATTGTCTTCGGCGTCGCGATCATCGTGGCCGTGTACATCCCGATCTTCACGCTCGAGGGGATCGAAGGGCGCATGTTTCGTCCGATGGCATTCACCGTCTGCGCGGCCGTTCTGGGTTCGTTGCTGCTCGCGTTGACGTATGTTCCGGCTGTCGCCTCATACGTGTTTGCGCCGCGTCCATCGGGCACGCATCTGTACGACGCCCAATGGTTCAGGAGCATTCGCGGCCGCTACGCGCGACTCCTCGGCTGGGCACTCACGCATCGAAGGGCTGTCGTCGGCGGCGCGTTCACGTTGTTGCTGATCGCGCTCGCGTCGGTGCCGTACCTCGGCACGGAGTTCATGCCAAAGCTCGACGAAGGATACCTCCTCATCGAGTCACGACGGATTCCGAGCACCTCGCTCGCACAGGGACTGGTTGTCTCGACAGACGTCGAACGCACGCTTCGGCGCTTCCCCGAAGTCGAGAGCGTCGTCACAAACCTGGGCCGTCCGCAGGAAGCGACGGAAACAATGGCGCTCAACCAGGCCGACGTATACGTGATGTTCAGGCCAAAATCAGCATGGCGATCGCAGTCGCTCGACGAGCTCATTCCCCGGATGGACTCGGCGCTCGCGGACATTCCAGGGCTGGGTTATGACTTCAGCGCGCCGATGGCGATGCGGCTCGACGAGGTCGTATCGGGAGTCAAGACGCAGCTCGGCATCAAGATCTACGGCGACAGTCTGCCACTTCTCCAGGAGAAGGCCGACGAGATCCTTCGCCTCGTCAAAGGCGTGAAGGGCGCCGAAGACGCATCGGTCGGCGTGAGCGCGGGCGCCATGCAGCTCGAGGTCGACGTCGATCGGGCCGCGATCGCTCGATATGGGTTAAATGTCGCCGACGTGCGTGAAGCAGTTGAGACGGGAATTGGCGGCATGGTTGCTACGCACGTGATCGACGGGCGCCGTCGCTATCCCATCGTCGTCCGCTTGGATGCGCCGTATCGATCGACTCCGGATGCGATCGGCAACACGCTGCTGCGCACACCGGCCGGTGGAACGGTGACTCTCTCGCAGGTGGCGCGACTGAACACCGTAGAAGGGCCGGAAGTGGTCAACCATGAGAACGGCCGGCGATACGTGGTCGTGCAGAGCAACGTTCGTGGTCGCGATCTCGGCGGGTTCGTCGCCGACGTTCGTCGCGCGGTGTCGGCCAAGGTGTCGATGCCGGACGGTTATTACGTCATGTATGGCGGGCAATTTGAAAACCAGGCACGTGCCACGAAGCGATTGGCGCTCATCGTTCCGCTCGTGCTCCTGCTGATCGGTGGTTTGCTTTATGCCAGCTTCGGGACGGTGCGACATGCCCTGCTTGTGATGCTGAACGTCCCGTTCGCGCTTGTCGGTGGCATTGGCGCGCTCTGGCTTCGCGGCATGCATCTCAACCTCAGCGCGTCAGTCGGGTTCATCGCACTCTTTGGCGTCGCGGTGCTGAATGGAGTCGTACTGATTGCGTACATCAACCAACTTCGCGCCGAGGGTATGGAGTTGGATGAGGCCGTCCGCGCGGGCACGGACGTTCGATTGCGGCCGGTGTTGATGACGGCGCTGGTCGCGTCCGTTGGTTTTATCCCGATGGCCATCTCGACGAGCAGTGGAGCAGAAGTCCAGCGACCGCTGGCGACGGTCGTCATCGGCGGCCTGGTCTCCGCCACTTTCCTCACTCTCTTGGTATTGCCGACCGTCTACACGTGGATTGAGGAACACACGGCGCCCCGTATCCATCGCCGAGTCGTAGCTCCTTCAGCAGGTCAGCAGGCAGCGGTTCAGGAGGTCTAATTGTCTATTGCAGGGATCTTATGAGCAGTCTCCAATCGACTGACGCCGTCGGCGGTGGCGAACTGTCCGACGCTGGCCGCACCGCGCTGGTGCGGCGCGGCCAATTCCTGTCGCGCATGTCCCTTGCCTACAACACGCTCGAAGGCTTGGTCTCCATTGGCGTTGGCGCCATGGCCGGCAGTATTTCGCTGGTCGGCTTTGGCGTCGACAGCGTCATCGAGGTGTCGTCGAGTGTTGCGGCCCTCTGGCGGCTGCGGGTCGACGCGAACGTTCGCAGCCGCGCGCGTGTCGAAGCGGTCACGTTGCGCTTCATTGGCCTGTCGTTTCTGGCGCTCGTACTTTACATCATCGTTGATGCGGGGCGCGCACTCTACCTGCGCGAGCCGCCCGAGCGAACCGTGCCCGGGATTATCATCGCTGCCCTCAGCGTCGTGATCATGCCCGTTCTCGCCCGAGCGAAGCGACAGGTGGGTATCAGGCTGGGAAGTCGCGCGCTCACGGCGGACGCTATGCAGACCAGCCTGTGTACCTGGCTGTCGGCCATCGTGTTGGTGGGACTGGGACTGAACGCGCTGTTCGGCTGGTGGTGGGCCGATCCCGTTGCGGCGATTTGCATGACGCCGATCATCGCGAAGGAAGGGATCGAAGGGCTGCGCGGCGAAGAGCATTGCGACGACTGTCGGACTAATCAGTAATGTCCCGATCGAACGAGCGTCGGCAGACCCGAACGGGTGTCTGGTACGCGGTTGGAGCAGCGATTCTGTTCGGTGTCAGCGCACCGCTTGCCAAGGCACTGCTGAACAACGCTCGGCCCCAGCTTTTTGCGGGGCTGCTTTATCTGGGGTCCGGCGTTGGGCTCGCGATCGTAGCGATCGCGCGCCGCGGAACGCGCACGTCCTCCGAAGCGCCGCTCAGCCGGCCTGACGCACCCTGGCTCGCCACCGCAATTTTCTTCGGCGGTGTCGTGGGCCCGGTCCTGCTCATGATCGGCCTCATTCACACGCCGGCCGCCAGCGCGTCGCTGCTACTCAATCTCGAGGGCGTGCTTACTGCTGTGCTGGCGTGGGTGGTTTTTCGCGAGAACGTCGACCGCCGGATTGCGCTTGGCATGCTCGCGATCGTGACTGGCGGGCTTTTTCTGTCGTGGCAGGGACGCGCGGGCCTCGGAGGACTCGCCGGTCCCGTGGCGATCGCCGGAGCATGTCTATGCTGGGCCATCGACAATAACCTCACGCAGAAGGTTTCCGGTGGCGATCCGGTTCAGGTGGCGATGCTCAAGGGTCTCGCCGCCGGCAGCGTGAACGTGGCGATTGCAATGCTACTCGGCGCGCGATTTCCGGCGCCGTTGACGACGGGCGCCGCGCTTGGGCTTGGGTTCGCCAGCTACGGGATCAGCCTCGCCCTCTTCGTGCTCGCGCTGCGCCATCTGGGCTCAGCCCGAACGGGCGCCTACTTCTCACTGGCTCCATTCGTCGGCGCAGCAGTGGCGATCATCGGGTGGCGTGAACGGCCAACGATGGCCTTCGTCATAGGCACGGCGTGTATGGCCGCCGGCGTCTGGCTGCACCTGACCGAACGTCACGCCCATGAGCATGTACATGAAGAGATGGAGCACACACACGCCCACGTACACGACGAGCATCACCAACACGAGCACTCACCCGGCGATCCGCCCGGCGAGCCTCACAGTCATCGGCACCGGCACACGAGGCTCGTGCATTCGCACGCGCACTATCCTGACCTGCACCACCGTCACCGCCATGACTAACGTCGCCGGAGACGTGATACTGGACGCCGCCCTCACTCGATGGTACAACTCAGCGTCGCGAGCGCGAGCCTCCATTCCCCCTCGTCGCTCGCCTTACACGCGCGGAAGTTGATCCCGACCGTACCAAACTTCGCCGCGCTCGAGGATTGCGGCGCGCCGGCGAACACGTCCGCCCGCCAGGTGATCTCGAACCCGATGAATCCGGCCGCCACGACCGTGGCATGAAGCTCTGCTCCGAGCAGAGCGCCGGCGATTCACCCTTTCCACAGGTCGATGTCTCGTTTCGCGCTCGCGGGCACAGCCTTCTCGACGAGGATATCTCCGATCTGAAGGCGGCCGCCGGGCTTGAGGACGCGCGCCATCTCGCGCAGGCCGGCGGTCTTGTCGGGAAAGAGATTCATCACGCCGTTGGAGATGACGACGTCGGCCCAGCCGTGAGGCACTGGCAACGATTCCGCGTAGCCCTCTCGGAACTCGACGTTGGTCGCGCCCATCGCAGCGGCGCCAGATCGCGCCTTCTCGACCATCGCGAGCGTCATGTCGACGCCGATGACCGCGCCCTCACTCCCGACCATCTTTGCCGCGATCAGGCTGTCGATACCGGCGCCGCATCCGACATCGACGACACGTTCGCCTGGACTGAGTGGGTGGATCGAGAACGGGTTTCCGGTTCCGGCCAGGGACTCGATTGCGCTCTCCGGAATTCCCTCGAGCCACGGATCTTGATAGCCAAGCATCCGCGCGAGCGGTCGTCCGGTATGGAAGTGAAAGCCGCGCGCGGGTTGCTGGGCGACCAGCGCATATTCGGCCTGGATCTCCCGTCGGAGCTCAGCGACGTCGAGCCCTTCGATCGGCCCCGCGACCAACGGAGGGTTCGAACGGACATCGGTCATCCACGCCTCCCGTGTGTGCACCGGCGAACGTCCACGATGCCGGCGG
>Ga0070708_100000914_pt1 | contig 22363 bp, 20 predicted proteins | sample KBSK5503metaG_FD_65469 | JGI IMG/M metagenome (GOLD analysis project Ga0070708, IMG submission 65469) | Corn, switchgrass and miscanthus rhizosphere microbial communities from Kellogg Biological Station, Michigan, USA - KBS K5-50-3 metaG | ecosystem: Host-associated > Plants > Roots >... | reverse complement strand
GACATGGTGCTGAATGGGATATAAACCATGGCGTTCATGTTGTCTTCGCCGTTCGACAGCATCTTGCGAATGATCCCAATCACCTGATACGAAATACCCTCAATCCGCACGCTCTCGCCAATCGCATTCTGCCCTGAAAATAACTTCTTCTTCACGTCGGCGCCAATTACGGCAACCCGCATATGCGAGAAGTCCTGCTGGTCGTCAAAAAAACTTCCCTCACCTACGTCGATGTGCCGGATCTGCTGGTAGCTGGAATATGTCGCGCGAATTGTGTACGTCGCGCTACGGGTTCCGTAAGCCACCCGGCCCTGCTTATTTGACTCCGGAGAAGAACGCTTGAGGAATGGTACTTCCGCGCGCAGATCCTCGAGGTCCTTCAAAGTGAGCCTCACCTGGGTGCCAGCCTTCGTGCCTCCAGCCTGCAGCTCAGTCCTGCCCGGAAAAATCGAGATGAGGTTTCCGCCGAAGGTAGTGAAAGCCGCCATCAGCCCTCGCTCAAAACCCGATCCATAGGCCAGCAGGAGCACGACGGTTGCGATCCCCCAGGCCATTCCGAGCATAGTCAGCATGCTACGGCGGCGATTGTGCCGCAGCGCGCCGTATGCCTGTTTGCCAATGTCGCTCAGCATCATCTTCTGTTCCTGCTGCAGAGTTCTTTACTCTTGTCTCAGGGCTTCCACGGGCTCCAGCAAGGCCGCCTTTCGGGCGGGGTAAAGGCCGGCGGCAACTCCTGCAATGGCTAGAGATAGAATCGCCGTTGCGGCTGAGGAGGGCACAATTCGCGGCGTGTCGAATCCGTCCGGCGCAGGCAACTGCGCCATCAGAATGACTAGCGCCGTTACCACGCCCAAGCCGAAGCCACCGCTTAGTAAAGTCAAGAACGCGCCTTCGATGAAAAATTGCGTCATGATACTTCGATGGGTGGCCCCCAGTGCTTTGCGCAGCCCGATTTCCTTAGTCCGCTCGGTCACCGAAACCAGCATGATGTTGATGATTCCAATCGCACCGAGCCCCAGCGTCACTACTCCTACCACGCCCAGAAACCAATCCATCGCGTCGAAAATCTGTCCAACTTTCTTCGAGTTATCGATCGTGTCCCAATCTTCGAACGCGTCTTCGAGCTTGGGATCAAACCCGTGCCGGCGCGCGATAATTTCGTGCACTTCCGCCTTTGCTGCCAGATGGTCGTCACGCGTGAGCGGCTGATAGTTGATGAACGAAAGCGCATCTTCCTGGCTTTCTCCTTTCAACCGGAAAAGCGTGCGCATCGTCCCAATAGGGATGAATATCCGTGCGTTCGTCCCATTGTTGGCTTCACGGCCCACTTTATCGACCACTCCAATCACATTAAAGCTCATCCCGTTGAGCAGAATCGTTGATCCTACTGCCGGCCATCCTGGAAATATGTTTTTCAGCAGTTCCCAGCCAATGACCGCAACTCGCCGGTGCTCCTGATTGTCTTCATCGTTAAACCATCGCCCAGTGCTAACCGGAACCGTACGAATCTGGTTATACGAAGGAGCGACGCCGAACACTTGCCCATTTGTTGATCCATACTGGCTGACAGCGCGAATGTCCTCCCGGTTCAGCACCGGGGAGATCGTGCGCAGATGCTTACCTCCATCGCGGACGGCAAGGTAGTCTCCATAAGTAAAATTCCATGTCCGCCCCGACCGTTGACTGCCCTCGACTGCAGGAATGCGTCCAGGAAAGACGAACAAAATGTCAGAACCAAGTTCTTTCAGGTTTCTCTCTTGTCCGCTGCGGAACCCCTCGCCCAGCCCAACCAGCAGCAACAGCGATCCCACTCCCCACGCGATTCCAAACATGGTAAGGAATGAACGGAGCTTGTGCGCCCACAAAGTGGCCAGAGACTGCCGGACAATGTCGAGAAACATTTGCATAGGCAACTCCCCCTGCCGCCGGGGAGACAACAGGGGGCCCGATTCCGGTGGGAGGTCTCAACTTCCCTCCCGGCATCACTCGGTATTACGGATTTTTGGAACGCTAAGTTCCCGGCGAACTGGAAACCACTCCAACTATTAGACCATATTGGCCCACAAAGGAAAGCGACGCAGTGGGAGCCAGCGCCTGCCGAGGTTTTCTACGTTTACGCCGTGGCCTCTCTAGTGAAGAAATCTTCTAAATGAAAAAGGCCCCCGCCAACGCAGGGGCCAAACGTAACGAAGTCTTTCACTTGCTGCCAGACATGCCACCGGCCTCGCCTTCGTGCGTATCAATCGAAATCAGAAAAGCGTTCCGGTCGGAGTAGGAGAATTTGTGACCCTGTACATTGGCACTGTGATCGAGGGAACGATACATTTCGAAGCCGTCATTGTTCTGCGCCCCAAAGTATTTCACGTTCTTTAATACCACGCCATTGCCGTCGGCACCCGCCTCGCGCTTCAGCTTCATGGAGGCCATTTGTCCGCCACCAAGCATGGCGCTGACGACGTCCCCGGACCGACTGACCTCGATGGGCGCTTCCTGCACTTTCAATTCGCCCCATTCAAGACCGTAGGTCTTGAGAATCATGGGGGCTAGAGCATCCCGTTGTTCTTTGTTGGTGGCTGGATCAAACGAAACCACCACCCATTCACCTTTCTTGTTTGTGCCCCACTCGTCGCCAAGATCTCCAGTCAGCCAATATTTGGCCCCTGCCAGGTTGGTGTTGCCCGAGTACCCTTCGCGCACTTTGACCGCCATATTGAACTCGCAGTGCGGGTGCTCGGCGTGTTTATTGAAATAGCAAGGACAAAACAGATGACAACTGCAGGCTTCCACATAATCAGCCTTCATCTGCCATGCAGGCTTTGCGGGAGTCGAGGCCAAGAGGATGAGCGCACACAATGTGAGAAGGCTTATTTGCTTCCAGCTTCTCATATACACCTCCTTGTAACCCTTCTATATCCGAAGGCTTTGACTTGCTTTGCTGAGCGAAAGGATTTTACAGCGGTTTGGGTAGTTTCGCCAGGACGGAGATCCCTGGAGACCATGGCGCGACCCCGAAGATTCGTCGCGCAGATTCTGGGCCAGTTATGTTGTCAATTATGACCGAGATTTTGCACCATCGGCGCAGCATCACTTTGAGGCCGATTCCGGCGCCTTCGATTCCGGATACTCGTAGACTCCTCGTCCACCTTTTCGTCCAACCCGCCCCGCTTTTACGTACTGCACCAAAAGCGGCGCTGGACGGTACTTCTCGCCCAGTGTCTTGTGCAGATATTCCAGAATGTGCAGACGTGTATCCAGGCCCACCAAGTCCACCAATTCGAAAGGGCCCATCGGATGGTTTAATCCTAGCTTCAGCGCCTTGTCGATGTCTGCCGCTGAAGCAATCCCTTCCTGCAGCATGTAGAACGCTTCGTTGCCGATCATCGCATTAATCCGGCTGGTGATGAACCCGGGCGATTCCTTGATGACCACAACCTCTTTGCCCATTCGCCGGCCAACTTCTGTGGCAGCAGCGACTGCATCGTCATCCGTTTCAAGCGCGCGCACGATTTCGAGGAGCGTCATCTTGTGGACCGGATTAAAGAAGTGCATCCCTAGGCATTTCTTGGCGCGGTAAGTAACGCTGGCGATTTCTGTGATGCTTAGAGACGAAGTGTTGGAAGCCAGTATCGTGCCGGGGCGGCAAATCTTATCGAGCAGGGTGAAAATCTCAATCTTCGATTCCATCTCCTCCGGGACTGCTTCGATCACCAGATCAGCCTCGCGCGCTGCTTCTTCAACGCTGCCTGCATACTCCAGACGGCCGAATGCGGCGTTAGCGTCTTCCGCTGAAACTTTCTTCAGTTCAACCGCTTTGTCGAGGTTGGTGCGAATCTCGGTTTCAGCTTTTCGCAGGGCCGCCGGAAGCAGATCCTCCAGCACCGTGCGATAGCCGCCGAGAGATGCGACATGTGCGATCCCGCGGCCCATGCTTCCGGCGCCGATGACCGCAATGGTCCTGATTTCAGCCACTAACTTCCCTTCTCCAGAAGTTCAATCAATTCATTAAGCTTTGCGCCAGCGCTGCGCAGGTTCTCGGCCAGCCGCTTGCGTTCGTCGCTATCCACGCCCGGCAAGGAAGCATGAATGCGCCGCAGGGTGGTCGCTATATCGTCCACGTAATTGATGAGTCGGATTAGTTCTCCAGTGGCTGCCATGATGAATCACGCTCCTGATGCCAATTGGCAAGAATTTGTGGGAAAAGGGCAAGTTCTTTATTTTCAGCTTCCGCGCAGATTAAGTAAAGCCAGCATAAATAAACAGGATCACGGCTATTCATTCTTTTTACTGTCATTTGGCTCTCGGCGTAATCTAATACTTGAATGAATGATATCTCTCGCAAGGAATACATTTTCGCCAGCGACTTCGATCAGACGCTGACCTTCAACGACTCCGGCTACGTTCTTGCGGAGTTAGTCGGCATTCCCACGTCCGAGTTTGAGCGCAAGGCGACTGGCATGGCCAGGCTCAATCTGGTGCAGCAGGGGGGAGAACTCGCCTATCTGCTTCTGCACGATCCCGAGTTCAAGTTGCGCGTGCGCAAAGAGCATCTTTATGAAGTCGGCAAGCGCATTCGTCTGAAGGAAAATATCGCGCTGCTCTATCAGATTCTTGACAGCGGCATCCCCGCTTATCACTTCGATTTTTATGTTTTGTCAGCTGCTCCGGTTGAGGTCGTACAGTCTGCGCTCGAGGGCATTGTTCCCTCCGACCACATTTTCGGCACTGAATTCCTTTACACCGAGTCCGGCGAAATCGATACCATTACCCGCGCCAATGCGGGCTATGGCAAAGTCTTTGTCCTCGACCAACTTCAATCCCGCGCGCAGATCGGCCCTGATCACATCGTTTATGTCGGCGATGGCAGTTCCGACGTTCACGTCATGCTGCATACCAACGTCCGTGACGGATTCACTATCGCTGTCTCCGAGGCCAAGCACGTATCGCACGTCGCCAAGAGAACGATTCTAAGCACCAGCGCGCTTGCTGTCCTCGCTCCGATCCTTGAAGACATTGCCAAATGGAACCGTAAGCGCATTCGGGAGTTCTTCGAATCGTACGGAATCATGATTCAGGAATGGGACCGCGTTCGCACGGACTGGCTGACGCTGAGGTCTGCAGGCGTAGCAGAGAGCGAAGTTGCTGCCCCGACCAAGTGATCCCTTCCAAGCTGGACCTTAAGTTGCCGGTTTTTCCCTCGCCGGTAGCGTAGGGCGAGCCGCTCATGCCTGAGCGGATATCAGCGCTTGCTTTTGTGATGGTACCCTGGTACATTGGTACCAATGACGGAAGAAAAGAGTTTCACCGTAGAGCGGGTGCAAACTGGCGTCCGTATCGAGAAGCGGCTGCTGAAGGTGCTCCGGGCGTTCGCCGACTACCACGATCTAACCCTGGGCGATCTGCTGGAGGGGATTGTGCTTCATGCCTTCGACGGCAAATGTCCCTTCAATCAGGCCTCGCTCGATCGGATCAAAGAGCTGAAGAAGTTTTACGGCCTGGAGCTGGACTCTGGCGCGAGTCATCGGCTCAGAGAAACAAAACCAGGAAAATCACACAAACGCGGCGCGACTCCATGAAAGTTCAAGTGAACAAGACTGCTCTACTCGGTCTGCAATGGTCATTGGGAGTTGTAATCTTCATCGAGGCTGCGTTGCTTGCATTTTCAAAAAGCGAGATTCAGTTTTCCGGTCACGCTGGAGTACATCATTGGATTCGGATCGTGCTGGCGTGGAGTGAGATGCTGGCTTGCGTTTTGTTTCTTGTCCCTCGCGCGATGAAACTGGGGACCTTGCTACTGATCGCGGTGCTTGCGCTCGCCGCTCTTGTGCACGTGCTCCGGGGCAATTTTCAGATTGGAGGCCTGCTCATCTATGCGGCTGCAGTCGCCGTTGTGGTGTCTCAACCGCATTCCGAAGCACCCAGTCCGGGACCGCAGTCATGACCGACCAGGAATTAATCGCGAGATTTGAAGGCGGTTCGATTCCAGCAACCGACTTCCATCATGTGGACCATGTGAGGCTGGCGTTTGCGTACCTTTCCGGATATCCGGTGCTGCAAGCCTTGCAAAGGTTTTGCGCTTCGTTAAGGCAGTTTGCGAAAGCGCAAGGCAAGGAGGACCTTTACCACGAAACCATCACTTGGGCTTATCTGTTGCTGATCCATGAACGCATGGCGCGATCCGCCCAACCGCTGACATGGAAGCAGTTCGCGAGCGCAAACCCCGATCTTCTGATCTGGAAGAATGGCATTCTCAAAAAGTATTATGCAGAAGAAACGCTGCGATCGGACGTGGCGAGAAAAGCGTTCGTTTTTCCAGATAGATGCGTCTAGCCCTTCCCGCGACTGTGCTCAACCGTGAATCCAAATTGTGCTCATCTTCATCTACCAGCCATGCTGCAACAATCTCTTTCTACTGGTTCGGTCGAGAATGACTCCGGGATTCCCGTCGGCGCGACATCACTTCACCCCGACTCTTCCCTGCTCGACGCCTATTCCCGGGCGGTAGTCTCCGCTGCCGAAAAGGTCAGCCCATCGGTCACGAAGATTGAGGTCACGCAAACCGCTGGCCGGGCGCGCAATGGAGAGCCTCGTGAGCGCCACGGTGGCGGCTCCGGCTTTGTCTTCACTCCTGATGGTCTCGTTCTCACCAACAGCCACGTCGTGCACGATGCTTCGCGCATTCAGGTATCGCTTCCTGACGGCCGCCAATTCCCCGCACACCTGATTGGCGACGATCCGGCAACGGACCTAGCCGTCGTCCGCCTCGATCGCATTGACAGCGACGCGTCGAATCTCACTGCCGTCACGTTCGGAGATTCTCAAACCCTTCGTGTGGGACAGCTGGCCATCGCCATAGGCAATCCTTACGGATTTCAGTACACCGTTACTGCCGGAGTTGTCAGCGCGCTAGGCCGTTCTCTGCGCTCCTACTCCGGACGCATGATTGACGACGTCATTCAAACTGATGCTTCGCTGAATCCCGGCAATTCCGGCGGCCCGCTGGTTTCATCTGATGGCAGGGTTGTCGGTGTCAACACGGCAACTATTATGGGAGCCCAGGGACTCTGCTTTGCAATCGGCATCAACACGGCCAAGTTCGTCGCCAGCCGTCTGCTGCAGCAAGGACGCATCCGCCGGGCCTACATCGGCGTGGAAGCCCAGACCGTGCCGCTGCACCGCCGTATTGTCCGCTTCTACGATCTGCCCAAAGAAACCGGAGTCATCGTGCTTGCCGCAGAAAACGGCAGCCCGGCACAAAAAGCCGGGTTGCGCGAAGGCGATGTCATCATCGCCTTCGGTGGTCAGCCCGTAGCCGGAGTGGACGACTTGCATCGTTTGCTCACCGACACACAAGTTGGCGTCAGCAGCCCAATCACGGTCCTGCGCCGCACCGAGAGGCTGGAGCTGGAAATTATTCCTCAAGAATCGCGAGAGTAACTCCATTCGCTGTCATCCTGAGCGAAGCAACTGCTGCGCTTGCGCGGCAGTCGCGGCGCTCAGGATGACAGATTGGTTTTTTTTGCAAAGAAGCCCCTCTTCTCTTCATTGCAACTCCCTTTCCCCTATGTTAGTTTCTGAAACAGAAGGGGTTCTCTTGGTCGCGACAATCCCCGCCGGACTGGACCGCAAAGAAGCCGACATATACCGGCAACTTGATCCAGGGCGGCTCCCACAACACATCGCCATCATCATGGACGGCAACGGACGCTGGGCGCGCAAGCGCCACCTGCCTCGCGTCGCCGGACATCGCGCCGGGGTCACGTCAGTCCGTTACACGGTGGAGTGCGCCTCCAGGATCGGCATCCCGTCGCTCACGCTTTACGCCTTTTCAGAAGAGAACTGGAAGCGCCGCCCCAAAGCCGAAGTGGATTTCCTAATGAAGCTGCTCTCCCGCTACCTGAAACAGGAAGTCCCCACTCTGCACAAAAACAATGTCCGCCTGCAATATATTGGCCGACTGCATGAGCTTCCCGCGTCTGTACAGGAGAAAATGGAATGGGCGCGCAAGGAGACTTCGCGCAATACCGGCATGATTCTGACGCTCGCTCTCAACTACAGCGCTAGATCGGAATTGGTTGATGCTTTTCACTCGATGCTGACGGCTGCCGCCAGCAACGGGGGAATCGAGCACCTGAAGATTTCTGAAGAGACCGTCTCCCAGCATCTCTACACCAGCCACTTGCCTGACCCGGATCTCGTCATCCGCACCAGCGGCGAGATGCGCCTGAGCAACTTCCTCTTGTGGCAACTGGCCTATGCCGAGATCTACGTCACGCCCACGCTATGGCCGGAGTTCCGTGGCGTTCACCTGCTCGAAGGCATCGCTGACTATCAAAAGCGCGATCGCCGTTACGGCGGACTGAACGAATCCCATACTTCGCGCGCCCTGCGGAGCTGATCCCAATTGGAACTGCTCAAGCGAGTTCTTACCGCAGTCGTCCTCATCCCGATCGTTTTGCTGCTGGTGCTCCGCGCGCCGGTGCCGGTACTGGCGCTTGTGGCGGGTGTCGTGGCCCTGCTCGCAATTCATGAACTACTCAAGCTTTCGGAAGCTTACGGGATCCGCCCGCTCCGCTGGCCCACGTACATTTTTGTTGGACTGTTTTTTTTGGCGATCGCGATCCCCGGCGCGACGCCGCTGCTGTCAACTTCTGCTTTTACATTCACGGCATTGTCCGCGGCGGTTCTGGCTCCGTTCCTGTTTCTAGCGATCGCAATGCACCGCGCCGAAGTGGCCTCGGCCTTCCCTGCCGCGCTGGTCTCCGCATTCGCCTTCGTTTACATTGCGCTGCCGATGGCATCTTTGGTGCAACTGCGCGAGCAATGGCAGGGCAGCTTCTATCTTCTCTACCTGTTGCTGTTGGTCTGGGCCGGAGACGTCTTCGCCTATTTCATCGGTAAGCCCTACGGCAGGCATCACATGTCCCCGCGCGTCAGCCCGAAGAAGACATGGGAAGGCGCGGTTGCCTCGGTCATCGCAAGCGTCGCTGTCGGCCTGCTGATGTTCAACTACGCGCTGCCCATCAGCACCGCATTACTCCACATGCACTTGATCGAGTTGCGTGATGGCATTTTCAATAACCAGCAGCCATCGCTGATTCCGGTCATCGTGCTCTCTGTTCTGCTAAACATCGCCGCCCAACTCGGAGACCTGGTCGAATCCCTAATCAAACGTGGCGCAGGAGCTAAAGATTCCGGCGCCATCCTCCCCGGCCACGGCGGCATGTTCGACCGCATCGACGCGTTGCTATTTGCGGCGCCGGTGTTGTGGTGCTACGCCGCGTGGCGTGTGATGATGCAGTGAAGGGAACTCTCTCGGCTAAAACTTCGTATTGGACATTTAGGATTTACTTCATGACCGTAATGCGTATTTGTTCGCTTCTCTGGACGTTGCTCTGGCTAGTCTGGTTGGTGGCTTGGCTACGAACTAAACGGACGCAGGAGCGCGTAGACTTCGGCTCTCGCTTGCTCTACGGACTTCCAGTCTTCTTTGCTTTTTACCTTGTGTTCGGCGAGAACCTCCGGTTTGGCTGGCTCGAGTCACACATCATCCCGGGGAACATCTCGGTTGAAACATTAGCGGTCTCGCTGACTGCGGCAGGAATAGCATTTGCGATCTGGGCCAGGTTTTATATTGGAGAGAACTGGAGCAGCGCCGTAACCATCAAGATCGGACACGAACTCATCCGCACCGGCCCCTACGCCTGGGTGCGCCATCCAATTTACTCGGGCCTATTGTTGGCAATGATTGGAACGGCGTTGGCGCGCCGTGAGCCTCGGGGCTTCTTAGCTGTCATTCTGCTGTGGCTGGGATTCTGGATCAAGAGCAGAATGGAAGAAGGATTCATGCTGAAGACCTTCGGTCCAGAATACGAAGAGTACAGCCGCTCAACCGGTGCCCTGATTCCGCGGCTTCGTGTGTGACCCCTGGGGATTCACACTTAAGACAAGTAGGGGCGGGTGCCCTCACCTGCCCTGCCCAGACGAGGGCGTCCGGGCCGACGTGTGCAAAAGCCGATGGCCAAGAGCCAACAGCCAAAAACTGCTTCTAGTACCATATCTACATCCATGAAGCGCATCGCCATCCTGGGTTCCACTGGAAGCATCGGCCGCAGCACCCTGAGAGTGGTGGAATCCTTCCCCGACCGCTTTCAGATAGTCACGCTCGCCGCTGGACGTAATCTCGACCTGGCCTTCGACCAGGCCCAGCGCTGGCGTCCTCGCCTAATTTCCGTTGCCTCAGAATCCGATGCAGACACGCTCAAATCAAGACTGAAATCCGCAGGAATAAGTGGTATAGAAGTCGAATTCGGTCCCTCCGGCACCGTCCGTGTCGCCACCCACCCCGACGTCGATTTCGTAGTCAGCGCCATCGTCGGCGTAGCTGGCCTCGAAGCCACCTACGAAGCCGTGCGCGCCGGCAAAACCGTCGGCCTGGCAAACAAAGAATGCCTGGTCGCCGCCGGAGAGGTCATCACCGCCGAAGCCCGCCGCCAGGGAAAGCCGCTCCTCCCCATTGACAGCGAGCACAACGGCGTCCACCAATGCCTTCGCGGAGGCTGCATGGAAGAAGCCCGCCGCATCTGGCTCACCGCGTCCGGCGGCCCGTTCCTAAATACTCCCAAATCCAAATTTGCCGATATTACGATCGAGCAGGCGTTGAACCATCCCACCTGGAAAATGGGCAATCGCATCACCATAGATTCCGCCACGCTGATGAACAAAGGCTTCGAAGTCATCGAAGCCTGCCGTTTGTTCAACATACCGCCGGAGCAGGTAAGCGTCATCGTGCATCCCCAATCGACTATCCATTCCTTCGTCGAGTTCGTGGATGGCAGCATTCTTGCTCAACTTTCAGTCACGGACATGCGCCTGCCGATTCTCTACGCGCTAACTTATCCAGATCGAATCCGTTCCGAGCTGAACTTTAGTCTGAGTGACTTAAGGCACCTCGATTTCTCCCCTCCCGACATGGAAAAATTCCCTTGTCTGCGCCTGGCATACGAAGCAGCAAAGGCTGGAGGCGGAAAAACGGTTGCCCTGAATGCCGCTGACGAAGTTGCCGTTTCAGCGTTTCTGGAGGGCAGCATCCGGTTTCAGGAGATCCCCGTAGTAATAGAAGAAGTGGTTTGTGAAACACCGGTGGGCAAATTGGAATCTATAAAGGCAGTGCTGGGCGTGGACCAGAATGCCCGCGCGACAGCCCAAGAGAAAGTAGCTGCGTTTACCATGAAAACAGACCGGAAGCATGTTCCGGTGTCAGTTGGAACGCGAGATAGTTAGTCGCCACTTATGAACCAAATCCTCACTCAAGTCTTCATTTCATTGATTTCCGTCGTTGTCATACTCGGCTTCATGGTATTGATCCACGAGTTCGGCCACTACGCCGTAGCCAAGCTGTTGGGTGTCCGCGTAGAAGTATTTTCCATCGGCTTCGGCAAGCGCCTAATTGGATTCACCAAGGGAGATACCGACTATAGGATCGCCGCCATCCCGCTCGGCGGCTACGTGAAGATGAGCGGCGAGAACCCGATGGACGAGCGCACTGGCGACCCGCGCGAATTCATGTCGCACCCACGTTGGCATCGTTTTCTGATCGCCATAGCGGGGCCGGCGATGAATATCCTCTTGGCCATTTTTCTCCTGACCGTCGTGTACAAGGTGCACTATGAGATCCCAGCGTTTTGGGACCAGCCTGCGGTCGTGGGTTGGGTGAAACCGGATTCCCCTGCCGCGAAGATCGGTGTCCAACCCGGAGACCGCGTCATCCAGATTGACGGAATTCAGAACCCTACTTGGGAGCAAGTTGACGAGACGGCGTGGCTCAGCGCCAATCAGCCTCTCGGCTTTACCATTCGCCGCGACGCTCGGACAATTCAAGGGTCAGTTGTTCCGGTTCCAATCACTAGTTCTGAAGTTGGCTCTGCAGGGTGGTATCCCGATGAACCCGTTATTGTTACGGACGTTGAGTCGGGCATGCCCGCGGCGAAAATAGGATTGAAGGAAGGAGACAAGATCATCTCCTTAGATGGCCAGCCGGTCCCCTCGATTCACGCGATGATCGAGCGATTACAAGAGACCAAGGACAAGCCCGTGCGACTCGAAGTTCTGCGCGACGGCAAGACTCTCACTTTTACCGCGACTCCGGTTCTATCGAAATCCGCTGATGGCAGTGAGAGCCAATACCGACTGGGATTTAAGAACGCTCCTGAGACTAAAGTCAGCACCTTGTCACTGCCCGATGCATTCCGCCATTCCCTGGCAGACAACAAACGCTATTCCGGGCTCCTGCTCGAACTTGTGGGAAAACTGGTTCGGGGAAAAGCCTCGCCCCGTACGGTTTCCGGCCCGATCGGAATCGCCCAACTGGCAGGCGCCGCGGCCCAGGAAAAGGGCTGGACCCCACTGCTCGGCCTCACTGCTAACATCAGCCTGAATCTCGGGATCTTCAACCTGCTGCCGATCCCAATCATGGACGGTGGAGTCATCCTGCTTCTCTTCATCGAAAGCCTGCTACGCCGCGACATCAGCCTGCGGATCAAAGAACGCATTTACCAGGCTGCGTTCGTGTTTCTGGTACTCTTCGCCGCCATGGTGATCTACAACGATATTGCGAAGACGCTGGCGCAAAGGTTGCCCTAGCTAAAGCTAAGCTAGCTATCAGCTGTCAGCCATCAGCTTTCATCTTTCAGCTCTCAGTTGCCAGCTTAAAAGGTCCTGTCATCCTGAGCGCAGTAGCTGCTTCGCGAATGCGAAGCAGCTACGAAGTCGAAGGACCCCGCGTTCGCCTGCGCTGAGATGAACCTGTCAGGGAATCACTATGCACCCCGCCGGGTGGCGGAGACTTCCCATCCCGCACCGCGCCTCCTTTGACAGCTGATGGCTGAGGGCCATCTGCTAAAATGAAGTTTCCACATGGCCTCAATCAAACGCCGTAAATCCGTCACTTGTATCATCGGCAACCTCCGCGTGGGCAGCGATGCACCAGTTGTGGTGCAGTCCATGACCAATACCGACACCGCCGATGTGCCTTCCACGGTCGAACAGGTCGCTTCTCTAGCCCGCGTCGGCTCCGAGCTAGTTCGGGTTACAGTCAACAACGAAGACGCCGCCGCCGCCGTGCCGCATATTGTCGAGCAATTAGACGAGCGGGGAATCCACGTGCCCATCATCGGCGACTTCCACTACAACGGACACATCCTGCTTAAGAAGTATCCCGCCTGCGCCCGTGCCCTCGCCAAATACCGCATTAATCCCGGAAACGTCAGCGTTGGTCGCAAGGACGACTCCAACTTCGGCACCATGGTCAAAGTCGCGGTTGAAAATCAGAAGCCAGTGCGCATTGGCGTCAACTGGGGATCGCTCGATCAATCGCTGCTCACGCGCATGATGGATGAGAACTCCCGGTCTTCCGATCCCAAGGATGCTCGCGAAGTCACGATGGAAGCCATGGTGGTTAGCGCGCTGAACTCCGCCGCCATTGCCGAGAAATACGGCCTACGTCCCGATCAGATCATCCTCAGCGCCAAGGTCAGTGGCGTGCAGGACCTGGTCGACGTCTATCGCTCACTTGCCAGCCGCTGCAACTATGCCTTGCATCTTGGATTGACCGAAGCCGGCATGGGCGCAAAGGGAATCGTTGCTTCCAGCGCAGGACTCGCAATTCTTCTGCAAGAAGGCATTGGCGATACAATTCGCGTTTCTCTCACTCCGGCTCCCGGCGGCGACCGCGCCGAAGAAGTCCGCGTGGCCCAACAAATCTTGCAATCCCTTGCAATTCGCAGCTTCACTCCGCAGGTCACTGCTTGCCCCGGCTGCGGACGCACCACCTCCACCTTCTTCCAGGAAATGGCCGAGCAAATCCAGTCCTACCTCCGCGAACAAATGCCATCATGGAAAGAGCGCTACAACGGCGTCGAAGAAATGAAAGTCGCGGTCATGGGATGCGTCGTCAACGGCCCCGGCGAATCTAAGCACGCTAACCTGGGCATCTCTCTCCCCGGCACTTTCGAGGAGCCCAAGGCGCCGGTTTACGTTGACGGCCGCCTGTTCGGGACTTTGCGCGGAGACAAAATCGTCCAGGAGTTCATCACTATCCTCGACGATTACGTGGAATCGCACTACGCCAGCAAAACGGAAGTGGAAGTGAAAGTTTAGTTCCCGCCCGTCAGTTCAGGGGTTGGTCACGTAAATTACAGATTTCATCCACGCTGATTTGGTGTTGTCATAAGTCTGGACTGCCACCCTGTGCAATCCTGGAGTAGTGAGACTGACCTGAGTCCCCAGTGGCAGTTGATTAACGTTCCAGTATTCTGCGTATTTTGTTCCATCCAGGTAAATCTGCATGTGACTGGCATTGTCGGGGCCGGAAGCTCTAGCCGAAATTCCAAACGTGAGAGGAACGTGGCTGCCATCTAGAGGACCAGCGATATGGGTAATCTCGGTATCAGGCCCGCTAAACGTGTTTGGAAAGTTGAGCGTGAATTGTCATAAGTGTCGGTTTTGTATGCCGGGATTCCAGCTGGGAAATTTCCCGGAGTGTTCGTTGATGGCGAATAGGTGAACACTGATACCGTCTTCTTCGAAGGACTCACAGTTAGGATTCGCAGATACCCATAGCCAAAATAGCCATTGTTCCCTTGCCCCTGGAAGTCGGAAAGAATCTGGATGGGGCGATAAGGATTCGAGCAAAGCGTCGTCCATGCTTGCACACTGCAGTCCACGCGTCCCACCCCGTTGTAGTTCGGGACCGTGGGGTAATTGCCCGGACTCGGATTTCGAACGTGCCCACTGAGCGCCATGAAGACGTTGGAATGGGCCCCAATCAGCTTGTACCATAGCCCGATTCCGTCGGTTCCCCCGCCAACCGGCTTGTAGGACGCCAACGAGTCAGTCAAACATCCGTAAACGGTGCCTGGGAAACCGGAACATAGCGGATATGCAGAACCGGGAGGATGCGTTGAGCTGAATGTGGGACCGCTGCCGTCGTTAGACAAATAGGCGTGCGTGACCACGATCACCGGACCGCCAAAATTTGAGATGAGGTTGTTGGCCGCTGCCACAATGGAGCTCTGCGGAAACAGCTCCAGGGACAAGATCATGTAGCTCGTCGAGCCGATCTTCATCGTCTTGTAGAAATTAGGAGTGCGGTTTCCGGAAGAATCCAAAATGTACGCGGTCGGGCTCAACACGGGTGGGCCAAAGTAGTGGAAGTAATTTGTGGTGCTTCTCGGCTGCGGCCGATCGGCTTCGCAATCGTAGTCATGATTGCCGATGGTGGGCTGATAATAAATTCCATGACTCGTCAAAATCTTGACCGCCGCTTGAGCTTGCTGCCACTGCGTTTGCCACGTTGAGGGCGGAACCGTAGCGCAGGCACCGGTCACGTTGCCGCTGCTATCGACGGGATACCCTCCGCCGTCGATGATGTCTCCTAATCCAACCACCATTTTGATATTTAGAGCCGCTTGGTGGCTCACCACCCAGTTGGCCTGGTCCTCAAACACATAGGCATTCTGCGAGTTGTAGTACTGCGTATCCGGGAACAGCACAATGGAAAAATCCGGGTCCGTCGGCGAAATGGAAGCCACCGCTGCCTGTTGCGCGCTGCTCAGAAAAGACTTTGGCGCCCAGATCGCGCTGCCGATGAGAATAGGTAACACCAACGCAAGGAACTTCATCCATCCTCCCCAATCCACACGAGTCCGAGGACACGACGGCGAAGTCGTGCCGATAATTTCAAAAATTCAGGAATGTAGAAGGACCCCAATTCACGATACGAATGTTCAAGTGTTGGCAACAATCCGATGGATCCCCTTAAAGGCCTGTGTAAATCAGGTCACAAGGGCGTGTGTACAAAAGCTGTGGAAGAAAGCGGGGAAATCTTTCGCGAACCTCCGGTTAATGGGTCAGAAAATTCACGGAAAATTCACGGGAGTCTCAGAAGAATCCGACTAGTCTTTTCAAATCTCATCACGAACGCAATTGATGCCCTGATCAGTGCTGGAAGATCATTGCAGAAACTCGTCTCGTCTTCGGGTATCCAGTTCGGGATAACAGCATATCGACCGCACAGGAATGGACTGCGGATGAGCCACAAAATCGTTTTCGAAACAGGTTTGGCCGATAGCGTGAGAAGCCCACGGACTCGCATCACCGAAAACCATTCGGCATTTCGCTTCAACCGATTTGCACGCGGCTTCAAGCTGATGTTGCTGGAAAGAGTCCTTCGGTTACCATGGAGTCTTCACCGGAGCAGACATTTGATTTTTGATTGAGGGTTTCCCAACCGCTTGCACGTACATGCTCCCGCTTCCCAGGCTGTAAGGACTGAGATCCATCGAGTGCATGCCCGCTGGCAGAGTATTCAGCTCTAGCAGGTTCTGATTGTCCGCGCTGAAATAAACAACGTAATGGTCAACGGTGTTTTCGTATCCCTTCACCACCCACTGCAGGAGGGAGCCCGAAAACGAGCCGGATACGGTCAGGCAGTTGTCAATCCCGGACTCAAGCTCGGTGCCTTCTTCGTAGTCATTCCAGGTCACCAGTTGCAAGATGGGAAGCGGTTGGCCGGAGTTGTAGTAGCTGTTGATCTTGTTAAAGGTCTGCAGCCACGTCTGTCCACACTGCTGACTCACAATACGGTTCAGTGTCCAGGAAGCCAAGGTGTCGTTGAAGCCTTTATATCCCGCACCCCACGCCATCTCTTGTGGAGTTTGCATAGCAGCGTTGTAGAACTTGGTGAGATAGTCCATCCCGTATTGGGTTGATGTCGCGTTCATCCACGAATAGCTGCCGCTACTGGCCATATGGGTGAATCCAGCAGCGCTTTGGAAGATCCAGGCTACGTTTGGCGCTGCGGCTCGTATCGCATTCCAGTCCAGAGTGAAGTGCCTGTCGAGATCAAACTGGGTGATGAGCGGCGCTCCATTCAGAGTCGCATACGCAGGCGAAGTGGCATAGTTCTGCAGCACATATTTCGTCAAGTAAGTTACCGTCTGTTGCGGATTGCAGCCGGAGCACGGGCTCAAGGTCACCGCGCCTTTATCAATCATGATCAGGACTTTGAAACCAGGATGATTTGCTGCTGCTGCGAGCCAAGCTAAAGTTGTGGGCTCGGTTTTGTCCGCCGGACCGTACCAGTCGATGACAACTCCGCTGACGCCGCGACTCATCATGTCATTAAGCTGGTTGTCTACTTGTGTTGGGTCCCAGGAAATATATCCGACTTGCATGTGCCGCTTGTCCCCAAACCAGGGTTGCAGTTCCGCATAAATCTCGGTGGTCGCGGCGGGATACAGCAGCGAGTGAATGTCCACTTTGCTCACGTTGCTGGCTCCCAGGTTGCCGTTGGTCTGTGTTTGGAAACCACTCGCCGCACTCGTGTTGTTCGCGCTCTGCAGCGCCAGAGTAGTGGTCGCGGTTTGCACTGTGACAGGCACGTGCGTCTTGGCGGCGCTGTTGCAGTTATCCCATTCCTGCACCACCGTATCGTACTTGCCGGGTGGCAGACGAAGCGTCGTGTCCAGTTTAGCGCCCTTAACTACGTAGGCTAACCGGTAAGGCGCGGTGTAAATCCCCATCGCGGAAATACCCCTCGCGCACGTGGTGGTCGCAGTGGCCACGTAGTGGATCGATGACGGAAACAACTGTCCGGTCGGCGAGGAGACAGTCACGGTTCCAGTTGGTCTGTCCGCGGCTTCTACCGGGGCAACCGACAAACCCACCACCAGACACACGAGCCAAGCCAGAGTAAAGATTGTCTTCATCGGAGCCTGCCAAATTTAGGATTGGGAAATCCCGGTCTGCCCGGTCGATCTGCGGGAATCCGGCCACAGTATGTCCGAGTCAAATGTTTTGCTTCATGTAACGAAGGTAGGTGTACGTGTGGTTAGTAATGACTTCAAAGGACACGGTACTGAAGTCGTTTCCCGCGCGGGTTGAGGCTCGCAGGAGAAACCCGGTGCAGCGCTAACACCGGAATCATGCCGATTACACGCTCGAACATGTACTTCGGAGTGCGGTCTTGTGTGTTTTTAGTTGGAAGTAAGGAGCACCAAACATAGAATCCATCCCAATTGGACTGCTCTTTCAGCAGCCGCTTAAAGAAACTTTCGCTGGAGACGTTGGGATGAATGTTGGGAAGCGTTCTGCAGTAGTGTGTCTGTGCGCGTTGTTCGCCGCACCAGCGCTGGCGGGCGTATATGTTTCTGGGCCGGGAAGCGCCACCGTGGCAACTCCGGGCAGTGCCACAGTCGCGGGTTCTCCCGTTCATTTCGTGGCCAAGGGCACTTCGCCAGCGTGTTCAAAAGGGGTAGGCTCGATGGGAATCTATACCACTCCGAATGTGCTGGCCTACACTGTCAGGGGATCGAGCCTCGATACAAATCTGAACTTGAATCCCGGTGTCTACAACGTAGCGGTTACGGAGTGGGACAACTGTGGCTGGTCATCGAAAGCGCTACTAACTCTTACTGTAGGCAGTTCCACCTCTTCGGGCAAAACCTTCTCCGATTTGCAAAGTGGCAAAGGCTGGTCAAGCTACGCGCTGCTGCCGCCGAGTTGGGGAATTTGCTCCACCTGCACTTCGGCTGGGCCGCAACTGAAGTGGTCGTGGACACCGGGCATTAGCTCACCTTCAATGACCGGCAACTCCACGAAGACCACGTATGGCGGCGGTACGGTGCAGTGGGGAGACGTGCTTTGGAACAATCACATCGTGGGATCATTCTCATCGCAGGGCCTGCCCGATTACAGTCACGTGCTGGTTCCCACGCTCCACAATTTTACCTACGACGTTTACTTTTGGGTCAGCAATGCAAGCGTGTCACAGGGGCTTGAGTTCGATATCAACCAGTTCACCGGCGGTCACTCCTTCATCTGGGGACATGAGTGCCGTATCGCGGGCGGGCACGAGTGGGATGTCTACGACAACATCCATCACAAGTGGGTTCCGACCGGAGTCCCGTGCAACCCCGTGAGCGGCGCCTGGAACCACCTGATTATCAGCGTTCAGCGCACATCGAGCAATCAATTGTTGTTCAAGTCCATCACCCTGAATGGAAGCACTGCGACTCTAAACCACTACGAATCCCCCAACACTACAAGCTGGAACGGCGTGACGATCAATTATCAGTTAGATGGCAACAGCGCCGGAACACCTTACACCGTGTACTTGGACAAAGTGAACTTCACAATGCAGTAGTTTTCTGCAATCCTGTGTGGCAGACCTGCTGACGCAGAACGCGTGAACGGTGACCATACCAACCGGATCGCTACCCCGCGTGACGCTCTGGAGACCTACAGAATCAGCGCAGAATCCGGGCTAAGCTCTTCCCTTGTGTACCTTAGTCCCCTTGCGCTAATGCCTTTCGGCTTTCGCTCGGCCCATCATTTCCCCGCACCGCTCTCCTGCGATACCATTAAGAACGGTCACTTTGACTGCCGCATACCGCATCGAACCAGCGGCGTCTATCACTGCTGAGGAGTCTTACCCCATGGCGACCGTCACCCAAGCCAATCCGGCCATTCCACTCACGAAGAACGAACACCTGTTGCGCTGGGTGGAGAAAATGGCAGAACTCACCCAACCGGCCCGCATTCATTGGGTAGATGGCTCGCAAGAGGAATACGACCAGCTTTGCGAGGAGATGGTCGCCAGTGGAACATTTGTCCGGCTGAATCAGGACCTTTGGCCGGGATGTTTCCTTGCTCGCTCACACAAGAGCGATGTTGCCCGCGTCGAGGATCGCACGTTTATCTGTTCGCTTTCGAAGGACAGCGCCGGCCCGACGAATAACTGGGAAAACCCCTACGAGATGCGCCGCAAGTTGCGTGGCCTATTCCGCAATTCAATGAACGGGCGCACCATGTACGTCTTGCCGTTCAGCATGGGCCCGATTGCGTCGCCCATGTCGCAGATCGGAGTACAGCTCACCGACTCGCCCTATGTTGTCGTCAGCATGCGCATCATGGCTCGCATCGGGCTTCCCGTCTTTAAAGAAATTGATAAGGATTACAAGCGCGTTGTCCCCTGCCTGCACAGTGTTGGAGCGCCGCTGAAGCCCGGGCAGAAAGATGTCCCCTGGCCCTGCAATGAAGAAAAATACATCGTTCATTTCCCGGAGGCGCGTGAAATCTGGTCCTACGGCTCCGGATATGGCGGCAATGCTCTTCTGGGGAAGAAATGTTTTGCTCTGCGCATCGCCTCGAACATGGCCCGCGACGAAGGCTGGATGGCCGAGCATATGCTTATCGTCGGCGTGGAAGACCCACATGGCGAAAAGACTTACGTCGCCGCCGCATTTCCGAGCGCATGTGGAAAAACCAATTTCGCGATGATGGTTCCGCCTGCGCAATTCAAATCCAAAGGATGGAAGGTCTGGACTGTAGGCGATGACATTGCCTGGATCACTCCTGACGCCCAAGGGCGTTTGCGCGCCATCAACCCAGAGGCTGGATTTTTCGGCGTTGCCCCCGGCACATCGGTCAAAACGAATCCCAACGCCATGGCATCGCTTTCGAAGAACACAATTTTCACCAACGTCGCGCTCACGCCCGAAGGCGGTATTTGGTGGGAAGGCATGACCGACGAACCTCCAGCGGAGTGCGTGGATTGGCAAGGCAATCTCTGGACTCCAGAAATCGCAAAGAAGACCGGCACCAAGGCGGCTCACCCCAATGCTCGTTTCACCGCTCCGGCATCGCAATGCCCCACAATCGATTCCGCCTGGGAAGATCCCACCGGCGTCCCCATCAGCGCCATTATTTTCGGAGGCCGCCGCGCCCACACTATTCCGCTCATCTATCAAGCCTTCAACTGGAGCTCGGGGGTCTATGTCGGAGCGACCATGGGATCGGAAATGACTGCCGCCGCGGGCGGAGAAGTCGGCAAAGTCCGCCGCGACCCAATGGCCATGCTTCCTTTCTGCGGATATCACATGGGCGACTACTTCCGCCACTGGATCAAGATGCAGCGCTCCCTCAGCATGACTCCGCGCATCTTCCACGTGAACTGGTTTCGCAAAGATGCTGACGGAAAATTTCTCTGGCCCGGCTTCCGCGAAAATTTCCGCGTGCTCAAATGGATCGTAGACCGTGTCCATGGCCGCACCCGCACCAAAGAGACGCCGATCGGCTGGACTCCATTTTACGAGGACATGGACTGGACCGGCCTCGACTTCTCGAAAGAAACATTCGACCAGCTACAGACAATCGACCGCGCCGCATGGAAGCGCGAAGTAATTGACCACGAGGAGCTGTTCATCCTGTTGCACGCGCATCTCCCGCCGGAGCTGATTTACGAGCGGGAGCTGCTGATTTGCCGGCTGTGAGCCAGCGCCTCCGCCGTGATCGCTTGCTGCGCTTTACGATAATTGACGCCGTAGTTCTTGCGTTCCTGGCCGTAGAGGACACGAACCAGGACCTGCGTACAATTGGAGGGAACCGCCGCTATGGGCGTGATCCCGGCAAATAGCAGGATGCGATCGACTCCCGGGTCTGCAATACCGGGAAACTTCTTCAAAGTCTTTCGCACCTCGGAAAGTGGCCCGGCCAAAGCAGCACGCAGATCGCCGCCGAACTCGTCCTTGACCCGCATGGCAATCTCTTTGAGCCGCAAAGCGCGTATTTCCGGAATCATGCCGCCTAGCTTCACGGCGGAAGCGAGCTTTCGGGGCGTCGCTGACAGCAAGTTGTGGGGCTCGATGCCAACCTCACTTTTCAGCTTCTCCCAGCCTCTCGTGCACGCCGCATCGCTGGCCGGATATCCGCAGTGCCACCACACGATGAACTCGTAAGGATCCGCGGGCCAGGACGGTTCCCGCTTGCCATAGAATTTCTCCAGCTTGTCGAGCAGGTCGGGGGTAGTGAGCCCAGCTTTTCGCATGGAAGCGTCAGATGTTATTGTGCATCACCGCCGGTGCGCAAGCCGCGCCTAGACGTGCGCCCGGAAACCGGAGATGTGACGAAGGCGATTTCCCGAGTAACGGGCAAACCTTCCCTAATGCCGACCAACCGCTACAATGTGCGATATCGATAGACTCCCATCCACTCTCCGATGCGAATCTGTTGATCGGCGGAAATGGTTTCATCGGCTCGCCCCTGGCAAGCGAGTTGCGAGATTCCGGACATTCAGTGGCAATCTTTCACCGGAGTGCGGACAAATCGCCAGACAAGAATGTGGTACGAATCCAAGGGGATCGCAAGCGGCTTTCCGACATTAGAGCAGATTCAGCGATTTTCGCCTGAGGTAATCGTCGACTTGATCCTGAGCTCTGGAGAACAGGCGCGTCAGTTAATAAGCACTTCACGCAAAGTTGCGCGGCGTGTGATTGCGATTAGCAGCATGGATGTGTATCGCGCATGG
>Ga0070708_100000913_pt1 | contig 22368 bp, 18 predicted proteins | sample KBSK5503metaG_FD_65469 | JGI IMG/M metagenome (GOLD analysis project Ga0070708, IMG submission 65469) | Corn, switchgrass and miscanthus rhizosphere microbial communities from Kellogg Biological Station, Michigan, USA - KBS K5-50-3 metaG | ecosystem: Host-associated > Plants > Roots >... | reverse complement strand
TAAGCATGAGTCTCCACCGCACAAGGCCGTGGCATCCGCAAACGCTGCTGACCTTTCTTTGTAGCCGCGAGCGTGAGTCTCCACGGCGCAAGGCCGTGGCATCAGTTTGAGTTTTCACACGCTCTCTATCGCGCGGTGGTACTGACTTCATGGGACCGCAGCATGAGTGACAGCGCATCAGAGCCACCCGCTACCTGCTCTGTAGTCGAGTGGCCACGACTCAATGACTCCCATGCAGGCTGATTACGCTTTGTGGCCGAGACACTTGGACTTTTGTTTTTTTGCTATACTTCGCCGCATGCCAAAAAAGCAGCAAGCAAACAAGACGACAGTGGGTCTGGTCCAAATGAGTTGTGATCAAAAGCCAGCCACCAATCTCAAGAAAGCGATTGCGCGTATTGGCGACGCCGCAAAACAAGGCGCCCAGATCGTTTGTTTGCAAGAGCTCTTTCGCTCACAGTATTTCTGCCAGACGGAAGATATCGAGCTCTTTAAGTTAGCAGAAACTATTCCCGGGCCGTCTACTGAAGCGTTAAGCAAGGTAGCCCGGCAAAAAAAAGTCGCAATCATCGCCTCGTTGTTTGAGAAGCGTGCGGCCGGGGTTTATCACAATACTGCCGTCATCATCGATGCCTCGGGAAAGATAGCGGGTAAGTACCGCAAGATGCACATTCCCGACGATCCGCTTTACTACGAAAAGTTTTATTTCACTCCGGGAGATCTCGGCTTTCAAACTCACGATACCGCGTATGGCAAAGTCGGCGCACTAGTCTGTTGGGATCAATGGTTTCCTGAAGCGGCACGCTTAACCGCACTGAGCGGTGCTCAGTTTATTTTCTATCCGACTGCAATCGGATGGCTCCCGAAAGAAAAGCCGGACGTGAACGAGGCTCAGCATTCCGCCTGGGAAACTATTCAACGTGCCCACGCGATCGCGAACGGAGTTTACGTCGCAGTTGTAAACCGTGTCGGCAACGAAGGCAAACTCACCTTCTGGGGACAGTCGTTCGTCGCTGATCCATTTGGGCGCATCATTGCCAAAGCTTCGCGTGATAAAGAGGAAGTCCTGATCGTAGAATGTGATCTCAACAAGATCGACGAAACTCGCCAGAACTGGCCGTTTCTGCGTGACCGGCGCATCGAGGCGTATGGCGGTCTGCAACTCCGTTACGGCAAATGAATAAATGAAATACGGTTTGTTTGATTTTCTCGGCAACGTCGGTGTCGTGATTATGATTGTTGCCTATTTGCTTTTGCAGCTAAATCGTCTCGACAGCAGCTCGCTTGCCTATTCCCTGCTCAACGCGTTCGGCGCCGGTCTCGTGATTCTTTCTCTTTCAGTCAATTTCAACCTCTCCGCCTTTATCATGGAAGCGTTCTGGATCTTGATTAGCCTGATCGGCATCTATCGGTACCTGAGAACACGAGCGCTCAAATCCTGAATCAATGGGACAATCTCAGCAAGAGACACCAGCTGCCCTTGGTTACCACATGCCCGCCGAATGGCGACGGCATGGTGCGACGTGGCTTTCGTGGCCGAAAGATCCAGAGACCTGGCCCAATCGCGTGGCCCAAGTGGAAAAGATCTTTCTGCAAATGATGGCCGCACTTGCGCCGCACGAAATCGTGAACCTGCTCGTAGATGATGAAGCAGCGGAGCAATCTGTGCGACAACGCTGTACATTCGAAGCCGCCACTAATATCCACTTTCACCAGATTAAAACGGTGGATTCCTGGATTCGTGATTACGGACCAAATTTCCTTCTCAACGACGAAGACGCTCTTGCTTACAACGATTGGGTTTTTAATGCCTGGGGCAATAAGTACGAAGACTTGAAGAGGGACGATGGTGTGCCGCGACAGCTGGAGAAGGTTCTGAATGTTCTCCGCTTTGAGCCGGGCATTGTGATGGAAGGCGGCTCAATCGAGGTTAACGGCTCTGGCTGTGTACTAACAACTGAGCAATGTCTCTTAAATCCAAACCGCAATCCACAACTAAGCCGCACGGAAATCGAGCACTACTTGAAAAAATACCTGGGAGTGGAAAAGGTGTTATGGCTTGGGGAAGGAATTGTCGGTGACGACACGGATGGGCACGTCGACGACGTGGCCCGCTTTGTTGCGCCTGGCGTGGTCCTTTGTGCCGTGGAAGATGATCCGGCGGACGCCAACTACGAGTTACTGCAAGATAATCTTCAGCGACTGCGACACATGACCGATGCGCAGGGCCGGCCGCTTGAGATTGTTACCTTACCGATGCCCGGAGTTGTCGGCGGCACGAGCACCGACAGTCGCAACCTCGATCGCCTGCCTGCAAGTTATGCCAATTTTTATATCGCCAATGGAGTAGTGTTGGCGCCAATCTTCGGACATGTGAACGACACTCGAGCGCTGGATATATTGCGAAGGCTGTTTCCTGACCGCCGTGTGGTGGGGATCAACTGCGAATCGTTGGTATGGGGTATGGGCACAATCCACTGCGTTACACAACAACAACCGAATCCGTAGATCCGCAGATTACGCATAGACCAAAAAAGGGAAAGAAATCATTGGTCAAATATCATTTGACATCTCTCATTTGTCATTTGATTGATCGAAGTCAGTTGTCGTTACAACTTTCAACGAATAGCGAAGCTGACAACCAGTATCAAGAACAGATCACGGACCATTGACTTCGGACCACTGACTCTTTCAGTAAAATATCAAATGAGAAATCTCAAATGATATATTATGATATATGACCAACGGTTGCTGCTGCTTCTGCTTTCGGCGTCGGGGTAATCTGCGTAATCTGCGGATTACTTTTTCTCCAGTATTTCGTGGGCTGCCGCTTTCGCCTCCTCCAGCGTTCGCACTTGGCCGTCGAGCTGCATCTCGTAAACCGCTCGAGTGATCTCTCCCATCTTCGGTCCGGGCGTGAGACCCAACTCGAGCAGGTGGCGTCCCAACAGGATTGGCGCCGGCGCTCCTTGGTCGAGTTCCAGTTCCTTCGCGCGCTGAATAAACCATTCCTGCGCCGTGGCGTCGTACCAATTTTCACGCGGCACCCTTTCAGTATTTCGTCCCAGTGAATCCGCCTTCGCCACTCGGTACAAGAGATCCAGCTCACACCTCCGCGCTAGTCTGCGAAATGCGCCTTCGCCAACCTCATTTCGTTTTTTGTAAAACTCACCCGGTTTCAAGTGCTCCCGTACAATAGCAATCACCTGGCCCCGTACATCGTAACCGTCGATCGTATGTATATTGAGCCGATCCAGAAATTTCCCCGTCGGCGCCACGCCCGCTTCTTCATGACCGCGCGAGCGCCAGTGTCCTTCGATGAACTCCGTCGTCGGCGGCTTACCAAAATCGTGAGCCAACGCTGCAAGCATGACAGTGACTTGCTTGGGGTAAGACAAGTCGTCAATCAACTCCCGGGCGCGATTGACGGCCAGGAGAGTATGCACGAAAACATCGCCTTCTGGGTGCCATTCAGGATCCTGCGGAACATCCCTCAGGCTGCTGATTTCCGGGAATAGTTGATCGATTGCTCCAAACCTATGCAACCAATCCAGTCCGATAGCGGGTTGTCGAGCGCGCAGCAGAAGGTTTTCCATCTCCCCCCAAATACGCTCGGCCGGCAAATCTGTCAGTTCGATCGTCTGACAGAGCGCCGCGGTTTCTGGCTCGACGTCAAACTCAAAGCGCGCCGCAAATTGTGCTGCCCGCAAGACACGCAGGCTGTCTTCCCCAAAAGTATCAGGAGACACGATTCGCAAGGTTCGCTGACTAATATCCTGCTGTCCGTCGAATGGATCGATGATCTCTGACGTGAGTGGGTCGTACAGAATCGCATTAATAGTGAAGTCGCGCCGGCGTGTTGCCTCAACGATGCTCATCGTCGGGTCGCCTTCGATCACAAAGGCACGATGTCCACGGCCTGATTTGCGTTCGTGGCGAGGAATCGAAACGTCAATATCACGGTCCAGCTTGTAGACAGTGAATGCTTCACCAACCACATTTACCGGCCCAAAACGATCGAGCAGTTCGCGTAGTTTTACTGGTGCGAGATTATAGACTTCAAGATCCCAATCCTTCGGCTGCACGCCCATCAGGATGTCGCGCACACAGCCGCCAACAAGTAGCGCTCGACCACCGGCATCGTGCACGGTGGTAGCAAGCTTCAGTAACTTGTCTGGAATCTCGAACGTCATCATTTTTCATTTGTCATTTGACATTATTTGACATTTTTCATTTGGTTATCTTTGCAAGAGTCAGTGGTCCGTTGTTGATAATTCGTGCTACTCATCAGCGCGACGATCTGCAATCCACAACGGACAACGACTGCAGAGTAATCAAATGACCAAATGAAAAATATCAAATGATAAATGATAAATGATTCGGGCTATTCGTCAGGGGATTCAACGTGAATCTGAACACCCCGCGTGGAAGGTAAACAGCTGATCACCTGCGCTCGTTCAATCTTGGTCATCCCGCTTCCGTTAGTGTGCCAGAGCTTCACCCAAAACGTCCGCGTCTCACCGTGTATGGCAAAGGTCGAACCGTCAAGCATTACCGGAACCGGTTCAGCAATGGTCCCCACCCGCAACACCGCTAACAGTTCGGGTATGAAAGGTTTGAACTTATCAAACTGCATAAGAATCGCATTGTCCTTAATCTCCGCTGGTGGAAGTTCTACCGGATCAATCGATTCGAGTAACAGCCGAGTTTCAGTTTGCTGATTGCGCTTTTTGACTACCGGCATGACAAATCAATTTAGTATCGGCGTGTTCAGTACCTATGGCAGCTCATCATTGACTGCCGATTTCAGTACGCAGCCTCGCCCTACTCTTTCAATCTCATCTGCAGATGTTCCGCCAGGTCCGCTACCTTCACTCTCTCCTGTTCCCACGTGTCGCGATTCCGAACCGTGACCGCTTCGTCTTCAAGCGATTGGTGGTCTACCGTCACACAGAAGGGGGTGCCAATTTCATCTTGCCGTGCATACAGCTTTCCGATCCCTCCGGTGTCATCATAAACGGCCCGCAACACAGGCTGCAGTGATCGCTTGATCGCTTTAGCCATGCCGACAATTTCTGGCTTGTTCTTCGCCAGCGGCAGGATTGCGGTCTTGATGGGCGCTAACCGGGGACGAAGTTTCAGAATTACCCGCGTCTCGCCTTTATCATTCTTTTTCTCCGAGTACGCATCCATTAGCACTGCCAGCACGGTACGATTAACGCCAGCTGCAGGCTCAATAACATGCGGATAGAAATGTTGTTTGGTCGCCTCGTCGAAGTACGACAGGTCTTCGGTTGAATCCGGGTTGATTCGTTTGCCTTCGTCATCGACAGGCTTGTTTGAATGTGATCGCAAATCGAAATCGGTGCGGTAGGCTATGCCCATCAGTTCTTCCCACTGCCGTTCTTCTTCGGCACGTTCCGGGAAATAACGGTACATAATATCCACCGTGCGCTTTGAATAGTGGGCGAGTTCTTCTGGCGGTACTTCATGTAGACGCAAGTTAACGCGTTCGAGGCCCAAAGTCGTAAACCATTCCACATATTGCTCGACCCATTCATCGACCAGCTGAAGGTGCTCGACATCAGGACGAACAAAATATTCCATTTCCATCTGCTCAAACTCGCGCGTGCGCAAGATGAAGTTCCCCGGCGTAATCTCGTTCCGAAACGACTTTCCGATCTGCGCAATCCCGAACGGAATCTTGCGTCGCATGGCCGTCTGCACGTTCACAAAATTGATGAAGATCCCTTGTGCAGTCTCCGGCCGTAAATACGCGAGTGCCGTGGGATCGTCTTCATCTGCGACGGCCCCTAGAGTTGTACGAAACATCATGTTGAAAGGTCGTGGGTCGGTGAGATCGGTTGAACCACAGTTGGGACACTTGACCTGTTTTTGCCGGATCATTGCAGCGACATCGGCGCGAACGGTTACCGTTTCCCCTGAACTGACTTCCAACTTGTCTGCTCTAAGGCGGCTCTTGCACTCGCGGCAGTCGACCAGTGGATCATGAAAGGTATCTTCATGTCCGGAGTATTTCCAAACCATTCGATTGAGAATGATAGAAGAATCAATCCCTTCAATATCGTCTCGTTCGTAAACCAGCCAGCGCCACCAGGACTGCTTTACATTGTTGCAAAGCTCGACACCCAATGGGCCATAGTCCCAGGAGCTTCCGAGCCCGCCATAAATGTCGGAAGAAGGAAAGACAAAGCCGCGTCGCTTTGCCAGGGAAACGATGGTATCGATGTTTGGTGCAGCCACTGTGTAAGTAAATGTATTTACGTACTATTCAGTCTAGCAGTCAAAACTCTCAAAAGAAAAGAAGAGAGAAGCGACAGCAGCTTTTTCTCTTCTTGATGAACAAGCTCGGTCCCCGGTCTACTTACTGGGTGTCTGAATGTTGACATCAATCTTCTGGGTCCCACCACCTCCAAACAAACGACCTCTAAAGACGAAAAGCACAACCAAAACTATGATCACAAAGATCGCCAGCACAATTTCACTCCTCGCTCCGATCTCCGTATTCTCCGTGCCTCCGTGGTGCAATGGTTTTTGGCTCCTTTATCACCACGGAGCACTGAGAACACGGAGGAGGTGCAAGAAAAATTCTCAAATCAGGGACACAACCGAAAAAAGGGACAAGAGTTATTAGTCTCTTGTCCCCTTTGGTACCCCCCTGGCTCGAAATTGTTTAACCTCGTCGGCGTCTGCGGTCTCTCGCGGCCGCAGCAGGTCTGACATCGCCGGCTTGCACCGTTGGCGATGGCCGCGGCGGTGTCGCGCCGCTGGGCACGATCCAAACTTCAACACAGTCGTCCTCTCGGAAACCTCCGTTTATGAGTGTCATGCGCGACGCATCGACTCCACGCTGCGTCACCAGATAATCTCGGGCACGTGTCAGCAGTCTGTCGGCTTGTCCCACCTGACTGGTGCGTCCACCATAGGCCATGATGTAGGTCGTAGTCGATGGATCGTTTTGCAGCTCGACTGCGAGATTGTCGAGTCGTGCCTTCTGATCGTCATAAGAACAACTGCGGCAGGTGTCAAACTCTCTTCCCACGATCTCACGTTTAGGCGTTGGTGGGACAACCGTCAAGGCTTGAGCAGTTTGGCGACACGCAGGATCACCTGAGCCATCATCAACAACCAACGAAGCTGTGATGCGCTGGCCCGCGAGTCCAGTTGAATCAATTGTTATTGTCGGTGTGCCCGCGCCGCTAATGATGTGCGCCTTTGCAGGGCTCACAGTCCACGTGTAAAGCAGTGCGGCAATACCATTGTGGGCCACGTCCGCGGTATAGGTAATGATTTCTCCCTCGGACACCTGTGGTGGGGCCGAAATATTAACCGGAAACGGACAAGGCGACTTCGGCGGTGGTGGCGGACTGGGTCTATAGTTCAGCGCGACACACTTAATGCGACCGGCAGGAAGTTCAATTTCGCGAGTCCAACGCTCGCCACTCGGTAAAGTGATCACGAGAGTATGCAGACCAGGATCCAGATCGATGGGCCGATAATCAGTACTAGTTTCACCATATGATCTCCCATCGACCGCGATTGGAAAACCACCAGGCGTTGTAAGAATCTTGATCGTGCCGTACTTGGCCTTCTTTGGCTTCCTGGCAAAGGCCGTTGAAGAAGAATGCGCGGCGCAGAAGGTCAGCGCCAATAAAGCAGCGAAGGCGAATTTGCCGTATCCGAGAAACCTGTTGGGTGCTTGTTTAGATTTCGACATTGGTTCAGTCTTCCTCCGCCTGGATCTGCAGTGCTAATTTTGCTTTTGCATATCGCCGGCGTAGCCCCGCTCCCAAAGCCGCCAGGCCAGTGCCAAATAACAGCAACGACGCTGGTTCGGGAATTGATTCAGGAGACTTGATTGAAGGTGGCGTCGGGGTCGGGCTCGTGGTAGTGGTTTCACAATGATCGCAATCCTGATGATGAATGAGGAAGAAGGGAATGGCAGCCAGAAATAAGAGGGGCCACTTGGGAAAACCACCGGGGAGTACGATCTCACCACAGTCACAAACAGTGCCCTCGACGTCGCCCTGATCGATTACATCAACACCGGTCTGTTGTTCACCAAAGTTCACAATAACGCCTGAAAGAAGTGCATCGGGAGTGCCGTTTGCTGGCGCACCAATCGAGGAATAGGGAACGATAAGAGAGTCATCGTTGGTCGACTGCCCGACTGATGTTGATCCTGATCGGTCGATTCCGGAATTTTGCGAGACATTCCGTAGCCTTAGACTCGGCGGATTTTGATAACTAGCCAGCACCTGTAAGACTTCGCTGATTGCCACTGGCCCCGCGTGGGCTGGCCTGCCGGCCAATATCAGGACGCTGAGTATCGCAGCAATGGACCGGAAAGCTCGATTCCTCATCGGGTGAAAGTTCTCCTCGTGATTTCCCAGTTCCTGTTTAAGCATGGGAAGGGGGTTTTATTTTTTGACGCCTTTAGAGACCGTTTTCTCTTTGCCAGAAATGCTTTCACACAATGGCTGACGGCTTCGCTAGTGATAGAAAGAGATGATGAATGAGCCCGGTATTCCAACTCTGCGTGGACCAGTAGGCGCAGAACCCCAACAAAAATAAAGGTTTGCGGTGAAGCAAACCTTTAAGACTTACCAGGAGTGAGACTGCAGTTTACTAACTAGGTTGATCGGGGTTTATTCGGGATCGCTTGTGCTCGCGGCCTCGGCCTTACGGTTTTCATCCTTTAAAACAGCCTTGCGCGAAAGCTTGATCTTGTTGCCCTCTCTGCCGATGCATCTCACGAGAATCTGCTGACCTTCTTTCAATTCATCGCGCACATCTTTCACGCGCCGGTCAGCTATTTCGGAAATGTGCAGCAAACCATCGGTGCCGGGAAAGATCTCCACGAACGCTCCAAAGTCGACGATTCGAGAAACGGTGCCCAGATAGTTCTGGCCTACCTCTGCTTCAGCGGTTAGTCCACGAATACGGTTCACGGCTGCATCGGCGGCTTCACCGCTGGCGGTGGCGATTGAGATCGTGCCGTCGTCAGAAACATCGATCTTCGCACCTGTTTCTTCGACCAGCGAACGAATTATTTTACCGCCTGGTCCAATGACATCACGGATTTTGTCCGGATTGATTTTGATTTGAATGATACGTGGGGCATAGGGCGCTATGCTCGGACGCGGCTCCGGCAACGTCTTTTCCATTGCGCTCAGAATATACAAGCGTCCCTTCTTCGCCTGTTCCAGGGCCTCGGCCATAATCTGGGCATTGATTCCGGCGATCTTGATATCCATTTGCAGAGCCGTGATACCGTTGCGTGTTCCAGTGACTTTAAAGTCCATATCTCCATAATGATCTTCGGCCCCGGCGATGTCAGTCAGGATTGCGTACTTGTTGCCTTCCATAACAAGGCCCATCGCAACGCCGGCAACAGGTGCTTTCAACGGTACGCCCGCATCCATCAATGAGAGGATGCCGCCGCAAACGCTCGCCATCGATGACGAACCGTTGGATTCGGTGATGTCAGAAACAATTCGCAGTGTGTAAGGGAAGACTGACTCATCAGGCAGGACCGGCTCGATCGCTCGGCGGGCAAGCGCACCATGTCCGATCTCGCGCCGGCTGGAAGAACCAAAGCGGCCTACCTCACCCACGGAGTAATGCGGGAAGTTGTAGTGAAGGAGGAAGCGCCGTTTGAGCTCACCCTTTTCGAGATCGTCAATGAACTGCTCATCTTCTTTTGTGCCGAGAGTGGTCGTCACTAGAGCCTGGGTTTCACCTCTGGTAAAAAGGGCTGAGCCGTGTACGCGCGGGAGCCAACCAACCTCACAACTTATTGGCCGTATCTCCGAGAACCTCCGCCCATCCGGTCTGCGCCGATTATTGAGAATATCGTCCCGGAATATGCTTTCCTTTAGGTGATCGAAAATCTTTTTGGCCATCAGCCGTAATTCCAGCTGGTCTTCAGGATAGGAGTCAACAACCTCTTTTTTCAGCGCATCAACCGCTGCATAACTGTCGCGCTTTTCCTGACTCGTGGTATCGAGCGCGACGCGCAGGCGATCACTATATTTTCCCTGGATCTCCGCCAGCATTTCCTCGTTAAGAGTTTCCTGTTGCACCTCTCTTTTTTGAATATCTAGTGCCTTATAAAGTTCCTTCTGCCAGCGACAGAGTCGATTGATCTCCTTGTGGGCCAGCATTAGGGCTTCCACCATGATCTCTTCTGAAACCTCTGTTGCACCCGCCTCGACCATTACAATAGCTTCTTCAGTTCCGGCAACAATCAAATTCAGACGGGATTCACGTACTTCGTCGTAGGTCGGATTAACGATGTAACGGCCGTCGATCAGGCCAATACGCACACCGGCAATTGGATTGAGAAAGGGGATATCTGAAAGATAAAGAGCGCATGATGCGCCAGTAATGGCGATAACGTCAGGATTGTTATCGGGATCGGCGGAAATAACGCTGGCAATGACTTGCGTCTCATTCCGAAAGCCCTCTGCGAAAAGAGGACGGCAGGGACGATCAATTAAGCGGCTGGTAAGAACCTCTTTCTCATTGGGTCGGCCCTCGCGACGAAAGTAATTGCCGGGGATACGTCCGGCGGCATAGTTTGATTCACGGTATTCCACCGTGAGAGGGAAGAAATCGATTCCTTCTCGCGTCGTTAGCGCACTAACAGCGGCGACCAATAGCATCGTGTCGCCATAACGAATAACGATGGAGCCATCAGCCTGTTTTGCCACACGACCGGTTTCAACGGTCAACTCCTTATCGCCCAATTTGATTGATTCTTTAAGATATTTCTTGACTGGCATCTTCTTTTTCTCCTTCATACGATAGCGCCTGAATAGTATTCAGGGCTGCGGCGTCTCATCCGCCGCGCTTGTTATGCAAGTGATCTTGCGCCGGTATTTGGTTAATCGCGCCAACGTGAGGCGGGAAATCTCAAAACGGCATCAATCAAAAAGCGGCACGAGCCTCTCGAAATCGTGAAGCTCATGCCGCATCTGATGCTGTATGCCAGGGCCGACCACGTCTGCTTGTTTCCAGTCAAATCGCCGTCACGTTCGGCACTGCCACAAGCTCTTCGATAGACGTAGGCTTTAAAAAACAGAGATTCGAAGTTCTCTCTTTGAAGGTCAAATATGTTCAATGATTACTAACGGCGCAAGCCCAGACGAGTCACTACCTCGTGGTAGCGTTCAATATCCTTTCGCTTTAAGTAATCAAGCAAGCTCCTGCGCTGCGAGACCATCTTGAGCAGGCCGCGCCGCGAATGATTATCCTTCTTATGGGTCTTGAAATGGTCTGTAAGCTCGTTAATTCTCTTACTTAACAATGCCACCTGTACCGGGGGTGAACCTGTATCTGCCTCGTGGGTTCGGAAGTCAGATACTATTTGTTCTTTGGTTTCTTTTGCTAACGCCACTTGCTTCGATGATCCTCCTCTAACAGCAGTTATGCCGCTAAAGGACGGCAACCGCTAAACTTAAAAAGCACTTCAATTTAACATGCGCTCAGGTTAGTGTCCAGTTAGCATAAAACCTTTGCTTTCAGCAAGACTAGCAGTTTGTTACTATCTGCCTGCTCCAACCGAATCGTCAGCAAAAAGAGTTGCTATGTCTGAAGCCAGGATACTAATTCTCGGTGGTGGTTTTGGCGGCGTATTTACCGCCCTCGAGCTCACTGGCGCGGGCGACGTCACCCTCGTCAGTGACGAGGACCACTTTCTGTTTACCCCAATGCTTTATGAATACCTTAGCGGCGAAGTGGAAGAATGGCACATTGCACCCAAATATAGCGAGTTGCTGGACGAAAGAGTGCGATTCGTTCAAGACGAGGTTGTCGGTATCGATCTCCAGGCTCGGACAGTTTCACTGGCTAACGACAGCCTTAAGTACGACGTTCTGGTTATCGCCTTGGGCGGGATATCAAATTACGCAGGTGTCGAGGGAGCCGAGGAGTTTACGCTTCCCTTCCGGAAGATCAACCACGCGGACAATCTCAGAAAACGGATGGTTGAAGCGCTCGATCAGATCCCTCCTGATATGCCTCCTCAGAACGTCCGGCGTGGGTTGACCTTTGCGGTAGTCGGTGCAGGGGCCAGCGGCTGCGAACTATCGACTAAGATGGCCGATTTGTTGCGAGACGCCTTCAAGCGCCGTGCGCTTCACGGTGAGCCGCGCGTGTTAGTGATCGAGATGGGCGACAAAGTAGTTCCCGGAATGGGTGAGCCAATTCGAGAATTTGTGGAAAAGGCCCTTGGCGAATCTCGTGTCGAAGTCCACACCTTGACCCGCGTAATAAGCGTGACGAACGATGGACTCACTTTCGAGCATCAGGGAACTCACGAACAGGTTAAAACTGCCGCGGTGGTTTGGACCGGTGGTGTGAAGATGAGCCCTCTCGTAGACCGACTCGACGTCGAGAAGACCCAGAGAGGATTGCTGCTCATCAAACCAACCCTGCAGCTTTCTTCGTATGAGAATGTTTTTGCCCTGGGTGATATCGCCGTTTACCCAGACGCTGCACCAACTCTCGCCGGTACGGCTCAACTTGCATTCCAGGAGGCGGGACTTGCCGCCGGTAACGTGAAGGCGCTTTTATCAGGCAAGGAGCTGCGTACAAAACACTTTGAAGAACTCGGCGAGGCGATCAGTCTGGGCACAGAACGAGCGGCAGTGCTGACTGCAGGAAAAGCTTTCGGCGGCGCCTTAGCCCGGCAAGCCAGGTTTGCCCTCTACACTTCGCGATTGCCGACGTGGCACCATCGACTTCGAGTCGGCGCAAGCTGGTTTTTTGAAGGCACCACACCTCGTCCCCTCTTGCCCCTCGGAATGCAAAGATAGTCGTTGCAAAAGGATCGATGCGAACCGCCCGAGCGCGAATTGTCTTTGTACTGGTTCTCATGGCAGCTTTGTTTGTGGCGCGTGCCGGGTTTCTGAAGTATCGAACTCACCGCCGCTCACCAAACCAAACACCCGTTGTTGCTTACAACCAGTCGACCAATACGAGTTTATCTTTGCCTACTGCGACACCTTCTCAAACGGAGCCCACGACAACCCCCACTATGGCTCCAGGCGCAACAGCAACTGTTTCGCCTGCGTCACTGCCAACACCGGAAGAAACTTCAGAGCCAACTAGTCCGGCTTTTGTTCCTGGCTTTGTAGGAACACTAAAACTCATTATTCCCGTTGCTGGCGTGAGACCAGATCAATTGGTCGACACTTTCACCGACGCGAGGTCGGAAGGGCGAGTGCATGATGCGATCGATATTCCGGCTGCCGCCGGAACTCCAGTGCTCGCCGCTGCTGATGGAGTAATCGCCAAACTATTCCAAAGCGACCGCGGCGGAACAACGATTTACCAGTCAAGCACCGATAAAAAGTTGATCTTCTATTATGCGCATCTCCAGCGTTACGCCGATGGCCTTGCAGAGGGAAGATACGTTAAGCAAGGAGATGTTATTGCTTACGTTGGTGACACCGGAAATGCTGGGCCAGGCAATTACCATCTCCACTTTTCGATTTCGATAGTTAATGATCCGAAGCGCTACTGGGAGGGGACGAATATCAATCCGTATCCGTTGTTGCATCGATAGGAAGGGAATCGTTTCCCATGTAGATCCACAGGTCAGCACTGGAAGATGGCAACAACGCTAGTCTGCCTTGAGTATTTGTGTGAGTAGGAAAGGAAGAAGACATGAAACACCTCTTGCGTTCGCTTGCGTTAGGATTATTTGCGGCTTTGATCTTCATTGCGACCGGCTGCATGTCACAGCCGCCTGGAAACTCCAACTCAGTGTCAACAGTCACGAGCCCCACTATATCGCCTTCACCGTCTCCCTCGCCCAACACAGAGACCAAAACTGTTGCCGTGACTTTGCCAGTGCTGGATGCTTTGTTTAGTGATGAAGCGTTCAAAGGAGAGTTAAAGTCAAAGCTACAACTCACCGACGCACAGATCAGTTCCTTGCGCACAATTGCCAGCGATGAAGTCGCAAGACTACGACACTCCAACGCCGAGCAAGAAGGTGGAAGCGCCGAGGAAGCACGCGATCGCGCCGCTGAGTCAATTCGCAATAGTATTGGTGACCAGAAGTCGGCGGAGGTGTTTGCACTCGCGCGCGAACATTGGCTTAAGGGAAGCGAAGAACTTGAAGCCGGAAAAGAAACGAAAGCGGAGTCGCTGCCTCCAGTGCCGAATGCTGTTCCAACCGATACGCGCATTGTTGTGAACATTCCCGGCTACAGAATGGACTTGTTCGCCAACGGGTCTTTGGTCAAGACGTATAAAATTGGAATTGGCTATCCTGAATTCCCATTGCCGCAAGGTATTAGAAAAGCACAGACCATAATATTCAATCCCACTTGGACGCCACCCGATTCGCCCTGGGTCGCCACGATGAAAAACGTTACCGCAGGCGAGAAGATAGAAGCCGGAAGCAAGTTAAACCCACTTGGACCGATCAAGATTCCAATAGGAATGCCTTCGCTCATCCATGGCGGCAAGTCTCCGGCGAAACTAGGTGGTTTCGCTTCTCATGGTTGCGTCGGCTTAACCAATGCCCAGGTTAAAGATTTCGCAAGGGTTCTCGCCCACGCAGCGGGAACGGAGATTTCCAATCAAACCCTGCAGTCATATTTGAGCGACAACACAAAAACGAAAGTGGTCAAGTTGAAGCAGATAGTCCCGGTCGAACTTCGTTACGAGACCATTGTCGTCGAAGACGGGAAGTTGCACATCCATCGCGATGTTTATGATCAGGATACAAACAATGAGGAAAACTTGCGGGCAGTGTTAGAGGCAAACGGCTCGAGTTTGGAAAAGCTTTCCGCCGAGGAACGAGCAGAAGTAATGGATGCCTTGAACGCGATGTCTGCTCATCCAAAGAAGATATCTCCTACCATCTCGAATGACAATTTGGCCAACAGCAATTCTTACGAGGGGCAAACCGCAAAGAAGAAAAAGAAGACTAACACCGACAAGAAAACAGCGAAGAATCAAAAAGAGGTGGTTATTGAAATAAGTTCTCTAGCAGGTAGAGGCTATCCGGCGCCAGTGGATCTGGATACCGGGTCAGGAAAACCGGTCCCCGCGGTCGCGGCGGTCAAACCCGGTCGTTGAAGCCCTCTGCCTCTCTGAATTTGCTCATCAGTAAATTAATAAATCACGCTCAGCAATCTCTCAGGTTGGGAAGGTGGACCCTGTCCCCGCCCAAGTTTGATGCGATTCAAGATTCAAGAAAACACTCAACCAAACCCATTGAGAGATTGCTGGGGTTGAGTTATTTGAGTTTGTAGGAGAATGGCACTCAAACTTGGGCGGGGACAGGGTCCACCTTCCCAACCTGAGAGATTGTTGAAGTTGAGAGATCGGAATCGAAGTTGAGTGACTTTCCAAGTTGAGGACAAGAACTCACCCCATCAGTTCACGCAACACTTGCCGCTTCGCACGAATCGAGTTCAGGCGCTTCTTCGATCGGTGCTCCGGCTTCGCCAAAATATGGTCGACCGGCCTCGATGGCGCCGAAATATTCTTCGATTCGATTGAGGATCTCGTCCACCGAGTGTGAATGAAAAAGCGAAGTGCGGAAGAGCGCGCCTCCCTGCATGCCCCGCGTGAATTGTCCTGCCAGTTGCTTCATGCGATTTATCGACGGCGTCTCCGGCATATCCTCGCGCAGCATGTCGAAATACTCGAGCAACACAGAACGCTTGTCAGTTAACGTTGGCTGGAAAATCTCTCGGCCGTGCATGGCATCTTCAATCTGGCGAAAGATCCAGGGATTTGCCATCGCCCCGCGTCCAATTAAGACGCCATCACAGCCTGTCTCGTTAAACCGTGCGAACGCTCCTTCGATGGTCGTGATGTCGCCGCTTCCGGAAACTGGAACGCTGACAGCTTGCTTGATCTGCTTGACCAGATCCCAGTTCGCGAGCCCGCGATATCCCTGTTCCTTGGTTCGCCCATGCAGCGCGATGTGCTCAACACCACACGCCTCCGCAAGCCTGGCAGTCTCGACCGCGTTGATCGTGTGATCGTAAAAGCCTGCTCGGATCTTGATAGTCAGCGGAATCTTGATCGCCTTTTTGATCTCCTTCAGAATCGTTTCCAAACGCTCGTGGTCTTTAAGCAGGCCCGAACCACCACCATGCTTCACAACCTTTGGCGCTGGACACCCACAGTTCACGTCGAGGATGTCCGCGCCTATATCCTCGGCCATCTCAGCAGCCATACGCATGCGTTCCGCCTGGCCACCGAAGATCTGTACGGCAAAAGGTCGTTCATCCGAATAAAAGCGCATTTGTCGCTTTGATTTGGGATTGCTGCGCGTCAAACCTTCGACCGAGATAAACTCGGAGACACTCAAGCCCACGCCTCCGCGCCGCTTGAGCAGACGACGAAAAGACACGTCTGTCACACCCGCCATAGGCGAGAGAATCAATGGTGGATTGATCTCAACGTCGCGAATCTTGAATGACTTAATTTCTCGCATTACGGCAAAATGGTAACTGGCGTTCCCACAGACACGGCTTCGTATAACTCCCTGACATCTTCATTCTCCAACGCGACGCGTTCCCATGTCCAATCAATACCGTCACAGTGGCCGTGAATATAAACTTAATCAACGTCAGTATCGACCAGCTTGCTCAACACTTCGTATAGTCTGCCGGCTTCATCTCGCGATATTTGAGTTCGCCCAGGAACAGAAACCACTCTCAAGGTGGTTGTTGTATCACGTTGTCGGATACTTATCTCATCACCTGGTCTAACCGTATGACCGGATTTTGCCCGCACGCCATTAAGTGAAACGAGGCCGGCATCACAAAGTTTTTGGGCAACTGTTCGCCGCGGACTAAAACGACTAGCTTTGAGGAATAGATCGAGGCGCATGAAAGACGGAGGATGAAGAAATGGTGCTTGGTGTTTGGTGCTTGGTACTTTGTACTTTGTACTTTGTGCTTTGTGCTTGGTGCTTTGTGCTTTGTACTTTGTGCTTTGTACTTGGTGCTTTGTGCTTGGTGCTTTGTACTTTGTTCTGTTTGCCCGAGGCGCTTGTCAAATCCAAAGACCCACTAAGTACCAAGTTCAAAGTACCAAGTTCAAAGGACCAAGTTCAAAGTACTAAGTACTAAGTACTAAGTTCAAAGGACAAAGTACTAAGCACCAAGTTCAAAGAACAAAGCGCCCAAAGTACCAATGCTTTACGGCTTCTTCGCGTTCTTTTTCCGGCCTGAATCCTTCTCATCGGTCTTGGCAGCAGCAGCGGTCTTGAGCTTTAGCAACGGTTCGACACCGGCGCGATAGCTCTCTGAGATCTTGATGAACCCCTCGTTACGCAAGTTCTGCAGATAGCTCTCACGTTCCTTAGGCTGTCGCTCGATCGTCATTGCTTCACGCACCTGGTTGTCATTGAAAGTGGGAGATGTGCTGGCGGGCGTTCGTTTATCCACGCGCAGGATCTGATAGCCATCCGGTCCTTTGATAGCCTCGGTTACATCTCCCTCTTTCACACCCTTGATCGAAGCTGCGATGTCTTCACGAAGAGAAGGCACTTCGAACGTGCCCACGACGCCTTTGTCCTGAGGAGCAGTCCTCACACCATTCTTTTCACGCTCAGAGTTGGCTGCTGCAATCTTGGCAAAATCAGTTCCAGCGCGCAGCTGTGTGACGAGGTCCTGCGCCCTGGCTTTTACGTCAGCTTCATTCTTCCCTGTCAGACTCAGAAAGACCTCAGATAACGTGACGTCTTCGGGTTTGCGAAACTTCTCTTTATTGGCTTCGTAATATTTTTTCACCTCATCCATTGACAAGCTCAGATATACCTTGCGGTCGACTTCCTGTTGAAAGACAGCTTGCTTCATCATTTCGGCTCGCATTGTCTGCCGAATGCCCACCGGGTCAAGTCCACTTTCACGCAGAGCCTGGTCCAGTTTCACGATTGTTGTAATACCCTGCTCTTTAGCGACATCGAGCATGCGCCGGTTCACTTCGGCCTCCACTTCCGAGGCTAAGTCAAGTTCCTTGCCTTTTTGCAGCAGCAGCTGCTGATTGATAAGCGTGGCTATCAATTCGGGCTGGTGCTTTGTTACCTCCTCAGTGGCTTGCTGCTCAGTCATGCCATTCTGCTTGAGCGCCTCGACACGTTCTTTTGTTTCGCGTTTAAGCATCGAAAGTGTGATTACGTCGTCATTGATTTGAGCTATCACTTCGTCAACGACTTGCAATTCACCTTCCTGCGCCACAACGCGGGCCGGGCTCAGACTCAGTATTACGAGCGCACAAATAAGCGTTGCGCCAAGAAATAAGAATTTGGATTTCACAGAATTACTCCTAAAGAATAGTCAGTTGTCAGTTGTAAGTAGTCAGTCGTCAGTTGTGCGGTACTTTTCAATGGTTCGTTGTAGTATCTCGATTCGTCAGCGTAAGAAAAACGACTGACAACGGACTACGGACAACTGACAAACCCGCTGATTCTAATCGCTGGCCCGAAGTTCCAGCAACACGTCGCGCGCCACATCGAGCACACGATCTTGTTCGTCATCACTAACGTTGAGCCGCAAAACGCCTGCAGGTGTGAACAGTGCCCCGTCGTGACTACTTACAAAATCAGCTAGTTTTTCTGGCAAAATGCGCGCCTTTTCACTGAATTTCAGAGCGAAACCTTCCGGTGTTTTGTCGATTGAGAGGACGCCGATCTCCTCAGCGAGCCGCCGTAAGCGTGCATAGGAAAATAGGCGCTCGACCGACAACGGAATGCGCCCGTAACGATCCTCCGTCTCTGTCCGGATGGCCGCGAGCGTCGCTTCGTCTCTCACCGAAGAAACACGTTTGTACGTTCTCAAACGCTGTCCCATGTCCTGTATGTAGTCCTCAGGTATTGCCACATCGACCCCGAGATTCAACGAGACGCTTGTTTCGTCTTCCACGGATTCACCGCGCAACTCCGAAACAGTACGCTCGAGCATTTGCGTGTACAAGTCGAACCCCAATGCGTCCATATGGCCCGATTGTTGGCCGCCCAGGAAGTTTCCTGCACCACGGAGTTCCAGATCGAGAGCGGCAATACGAAAACCGGCGCCCAGATCGGAGAATTCCCGAATTGCCGCCAGACGTCGGCGAGCTATTGGCGAAAGTTCTTGTTCCCCAGGTATCAAAAGGTAAGCATAAGCACGTCTGCTCGAGCGACCGACTCGTCCCCGTAGTTGATAAAGTTGAGAAAGGCCATATTGATCGGCGCGGTTTATGATGATGGTGTTGGCACGGGGGATGTCTATCCCGTTCTCTATGATTGTGGTCGCAACGAGAACATCATACTTAAAGTCAATGAAGTCGAGCATGACCCGTTCCATCTGCTTTTCGTTCATCTGGCCATGCCCCACTGCCAGACGAGCTTGCGGCACAAGTCGCTGCACCAACGCGGCGATTGTCTCAATTGTCTCGACGCGATTGTGTATGAAGAAGACTTGACCGCCCCGTGAGAGTTCCAGATCAATCGCTGACTTAACAACGTTATCGGAGAACTGCACCACCTGAGTCTGAATGGCCAGGCGATCGCGCGGTGGGGTCTCAATGAGCGACATGTCCCGCAGGCCACTCAGCGACATGTTGAGAGTGCGTGGTATCGGCGTGGCGGAAAGAGTCAAGACATCTATGCTCTTCTTCAACTGCTTCAGCCGTTCCTTGTGGGCGACGCCGAATCTTTGTTCCTCGTCCACTACAACAAGGCCCAGGTCTTTGAAACGAACATCTTTCGAGAGAATGCGGTGCGTGCCAATTACGACGTCAACCTCACCAGCTTCGACACGTTTCGCAACTTCTTTCTGTTCCTTTGCCGAACGAAAGCGGGACAACAATTCCACCTTTACGGGAAATGGCGCGAAACGAGTGCGGAAGGTGTCGTAGTGCTGATAAGCGAGAACAGTGGTGGGCGTGAGCACAGCGGCCTGTTTGCCTTCCATTACGGATTTGAACGCCGCGCGCATGGCTACTTCAGTCTTTCCGTAACCGACGTCTCCGCAAAGCAGACGATCCATCGGCACGGTTTCTTCCATATCTTTCTTAACGTCTTCAATTGCTGTCTCTTGATCAGGAGTCAAGACAAACTCAAAGCCATCCTCGAACTCCTGTTGCCAGGGTGTGTCGGCTGCAAACGCGTAACCACCTACCAGTTTGCGTTCGGCATAAAGACGCAGAAGTTCGTCGGCCATGTCGCGCATGGCGCGCTTCGCCTTGGCCTTCGTCTTTTGCCACCCAATGCCGCCCAAACGATCAAGCTGAGGTTGATGTCCTTCGGCGCTGGAATAGCGCTGGACCAGATCGAGCCGTTCGACAGGGACGTAGAGTTTTGCCTCCTCAGCATAGTAGAGAAGCATGAACTCACCGCTGCGCGGACCGAGCTCCAGCGTTTGCAAACCACCAAAGCGCGCGATGCCATGATCGACATGGACCACATAATCGCCCGGTTTGAGATCACGAAAATCCGATAAAAAAGCGGCTGTCTTTGATCGTCGTTTCGCTACGTCGGTCGTCTGCCGTCTGCCGTCACGCCCCACTCCGCGGCGTTCTACAGATTCAGCGGCCTCATCGAAAACATCCGTCTCAACATGAACAATCAATTGCGAAGCAGGCAGTTCAAACCCGCCGCTCAGACGCCCGACCGTGACGATTACACTCGTCGAGTCTGAAGTCTCGAGAGGCTCCGCAACCAGCGCGAGTCGCGTTTCCACGTTATATTCACCGAGGATCTCCGTTAGCCTTTCGGCCACGCCCAGGGTGGGCATAACAAACAAGGTGGTCCTTGCATTCTCACGCGCGCGAACGACTTCGGCGGCAAGATCTGCCACTCGGCCGTGATAGCGCATGGTCGATTGGGCCTGCCACTCGATTTCACTTGCAGTCTCCGCGGTAGGAAACAGAAACATCGGTTTCCTCTTGCCACGACTCCGCCCAAGTTGCACCTTAGGCGCCTCAGCATCGAGGGCCAGACCCTGATCTATTTCCGCAGCGGCACGACCTAACGTGCGCAGCTCAACTCGTTGGCATTTAGCGATCATCTCGCGCAGTTCTTCAACAGTCAGATACATCTCTTCTGGCGCCAGAGCTATATCGTCGGCAGTTTCAACTTCGCGGTAACTGTCCGCCAGCGACTCATAAATGTCGCTAAGATAGGTCTCTATTCCTGCTGGCTCATCAATGATGAGTACTGCGTCCTTGAGGTGTTCGAAGATCGTGGAGTTACAGTCTCGAACTATCGGCATTAACCATTCCCAGCCTGGAAAAGGTTCCCCTTCATCTGCAAACGCTGTCCTATCGCGCAGCGCTCGGGCGTAACGATCTTCGTGCCAGCGCTCCCGCGCCATTTCTGCCCAAAAGCGGAAATCTCGCGCCGTGACCGCGAGTTCGCGCATTGGCGCCACTTCGACTTCGTCTAACCGTCTCGTTGAAAGTTGGGTTTCAGGATCGAATTCTCGTAATGAATCTATGGTGTCACCGAAAAATTCGAGACGCACCGGCAGGTCTCTTCCGGGCGGCCATATGTCAAGAATGCCACCCCGGATTGAAAATTCGCCGACGCCGCTCACTGGATCCTCTCGCATGTAACCTGTGGCTATCAGTTTTTCAACAAGTTCTTCAGGGGAATGATCTGCATCGCGCTTCAGGAGCGCTCCCGCTTGCTCAATTTCGGCAGGAGCCACTGTCTTTCGCGCCAAAGCCCGGGCCGTGAGAAGAACAAAATCTTGAGATTGACGTTGCAAACGCCAAAGCGCCAAGGCGCGTTTTTCAAGTGTCTGAGCATGGGGAGATATACCCGCGTAAGGATCTGTTTCAGAAGCTGGAAGAAGCAGTACTTCAGCATCGCAACTCTCTTTGCCGGATAACGCGCAATACCAGAAGCGTAAGTCGCGTTCCCAGGTCTCCAGGTCGCCAGTAGCTTGAGTAACAGCGGCGAAAGTCTTTTTTATCTCGCGTTGCAGTGCGGCCAACGCCAAAGCACGAGCCGACCCAGCCACCAGGCCACTGATTGAGATCACTCGAGCGCCACGCCGGAGTTCTGCAAGAAGACGCTGGTACTCAGTCGTTTCAAACACTCGGTACAACGTATTTTGTAATGCGCTCGTTTGGATAGTACTGCTCATCTGAAATTTTAGATTTGAGGTTTTAGATTTTTGATTTCAGTGCCTGGGCCAATCCTCGAATCGGTCGAACACTCTCTCGCTTTAAACGTTAAGCCTGAGACTTGGAGTTTTTCTTACCCTGCTTCATTCTTTTAAGCAACGTCGTCGTCGAGGCTCCCTCGACAAACGGTATTGACAGTACCTGCCCACCAGCCGCTTCTACTTCCTCTCGGCCGTGAATCTCATCGAGTGT
>Ga0070708_100000911_pt1 | contig 22383 bp, 14 predicted proteins | sample KBSK5503metaG_FD_65469 | JGI IMG/M metagenome (GOLD analysis project Ga0070708, IMG submission 65469) | Corn, switchgrass and miscanthus rhizosphere microbial communities from Kellogg Biological Station, Michigan, USA - KBS K5-50-3 metaG | ecosystem: Host-associated > Plants > Roots >... | reverse complement strand
GCTGCTGCGGCGCTGGTGGATGTTCCTCGGCGAGCTGCGCTTCACCGAGGCGACCCGGCGCAAGGAGCAGCGCGCCGACGAGGAGACCGCCCTGGGGCAGGCGGTGCTCCAGGCCCTCGCCCGCGATCAAGCCGCCGCCGATGCGCTGCAGACGCTGGTTTCCGAGCTGGAGGGCGCGCTCAAGCTCGCCGGCGCCGGTTCGGTCTCGGTCCACCGGCGCACCTTCCACCGGCTGCTCCTCGATGCGGCGGCGGACTTCAATCTGCTGCCGCGCGGACCCCGCGGCGCCGAGGTCCAGGTGCTGGACATTCGCGAGCTGCCCGGCCGGCGCTTCGCCAAGGTCCTCATCGGCGGAATGGTGGATGGCCGATTTCCCCTGCGCCGGGCGCCGAGCACGCTCTTTCTCGACGAGGACCGGTCATCGGTGAACAGGAGTGCGGGGCGGACGGTGTTCCGCTTGAGCGCGGGAGAAGGCGACGCCGCGGTCCCCTGGCGGCTCGGGGAGGACCGTTTGCTGCTCTACCTCGCGCTCTGTGCCGGCGACGAGCAGGTGATCCTCTCCTACGCGCGGCAGAGCCCGGAGGGGCAGGAGCAGATCGCCTCGCCCTTCCTCGAGGAGCTCCAGCGCCTCACCGGCTGCGAGCGGCGGCAGATCGCCGGTCAGCCGGCGCCCCTTCTCGAGAACATCGCCAGCGAGGCGAAGCTTCGGGAACGGGTGGCGATCGAGCTTCTCAGCCGGCCGGAGCTTCGCGCCTCGGAGCCGGATCGCGACCGCGCGCTGCTGCGGACGCGGTTCGGAAGCGAGGAGTGGCTCGCGCCGGCGCGGGAGCTTGCCCATGTGGAAGAAGAACGGCTGCGGTTCTTCTCCAACCCCGGCTCGCCGCCGGGGCCATACACCGGCGCCACCGGCGAACCAGAGCTGCGCGCGCACCTCGCGCAGCTGCTGCGGTTCGGCCCGGACCGACCCTTGTCCGCTTCCACCCTGAGGCGCTTCGGAGAATGCGCCTACCGGGGGTTTCTCGCCCTGGCGATCGGGCTCGAGGAGCCGGAGAGGCCGGATGAGGAGATGGACCCTCGCGGCCAGGGCTCGTTCTGGCATCGCGTCCTCGAGGAGCTGTTTACCCGCCTCAAGTCGGCGGATCTGATCGGTCGTTCGGTCGAGGAGGTTCCGGAACAGCTGATCGATGACGCCCTGGAGACCGCCGCCTCGGCCGCGGAAGAGGGCAGCCACGTGGGCCACCCGCTCCTCTGGAAGCTCGATCGCCTGCGCGCGCGGGCGATGGTGGTCCGCCTGCTGCGCACCGATCACCGCGGGCTGCCGTTCGAGCAGCTCTCGCCGACCTCCGCCGAGCTGGTGTTCGGCAGGGAGGGCGCCGAGCCCAAATGGAGAGAAGTGGCGCTGCCCGATCTTCACGGGGGTCCGCCGGTCTTCGTCGGAGGCAAGATCGACCGGTTGGATTCGACCCTCGGCCGCCTGGGGGTGATCGATTACAAATCGGGACTCATCCCGACCGGGAAGAGCCTGGTCGGGGATCTGCTCAGCACCGAGTTTCAGCTCCCGCTCTATCTCCACGCAGTCCGATCGATCGCCAACCCCCCCTCGCTGGACGCCGCGCTGCTCTCGCTGCGAAACGGCAAGCTCACCACCCTCGAGGCGGCCCTCCGCGAATACGGCGATGTCCGGATCGATGAGTTGATTTCGACCGACGCGGAAACGCGGAAAGAGCTCGCCGCCTCCGGGCGGATGAATCTCGCGAACGCCGTTCACGATCTCCTCGGCGAGCTTCGCGCCGGACAGTTCCCGATCCGTCCCAGGGACTGCAGCTTCTGCTCCTTCCAACCGGTGTGCCGGATCACCGAGCGGCGGTTCGGAGAGGTTTCGACTTGAGCGCTCCCGGACTCGATACCGCCGCGCTGGGGCTGGAGCAGAACCTGGCGGTCAGCGCCGGCGCCGGGGCGGGCAAGACGCACAGCCTGGTGACGCTCTGCCTTCACCTGCTCGGCGGCGCGAGGCGGGAAGGGTTGCCCATCCGCACCGGCCAGCTGTTCATGGTCACCTTCACCGACAAGGCCGGTTCGGAGATGCGCGAGCGCCTGCGCCGCCGGCTCGACGCGCTGGCGCGAGGGCACGGCGAGGGCGACGAGGAATTGCTCCGGGCGTCGTTCGAGCACCATCGCCATCCCGTCCCGCCCCGGTCGTTCTGGCGGCGGGTCCGCGACGAGCTCGGGGAATCGACGATCGGGACGTTCCACTCGCTCTGCGCCTCGGTGCTCCGCCGGGCGCCTGCGGGTGGAGGCGTGGATCCCGCATTCAGCCTGCTCGAAGAGCGGGACGGGCAGGCGTTGATCCGCGACTGCGCGGAGCGCACCGTCCTCGAGTTTCTCGAGGCGGGAGACGCCGCCGCGATCGACCTCTGCCGGGAGCTCAATTTCCTCGATCGCGGTCGCTCGGGCGGCCTGGTCAGCCAGCTGTGCGCGATGTTCTCCAAGGTCCGCGAGGAGGGGTTCGCGGTCGAAGCGGTGCGCATTTCGGACGAGGCGGCGGCCCGGGAGGAATTCGATCAGGCGCTGTCCGCGCTGGCGCGAGCGATCTCCGATGCCAAGGCGATCAACGCCCGGCACCGGGGAGAATTTGGCCCCGCGCTGGACCGCTGCGCCCAGCTGGTGGAGGGGATGACGCTGGAGACCTTTCCCGATTCCCTGCCTGCGCTTCGCGAGGCGCTCGACGCCACCCAGGGGCTGAAGAAGCGGAACGGGCTCGCCGATGCGCTCAAGTCGGTGAAGCAGGCGGCGCTGGGCAACGGGGGCGGGGCGCCGGGGCTGCGCGACTGCTACGGGGGCTTCGCGGTCATCCCGCATGAGCGGGCGTTTCTGCGGATGTTGATCGCCCTTAAGGATCGCCACCGGGCCGAGCTGGACCGGCGCTCCTCGTTGGACTTTTCGGATCTCCTCATTCGCACGCGCGACCTCCTGCGCCACCATCCGAACGTCCGGCGCGAGGTCCAGGAGCGGATCGGCGCGCTGTTGGTGGACGAGTTCCAGGATACCAATCGGCTGCAGCTGGAAATCGTGCTGCTGCTCGCCGAGAAGCGCGAGGGTTCGCCCCGGCTGCTCCCGGAGGAGCGCACGAGCCCCGAGCTTCAGATGCCGCTCGAGCCCGGGTTGCTCTGCGCGGTCGGAGACCGCAAGCAATCGATCTACGACTTTCGCGGCGCCGACGTGTCCGTCTTCGAGGTCCTGGCGAAGAAGATCGAGGCGGAAGGCGGCCGGCGGATCTATCTGCGATCCAATCGAAGGTCTTCCCCCGATCTGCTGGCCTACTTCAATCACACCTTCGCGGGTCTGATGACGGAACGGCCCGAGGCGCGGGGCTACGAGGTCGCCTATCACCCCGAGACCGACGATCAGACTCCCGTCCGGAGCCGCCGGATCGGTCCGCCCCCGGTGGACTGGCTGGTTTTCCAGTGTGGCGACACCTCCGAGGAGTGCCGGCTGCGCGAAGCGGATGCGGTGGCGAGGAGGATCCAGGAGTTTCTCTCTCCCCACAGCCCGCCGGTGGTCGAACAGCCGGACGGCTCGCTGCGCCGGGCGCGGGGCAAGGACATCGCCCTGCTGTTCCGGCGGTTCACCTACGTCGAGGCGTATCGACAGGCGCTCGTCCGGAACGGCGTGGCCCACCGCATTCTCCGGGGCAGGGGATTCTACGGGGCGCAGGAGGTGCTCGATCTCGCCTCGGCGCTGGCGCTGATCGCCGACCCGGGCGATGCGCTCTCGCTGGCCGCCGTCCTTCGATCCCCGCTCGTCTGCGTCTCCGATTCCTCGCTGGTGAAGCTCTCCGCCGCTTGCGGGGGGAAGCTCGCGCTCCGGCGCCTCCTCGATCCCGCGACGCAGGTGATCGCGAATCTTCCGGCGAAGGAGAAGGAGCGGTGCGACCGCTTCCTCGCCCTGTATCCAAAGTTGCGACGCGAACGGGACCGGCTCGGGATCCGGACGTTGCTTCGAATCCTGATATCGACGACGCAGTATCCGGTGGCGATCGCCGGAGCTCCCTTCGGGGAGCAGGCGCTGGCGAACATCGAGAAGCTGCTCGACCTGGCCGGGCGCTGGGACCGCGGCGGCAAGGGCGGCTGCGCCGAGTTCTCCGGCGAGCTCATCGAGCTGGCCGACTCCGATCCCACCGAGGCGCAGGCGGACACGCTCGACGATTCCGATCAGCGGGCGGTGCAACTGCTCACCATCCATCAGGCGAAGGGTCTGGAGTGGCCGATCGTGTTCCTGCCGGACATGGCGGCGCAGCGCAGCCGCAGTCAGGCTTCGATCGTCTTCGATCGGCAACACGGCCTGGCGGTCAGGATGCCGGTGGCCGACGGGTTGGAGGCGCCGAAACCGCCGCGCTTCGCCCGCGCCGCCGCGGAGCTTTCGAGGCGGGAGGACGCCGAGTACTTGAGGCTGCTCTACGTCGCGCTCACCCGGGCGCGCGATCGCCTCGTGCTCTCCGGGCAGGCGAGCCGCTCGGCGAAGACCTGGCGCGGATTGCTCGAGGAGAGCAACGCCGCCAATTCTCCGCTTCGACGGTTGGTGCGCGAGGTGAAAGCGGAAGAGCTGCCGGCGCCCGCTCCCGAGCTCTTCGAAGAGCCCGAGCCCACCCCGGATTCGGAGCGACGGATAGACTCGCTGGTGAAGCGGGTGCGGATGCGCGCTCCACCGGTGGTCTTGAGCGCGGTATTTCCGGTGACGCAGCTTCAAGACTTCTCGCTCTGTCCGCGGCGGTTCCTCTACGCCCACCGCGCCGGCCTCTCGGAGAATCCGAGTATCCTGGAATTCGAGGACGACGGTCAGCCGCCTCCCCTGGGAGGGCGCAGCGCGATCGACAAGCGCACCCAGGGGACGCTGGCCCACCGCGTTCTGGAGCGGGTGGAATTGAAGCTCACCTACGCCAGCCCCAAGGCGCAGCGCGATCACCTCGAGGGTCTCCTGTGGGAAGAGGGCGCGGATCCCTCGGCGGCCAACGCCCGGGAGGTGGTGGGTTGGGCGCAGCGTTTCTTGGGCACCTCGTTCGCGCGCCGGCTCGCCGCCGCCGGAGCGAACCGGGTGCACCGCGAGGTCCCGTTCCTTCTCCGCTTGGAGGGCGACGGAGGGTCCGGGATCCACCTCAAAGGCCAGGTGGATCTGATCTTCGAGGACGATGAGGGCGCGGCGATGGTCATCGACTACAAGACAGGTGAGCGCCAGCCCGAGGGACTGGCTCCCTATCAGTTCCAGTTGGACTGCTACGCGCTCGCCGCCCACCATCTGGTGAAGAGCGGCGTCCCGGTCCGCACCGGCGTGGCCTTTCTCCAGGAGCGCATGCCGGAGCCGGAGATGCGCGCTCCGAGCTCGGACGAGGATCTCCGCGCCTTCGAACGGCGATTGGCGCAAACGACCTCGCAGCTGCTGGAGGCGACCGAGCGGGGGGAATGGGCGGGGCGGCCGCCAAACCGATGCTCGGAAATCCGGTGTGGTTACCTGTATCGGTGTCACGCCGGCAGCCATGGGTTATAAGGGCGCCACCAATGCCGAACGTCGTGGTCGTAGGAGCTCAGTGGGGCGATGAGGGGAAGGGCAAGGTCGTGGACTTGCTCACCGAGCACGCCCAGGTGGTGGTGCGTTTCCAGGGCGGGAACAACGCGGGCCATACGCTCGTGGTGGGGGGGCAGAAGACAATTCTGCACCTGATTCCCTCGGGGATCCTCCATCCCGGGAAGGCCTGCGTCATCGCCAGCGGGGTGGTGATCGATCCCTCCGTCCTGGTCAACGAGATCGATTCGCTCAAGGGGCGCGGTTTTCTCAAGGACGACGCCCAGCTCTTGATCTCGGCGAACGCCCACGTGATCTTCCCCTGGCACAAATTGATCGATGCGCTGCGCGAGAAGGTCCTCGGGGGATCGAAGCTGGGAACCACCGGGCGGGGGATTGGGCCGGCGTACGAGGACAAGGTGGCCCGCCAGGGGATACGGATCCGGGACCTTCTCGCCCCCGAGAGACTGGGGCGGCGGGTTTCGGAAAGGCTGCCATCGGTTCTCGAAGAGCTCGACCAGCTGAGCCGCGCGGCGAACACGACGGTGCCGGCGATCGAGGTGGAGGGATTGATCGCGGAGTATACGGCCCTCGGCCAGCGAATCGGACCGCATGTGGGAGATGTCTCGCTCTTTCTCGCCGGGCAGATCGCCAAAGGGGCCCGGATCCTATTCGAGGGAGCGCAGGGGACGCTGCTCGACATCGACCACGGGACCTACCCATTCGTGACCAGCTCCAATTGCGTCGCGGGGAATGCGGCGGTGGGCGCCGGGCTGGGCCCGACCGCGATCGACAAGGTGATGGGGATCAGCAAGGCGTACACCACGAGGGTGGGCTCCGGGCCGTTTCCCACCGAGCTTTCCGATGAGACCGGGGAGCGGCTGCGCGCCAAGGGTGTGGAGTTCGGCACGACCACCGGGCGCCCGCGGCGCTGCGGCTGGCTCGATGCGGTCGTGCTTCGCTACGCCGCCCGGGTCAACGGGCTTTGGGGCATCGCGCTCACCAAGCTCGACGTTCTATCCGGTCTGAAGAACATCGGTCTGTGCACCGCCTACGAGCTCGACGGGCGCCGGCTGACAGAGCTTCCGGGGGACCTCGAGGATCTGGAGCGAATCCAGCCCGTTTACGAGATGTTGCCCGGCTGGGACGACGACCTCGCCGCGGTGCGCACATTCGACGAGCTTCCGCAGAACGCCAAGCGCTACGTCCGCCGGGTGGAAGAGGCGTGCGCCGTCCCGGTCGTCTGTATTTCGGTCGGGGCCGACCGGGGCGAGACGATCCTCTTACAAAATCCGTTTCGCGCTTAGCCGGGTCCCCGCTAGAGACAACGACTTCCGGCGCCTCGGCTTTCGGGCAGTCGCCGCCCGGTCTTCTGCCCACTTGCCGTCCGCTCGGCCGGCGCACCGGCCCTGGCCGGAGGGCCAAGGGTCTTTCACTCGCCCCTCCGAACGCCGTATCTTGGGCGCACCATGCTCATCATCCTGGTTGCCTCCCTCCTCACGAGCGCTTCTCCTCCTGGACCTGCGACGATGGCCTTCGAGCGCGGCGAACAAGATCTGGCCGCGAATCGGTTGGACGAAGCCGCGGTCGCCTACCGGCAAGCAATCGCCGCCCGCCCCAACTACGCCGACGCTCTCAACGGCCTGGGAAGTGTGCTCTTCAAGCAAGGCAAGAAGGACGAGGCGATCGCCCAGTTCAAGGCGGCGATCGACGCCGACCCGAGCTTCAAGCTCGCCTACTTCAACCTTGGATACGCGGCGCGCAAGACCGGCGACTTCGCGAACGCCGCCAAGGCCTACGAGAAATACATCCAGCTGGAGCCCAACGATCCGGACGGCTACTACGGCCTCGGCGAGAGCTACCGGCAGCTTGGAAACGCGACCAGCGCGGTGAAGGCCTACGAGCAGTTCATCGCCAAGGAGACGCGCCCTAGCGAGCAGAAGTGGGTGGACAAGGCGAAGGAGCAGATCGCGGCCCTCAAGCCGGGCGCGGAGAATTTTTCGATGGTGCCGTCGGCCGGGGGGGCAGGAGCCGCCCCCGATCCATTGCGCCGGGCAACCGCGATTCGAGCCGGATCGTCGGTCACGCCCGACGCTCAGGAGTCGCTGGCGGTGCATCACATCGCCGAGGGCGATCGGCTGATGGACGAGAACAAGTACCGACAGGCATCGTATGCCTATCAGGACGCGATCAACTCGGATCCGAACAACATCGAAGGTCTGTTCAAGCTCGCCAATTCCGAGGCGGTGCTCGGGTACTACACGCACGCGGTCGTGACCTGGAGCAAGGTGATGCAGCTCACCACCGATGCGGTGGTCCGCAAGAGCGCCGAGGAGAACATCGCCCGGGCGCAGAAGAAGATGACCGAGGTCAGCGTTTCGCCCCTGCAGCTGGCCGGGCCTCCGAAGGCGCTTGCCGCGCCGGACCCCACGCGCGGGCAAGCTCGCGCGGCCTACGAGCGGGGGGTGAAGCAGATCAACGGCCAGGATTACGCGGGCGCCCTGCAGAGCCTCAGCCAGGCGATCGAATTGCAGCCCAACCTGGCGCCCGCGTACACCGCTCGCGGCAGCGCGAATCTGGGAATGCAGCGCTATCCGGAAGCGGTATCCGACTACCAGTCGGCGCTGAAGGTGGACGGGAACCTGGCCACGCCCTTGTACGGGCTGGGGGAGGCCCTGCAGGCGATGGGCCGCGCCGCAGACGCGCGGCGGTACTACGAGAAGTATGCGACCTCGACCGCGGTCGATGCTCGCCCGGACTTGCAGAGGGAGGCGCGACAAAAAGCGGACAAACTGCGGTAGAATTTCGGGGTGGGGAGATGAGGGCGTAGCGGTTCAACTGGCGCACGACTAGTTTCGAGAGATGGACATGCCTCCGGCCGAGCTCGAGCCACAGATCTTCAGGCCTCGCCGGGTCTTTGCGGCGGCGATGGCCCTGGCGGGGCTGCTGTGGAGCGCGGTGCTCGTCTACCTGCTCCAGTTCCGCGGCGTTCCGGTGAAGACTTTTCTCTCCGCGCTTTTCTTCGTGGTGTTCTTCGGCCTGTCGCTCACCTATTACGCGCGAACCGTGATCGTCGTCGATGGCGCCGGACTGACCTACCGGGGCATCATGCGCACCGAGCGATTCACGTTCGACGACATCCGCAAGGTCGACGTGCTTCCGGGACCGGTCACCGTCTACGCGATCCGGGGCAAGGGTCGCTTCGTGCACTTCACCAGCTTCTTCAAGCACCACCAGAGGCTGGTGGCGCTGCTGATCGAGCGGGCCGGCCTGGCGCCGATGGGTTCCCTGTAGCTTCAAACCCCGCGCGCCTTTGAGCCTCGCGATTCAGCATTGGGCACCCGCGCTGCTGGCCCTGTCGATGGGCACGTCCTTGACCGGATGTCGAGACGAGCAGGCCGGGCCGCGCCCTCGCGCCTCCGCCCGCCCTTCCACCGCGTCCGGTCGGGTCCTCGATGCAGCTCCGGAGGAGATGACGTATCGCAGCGGCGGCAGCTGGGCGGGCGGCGCCATCCTCTATCTCGGCAGTCGGGTTTCGCCCGCCAGGCCCGGCCCGGGCGAGGGGCTGACCCTGGCGCACTATTTCCAGGCGGCGAAGCAGCCCCCCCGGGGTTTCCGATTCTTCGTGCACCTCGTCGACGCCGCCACCGGGCAGATGGTCTTCAATGCGGATCACGAGATTCAGGGGGGTGCGCTTCCGCTGGAAAGGTGGCCGGTCGGAAAGGTGATCGAAGACGTCCACTCGCTGCGCATGCCCCCCGCCGGCAACTATTCGTTTCGCGTGCTGCTCGGCTTCTGGATGGACGACCGCCGCCTGGAGGTGGATGCCGGCTCGGCGCAGGCCGGCGAAAATCGAATGGTCGGGCCCCTTCTGGAGTCTCCCACGGAAGCCGTTCCGGAGTACCACGCGAAGAGATCGGCGAGGCCGCCGATGATCGACGGGTCGCTCGACGACGAGGTCTGGAAGCAGGCGACGCCGGTGGAGCTCGTTCGCAGCCTGGACGGAGGCAAAGCCTCGCTCAGGACGGTGGCGCGGCTCGCCTACGATGATCAGAACCTCTACGTGTCGTTCGACTGCGAGGACCCCGACGTCTGGGGAACGCTGCTCCGGCGCGACGATCCGATCTACAACGAGGAGGCGGTGGAGGTGTTCATCGACGCCGACGCCGACGGCAAGACCTACAACGAGATCGAGGTCTCGCCCAACAACACCGTTTTCGACGCGTATTTCCCCGCGCGCCGCCAGGGGATGGATACCAGCTGGGACTCCGGGATGACGTCCGCGGTCAAGGTGCGCGGAACGCTCAACGATCCCTCCGACCGCGACGATGGGTGGAGCGTGGAGATGCAGATTCCGATCGCTCGCCTGGCCAAGGTCCCCCACCTTCCCCCGCGCAAGGGAGATCGGTGGAGGTTCAACCTCTACCGGCTCGAGCACATCGGCCGGCGCGCGGTCGAAGGGTACGCGTTCTCACCGCCGCTGGTCGGCGATTTTCATCACTTGCCGCGGTTCGGCTGGCTGGTGTTCGACTGACTCTCCCGCGAGGCGGCAATCTTCCAATGGGCATTCGCCTGCGAAGGTTCAGAGGGATCGCCGCTGTACTTGAGGAAGCCTCGGAGCTCCAGCGTGTCGATCAGCTCTTCGGCTTCGAGCTCCGAGAACCCGCGCGCGTGCACCAACGCGTTTCGCATCAGCGATTTGCCGCGCAGATATCCGACCGGGTCGGCGTCCCCCAGCGCGGTCCGAAGCTGCTGGGTCAGCTCTTGTAGATCGAGGTCCTCGGAGATCATGGGCCGGAACTGGGAAATACCAGAGAGGCCGGCAACGCGGAGCGCGGCCCCTCCGCCAGATGGGGATGGAATGTCTTCCAACGAACGTCGCGCCCGTCGGTTTCGAACGTCACCGCGCCGTCGAGATCGGTCCGGAAGCATTGCGCTCTCGCTGCGCGGTAGCGCTCTTCGACTTCGGCGTGCGGGAACTGGAATCGGTTGCCGCGTCCGACGCAGAAGACCACGAAGCGCGGCCGGGTCTGGCCGACGAAGGGAACCGTCGAGGACGTGCGGGAGCCGTGGTGGGGCGCTTTGAGCACGGTGATCGGCCCGGGCGCGAGATGTTCCTCCCCCGCCGCTTCGACATCCCCGGTGAGCAGGAAGGAGACGTCGCGGTAGGCGACGCGGAGCACGACGCTCCGATCGTTGACGCCCTTGAGCAGGATCCGATCCGCCGGCGGCCCGAGCACATCGATCCGCGCGTCACCGAGCTGGAAGGGCGGGTGGTTGGCCTCCACTTCTTCCACCCGGGCCCCCTGGGCAGCCTGGATGACTTGACCCATCAGCTCCTCCCGCGGCTCTCCGGCCGATATCCAAAGCCTCCGGGTGGGGACCTCGCGCAGCGCCGACGCGAGCCCAAGCGCGTGGTCGGGGTGCGGATGGGAGAGCACCGCGAGATCCAGCTGGCTTGCCCCGATCTCGCGCAGGAACGGCACGACATACTTTCTGCCCGTGTCCGTCCCGCTGGGAACACCGCCGCCATCGACGAGGGCATGCCTTCCGCGAGAGCTGAGGACCACCGAGTCTCCCTGCCCCACGGACAGAAAGGTGCAGGTCAGCCCCGGCTCGGGGACGAACAGACGCACCAGCATTCCAACGCTGAGACCGAGCGGCGCGAGGACCGCGGCCCAGCGCCAGCGACCGGAAGCCAAGGCGAAGGCGAGCAAGCCGGAGGCGTAGAGCGCGCACGGCCAGGTGTCGGGAGAAGGCACGGCGAATGCGGCGCCGGGGGCGGAGGCGAACAAACGCGTCATCCAGAGAAGCAGCTGGGAGGTCCAGGTTCCGGCGAAGAGGAAAGGCAGGGCGAGCGGGGGTAGCACGACGAAAGCGGCGGCCCCGCCGGCGGCGAGGATCGTCAACAGGCCGCAGAGCGGAAGGCAGAGGATGTTCGACACCAGGCCGGCGAGGCTGATCCGGTGAAAGGACGCCGCGATCAGCGGGGCGCCCGCCAGCGTGGCCGCGGCGCTCGCGCAGAACGTCTGCAGCACCGACTCGCGGATCTTGTGCAGGCGATGACGCAGCCCCGAGGCCCCGGGGTCCGGCGGAGGGACGGGAAGGCCGGCGCGAATCGCCGGCGAGAGGACCACCAGGCTGCCGACTGCCAGAAACGAGAGCTGGAGCGACAAGTCGGCGATCCCGGATGGATCCGCGGCCAGCAGCACCACGGCGGCGATGGCCAGGCTGTTGAGGACGTCCGGCCTGCGCCAGAGGGACATCGCGACGAAGACCGCGGTGGCCATGATGGCGGAGCGAATCGCGGGGGTTTGATTTCCGGTGAACGCCACGTAGGCCCAGACGAACGGCACGGAGAGTGGTGCCGCCAGCCGCCGGGCGTCGATCCGGCGCGAGGCTTTCCAGAATCGAGCGACCAGCGATCGAAGGAGGTTGAGGGTGACCACCGCCAGGGCGGCCACGTGCAGCCCGCTGACGCTGAGGACGTGGGCGAGCCCGCTGAGGGCGAACTGGTTCTCCAGCTCATCTCCGAGCTCGGCGCGAAGGCCGGCCGCCATGGTGAGGTACAGCGAGGCGGCCTCCGGGCTGGGCGAGACCGCGTGCGCGCGTTCGGAGAGCCTTTGCCGGGTGTCCTCGAGCCAACGCCGCCAGGCCACTGGGGGCGAAAGAACGACCACCCGGCGCGGGTCGAAGGAGCCGCTAAACAGCAGGCCGCGCCGCCGACGGAATTCGGAAAAGTCGGCCTGGCCGGGGTTGGAGACCGGCTCCAACTCTTTCATTCGGGCGATGAGCTGGACCCGTTGGCCGGGCTGGAGTCGCGGTGGGTCCAGAGTGGGGTAGAGGCCCACCCGAAAGCGGACCGGCGAAGGTCGTGGCTCGAGCAACGTCGAGACCGCGAGGTCGAAGCGGGTGGTGCCGTCGAGCGCGGCGGCCCCCTCCACCACCCCCTCGACGCGAACCGGCTCTCCGCTGGCGACGCCCGGGGGAAATCGGGGGACCGCCTCGAGCGAGGCGAGGCCGATCCCCCCGAGGCAAAGGCCAATTAGTAGAAGGAGATGCGCGCCGACGCGGCGGGCGAGCAAGGCGGCGCCAGCCACGGCCGCGCCAGAGGCGATCAGGAACCACGCCGCATGCGTTAGCTGCTTTCCCCCCAACCAGGTTCCGGCGGCGAAGCTGAGCGCGGGAAAAAGGGCAGGGCGCTTGGCCAGATCGCGCCACAAAAACCGTCCGAGACTTCCCCCGCCCACCCCTTGACCCCGAAAGCACGCCCGCCTGCAGCGGTACCGCCCAGACCCAAATCCTCGAACCTAAACGGGAGTTTGTGTGACCGTCAAGTCCCGAGGTTGCTAAATTGTGTATGTTGTGGTAAGTAATGACTTTTTAGACCCGCAAACCGGGAAAAAATCCTAAAGGAGCGACAAAGCGTGCAGACCAGCTTTAAGGCGGGTGACAAGGCAGTGTACCCCGGGCAGGGCGTGGGTGAGGTGATGGGAATCGAGCATACCGAGGTCGCCGGCCAGCGCCAGTCGTTCTACGTCCTTCGAATTCTCGAAAACGGAATGCGGATCATGATTCCGATCAACAAGGTCGGCTCGGTCGGCCTGCGCGAGATCATCAGCGAAGAGGATGTGAAGCAGGTCTATACAATCCTCCGGGAGAAGGACATCTCGGTCGATTCCACCACCTGGAATCGCCGCTACCGCGAGTACATGGAGAAGATCAAGACCGGCTCGGTGTTCGAGATCGCCGAGGTTCTCCGGGATCTCTACCTACTCAAGGGCGACAAGGACCTTTCATTCGGCGAGCGAAAGATGCTGGACACCGCGCGCTCGCTGCTGATCAAGGAGCTGTCGTTGGCTCGGGTTTGTACCGAGGACGAGATCGAAAGCGACCTCAAGAAGATCTTCAACATCGTCTAACCGGTTTCGCTCCGCCGGAGCGGTGCAGAGAAACCGCGGCAGAATGAGCTCAGAGCCCTCGCTCCAAAGCGCGCGCGACCGACGCATCGAAGAGCTCGAATCGTCGATCCGACGCTCGAGCTCGGTCGGCGTGAAGATCCCGGTGGCGCTCATGGCGATGATCGCCTCGGTCTTTCTGCTCGCGATGGAGCGCAGGGAGATCGCCTATTTCTTCGCTCCCCGAACGCCGATCCTGCTGGGGGCGGAAGGCGACTATCGGCTCGATCGGCTCGAATCGAACCGCTATGCGCAACTCCACGGAATCCCGACCGTGCGGGGCGTCTACCTGCGCCAGAAGGACACCCCCTTCGTGGTGGTGGGGGTCGCCGGGACGCCGATCCTGGTCCGGCGCCACACCGTGGCGGGCGAGAGCTGGGCTCCGGGCAACACTCCCCCGCGCCCCAACCAGAGCCCCTTCTTGGTGGGAGGACGGTTGCTCTCCACCCGCGATGCCTCCCGATACAAAGACGCGTTCGCTGCGCTCGCCTCGATGGGCGAGGTCACCGCGGACAAGGACGGCCTCTGGATTCTGCTCGAAGGCGAGCGACCGGGTGCGAACCTTCGCACGCCGCTGCTCGCCGCTGCCCTGTTGCTTTTCTTCCTGGTCAATGCCTGGCTCTGTTGGCGGGCTGCCGAGAAGAGGTTTCGGCGGGTTGAAGGTCGCTGACTCGACGCGTGACATCGGCTTGACGGAGTAATAAAGGCGAGGACGAATTGAGCACGCCCCCGATCAGGGTCTTCAACACCCTGACCAGCCGAAAGGAAGAGCTTGTTCCGCTCAGACCCGGTGAGCTGGGGATCTACGTGTGCGGTCCGACCGTCTACAGCTACGTCCACATCGGCAACGCGCGGACGTTTACTTCGCTCGACGTGATCGTCCGCTACCTGCGCTACCGCGGCTTTCGGGTCACCTACGTCCGCAACTTTACCGACGTCGACGACAAGATCATCGAAGCGGCACGGCAGAACGGACAGGACGCGGTCTCCTTTGCCGCCCGCTTCGTCGAAGAGTTCCAGAAAGATGCCCGGGCGATCGGGATGATCGAGCCGGACTTCTCGCCCAAGGTGAGCGACCACCTCCCCGAAATCATCGCGATGATCGGCACGCTGATCGAGCGCGGCTTCGCCTATCAATCGAAGGGGGATGTGTACTTTTCGGTCGCCGCGGATCCGGAATACGCGAAGCTGTCCCGGCGCAATCTCGATGAGCTCAAGGAGGGGGAGCGCGTCCAGCCCGGAGATCAAAAGCGCGACCCGCTCGATTTCGCGCTCTGGAAGGCAGCCAAGCCCGGCGAGCCGGCCTGGGACAGCCCCTGGGGCTCCGGTCGTCCGGGATGGCACATCGAGTGCTCCGCGATGGCCGCCAAGTACCTCGGGGAGACCTTCGACATGCACGGCGGGGGGATGGACCTCATCTTCCCCCACCACGAAAACGAGATCGCCCAAAGCGAGTCTGCCTTTCGAAAGCCCTTCTCCCGCTACTGGCTCCATTGCGGATTTCTCGGCCTGGGTGGGGCGAAGATGTCCAAGAGCCTGGGCAACGTGGTCAATCTACGCAGTGCGTTGGACAAGGTGGACGCCGAGGCCCTGCGGCTGTTTTTTCTCTCCACCCACTACCGGCACGCGCTCGACTTCTCGGAGAAGCCGCTGGCGGACGCCGAGATGCGGATGGAGTACTTCTACGAAACGCTGCAGAAGGTGGACGAGAAGATCGCCGGCAGGGAGTTCGGCGAAGGTCCGCTGCACGGCGACCCGGGTGCGTTCCTCAAGGCCTTCGAGGAGGCGATGGACGATGACTTCAATTGCGCCGGGGCGACTTCCGTCCTCGCCGGCCTGTTCGGCGCGATGAACACCCTGGTGGACAAGCCGCCCATTCAGGACAAGGCGGTGGTTGGCCGCACGCTGGTGCAGCTTCGCCAGATCGTGCCGAGGATTTCTTCCGTGATGGGTCTGTTCGAAGGGCGGCCCGAGGAGTGGCTGCTGCAACGCCGGGAGCGAAGGGTTCGTCAGAAAGGGATCGATGCCGCCCGGGTCGAGGTGCTGATCGAGGAGCGGGCCCGAGCGCGGGCGCGCAAGGACTTCAAGGAAGCGGACCGGGTTCGCGACGAGCTCAAGGCGCTCGGGGTCGAGCTCACCGACAAGCCGGCGCGAACGACGTGGAAGGTTGCAACCTAGCGCCGTTTTTCGTAAGCGCTAGTTCCAATGAAAACACTCTCTCTCGTCGCCGCTCTCGTCGGCGCCTCCGCCCTGGGCGCCGTGAAAATCACCCCCGCCGAAAAAGCCGCCGCCAAGACGGTGACCGCCGAGGGCCTTCGCGCGCACATCCGTTTCCTCGCCTCGGATTTGCTCGAGGGCCGTGGACCGGCGACCCGCGGCGATCAGCTCGCGGAGCAGTACATCGCGTCCGAATTCGAGGCCCTGGGGCTCAAGCCGGGTGGACCGGACGGAAGCTGGTTCCAGCCGTTCGACCTGGTGGGAGTCAACGGCCATCCGGCGACGATGACCGCGACCAAGGGGGCAGAGAAGCTCGAGCTGAAGCTGTCGCAGGACTTCATGGCCAACGCGGGCAAGCAGAATTCGGAATCGAGGCTGGAGAACGCCGAGGTCGTCTTCGTCGGTTACGGCATCGTCGCCCCGGAATACCAATGGGACGATTACAAGGGCGCGGATCTCAAGGGCAAGGTGCTCTTGATGATGAACAACGATCCGGACTGGGATCCCAACCTCTTCGCCGGGAAGACCAGGCTCTGGTACGGGCGCTGGGACTACAAATACGAGAGCGCGGCGAGGACCGGGGCGGCCGGCGCGATCATCATCCACACCACGCCTTCGGCCGGATACCCGTGGCAGGTGGTGCAGACCTCCTGGGCCGGCGAGCAGTTCAGTCTTCCCTACGAGGGCGGTCCGCAGCTGGAGGTCCGTGCCTGGGCCACCGAGGATGCGAGCAAGAAGATCGCCGCGATGGGCGGCAAGGACCTGAACGCGCTGATCCAGTCCGCGAAGAGCCGCGACTTTCGCCCGGTGGCGCTCGGGGTGACCGTTTCCACGGCATTCCACAACGAAGTCCAGAAGAAGCAGAGCGGAAACGTGATCGGGGTGATCAAGGGCTCCGATCCCAAGCTCGCCCGGGAAGTCGTCCTCTACACCGCCCATCACGACCATCTGGGCATCAAGAAGGGCGCCAAGCCCGGTGAAGACTCCATCTACAACGGGGCCGTCGACAACGCCTCGGGGTGCTCGGCGCTGATTACCATCGCCAAAGCCTATATGGCCCTGCCCAAGGCACCCCGGCGGACCGTCATGTTCTCGGCAGTGGCCGGCGAGGAGCAGGGGCTCCTCGGATCGCAATACCTCGCCCATCACCCGCCGGTGCCCCCCGGGGCTTTCGCCGCGACGATCAACATCGACGGTCTGAACTTCTGGGGAAAGACGAAGGACATCTCGTTCATTGGTCTGGGCAAGTCGAGCCTGGACGGGATCGTGAAGGACCTGGTCGCGACGCAGGGTCGGGTGGTGAAGCCGGACCTGCTCCCGGACCGGGGATTCTTCTACCGCTCGGATCAATTCAACCTGGCGAAGATTGGAGTCCCGGCCGCCTACTTTCACGGCGGGCTGGACTATATCGGCAGGCCGGAAGGCTGGGGCAAGAAGATGCGCGAGGAGTGGGAGGCGACCACCTACCATCAGCCCTCGGACGAGCTCAAAGCGGACTGGAACTACGAGGGCGCGATCGAGGATGTCCAGCTCTACTTCTACCTGGGTGAAAAGGTCGCCCAGGCGGACAAGATGCCCGAATGGAACAAGGGAGACGAGTTCGAGCAGGCGCGCAAAAGGGCGTTGACGAGCGTCGGTCAGCGCTGAGGGCTCGAAGATTCTCTCGCTCGCCTCGGTTTCGGAGCGAAGACGTGGAAGTCCCGGCGGCGATCGGGTGTTAGAACCTGTTCCGCATGCCGGAGTTCAGGCTCGTCAGCGACTACCAACCCCAAGGCGATCAGCCCCAGGCGATCGCCGAGCTGGCGGAAGGTGTGCTCCGCGGGGATCAGTACCAGACCCTGCTCGGGGTGACCGGATCCGGCAAGACCTTCACCATGGCCAACGTCGTCGCGGCGATCAATCGACCGACGCTGATCATCGCGCACAATAAGACGCTGGCGGCCCAGCTCTACGGCGAGTTCCGCGACCTCTTCCCGGAAAACGCGGTGGAGTACTTCGTCAGCTACTACGACTACTACCAGCCCGAGGCGTACGTCCCCACCAGCGACACGTACATCGAGAAAGACTCCTCGATCAACGACGAGATCGAGCGAATGCGGCATTCGGCCACCCATTCGCTGCGGACGCGCAACGACGTGCTGATCGTCGCCTCCGTCTCCTGCATCTACGGATTGGGAACCGCGCGCGCCTACGTCGAGATGGCGATCACCGTGCGCCTGGGGGACGAATTGGGCCGCGACCGCCTGATGCGGCGGCTGGTGGAGTGCCAATACGAGCGGAACGACGTCGACTTCCACCGGGGCACTTTCCGGGTCCGCGGAGACACGATCGAGATCTTCCCCGCCTACGAGGAGGAGCGGGCGCTGCGCGTCGAGTTCTTCGGGGACACGGTGGAGAAGATCGGCGAGTTCGATCCCCTGCGGGGCGGCGCGGCTCGGCCGCTCGAGAAGGTGGTCATCTTCCCCGGCAGCCACTACGTGACCGAGGAGGAGCAGCGGCGGCATGCCATCCTCACCATCCGCGAGGAGCTGGGCGAGCGGCTTCGCGACCTGAGGGCGCAGAACAAGCTGGTCGAGGCGCAGCGGCTGGAGCAGCGCACCCTCTTCGACCTGGAGATGATCGAGCAGCTCGGCTTCTGCAACGGGATCGAGAACTACTCGCGCCACCTGTCGGGCCGCGCGGCCGGGGAACCTCCTCCGTGCCTGCTCGATTACTACCCGAAGAACCTGCTCGTCTTCGTCGACGAGAGCCACCAGACCATCCCCCAGATCGGCGCGATGTACCGCGGCGACCGCTCCCGCAAGGAGACGCTGGTGGAGTACGGATTCCGCCTCCCCTCGGCGCTGGACAACCGGCCGCTCAAGTTCCGGGAGTTCGAGGAGATGGTCCCCCAGGCGGTCTTCGTCTCCGCCACCCCCGCCGAGTACGAGCTGCAGCGGGCCAAAGGGGTCGTGGTGGAGCAGATCATCCGGCCCACCGGCCTGATGGACCCGGAGGTCGAAGTCCGACCGGTCGGCAATCAGGTGGATGATCTCCTGGAGGAGATCCGCAAGCGCGCCGCGGCGAAGGAGCGGGTGCTGGTCACCACCCTCACCAAGCGGATGGCGGAGGACCTTACCGAATACTACGCGGACGTGGGGGTCAAGGTCCGCTACCTGCACTCGGACATCGACGCGCTCGAGCGGACGATGATCATCCGCGATCTGCGCCGGGGTGAGTTCGACGTGCTGGTCGGCATCAACCTGCTACGCGAAGGCCTGGACATTCCCGAGGTCTCCCTGGTGGCGATCCTCGATGCGGACAAGGAAGGCTTCTTGAGATCGCACGTGTCGTTGATCCAGACGATCGGCCGCGCCTCCCGGCACCTCAAAGGCAGGGTGATCATGTATTCGGACACCGTCACCGACTCGATGAAGCTGGCGCTCGATGAGACCGATCGCCGGCGCGCTTCACAGCGCAGCTACAACGAACAGCACGGAATCACCCCTCAGGGGGTGAGAAAGAACATCCTCGACCTCTCCACGCAGCTGTACGACGCGGATCCGTACGCGCTTCCGAGCGCCGCGGAAAACGGAGACGATCTCTTGAGCAAGGATCAGATCCAGAAGCTGATCGGCGAGTATACTCGTCAGATGCAGCAGGCGGCGGACGAGATGGAATTCGAGCAAGCGGCTCAGTGGCGGGACAAGATCGCGCTGCTCAAGGACATGGATCTCGAGCTCAAGCCACCGTCGCGCGCCTTGCTTCTCGCCCCGCCGAAGCGCGAGGAGAAGCAGCGCATCCGGAAAGGCCCGCCGGCGAGGTACCGCAAGAAGAGGTAGCTGTGCACCCGCGGCTCACAGAAAAATTGGGGTCGCTACCCTCGGGCCCGGGCGTCTATCTGATGAAGGACCGCGACGGCGCGGTGATCTACGTCGGCAAAGCGGTGAATCTGCGCAACCGGGTCCGTTCCTACTTCACCCGGAACACCGATTCGAGGGCGTTCATCCCGCTGCTCGAGGATCTGGTGGGCGACGTGGACACCGTTCTGGTGACCAACGAGAAGGAGGCGCTGCTTCTCGAGAACGAGCTGATCAAGAAGCACAAGCCCAGGTTCAACGTCCAGCTTCGCGACGACAAGAATTTCATCTGCCTGCGCCTCGATCGTCATCACCCCTATCCGCGACTGGAAGTGGTGCGCCGGTTCAAGAAGGACGGGGCCCGCTACTTCGGCCCGTACTCCTCGGCGAGCTCGATTCGGGAGACGCTGCGGATCATCAACCGGTATTTTCAGCTCCGGACCTGCTCCGACCACGCGCTCGAGAACCGGCGCCGGCCGTGCATCCTCTACCAGATCGGCCGTTGTCCGGCGCCTTGCGTCTACCCGATCGCCGAGGAGGTGTACGCCAAGAGCGTGGACGAGGTCATTCTCTTCCTCGAGGGCAACGCGGGCGAGCTGGTGGAGGCGCTGCGCGCCCGGATGAAAGACGCGTCGGTGAATCTTCGCTTCGAGGAGGCGGCCCGGGTGCGCGATCAACTGTTCGCGATCGAGCGCAGCCTGGAGCGGCAGAAGATCGCGGTGACCGAGGCGGTGGATCAGGACGTGTTCAGTCTCTACCGCGAAGGGGACCGGCTGCTGATCTACGCTCTCTACGTTCGCCAGGGGCGGATCACCGGCGGCCAGGGCTTCCCCTTCGGCGGGCAGCAGTTTCCCGAGGAAGAGCTGCTCGCCTCGTTCATCAACCTCTACTACGACAACGACAACTTCGTGCCCAAGGAGGTCCTGCTTTCGCTGCAGCCGGAAGGAATCGAGGGCCTGGCCGAGCTCCTCTCCGACCGCAAGGGGGAAAAGGTCCGGGTGCTGGTCCCCCGGCGCGGCGAGAAGCTCCAGCTCGTCCAGATGAGCCAGAAGAACGCCGAGCAGGCGTTCCAGGACCGCAAGCGCACCAAAGAGGAGACCGCCGCCGTTCTGGAGAACCTCAAGGAAAAATTACACCTCGCCCGGGTTCCCGCGCGGATGGAGTGCTTCGACATCTCCCATTTCCAGGGTGCGACGATCGTCGCGTCGCAGGTCGCGATGACCGGGGGCGAGGTGGACAAGGCGCGGTACCGGCGATTCAAGATCAAGAGCATCGCCAGCCAGGATGACTTCGCCAGCATGCACGAGGTCGTTTCCCGCAGGCTCTCACGGGGGCTCCGCGAGGGCGATCTGCCCGACCTGATCGTGATCGACGGAGGAAAGGGCCAGCTCGCCTCGGCGCAGGCGGCGATGCGCGACCTCGGGGTGACCGGGGTGGATCTGGTCGCCCTGGCCAAGAGCCGCGAATTGGAGGGCGGAAGCGGCGAATCCCAGCCGAATCGAAGCCCGGAGCGCATCTTCCTCGTCAATCGCAAGGATCCGATCGTGCTGCCGCAGAACTCCGCCGAGCTCTTCCTGCTCGCCCGGATCCGGGACGAGGCCCACCGGTTCGCGATCACTTATCAGCAGCGACTGATGCGCCGGCGGAACTTGCGGTCGGTCCTCGAAAACATTGCGGGGGTGGGTGAAGGTCGCAAGAAAGCCTTGCTGCGTCATTTCGGATCGCTCAAGCAGATTCGCGCCGCGACCATCGAGGAGCTCAGCGAGGTCGAGGGCCTCGGATCCGCGGTGGCAGAGCGAATCCACGCCTTCCTACATGGAGATGCGCACAAGGTAGGTCAAACGGAGGACGCCATCCGCGAGGCATCGCTCGAGGATGCAAAAGTGGTCAATCCGTAGAAAGTGCAATCGTTGAAGCAGAAAGTGCGATCGCCTGAGCCAATCGGTGATTAAACTGGAGCCTGGAAGCCGCCGGAGAGTGGAGAAAAAGAAGTGATGCAGATGACTGGGTTTTTCATTGCGAGTTCCCCACGCTGTGTTTTATAGCGGAGCGGATCGTGCCATCCGTGCCGCGGAGGCCGAGGAAAGGAATATGAGGCTTTACCCAAAGGTGATTCCCATCATTTCCCGCGAGAGCATCCAGAGGCTGATGCAGGATGGGGACATCGAGGTGGAGCCGCTGCGGATTGCGGACGCAGAGATGGACATGTCCGCGATCATGCGCGAGTACCTGGCCAACGAGGAGCGAGTCAACCAGGCCACCCGGGAGGCCCTGGAGCGACGCGGCTACGACTACAGCAAGTTCAATCAGGTCAAGCGTGAGATGGCGGACGTCCGCGGCTTCAAGATGGGCGATGAAGGCATCGAGTACGTGATCAATCAGATGATCGAATTTCTGCTCATCAGCCGCAACGTCGAAGAGGTCTTCGCGGCGGACAATACCCTGCGGCAGAAGATCCACTCGATCATGAAAAAGCACCTCGACGTCGATGATGAAATCGACAAAGAGGCGCGCGCCCGCCTCAAGCACCTTCAGGAAGGCACTTCCGCCTTCGACATCGAATACAACAAGACGGTCGAGCAGATTCGTCGAGCGCGCGGGCTGATCTGAGTTTCTGCCACCGGATCTGATCGGCGCGCCAGGCCGGCCTAAGGCAATCCGGCGACCTCGCCGATCACCACTTCAGTGTTTCTTTGCCTTGGGCGCGGACGCTCTTCTCACCGGGGCGGGAAAAGGCGGTCAAGCGGGCGCGAACCGACCCGAGGTCGATCGCCCCGACCACCGCCAGCGGTAACCGGCGTTGATCGTCGGAA
>Ga0070708_100000910_pt1 | contig 22396 bp, 17 predicted proteins | sample KBSK5503metaG_FD_65469 | JGI IMG/M metagenome (GOLD analysis project Ga0070708, IMG submission 65469) | Corn, switchgrass and miscanthus rhizosphere microbial communities from Kellogg Biological Station, Michigan, USA - KBS K5-50-3 metaG | ecosystem: Host-associated > Plants > Roots >... | reverse complement strand
CTCAAGGACGGCGAAGTGATCGCGCTGGCGTGGGTCGTGTACCGGAGCAAGGAGGATCGCGACCGCATCAGCAAGGCGGTCATGGACGATCCGCAACTCAAGGAATCGATGGACCCCTCGAAGATGCCCTTCGATGGCAAGCGCATGTTCTGGGGTGGTTTCCAGAGCATCATCGGAATCGCGGCTGGCCAATGATGCGTCTGGCCGTAACGCGCGCGGCGCGTGTACGCTTGCGCGTCGCGCGCCTGTAGTCTGTGTCAGGGAGATTCCGCGATAGCATAGTAGGGCCATGAGCCCCGAGCAAAAGCGACTGACTTATGCGCTGCTGCTCTCGCTGCTGATCCACGCGTTCCTGTTGACCCTGGTTTTCGGTGGCCAGGGATTGTGGCGTCCGGGCATCGGCTTCCCCTGGCAGAATCGCCGCATCGAGGCCCCGGATCTGCGCGTGGTCGTCGTTCCGCCGCAGGTCCCAGCGCCGGAGCCGTCAGCGACGCTGGTCGAGGAGCCGTCACCGCAGGCGTCGATCGAGCAGCCTGTTGCCCGTGAGCCCGCGCCGACATCGGTGGCCCGCGCGCCGACTCGGCCGCAGACCACAGCGGCGATCAAGGCGGAGGCCAACCCGAGGGCAGAGGCCAATGCAAAGAGCGACGTCGCGACCAGTGCGTCTCCTGCGCAAACGCCTCTGCGTGGCGATCAGCCTGGTGACACGGCGCCCCCGCCGATCCCCGAACCGCCCGTGATCGCCGTTACGCGGCCCGACGAGCCCACGTGGGTCGTGCCCGCCCCTCCACCGATGCCCATGCCCATCATTCCCGCGCCGCCGCGGGTCTCGATTCCGGAAACCGTGATGCCGTCGCTTCGGGATGCCGGCGAACCAGCGCGCACGCGAATCGACCAGGAGGCAGTGGAGCAAGCCGTAGAACCGGCCAAGCCCGATACTTCCAAGCAGGACAGGGAACGGCAGGAAGCGACGCGGCAGGAAGCGACGCGGCAGGAAGCCGCACGGCAGGAAGCGGCACGGCAGGAAGCGGCACGCCAGGAGGCAGCACGGCAGGAAGCGGCACGGCAGGAAGCAGCACGACAGGAAGCAGCGCGCCAGGAAGCAGCACGCCAGGAAGCGGCACGGCAAGAGGCAGCGCGGCAGGAAGCGGCACGACAGGAAGCAGCACGACAGGAAGCGGCACGGGGCGAGGCCGCGCGGGGTGAAGCAGCACGGCAAGAGGCTGCGCGGGGCGAAGCAGCACGTGGTGAAGCAGCACGGCAGGAGGCCGCAAAGGCCGAGGCCGCGCGGGAAGAGAGGCTTCGGGCGATCGGCCGACAGCTCGACGAGGAGGCCGCGCGTCGCGACGCTGCAAGGACTGCACCGGGCCCATCATCCACGCTGCCACTCTCGTTGAGCAGCGCACGTCGATACAGGCTATGGGGTCGCAGTGACCCCAACGCGGAAGTCGTCCTCTACGCGGAAGCCTGGGCCCGGAAGATCCAGATGAACATGACGTTCGACGCGGTTCGCGAACTGGCGAAGCTGCCTCACGCCGATCCCCTCGTGACGGTGGCCATTCGCAGCGACGGCTCGGTGGAGTCGGTGACCATCGTTCAATCCAGCGGCGTGCCGGCGCTGGACGAAGCGATACGACGCGTCGTGGAAAGCCAGAGGCCCTACCCAGCGTTCCCGCCGGCCCTGGCCCGCGATTACGACGTGATCGAGATCCGCCGAACCTGGTACTTCGACATGGCGATCCGGCTGTACTGATGGGACAGGTTTCGGCACCGTCGAAAGCTGCGAGTTCGACAGGACGCCCCTAGGTCCACTCCCTTTCCAGGTCTATCGGGCCGAAGCCATCACGCTCGACCGCTTCCTCGTCTTTGATGCCCAGCTCACGTTCTCTCGCCGCCATGCTCATGAGCGCGAACACAAGCATCCCCGCGTATACGCCCACGAGGAGCATTCCAACCGCCCACCAGACCGACACCATCATATAAACACCCTTTCTAACGCGTGCTGCACAGACCGTTCAGACAAGTCCGAAACGATCAATCACACGCTAGTGCCCAGGTGCCTATCTGTCTGTCCGTTATCGGACCTATTTGTGCTGCTCCTTCCGAACCGATCTACGCAATCTCCCTCGAAGCTCTGTGAGATTGCTTCGCCCGCGCAGGGCGGCGATTCCATACAGTTGCGGCCATTGAAACGGATCATTTATATTTACGATGCAACTGGATCATTTTGACCATAATGTTTTAAGGGGTTTTCAAGCATTTCATTGGTAGTTCGCGATGCCAGCGCCATCTTCTCCTCGGCAGAATCATCTGCTCGCAGCCCTGCCTCAAGCGGTCTACCAGCGCCTGCTCCCGAATCTTGAACTTGTGCCGATGCGACTCGGCCAGATCCTGTACACCTTTGGCAGTGACTTGCCGTACGTCTATTTCCCCACCACCTGCATCGTTTCGCTTGTCTACGTGATGGAGAATGGGGCGTCGGCCGAGATCGCGGTGACGGGATACGAAGGCTTGCTCGGCGTTTCGTTGCTGCTTGGTGGGCAGACGACGTCAAACCAGGCGGTGGTCCAAAGCGGTGGTCATGCCTATCGGATCGGGGCGAAGCTGATCAAGCATGAATTTGATCAGAGCGGGCCGCTGCAACATCTGCTGCTGCTCTACACGCAGGCCTTCATTGCGCAGATGGCGCAAACCGCCGTCTGCAATCGCCATCATTCGCTGGATCAGCAATTGTGTCGCTGGCTGTTATTGAGCCTGGACCGCCTGCGTTCGGGCGAATTGGCGATGACGCAGGAGTTGATCGCAAACATGCTCGGTGTGCGACGGCAGGGCGTTGTAGAGGCAGCGGGAAAGTTGCAAAAAGCAGGCTTGATCGACTATCGACGAGGCCACATCAACATACTTGATCGACCTGGATTGGAAGCGCGCGTTTGCGAGTGCTACGCGGTCGTCAAACATGAATACGAGCGCTTGCTACCTGCGTGAGTCACCTACCTGAAGCGCGGGCGTCCTTCCGGCTACTTTAAGCCCCGCACGTCGCGCCGTCCCATGCATCATCACGGTTTGCCGCGCGCCGCAATGCGTTTTGTTATGCGATACCTGGCCGGTTCACGCTGACACCTACAAGCGCATGTCCGAAGAGTGGGGCAGGGCCCACCTGCGCCACGGTGCGCTGTATTACTCCGACTCGATAGGCGACGATGCCCAGCCCGGCAAGGTCACGTCGTTTCCGCAGTCGGTGCAGCTCAAGGACGACGAAGTGATCGCGCTGGCGTGGGTCGTCTACAGTGACGCGTTAGGCCATCAGTTGATCGACGTGCAAATCCAGTCGTAACATTCATGGCTGTAGTACTGGGAACCCTGCTCGAACGAGGAGGTGCGGCATGCGACAGTTCCGGTCACTGCAGTTGTGTCTGGCAGCGTTGGGGCTGACGGGATTTGCAAGCGGTCCCACCATCGCCGAAACCCTGCCAGGCGAGTTCATCATCCGGACCTACGTCAAGAACACGCTCCTGAGCGCGCATGACGGCGGCCCCGATGCTCTCAATCCCGTCGTTACTACGGCGACCTCGGTCGGACCGTTCGAGCGGTTCAAACTGACGTTGACTCCGCCCAACGACGTCACGTTCCAGACATCGGGTGGACATTACTTAAGCGCCGCCGGCAACATTCGCCCCGGCAACGGAGACCCCCGAAAGGCGCTGCAGACGTACGCGACCTCAACCGACAACATCGGCACGACCCATTTCAGATTGGTCAATCCCTACCGACAGGCCGGCCACACCAATATCGTCATGCCGTGGATGGGTTATTTCACGTTTCAGACCCAAAGCGCTTATTTCCTGACGGCAGTTGGCGGCGGCGGCCAGTCGAACGCTGCGTTCCATACCGATGCGTTGAAGCCTAAGACCTGGGAGTATTTCTGGCTGCTGAAATGTGGCGACCTGGGATCGGGGTACAAGTACGCCTTCAGGCCCGCAGGAACAGGTTCTCCCGGCCAGCCCAAAGAGAAGTGGCTCTTCACGCGCTACTTGGGGGAAGGGCGAATGACCACTTATTTCTCAGTCATTCCAACGGGATACAAGCTCATCCGGCAAGATGACGGTTCGTACGCATTTGCACTCGAGTTTAGCAAGGCTAGCCACCTGCCGACCACCTACCTCACGCCCGTCGGTGGTGGCGATGTCGCCCATGGGGACGTCCTGCACACCGATGCAAAGGAGGTCAAGGCCTGGGAGAAATTCAGGGTCATGGACCGTGGCGACTGCACCTATACCATTCAAACCGTCAAGAACTGGTTCCTCGGCGTCGACCTGAAAACGGGGGAGCCCTCCACCGCCATCACGGATCCGGATGCGCCCCCATCCGGCTACATCGCCAGGTTCGAGTTGGTGATTCGAATTCCGCAATGATCAGCCGGGTGGGACGGCGGCCCCGCTGATTTCCGCGTGACGGAAGCCATTCGCAGCGGCGGCTCGATGTACTTCGAACAACGCCGTGCGATTCTGCCAATGATCAGGGCCCTTTGCGCATTGTTCGCCCTGTGCGCCATCTCGTGGCCGACCTCCGCCGACAACGCGAAGCCGTTGACCACGATCCTCCTGGTCGCCCGCGCCGAGCTGTCCGATCCCAGTTTCAAGGATTCGATCGTGCTGGTGATGAACCACATCGGTCCGTCCCCGGCCGGCGTCATCATAAACCGGCCCACGCGAATTCCCGTCTCGCGTGTCTTTCCCGAGTTCGAAACCTTGGCGCAGCTGGACGACAAGGTGTACTTCGGTGGTCCCGTCGAGATCCAGTCAGTGTCGTTCCTGTTTCGCTATGACAAGCCGCCCGAGCAACCCGCGATCGAGGTTGTGGACGGTATCTACTTCAGCGCGGACCGCGAATTGCTTCGCCAGTTGCTCCGCCGCGAAAAGCCGATGGAAGGCCTGCGAATTTTCATAGGCTTCTCGGGCTGGGCGCGCGGTCAGCTCGAGAATGAGATCGCACGCGGCGATTGGGCCCTCGAGCCCGCGAACGCGAACGCGATCTTCGACCCAAAGTCGCAGCATCCTTGGCCCGAACGGCAGCCTGCAGGCAGTGGCCGCGGCGCCTAAGGCTCAAGAGCAGCACGGCAAACGAGACGATTCGCGTCATCGTGCTTCCGCAGCGCGCCGTTCGATGCCCTGCTTCACTTTCCACGTGGTGAACATCGAAATCAGCGTAGCGCCCACCACGACGTAACCGACGACGGGGAAGCGTTCAAGCTTGCCGTCGGGCGCCGCCGTGACGATGTGGCCGGCGATCACCGACGCGATCCCACCTGAAACCTGCTGGATGGATGCGCCCAGGGCATTGAAAGACCCGCGCTTGGTCATCTCTGGAACCGAAGTCGACATCGCCTGGAACGGGATCATCCGCGAGAAAATCGCCGCGAATAGCACGATGTTGATGACGATCACCAACGTGAGCGATGCCGCCGTCAGATTCGTGTAGATCAGCACCAAGACGATGGATACGACGCTGCCCGCCACGAACACGGGGTACTTGCCATGCTTGTCGGCGAGCTTACCCACCAGCGGCCCGATGAAGATCGTGAACACGCCGGTGGTCAGGTAGATCGTCGGCAAGCTCGTGATCGCGATGCCCAGGTTATTAACGATGAAGGCGCTACCGAACGGCATCAGCATGAAGCCACCGGTCGCCAGCAGCATCATGGTGACGAACGCGCTCCAGTGCCGCGGCTGGCGCACGGTGTCGTACAGGTGCATCCACGGGCTGCGTTCCTGCCGCTCCTTGAGATGCGCCACCACCGGTTGCAGCTTCCACGCGACCACCAGGCCGCCGACGACGCCGAACACCACCATCACCAGGAACGGCGCATGCCAGTTCCAGTGGTTGGATAGGTAGATGCCCGCGGGCAGTCCCAGGATCTGGCTCGCGGCAAACGCAGTCTGGATGAAGCCCATCACGCGGCCACGCTGCTCCGGCAGGAACAGGTCGGTGGCAATGGCCAGCACCACGGAGCCGATGACTCCGCCGAAGATGCCGGTGGTGATGCGGGCGGCCAGCAAGGCATGGAACGAGTTGGCCAGGCCGCACCATAGCGTGCCCAGCACGAAGCCCGTGTAGAAGAAGAGCAGCAGCTTCTTGCGGTCGTAGCGGTCGGCAAAGCCGGCCACCAGCAGACCGCTTGCGCCGGCGCTGAATGCATAGGCCGACACGATGAACCCGAAGTCGCGCGGAGACATGTCGAGCGCGGGCATGACCAACGCACCCAGCGGCGCCACGATCATGAAATCCAGGATCACGGCGAACTGCAGGAAGGCGAGCGAGGCTACGACAAATTTCTGGTACGGCGTGAAGCGATTGGTAGATTTCTTGTCAGCGGCTGGCATGCAGGAAACTCGGCGGGAATGCACAATAATACAAGACCTCGCAGTCGAGGCTTGTTACCCAGTGAAGCTGGTCCGGGCTTCAACGTATGGTCGCTGCACAACGTAAGCTGATCATTGGCATCAGCGTCGCGACGCTAGTGGCATTAGCCATCGTGATTGCTGCGTTGGCGATCGGTGGCCGGCCCGATCCTCCGACGCTGCGCGCCGCCGCCTTTCTGCTCGATGGCTCGTGGCGGTTTCATACCGGCGATGACCCGCTCTGGGCGGATGCCACTGCAGACGATAGCGGTTGGGAGACGATCGACATGACTGCCTTGCCGGGCAGCCACGACGGTGACGTGGGTCTGCCCGATTACGTCAGCGGGTGGATGGCACACGGTCATGCCGGGTACACCGGCTACGCTTGGTACCGGCGCGCGGTGAATGTCCCGGCCAGCCACGCATCGTGGGACATTCTTGGGCCGACGGCCGTCGAGCATGGATACGAACTCTATTGGAACGGCCAGCTGTTAGGTGGGTCGGGCCGGCTCGGCCCGCATCCGCGTGTCGTCGGTACTCGGCCGCTGCGGTTCGCCCTTCCCGCCGATGCGGCAGGGACGCGTGGCGTGCTTGCTCTGCGCGTGTTCATGCTTCCGCGAGCCGCGTCCGGTGCAGACGGCGGCGGCATGCGCAGCGCGCCCATCCTGGCTCCGCGGCCGATCAGCGATGGACTTCACCGCGCGCACTGGGAGCGAACCATTGCCGGTTACGTCGTCGATGTGATCGAGCCGCTCGCGATGTTTTCACTCGTCGGCCTACTACTCTGGTGTTTGTCTCGCAGCAGCCAAAGGGTGTTCCTGATCTATGCGGGCATAGCGCTTGCGCTAACGGCCGCCCGTCGCCTCAACAACGCGACCGTCGCCTGGACCGATTTGATGGATCTGCCCACGTACTCGTGGTTGGCGAAGTACATGTGGGCGCCCACGGTGGCCGCCTGGGCGCTGGCCTGGAATCGCTGGCGCCAGCCCCCGTGGCGAATTATCGATGCGTCGGCCGTGGCGCTGGCGCTCGCCGGGATTGTCGGCACCGCGATGCATTTTTCTGTTGTGACAAGCGGCAGCCGACTCGGGTTGATCGCGTTGTTTGGTGTAATAGGCGCGCGCATTGTCCGCAGCGGTCCAATGCCGATTCTCGCATTCCTCGTCTTGGCATTGATCGTAATTGCGTTTTTCGGCGGCGAGCTGCTCGATCCAATCGGCGTGCCGGGCATCTGGTTTCCGTTCGGCATTGGGGTTTCGCGAACGCAGTACCTCTACGCCATCACGATGCCGCTTTTAGCCGTTTTGATCGTGCAAACTTTAGTTTCGAAGGAAAGCGCGCCAAGAGCCTAAGCAAGTTCGTGCGCAAGACAAGTCTGCGCGCAGCGCCAGCGACTTGAGTTCCTATACGACCGTCTTCTTAACCAGTTCCACAACCTTGGGATACAGCGCCTCAAGTTCGATTTCTCCAGCCTGGAGGTGGTACAAAAGCTCGACTAGCACCTGCGCAAAAAGCACCTGGCCTGCGTTTCCTTTGCCTTCTCCCACGAGCCACTCCTTGGTAAGGTCGGTAGAGACGAAGACTAAGATCGGGACGCTTACATCGGTCTTGGCATCCGTAGCTCTCGTTACCGCGCTGCTCCCATCAAGCGACGACAAGCCCGCAGCCGCGAGCGGCAAATGCTTCTTCGCTTCATCGTAGTTCATGACCTGGACATCGCCCTCGCTGCGAACCACGCTGGTGCCGGCAAGCACCTCCGAGTAAACGTCCGGCGCATAAGAGGCCAGTACAAGCGCTATGCAGAGCGTGACGATCGCGACATCGGGATTGTCATCAATCTGACTGATGCTGATGAAGACTGGACGTCCAAGCGCTATCTCTATGCCCCAGTGTGGAGTTCCGTCTGGGGAGGCTCTAAAGGACAGTTCGCAATATTTGCTTATCGCGCGCCCAACAAACGCGACATCGTTAAGGGTCAGTGTCCCTGGTGGAAGCGCCATTGTTATGGCAATCGCCGCTCGCAATTTCTTTTCAGAGCCGAGTTCCCCCGACGGCAGCGCAAGAAGTGATGCCATCATGGTTCTCAGAGCTCTACGGGCGACCGGCCTGGGTATGGTGTCGAAAACAAACCGAGCGTGGTATGCGGCTATATCTAAGAGTGATGTCAACGAGACAGCTCGACACACAGCGCCAATATCAGCCATTAGCAGCTCCCTGATCGACAAATTCTCATCATCGAGGAAGGGACCGTCGAAAAGTGTGAGATACGCCTCGCGGTATCTGTCACTGGAACCATTCTTACGTACAAGTCTCACCGCCCGCCGAAATGGATAAGACCCGTCTTCGCTGTTACCGCTGAGGCCAATTTCTAATTTGGCGTGTTGCAACCACGCGCGTATTGCGCCGACGTCGTCATTCAGGAGCTCGCACGCTTCTGCAAGCTCTTCCGTTGCCGCGCACTCGACTTCCGGTGAGCCGCCATCTTTGACAAGGGAAATTGCATAGGTTGCGTGATGAAGAGCTCTGGCCCCATCGCCTCTCTGATTCAATACTGAAGCTAATAGCTCCTGGGCAGCGGCCTCTGACAGGACCAGACCAGCTTCACGGGCGACCTTATCCGCTGCCTCGTAGTGTGCGAAAGCCGACCTAAGATCCGCTTCCTGCCGGAAGGCATTGCCGAGATTTATGAGATTGTTTGCTACCACGGAAACATCTCCCAACTTGCGGCCGATCTCAATTGCTTCGCTGGCGTACTCCTTGGCTGCTGCTGTATCGTTCCGCCGCCGCGCTATACGACTGAGCGCGTTACATACAATCACTCGGTTCCGCGGCGAATCGTCCGCTTCGCTTTCAAGTTCAGCGCGAAGCGCGACTGCCTCTTTGGTGTGATCATCGGTAGCCGAGAACGCCGAAAATAGGTTTAGCTTTGCCGTGCGTATGCCGTAATGGTCCTGAACCTTCTCAAAGATTTCAAGGGCGAATCGCGCTTCGGGAATTGCGGCTTCTGGATCTCGTCGACGGATATGAAAAGCGCTTATCTCGATTGCAACCCTAGCTGCTTCCCACTCACGACCAGCGTCAAGATGCGAAGTCTTTGCGGACATCAATGTCCTGAGCGCGGACGCCTCGCCTCTTAGTCCTCTCAGTGATGCGTCGAACTCATCAAAATCTACGACCGGAGGGTCGGCCGCCGGAATCTTCCTTGCCTTAGCGAGCAAGGCAAGTGCCCCATCTATGTCGCCGCTTGTTGCTTGCATCTGCGCGAGCGCGAGCAGGATGTCGCGCTCACGCGCCGGATTTTCCTCGAAACGCACCGATTCGAGCTGAAGGGTCAGAATTTCAATGGCGGCAGTCGCATCGCCTCGCATCGAGGCGTGCCTCCCAGCAAGTGCGAGCAAGCGTAACGGTATCGTTAGGCCCGCTGCATGCAGAACGGCAAAGGCGGCAGTGTAGTCGCGCTTCGTACTAAACCATTTGCTTAACCGCCTCGCGTAAAAGGCCAACCGCTGCTTCGAGACGGCGATGCTGGCCCGAATGGTCTGCGACGCATGCGGATGAAATATCGAATAACCTCTAGCGCTTTCTACGAGCAGACTGCGGGCAGAGACCAAGCGGTCGACCAATGTTTCGATCGAATCACGACGCTCAAGAAGCTCGCTCAATTCAGCGAGCGTCAATGGTCGACCTACCAACGCAAGGTAGCTAAGTGCTTCTCGCGCATCAGGAGTAATTGCGTTCCAAACTCCAAGTTCATATGCACCTAGATCCGATTCAAACTGACGTGGTTGCGCCGCGACGTAGTAGCGCAGATACAGGGGGTTACCCTTAGAAAGGCGGTGAAGTTCCTCCAACTCCCCCGGTAGAAGGGCCGTCAGGCGATTTCTGGAAACGAAGGAGCTAACCTCGTCGAGAGAGAAAGGGGGCAATTCAAACGAACCGGCTGCGATGTTCAGAGGGCTGCGGCTCGTGATGATGAGCTGACGCGATGCGGTCGCGGTAATCGTCGACATGACGTCGCGCACTAATTCAACCTCTCGCACATCTTCGAGTACCAACGTCACATGTGAACAGGCGTTCCACGCCGCATATAAGCTCTTCCGCGCTTCGTCTGTCTGGAGATATGATTTGATGGGCAGGCCGACAACTCGCCGTACTGTATTTGCAGCATCTGACAGAATCTCTACTGACGATCGACCGCCGCATTGCGCGTATGCCCAGCCTTGCTCTTCCGCCAAGATGGAAATGAATACGCTCTTCCCTATACCCAATGGTCCCGTAACCATGAGAACGGGCTTCGCGTCGAGTGCCGCAGTGAGCAGATCGACCACCGCCTGCCGGCGAACGCGTTTGGACTTCGGTACTAAGGCTGCCGCAAATGTTTCTGGCGACGGAGGCTCAAGCTCTCGGTTTGAGCGACCGCGTCGAAAATAGTCGGCTACGAGTGCAGCGACATCGTCACGAATGCGCTGCCTAAGGGAAGCAGGCTCGGTGTAGGTCGCGACTGTGATGTTTGGTCGAGTGAAGTCCTTCACCAAGGATTGCAGTCTCGGATCCATGCGAGCGTCTTGCTTTACGTATAGCAGCTGCGGGATTCCGAGAGATTTGGCGTACTGATATTCATCCTCCAAGCCCGATATCTGCATGCCGTCAGCGATGTACCCATAGCCTTCGCGATAAATACCGACAAATATGAGCGACTCGTCAAGTCCCCTTAGATAAATTGATCGGGGACCGTGAGGGCGCGCGCCCGCCATTTCGAACATAACCGGCTCATGATTGAGCGACGCAATCGCTTCCTTCGCAGCGATGCGCTCATCTGCGCACTCAACTAGCCGGGAACTTACAAAAACACGAATAAGGTCCGAAGCTAGGAACGTCATCCGTCACCAGAAAGCAACCCAAGCTCGCGCAGTGTGTCTTGCAGATTATTAAGTGTTTGATTCACTGGGATTCGGCCGTATTCCCTGAGTACGACATTTGCATCGAGAGTCGCCTGCTTTATTATTTCCTCGGCACGGACGTCTTGAAACTGCGTAGTGTCGCCGTTTGCTTTTTCAAATGAATTGCGGAGCCAATCGGCGTAACGGACTGGCCAATCGGATTTCGAGATGCAAGGGAAGTAGTAGCGGCCAGAGCACATAGCGGTGCTGGCGAATAAATTGCATAGCGCTTGGTCAATTTGCCACTCCGCCAATCCCACACACGCCGCCGCCTTCCGGACGGCGAGGGGGGCGGGTAGATTGCGCGAACGCCATAGTGTTACCGGAAAGAGGGTTTTCAGTCGCTCTGTCCGTGTCCGAGCAAGCAGTTGTGGATTGGGCGGTGGCATCTCTTTAGGGGCCTTCCGTGCGCGTCTGTCGCCAAGCACGATACGCTGCCAGTGGACGTCGGTTGCCGATCCTTCGTCCACAAACCGCATTTCAAACTTCAAAAGTTCCCTCAATCCGTCTATCGGCTTGAGGAAATCGACAGCGACGTGCGAGGTATCGAGCCCCGTGTAGATTGCGCCGGAAAACAACACTGGTCGAAGCGACCCTTCCTCGAGATACTTACGTAAGTCCCTCAGCGGCTGAGACGTCGTGTCGATTGACTTAATCCACGTAACCGTAAACCACATAGGATCGAAAACTGCGTCATATCCAAATGCGCGATCGGCCAAGGCTCTCGGGTTTGGGCTCACGGCTAATTTGTAACCACCAGCCTTCTCGAAAAGGAAATCAACATCTACTGCATCACCGTTGGAGTTGTCGCTCCAATTGCCAAATTCCTCAAAGGCTTCGCGGAGGGGCGGTTCATTGCGCCCAATTAAGGAGATTGCAGGCAGCATTGAGTCTGCATCTCGCGAGTATTGCATTCCATATGAGACGCCGATAATCTGCGCGGCTCGTAAGCTTTGTTCAAAGCTTAATGATCCGACAGCCGCGGCCTTCGCGGATACTCCAAAGTCGAACCCTCGCTCTGCAGGTGACGCGGTACTAGAAGTCTTCTCCTTGACGCGTTTTCGGTGCTTCGTCATGAGCGTTGGGCAAATTGAATTGCGCCTGCAGTGCTGGTTCTCACGGACGCCTCAAAGTGCGGCAACTGATCGGTGATCTTCTCACGTACCACCGCCTGCGTTGGCAGTGATTTTAGGCGCGAGTGGTCGTTGATAGCGGTGAACGACTCAGTTGGTGCGTTGTCGCGAGTCGTGCGGATTCGCTTTCCGCTTGGCCCGAAAACCATGTTGGCCCCGCAATCTCGGGGCAATTTGCCAATTAAAACGCGGATCCTATCGATCCGCGCTTAAGTTTTTGCCGGAGAATCGCAGTCCTTGCAATGGCCGGGATGATTAATCCCAGCTCAACGCGCCACCCGTCTGATACTCAATCACCCGCGTCTCGAAGAAATTCTTCTCCTTCTTGAGATCGATCATTTCCGCCATCCACGGGAACGGGTTGTCGGCCTTTTCGAATAGCGCATCCAGCCCGATCTGCTGGCACCGGCGATTGGCGATGAAGCGCAGGTACTCCTTGAACATCGGCGCGTTCAGGCCCAGCACGCCGCGCGGCATCGTGTCCTCGGCGTAGCGGTATTCGAGCTCGACGCCCTTTTGCATCAGCGCGGCGATCTCAGCCTTGAACTCGTTGGTCCAGAGGTGCGGGTTCTCCATCTTGATCGTGTTGATCAGGTCGATGCCGAAATTGCAGTGCATCGATTCGTCGCGCAGGATGTACTGGTACTGCTCGGACGAGCCGGTCATCTTGTTCTGCCGGCCCATCGCCAGGATCTGCACGAAGCCCACGTAGAAGAAGAGACCCTCCATGATGCAGGCGAAGACGATCAGGCTCTTCAGCAGCGCCTGGTCGGCTTCCGGCGTGCCGGTCTTGAACGTCGGGTCGGTCAGCACGTTGATGAACGGGATCAGGAAGTCGTCCTTGTCCTTGATCGACTGGATCTCGTGGTACGCGTTGAAGATATCGCCTTCGTTTAAGCCCAGGCTCTCCGTGATGTACTGGTAGGCGTGCGTGTGGATCGCCTCCTCGAACGCCTGGCGCAAGAGGTACTGCCGGCACTCGGGCGCGGTGATGTGGCGATAGGTGCCGAGCACGATGTTGTTGGCGGCCAGGCTGTCTGCGGTGACGAAGAAGCCCAGGTTGCGCTTGACGATCAGGCGCTCGTCCTCGGTCAGGCCGTTGGGGTTCTTCCACAGCTCGATGTCGCGCTGCATGTTGATCTCTTGCGGCATCCAGTGGTTGGCGCAGCCGGCCAGGTACTTGTCCCACGCCCAGCGGTACTTGAACGGGACGAGTTGATTGACGTCCGCCGAGCCGTTGATGACACGCTTGTCCTCGATGCGCACACGGTGGAAGTTTTCCGGCATGGCTTCCTTCTCCACGTCGATGTCGTGCACCGGCTCCTGCGAGAGTAACCCGCCCCCGATGCTGCCCATCGTCTGGGCGCGGATGGTCTCCGGCGTGCGCGGCGCCAAGCGCGGCTGCGCCGGCGTGGCAGGAAAATCGTCGTCGAAACTCAGCATGGTGCGTCTCCTGAAACTCTCTTCTTATATTGGGTCGAATCCGTACATTTTCAGCCTCTCCAGTCCTGTCTTTTTACGGGGAACAACCCCCGGTGGTGTCTACAAAACCACTGGATTCCCGCTCATTTTCGTAACTGAGCAGGAATGACGATCAGGTCAAATGATCGCCGAGACAGGATAGGTAAGGTGGTCGCTAGTTCATTGCCCTCAGTTCATGGCCTTCAACCGCTCGTACAGGAACTCGGGCGCAAAATCGGCGCCGTCCAGCCATGCGATCGATGCGAGCCCGTAGTCCAGATAAAAGCGCGCAAACGTGTCGCGGTCGCGCAGCGGCGTGTGCGTATCGCCGTAGAGTTCGTCCGCGAGATCCACCACGCCTTTGCGCCCATCGTTGAATTCCAGCCAGACCTTGTAATCACCGAGATACCGCGCCTCAATCACATGCCGGGGTGCGTACTCATAGCGGGCCAACTGGGACCTCCTTTCGCGATGTGGACGGTGCTTCCTTCTACCGCTGCCGGCAAACCGGCCTCCGGAAAATGGGGCGCGCGGTTGCTCTCGCGCGCCTCCGGAGATCAACGTCCTGCTTCGGGTATGTGGTTATCGTTTGCCACCTCATTTCGCACATACCCTGGCCGACACATTCGTCGGCCCCTTCGGCACAGCTACCCTCATTTCCCACCCTCATTTCCCATCTCAAGTCCTTCGCGCCATCGCTGTCGCGTCCTGTCTGGGGGGTCGCGGGGTCACGCTAAGCCCGGATGCGCCGCGGGCGCTTTAAGATTGCCGCCGCTGCTGTCACGCGTTCCGGTCACCGAATTCTGTGTCTGTTGATGATGAGTAGACTGTCCCTTTCCGGGTTGCGTTGGTCGCGGCAGCGCCGTTCGTCAAAATCCCGCGTCGATTGCAGTCGCGGCTCGGCGACGCTCCGCAGGTATTGCTCGATCAGCCTCCATTGCAAAAACTTCCTTGCCGCCGCGCCCATGAAGTCCGCAACCATCAGCGAGACGTATAGACCGGACTTCGCGCGAGGATGCATCAGCCATCGGACAAAGCAGTCGTCGCCATCCACCATCAGGCGCCGGTACATATTTGCGCTCTGGCCAAAATCAATCGGTTCAAATTCGCGCCTTACCCAGAACCTCTTTCGCACCTGGATCACGAACAAGCCCGGCTTCGCCGGCACGTTCGCCTCCAGCATCGAGACCGGGGCGGTGAATCGCCAGCCTCCGTACTCGACAGTGCTCTGCTGGGTTCCCTGCTCATTTCTCTGCTCTGATTCCTCGGTCTGGTCCGAATCCAATTCCAGCGCAACCGACGCCGGCCCTGCCGAGTTGATATTTGCATTCATTCCTGCCTCCCCCGCAGCACTTCAAATCTGCGCTGCTTCCCGCTTGCCCTCCGTTGTCACGGCCCCATCGCCGCCATTCGCAAATCATCCGATACCGCCCGGACGCCTTGAGTTCCCTCTTTCGTTTCCTCTCAGTTTCCTAACCTATTGACACGCTTCACATGTCGGGTCGTTGATCATGCAGACCTTTGCCGTCGGATCGTCCACGACGGTGGCCTTGGTCGAGGCGACGGAGCCCAATGAGCCTGCAGCGGCACCCATATGCGCGCCCGAGGACGACACCGCGTTCAGCTCGCCGCCTTTACCGGTCGACTTTTCGGCCGACGTCGCCGCCAGCGTGCGCAGGTAATACGTGGTCTTAAGCCCGCGCACCCACGCGAGCTTGTACGTTTCGTCGAGCTTCTTGCCCGAAGCGCCCGCCATGTAGATGTTCAGGCTCTGCGCCTGGTCGATCCACTTCTGGCGACGCGCGCCGGCTTCGATGATCCACTTGGTGTCGACTTCGAACGCGGTGGCGTAGAGATCGCGGAATTCGGCCGGAACGCGGTCGACCTTGGCGAGCGACCCGTCGAAATACTTGAGATCGGAGACCATCACCTCGTCCCACAGTCCCAGCTCCTTCAGGTCGCGCACGAGCTGCTCGTTGACGACGGTGAATTCGCCGGACAGGTTCGACTTGACGTAGATGTTCTGGTATTCGGGCTCGATCGAGGCGGCCACGCCGATGATGTTGGAGATGGTGGCCGTGGGCGCGATGGCGACGCAATTCGAGTTGCGCATCCCGTGTTCCTTGATGCGAGCGCGCAATTTGCTCCAATCCATGCCCGACGAATCGTCGACCTCGACGTAGCCGCCGCGCTCTTCCTTCAGGAGCTTCAGCGAATCCTGCGGAAGGATGCCGCGATCCCACAGGCTGCCCGCGTACGACGAATACTGTCCGCGCTCCTCCGCCATTTCGGTCGATGCCCAGTACGCGTGGTAGCAGACGGCTTCCATCGACCGGTCGGCGAACTCCACGGCGGCCGCCGACGCATACGGCGTGCGCGTCAGGTGCAGGCAATCCTGGAAGCCCATGATCCCCAACCCGACCGGGCGGTGCTTCAGGTTGGAGTTGCGCGCCTTGGCGACGGCGTAATAGTTGATGTCGATGACGTTGTCGAGCATCCGCATCGCGGTGGTGATCGTGCGTTTGAGCTTGGCCTGGTCGAGTTCCCAGCCCTTTTCGGTTTTCACCATGTGGGCGAGCATGTTCACCGAGCCCAAATTGCAGACGGCGATTTCGGTGTCGCTGGTGTTGAGCGTGATCTCGGTGCACAGGTTGGAGCTGTGCACGGTACCGACGTGCGACTGCGGTGAGCGGACGTTGCACGCATCCTTGAACGTGATCCACGGATGGCCCGTTTCGAACAGCATCGACAGCATCTTCCGCCACAGGTTGACGGCGGGCACCCGCTTGAAGAGCTTCAATTCGCCGCGCGCGACACGGTCCTCGTAGCGCTTGTACGCTTCCTCGAAGGCGTGGCCCCACTTGTCGTGCAGGTCGGGAACGTCGGACGGCGAGAAGAGCGTCCAGTCGCCACCTTCCATCACGCGCTTCATGAAGAGGTCCGGAATCCAGTTCGCGGTGTTCATGTCGTGCGTGCGGCGGCGATCATCCCCCGTGTTCTTGCGCAGCTCGAGGAATTCCTCGATGTCCAAATGCCACGTCTCGAGATACGTGCACACGGCCCCCTTGCGTTTTCCCCCCTGGTTAACTGCTACTGCCGTGTCGTTCACGACCTTGAGGAACGGCACCACGCCCTGCGACTTGCCGTTGGTGCCTTTGATATGCGAGCCCATCGCGCGCACGTTGGTCCAGTCGTTGCCCAAGCCACCGGCGAATTTGGACAGCAGCGCGTTTTCCTTGATCGCCTCGTAGATGCCGTCGAGGTCGTCGGCCACCGTGGTGAGGTAGCACGACGACAGTTGCGAGCGATGCGTGCCCGAGTTGAACAGCGTGGGCGTGCTCGACATGAAGTCGAACGTGGAGAGCACGTTGTAGAACTCGATGGCGCGCGCTTCGCGATGGACTTCGTTGAGCGCCAGGCCCATCGCGACGCGCATGAAGAAGCATTGCGGCAACTCGAAGCGGCGCCCGCCGACGTATTGGTCGACCAGGAAGTAGCGGTCATACAACGTCTGCAGGCCGAGGTAACCAAACTGCGTGTCGCGCTCGGGCTTCAATGCCGCGCCCAGCTTTTTCATGTCGTATTGCAGCAGCGCCTCGTTCAGGAGACCGATCTTCACGCCGTGCTTGACGAAGCGCGGGAAATATTCCGGATACTTCGCGGCCATCTCGTGCTGCGTGGCTTCCTCGCCCAGCGCTTCGAAGCGCAGCGCATCGAGCAGGAGGCGAGCGGTGACGTACGAATAGGCCGGGTCCTTCTCGATCAGCGCGCGCGCCGACAGCACCACACCCTTGCGCACCTCTTCCACGGCCACGCCGTCATAGAGGTCCTTCAGCGTCGCCTTGAGAATGCGGTCAGGTTCGACATCGCCCAATCCTTCGCACGATTCCTTGATGAGCAGCGTCAGGCGCTCGAGATCGAGCGGCTTCTTCACGCCATTCTCGGTGACGTGCAGCATCACTTCGGCGAGCTTCCCCTTCGCCTGTGTCTTGGCGTGTGCGCGCTCCTGCGAACGGCGCTCGCGATAGAGCACGTAGGCGCGCGCGACTTCGTGCTCGCCGCCGCGCATCAGCTGCAACTCGACCTGGTCCTGGATTTCCTCGATGTGGATCGCGCCGCCCTCGGGCTTGCGCTTGATCAACGCCGCGACGACGCCGTCGGTGAGCTTGGTCACCTCTTCGCGCACGCGCGCCGACGCCGCGCCCTGGCCGCCATTGATGGCGAGGAACGCCTTGGTCATCGCGATCGTGATCTTCGACGGCTCGAAGGCCACCACCGAGCCGTTGCGGCGGATGACCTTGTACTGCGAGAAGCGCGGGTCGCCGCTGCTACTGACCGGACTGCCAGGTTCTCCCACGATCAGGTCCCGCGGTGGTGCCGAAGCCGGGTTGGCAGAGGGAGTGCTGGCGATTTGCATGGGGTGTTTCTCCTGATCGTTTCTTGTCGTTGTGTCCGGTTCGCGCGCGTTTTCGTGGGGGATGCTCGTTTGTTGCAAAGCCCCGTCCAGCGCGGCTTTCCGAGGAGCGACCCTTTTTTGGCCTGCGGCCTTGCCCCGTGGCGAGGGGCTTGTCCGGGGGGCGCCATCGGAATGTTCTTCTAAATCAGAATCTACTATATCTTGTGTTCAAGTGGCTACTCAACACAAAGCATAGTGGGTTGGACCCGCCGCTGCAAGGTTTTTTTGTGCACAGGAAAGGGGCGAAAAAAGAGCAAGAAAAACAGCCTTCTGCGGCCATTTCGGCGGCATATCCCGGCGCAATCCACAGGTCGTCCACCGTTTTGTCCACCAATATGACAGCCGACGAACGGCGGCGCCGACGTTGCAGTTTTGCGACAAACGGTCGCCGCGATTGGCCTAAAAATTCGGCCCGACTTTGACCTGGCGCAAACAACTGCGCCTCGAGACCTGCTACGCGCCGGGCGTCGGGCCCGCGCGCAGCGCCACCACCTGCCGCAACTTGCCGCCGCGCTGCGAAGGCTGCGGCTCTCCGGGCTCGAGGACCGTTTGCACGTTGGACAGATCATGGCGACCGAGGTATCCGCGCAACGCGGCGAGCGCGGCGGCGCCGGCACGCGCGCGATCGGTGTCCATGAGCCGCAGCGCAAGGCCATTGCGCGTCCGCTGCACGACCTGGAAGCGATGGATGTGCGCGGCGTCCTCGATGACCGTGGTCAGCGCCAGCGGCACGAGACGCACGCACGCGCCGTCGCGGGCGCGCAGCGTGAGCACGTCGTCGCTGCGTCCTTCCACATGAATCGCCGGCAATGGACTGCCGCAGGCGCATGAGCCGGCCTTGAAGCGCACGCTGTCGCCCAGGTCGTAGCGGATGATCGGCTGCGCGACATTGGCGAGATTGGTGAGCAGCACCGTGTGCGAGAGTTCGCCGGGCGGCGTGGGGCGATGGTCGCGGTCGACCGGCTCCAGCAGCACCCAATCGGCGTCGATGTGCAGCAAGCCTTCGCGGCAGCCGTGGCCGATGGTCAGGCACTCGGACGCGCCGTACTCGTTCTGCAGCGGACAGCCGAACGCACGCTCGATTCGCCGCTGCGCCGGCAGCGACAACCCTTCGCCGCCGGACCACAGCGCCGCCGGCCGAATTGCGAGCCGGCCCGCGGTCTGCTCGTCGGCCAGCAGCGAGAGCACCGTCGGATAACTCGACACGAACGCGGGTTGGTAGGCGTTGAGCTCGCGCACGATGTCCGGCACCGGTTGCGTGACCGCGAAGCTCTTCATGTCGAGCCACGGCTTGCCCTGCGCTAAACGCCGCCACGACGCGATGCTCGCGAAGTGGTCGGTGTCCGCGGTGACGAGCGCCGAACGTCCGCCGCGCGCAGCGACCGCCTGCCAGTCGCAGCGGGCGAAAGCGGGACCCGCGAGCTGCGCGCTGACCAGCGCGTCGTAGACCGCCAGCGCGCCGGCGTCCTGCACGTAAATGCCGAGCTCGCCCGTGCTGCCGGAACTCGTCCACACGAGGTAGCGATCGAGGAAGCGCTCACCGATATGCGCGCGCGTGGCCGTGAATTGGTCGACCGCGGCGCGCGTGACGTCGCGATCGGTGCACCAGTCGTCGAACGCCGCCATCAACTGACGCTTGGTGACCACGGGCAACTGCGCGAGCCGCAGCGGGCCGCCAGGCAGATGCTTCCACGCGTCGCGGTAGAAGGGCGAGCGCGCGCGGACGAATCGCGTCAGCGCGTCGAAGCGCGCCTGGCTGGCCGAAGCGATGGACGCCGCGCCGAGAAAGCGCACGCCGAGAAGCTGCGTCGCCAGCGCCGTGGCGTTCCATTGCTCGAGCGCCGCGCGCATTGGATCGGCGGCGGAATCGCGGCGCGATGTCATCGTCGGCCTCGCGCGTTCACCCGACTTTCGCAGGCAGCGCAAAGAGCCGCGTCCCCGCGACCGCCACAATTCGGTCCCCAGCCAACGGCGCGGCCTGCGCCGTGCCGGTGAAGCCTCCGAAGGCCGGCAGGATGGCGCGCCGGCGGCCAATCACGAAGCAGGGCAGGCGCGCCGATAACTCGGCCGCCCCGTGCAGCGTGACGCCCGGATGCACGTGTCCGCACAACGCGTAGCCGGAGCGCGGCGCAACGGGAACGTGGCACGCGAGAAACGGCGCCATGGCGTGCGGCTCGGGCACGACCGCTATGCCCCACGCGGCGGGCGGGTCGCCGGCGCGATCGTCGTGATTGCCGCGCACGAGCAGGACGTCGATCGCCGCATGCAGCTCGCGCCAGCGACGGAACGCAGCGTCGAGCGCCGCGACGCGGCCCGCCGCGGCGTGCAGGAAATCGCCGAGCACGACGAGCCGCCGCGCGCCGGTTTGCGAAAGGATCGCCGCGAGACGCGCGAGATCCGCCGCCGTGCCCCCGCGCGGCAGCGGCACCCCGCCGGCGCGAAACGCCGCGGCCTTGCCGAGATGGACGTCGGCGACGAATACTGTGCGCTCGCGCGGCCAATGCAGCGCACGCGCCGCCAGCAGCTCGACGCGCTCGCCGTCCAGGGCCGTGGCGTGCACGCCGGCCGCCTCGCCCGTCGCACACGAAGCGTTAAGTTCAAGATCGGCGGGGACTTGCGACATGACGGATTCGTGATGCTTCCAGCCTGTTCACCAATTGGAGTGGAGCCACCCATTGCGAACATCCGGGTCTTCGGTCACACTCGGATTCAGCGGATTCTAACCGCCCGGCGGCGCTGAACGCGTACAATCCCAATAACGGCGCAACCACGCGGTTTTTAGTCCACTGTCGATGCCGCGCTTCGCCGCCAACCTCTCGTTCCTGTTCACGGAAGTGCCGTTCCTCGAACGGTTCGCGGAAGCCGCGCTCGCCGGCTTTCGCGCCGTCGAATTCGCGTTTCCCTACGAATACCAGGCGAGGGAGCTCGCGACGCGCATCAAAGCGCAGAAGCAGGACGTCGTGCTGTTCAACACGCCGCCCGGCAATTATGAGGCAGGCGACCGCGGGCTCGCGTCACTTCCCGGCCGCGAGCACGAATTCGCGGCGAGCGTGTCCACGGCGCTGCGCTTCGCCCAGGCGCTGAAGTGCAGCCGGCTGCACGTCATGGCGGGCGTCCTGCCGCACGATGCCGATCGCCACGAGCGCACGCGGCGCCTTCGCATTTACGTGCGCAACCTGAAGGCGGCGTGCGAGGAAGCAGCGGCGCAGAACGTCATGCTGCTGATCGAGCCGCTCAATCCGCGCGACATGCCGAATTACCTGATCTCGACGCAGAAAGAAGCGCACGCGATCCGCGAGGAAGTGGGGATGCCCAACCTGCGCGTGCAGATGGACCTCTATCACGCGCAGATCGTCGAGGGCGATCTTTCCGAGAAGATCCGGCGCTGGCTGCCGCACATCGGGCACTTCCAGATCGCCGGCGTGCCCGCGCGCAACGAGCCCGACCAGGGCGAGGTCAATTACACGTGGCTCTTCAAGCTGCTCGACGAATTGAAATACGACGGCTTCATCGGCTGCGAGTACCGGCCGGCGCAGAGCACGACGGCGGGGCTCGCGTGGATGTACAAGTTGATCGATCGCCGGCCGGCGTGATCCAGGTTCCCTAGATGTCAAACATCAAGACGTTGCATCTACGACGAATGCGCCCGCCGCATCCATACTCCGTCGTCCCCGCGAAGGCGGGGACCCAGTGACGTTGTTTTACGGTCCCATGTAAAGCTCCAAGTCACTGGATTCCCGCCTTCGCGGGAATGACGACTTCACAGGATTCATCCATCCTTGTAAACAACGTCTTGAATGTTCATACCTAGAGCGCGACCGACATCCCTCCGTCCACCAGCAACATCTGCCCGGTCATGTAATCGGAGGCGCTGGACGCTAAGTAGACGGCAAGCCCGGCGAGATCGTCGGGCTGGCCCCAGCGTCCCGCCGGCGTGCGCTTGCACACCCACGCATTGAATTCGGCGTTGTCGATCAGCGGGCGCGTCATCTCGGTCGCGAAATAGCC
>Ga0070708_100000909_pt1 | contig 22421 bp, 20 predicted proteins | sample KBSK5503metaG_FD_65469 | JGI IMG/M metagenome (GOLD analysis project Ga0070708, IMG submission 65469) | Corn, switchgrass and miscanthus rhizosphere microbial communities from Kellogg Biological Station, Michigan, USA - KBS K5-50-3 metaG | ecosystem: Host-associated > Plants > Roots >... | reverse complement strand
ACGTCGGTCTCGAGATCGCGTTCGCCGACGTCGGCGGTTGGGACACACATGTCAATCAGGGCGGCGCCACCGGACAGCTCGCCAATCGTCTCGATGATTTCGCTAAATCAATCGCCGCGTTGGTGCAGGACCTGGGTGATCGCATGAGCGACGTCACCATTCTCACGATGTCCGAGTTCGGCCGCACGGCGCGACAAAACGGCAACGGCGGAACGGACCATGGCCACGCGACGTCGATGTTCGTCATCGGAGGCGACGTGAAAGGCAAGAAGGTCCACGGCAAGTGGCCCGGCCTCGAGCCCGAGCAGCTCAACGAAGGCCGCGATCTCGCGCTCACCACCGACTTCCGTTCAGTCTTCTCCGAGGTCGCGTTCAAACACCTTGGCGCGGCGAAGATGGAGGCGGTGTTCCCCGGCTTCAACGGCGATCAGTCGAAGTGGCTTGGAGTACTGTAGAGCGATAGGCGTCAGGCGTCAGTGGTCTTAGCTGCCAGCTATAGCCACAGCTGTAGTTGCAGCTCGACCATGCTGACGGCTGACGCCTATCCCTATTGTTCCTATTCAGCCCGCAGGGTCACAGCAGGATCCACCGCCGCCGCGCGTCGAGCTGGGATGAAGCTCGCCACGCTCGCGACGAGCATCAGGAGCATCGTTGCACCAAGGATGCTCGCCACGTCTCTCGGTGCGACGCCGTATACGAGATTCCTCATGGCTCCCGCCGCCGCGATCGTGAGCACCAAGCCGATCGCCGAGCCGGCAATCGCCATCGATGTTCCCTGCCAGACGACGAGTCGTGTGACCTCGCGACGCGTCGCGCCGAGTGCGACACGGATACCGAACTCGCGAAGACGCTGCGTTACGCCATAGGCGACGACGCCGTAAATTCCGACCGCGGCCAGCAGCAACGCAATGCCGCCGAAGCCGACCATCAGCGTCGTCGTCAATCGCCGCTGCGCTAGCGAGCGGTCGACGATCTCCTGCATCGAACGTGCGTCGAACACCGATTGATCCCGATCGACGGATCGAATCGCCTTGACGACTGCGGGAAACAGCGCCCGAGACTCGAGGTCGCCGCGAACCGCAAGCGTTGCGCGGTTCTGGACCCATTGCCGCGTGGTCCAGTACACCTGCGGTTGCGGATCGACTTCCACCCCGGCTGTGCGCACATGGCCGACCACGCCGATGATCGTCACCCAACCACCACTCGGTGGCCCCCGAAAGCGTTTGCCGACGACTGGTTCGCCAGGCCACGTAGCGCGTGCGAGTCGCTCGTCGATGACGGCGACTTCCGGAGACGACCCATCGTCATGATCGGTGAATGTCCGGCCCGCGATCAGTGGAATGCCCAGCGTGGCAAAATACTCGGGCGTCACCGTGCGAGAATCGATGAGCACTTCTCGCTCGGACGCCCCTGTTGCATTCTCGAAACGCACGGCGTTGGTCTGCGCACCGACGAGCGGGATTCGATTTACGATGGCGGCGTTCATCACGCCGGGCACGGCACGCACCGCGGTGACCAACTGTGCGTAGTACTCGGCGGCCGCTTGATCGGATTCGTGTTTCGTCCGTGATACCTCGAACGAGAGTGTCGCAACGCGGTCCGAATTGAAGCCAAGCCTCACCCGGCCGACTTCGATTGCGCTCTGGATCAGCAGGCTGGCGCCCACGAGCAATGGAAGCGCGAACGCGATCTGCGCGGCGACGCCGATCCGCCGCGCCACTGACCTTCCGCGACCGGACGTCGAGGAGCGGCTGCGGTCCTTGGTGACTGTCGTGAAGTCCGAGCGCCAAGCCTGCACTGCGGGCACGACACTCGCCGCAAGCCCGGTGACCGCGAGCAGTGCCAGCGAATACACCATGACTGGCGCGCTCAGCGAGATGGTTTCGACGCGCGGCAGGCCCGCGGGTGCGCCCGCAACGAACGCGTGAACAGCCCACCACGCGACGACGACAGCGAACGCTCCACCAATCACGAGTATGGGCGCTGCTTCGGCGATTGCCTGCGCAATCAGTCGCGGGCGTGTCGCACCAAGAGCCAGCCGCACGGCGAATTCCCCGCTCCGCGCGGTAGCGCGCGCTCCGAAGAGATTCGACAAATTCACACACGCGATGAGCAGCAGAAATGAAACTGCGCCGAGGAGAAGGTTCAGTGCCGGCCGCACCGAGCGAACCGCGTCGTCAAGCATCGAGTCGACTGTGAACCCCGCGCCCGCGTTCCACTGATACGAGCTCCCGAGTCGCTTGGCCAACGCCGCCGCCTCGCGCCGCGCCTGATCTACGGTGACACGCGGATCGAGTCGCGCAACGAGACGGTAGTTGTTGAGCGTCACGCGCGAAAGCTCTCCCGGCTCGAGCACCGCGGGGATCCACGCATCGAGTCCTGTGGTTGGGTACTGAAACTCCGGAGGCATGACGCCGATCACGGTGTACGTCATCCCGTCGAGGCGAATCTGGCGGCCGATCACCTCATGATCGGCGCCGAAACGGCTGCGCCACAGCGCATCGCTCAACAGTACGACGCGCTCGCGGCCCCGCTGATCTTCGTCGCTTGTGAAGGTCCGTCCCAGAGCCGGCGACACACCGAGCACAGAGAAGAGGTTGGGCGAGACGCGGGCGCTTTGCAGGCGCTGCGGCTCGCCATCGCCGACGAGGCTCAAGTTGATGTTCGAGCTGCGGACCAGCGCAACGTCGGTGAAGACGCCGCGAAGCTGGCGAAGCTCCGCTGCGTCCGCCGCGCTGGGAAATAATCGTCCGGAGGCACGCGTCAACCAAACGGTGACCAATCGCGACGGGTCGTGAAACGGAAGCGGCCGGAGCATGACTCCATACACGACGCTGAAGATCGCGGTCGCCGCGCCGACGCCGAGTGTAATGATCGCGATCGCCGTGATACCGAATACGGGCGATTTGCGGAGCAACCGAGCGCCGAAGTTTACGTCTCGCACCATTTGACGAATGGCCGCGCCGGGCCGATCGTCGCGCGACAACTCCTGGGCTTCGTCGATACTACCGAAGGTGAGACGCGCCGCTCGGCGCGCCGCCGTGGGCGACATCCCGCGGGCGATGTTCGCCTCCGTCTCCCGCTCGACGTGAAAGCGCATCTCGTCCGCGAGATCGGCGTCGACACGTCCACTGCGAAACAGCGCACGAAACAGCGCGACGATCTGATCGAGTATTCGCATGCGAGGCTCCCGAACGGCTACGCGGTTCGCATGACGAGCGAGATCGCCGCCGAAAGCCGGTCCCAATCGGCGCGTTCTTGTTCTAGCCGGCGACGCCCGGCCGCCGTCAGTCGATAGAATCGCGCTCGCCGGTTGGTCTCCGACACGCCCCAATCAGCGGTGATCCAGCCTTGGCGTTCGAGACGCTGAAGCGCCGGATAGAGCGAACCTTGGTTGACTTGGAGAACGTCCTTCGATAGCACCTGAATCCGTTGCGCGATCGCCCACCCGTGCAGCTTCTCGCTGGCGATGGTGCGCATGATGAGCAGATCGAGCGTGCCTTGAACGAGGTCCGTCGGCTTCGTCATCGTTCGCCTTGTTTATCTACAAGGGAGTCTATCGCTGTGTTGTAGATAAACAAGGGGAGGAATCGGTTGCTGGTTGCTGGTGACTGGTTGCTGGTGACTGGTTGCTGGTGACTCGTTACCGCCGTTCGCGGTTGCCAGCAACCAGCAACCAGTCACCAGCTACCAATGAATGATCTTCCGCAGAATATTCCCGATGTTCCGGCCAACGCGGGCAATTGGATCGTTCGCGCCAGCTGGGATCTGGATGTTGCCGTTGGCATCGATCGCGATCTGCGCCTCGGGCGGCCCGATGTGCAGGTGACACTCCTCATGCGGCTCGCTGCCCGGCTTGAACCACTGTCGCGCGCGCGACGGGCACCACTCGGTCGCAAGCTCGCCGCTCTGTGGATCGACGACCGCAGACACCATTCCCGCCGGCGGGACGAACGCCGAGCCGCGCGGCTCGTGCCAGCCCGCTTGATAGAATTCGGCCCACGCCGGCGCGGCAAGACGCCCGCCCGACGCGTTGCTGCTGATCTGTCGCGGCGTGTCGTAACCGAACCAGATCCCGGCCACCAGCGTCGGCGTGTAGCCCACGAACCAGACGTCCTCGCCGCTGTTGGTCGTCCCCGTCTTTCCGGCGATCGCGCCGGTCACCCCCATGTCGCGTATTGACCTTCCAGTTCCGTAATTCACGACTCCTTGCAGCATCTCGGTGATCTCGAATGCGTCGCCAGGATCCATCGCTCCGGGCGTCCGGACCATCTCACTGCTCCAGAGCAGCGTGCCGTCGGGCGCCTCGATGCGCGTCACGATACGTGGCTTCACTCTGATGCCCCCATTCGCGAATGGCGCGTACGCCGACACGAGCTCGACCGGCGTCACGCCCTCGGCGCCGAGCGCGATTGACGGCACGGGAGTGAGCGGGCTCACGATGCCGTTGCGACGCGCGGCGGCGATCACCGCATTCTCACCGATCGCCCGGCTCACGCGCACCGTCGCCGAGTTGGCGGAGAGCAAGAGGGCGCGGGCGAACGTGATTTCGCCGTTGTACTGGTCGTTGTAGTTCGCCGGCTGCCAGACCTGGCGGCCCATCTGCACCTCGACCGGGTCGTCGTCCACCGGCGACGACGGCGCGTAGCCGGCGGCGAGCGCCGCGGCGTAGACGAATGGTTTGAACGCCGAACCGGGTTGGCGACGCGCGGCGAACGCGCGATTGAAACCACCACGCTGCGTGCGATGGCCCGTGACGAGGGCGAGAATGTTTCCTGTCGCCGGGTCCATCGCGACGAGCGCGCCCTGCGCCGGCTCGCCGACGCGCCCCATCGTCTCTTCCGTCTCGCGCGTGATTGCGGCGGTGTGCCGGACGATCGTGCGGTCGGCCGCGCGTTGGAGGTTGAAGTCGACGGTCGTGTAGACGTTGACGTCGCCCTCCTTGAGCACATCGGGCAGCACCGAGTCCACCAGCGCGCGCACAGCGTCGATCGCGCTCGGCTCGTTGGCGACGGAGGGACGCCACTCGTTCTCAGCGATGCGGAGCGGCGTCCGAGCGGCCATCTGCGCCTGCGCGTCCGAGATGTAGCCCTGATCGGCCATCAGGTTGAGCACGATGCTCCGGCGCTGGACGGCGAGCTGCGGATTCTTGCGCGGGGTGTAGGCCGACGGCGCCTTGGGCAGCGCGGCGAGCATCGCGCCCTCGGCGAGTGTCAGCTGGTTGACGTTCTTTCCGAACAGGTCGAGGCTCGCGGCCTCGATGCCGTTCACGCCGTTGCCCAGGTAAATGACGTTGAGGTAGTGCTCGAGGATCTGGTCTTTGGTCAGCTCGCGCTCGAGGAGGCGCGAGATTCGGAGCTCGACCAGTTTGCGGCGGAGCGAGCGACCGTGGTACCGGTCAAGCAGGAAGCTGTTGTGGGCGACCTGCATGGTGATCGTGCTGAAGCCCTGGCGAATGCCGCCGGCGCTGAAGTTCCGCGCGACAGCGCGCAGCACGCCGTGCCAGTCGAGACCGTTATGTTCATAGAAGCGGCGGTCTTCGGTGGCAACGAACGCGTCGCGAACCGGCTTGGGCACGATCTTGATCGGCACATTCACGCGCCGAACCGTCTCGAGATGTCCAAGAAGTTTCCCGGCGCGATCGTAGATGTTGCCGCCCTCGCTCGGGTGAAAGGCGCGGATCTCGGCGGGCGATGGGCAGCCGTGGAAGCCGCAGCTCGCCAGCCATGAGTCGAAGGTGACGAGGCCGATGCAGGCAAGCGTGAGCAAACTGAGCCAAGGCCAATGCCGGCGGATCCAGCGCTTGGCGGGATCCGAGGGATTCGGGCGCAGGCGTTCGCGGAAGAGCGCGATGCGGTCTTTGAACTGTTTGGCGGTCACGCGGTTGCCGTAGTGAGCATACTAATGAGTGGTACGCTCTTCGCTGTCGCAGGTTTCTGGCCGCGCTCGTCGCCAGGCCGTCCAACCCGATACCTAGTCTTACTCCAATGGAAACAATGACGTTCCGTGCGGTTATGTCAGTGACGCTCGTCGCCTTGGCCGCGTGTGGCTCAAAACCGGGTGGCACCGCCGCGAGCGATTCCGGTGCGCCGGCGAAAAAGACCACCGATTCGGCGGCGGGCGCGATCGGCGACACCGTCCAGGGCAAGCTGCCGGCGAACCACATGGGCCGCATCCCGGTGCTCGAATATCACGTGATCGGCGGCGACAAAAATCAGTTGTACACGCGCACCGTGGCGAGCTTCAAGGCCGATTTAGAGGATGTATATAGGCGTGGCTATCGTCCGATCACGATCGCGCAGATGCTCGACAAGAATTTCGCCGACGTGCCCGACGGCATGTCGCCGGTGGTCTTCGTGTTCGACGACGCGTCACCGGAGCAGTTCGGCTACGTCGAGGGCGCCGACGGCAAGCCGACGATCGATCCCAACACCGGCGTCGGCATCTGGGAAGATTTCCTGAAGGCGCATCCCGGCTGGAAAAACCGTGGCACGTTCTGTCTGCTCAGCGGCGCGAGCGCGGGGCACAACTTCTTCGGCGATAGCCCCAAGTTCCACGGACAGAGGAAAGAGTGGCGCTTCCAGAAGGTGAAATGGCTCGCCGACCAGGGATTCGAGTTGTGTGATCACACGGTGTGGCACGCGCGGCTCGACAAATTCAGCGATGGCATAGTGCAGGAGCAGATCGCGCGGAACATGATGGCCATCGACTCGGCGGTGCCGGGCTACAAGGTGCGGACGCTCGCGCTGCCGTACGGCATCTGGCCCAAGAATCGTCCGCTCGCGTGGCAGGGTACGTGGACGGATCCCAAAACGAAGCAGGCGCACCCGTACAAGTTCGACGCGGTGCTCGAGGTGTCGGGTGGACCAGCCCGCAGTCCGTACGATCCGCAGTTCGATCCGCACTCGATCAAGCGCATCGAGGCGATCGGGGACGACATACGGAAGGCACTCGACGGGTTGGACAAGACGAAGAACCGGTTCGTGAAGTGATCCTCTAGGGTCACGATGAGACGACGCAACTCGAGGTTCGCTCGATGTCGGGTCGAGTCGATTAGCGATTCCGATTGCGGCGTTGCAGCTCGCGGGCTGCGGCGCCAATCACGCACGGTCAGCGTCCCGACACTCGTCGCGACCAACGTTGAGCAGTCGCGCGACGTGTTGCTGCCGCGAATGCATCGCGGTACCGCCACGCGGCAAACCGGCGCCCCCGTGACGTAGCGCGTCTGCTCGGCGCTTTCGAGCGTGAGCCCATCGTCGCCGATGCAGGCCGCAGCAGTGCCGGCCGAACGTCCGCCGCGTGAACCGTTTTCGGTTTGCGATTGTCTATGAGAATACTTAGATCGCTCGTCGACGTCGCGCATCGATCGTGGTGACAACCCGGCGCGAACGAGGCGGCGTGTCGCCCAGCCGGAGGCTCGTATGAGCGCGTGGGCTATTGGCGGAGCACGAAGTGCGACTGTGATCGCCCTGTTGACGGTCCTCGGCTGCAGCTCCACGATGGGTGTGCGTGGATCAGCGGACTTTTTCGACGCGGCGACGCCCGGCCCCGTTCACTCGCGTTCGATTTTGACCCGCTGGGATTTCGCCTCGACAAACGCCGCGACGACCATCGAGGCGATCGAGCAGTTGCGGCCGGAATTTTTCCTCGGGCATGTGCGGACCCCTGCTCTCGGTCGAGAGGAGATTACGGTCTACCTGAACGACACGTTCGAGGGCGACATCTCACTCCTGAACACGATTCCGCTCAGGGAGATTCGTGAAGTGACGTTGCTTCGTCCTACCGAAGCCCTGTTTCGGTTTGGTGTCACGTGTCGGTGCCCCGGTGGCGTCATCCTGGTGAATACGCGTCGCCTGTCGAACCAACGACCGTAGCAGTTTACGGGCGGCATCCGCGGTAGAATGCGCCGTCGACGGTGAAGTCGATGGTTCGTCCGAGTCTACGGGCGTGTAGCGTCGGGTGTGGCTCGCGACGCGCGTATCACGGCCCTCAGCCGACAACTCGCCGCCGACATCGTCCAGTCGTTCGGCGAAGATAGTCAATTCGTCGTCGCACCGAGTTATGGGATTCGCCAGCCCCGGACGTCGGAGCTCAACCGCGGGATTGTTGATCGGTGTTCGGTTGAGTGGTTGATCCGACGCATTCACGCCCTCGGCGGCACAGTCACGATAGCGGTGACATTAGGTAACGCTCGGGCGGCGTGGACGCGAGAGCGATTCGATAGTCAGCAGAGACTGAAGCGCACATCGTCGGCCGGTTAGTTGCGGCGGGGCTCATTCCACATCTGGAATGAGTGCACGACAGTGGGCCTTCGACTAGCGGCGCGAGACGAGAACGACCGAATGTGCGTTTCATGCGCGACGCCGAACACGCCGTGGCGCGGTGCCCTACCCTGCCCTGCGCTGCCCTACGCTGCCTGGGTCGACAAAGCCCGATGAAACCCGCCGATGCCACCCGACGTATTGGTTAGCCATAGGACGGGCGCGGCGACCAATCAGGCATGAACTCAGGCAAACCATGGGGCAGACGACGCATGTCACACTCGCAACGGCGACGGGCCTGGTGCGGCTCGCCCTTCTGACTCACGTCGGCGCCGGTATGGTGGGAATCGTCACAGGGTTCGTTGCCGTGTTCGCCACCAAGGGTGCACGGCTCCATCGCAAGAGCGGCATGCTCTTTGTCTACGCGATGGTGGCAATGGGAGTGGTCGCCTCGGGACTCGCCGCATACGAGGGGAAGATGACCACCGTGGTCGGTGGACCATTCACCGCGTACCTCGTGTTCACGGCGTTGATCGCCGTGCGGCCGCTCGACCACGAGCCGCGCGGCCTGGCGCCTGGACTCATGGTGCTCGCATTCGGGGTCGCTCTGTTCAACGTCGTACTCGGGATCCAGGCACTCGGCCTCCCCAAGATGACAATGGGTGGCGTGCCTGCCCCGATGATCTTCTTCATGGGGAGCATTGCCCTGATGGCAGGCATCGGCGACTGGCGAATGATCCGCGCCGGCGGTATTCGGGGCACGAAGCGAATCGCTCGACATCTGTGGCGAATGTGCTTCGGATTGTTCGTCGCGTCGGGATCGTTCTTTCTCGGGCAAACGCGATTCTTCCCCAAGCCGATGCGAAGTCCCCTGCTTCTCGCGATTCCAGCGCTCGCCCCACTCGTGATACTCATCTATTGGATGTGGCGAGTTCGCGTCAGAGGCCGCTTGCCCGTGTGGTTGCTGAAAGGCGCCGCGGATTATCGCGCCCGCCTCGTGCGAGAACCATCATGACCGCATCGACATGAGTTGTCGACGTTCATCGACCACGAGGAACTTCCCGACGGCATCGAGCATTTATTCGCACCGATGTACCGTCACCTCAACAACACAAACATCAGATGAACATTCCATACACGACCCGCGCGACGCGCCGTCCCGCGCGGGCGTCCCTTGCGCTCTTCGCCGCCACCATCCTCGCCGCGTGCGGCGGCAGCAGCTACGGTAGCACGGACCCGGTCGTCTCCGACCCGCCCGTCGCCGCGGCAACGGTCGAGGCCACAACCTCGAATCAGTTTACACCGAACACCGTGACCCTCGTCGTCGGCGGAACGGTGACCGTCGACTTCGGCGCCGTGGCGCACAACGTCTTTTTCGACAACGCGCCGGCCGGCGCACCGGCGAACATCACGGCGCCGAGCAGCAACAAGTCCGCGACGCTCACGTTCTCGCAGCCTGGGACGTTCGTCTACAACTGTCACATCCATCCCGGCATGCGCGGGACGGTGGTCGTGAAGTAGATCACGCAGGGCGCAGCGCCGACGATCTAAGGAATCAATACGTCGCCTGCCGCGGTGAGCACCCACGGGCAGTGCTCGTAGTCGGTGATCGTAGCGATGCGCCCGTCGCGTACCTCGAGGCGGACGACTCCACGTGCCGTCCAGACTCCACGCTCGGCGTACTCGGTAACGATCATCGGCTCGCCGTCGATCACGGCGGACACCAGGCGCCATGGCGTCGTCACGCGTTGGTAGCGGCCAAAGTACGGCGAATCCGCGAGCCGTCCGGTAAATCGGTCGGCGACGCGGACGCGCGCGTCAGCTGCGACGAGCTCGCGCAATCCGTCCCAGTCGCGGCGGTTGAATCGCTCAACGTACGACCCGAGCAGCGCCGCGAGCTCCGGCGCCACCTCGCGGCGCGGCGCACGCGGCGCCGGAGACGCGACGAGCTTCGCGCGACCGCGATGCAACGCGGCCTTCACGCCTCCGACGGTGGAGTCGAGAAGCTCGGCGATCTCCTCGAGCGAATAGTCGAGCACGTCCTTCAGCAGTACGCACGCGCGCTCCTTCGGCGGCAACGTGAGTACGAGGTGCTCGACTGCCCGCCCAAGCGCTGGCCCGGGTGGGTCAGCTGGCGACACCGCGTCCGGCGTGTCGGCACCCGCCTCGGCGTCTTCGCGCACACCGCGGTGTCGCAGGAAATCAACGCAACGGTGGTGCGCGATGCGGAAGAGCCATGGCTTGATTGGACGCGTGTCGTCGAACGAATCGAGCCGCTGGTATGCCTGGAACAGCGTCTCCTGCACAATGTCCTCGCCGTCGGCGATGGAGCCGGTCATGCGGGCACAGTAGCGATGGAGGCTCGGCCGCAGATCCGCGACGGTGGTGAGGAACGCGAGATACCGAGTCTCGAACACCCCTCGATCGAGAGAGGCGAGCGAGCCAGTCTCGAGGTTGGCCGTACCGGAGTCGTCGAGTCGCATGCGTATCACCAATTCCCTCAGCGATCCGACTGGGTCCGGACTCGTACAGCGAGCCGGTCGTCCACCGGGATCACAACAACCGTAAACGGAGTGCCGGCGTCGTCGCTCACCTGCGGAAACGGCGAACCGAATGGATTGTTGCCGACCATGGCGTTCTCATAGTATGGAAGGAATATCATCACATGCGGGTGCCACGCGTCGATGCCGGGCCCGAGATGTTGATGGGCGGACCACATGTACGCGAACGTCGCTGCCTCGCGCCGTGGCAGCGCGCCGTGAACGTACGCCACCTGAAGTGCCTCGGCGATTTGGTCCGGCGTCTTCCCCTCCATTGCGAGCTTCGTCCGCAGCTCGTAGTACGGCATCGCCGTGCGCGCCGCGGGAGCCGTGAAGCAGATTGGAGCGTGCACGGTCGGGTCATACACGAGGTCGCGGAACTGGGCGGGCGTGTACGTGGGCGCGGAGAACCCTCGCATCACCAGGCAGACGTTGCCATTGTCTCCCTGTTGCGCGACCTCGTAACCTGAGGTTGTGAGCACCTTGATCGTTGCGCGGTCGGAGACGTTCTCCGGCGCAGCGCTCTTGGCGAGCGCGATCTCGGCGTTTCGATCCATCAGGTACTGGCTGATCGGCGGGTAATGCTTGGAGGTCTGGGCGACAGCGCTGCCAGCGGCGATCATCGCCGGCATCGCGAGCCGCGCGATCATATTCATAATCATTGGATCTCTCCCTGTGAGACGGTGGTCGATGCCTGTAGTTCGGCCGCCGCCTCATTCGGGATACGCCCCCCCGCACCTCGAGCGTCGGCGCGCGTTAGCCGAATTCGGGATTGAGCGGCGAGTTGGGCACGGGTGAGATCGGATTGACAGACCCAAGCGCGGTACCCGCGCTTGGATCTCGAAGCGGCTGCGCCAACAACCGGTACATCACCGGCGTCACCAGTCGCGCGATGAGCGTGCTCGAAACCAGTCCGCCTATGATCACCCAGGCCAGCGGCGAGTAGAGACTCGATCCTTGCAACGCCAGCGGCAACAAGCCACCGATCGCCGTCATCGTCGTCAGAACGATCGGCAGGAACCGCACTTCGCCGGCGCGCTCGATCGCTTCATCGAGCGAATAACCCTGCCGCCGCAACTCGTCGGTGAAGTCCACGAGCAGAATCGACGTCTTGATCTCGATCCCCACCAGCGCGACGAAGCCAATCATCGCCGTGAAGCTGAGCGTGTTGCCGCTCAGGAAGAGCGCGACGATGCCACCCACGACACCCAACGGAATGACCGACGCCACCACCAACGTCGTGCGAAAACTGTGAAACTCCAACACCAGGATCGCGAGGATCGCGAACACCGCGACGATGACCGCCGAGCCGATCCCGCCGAAGCTCTCCTGGCGACTCTCGATTTCTCCAGCCGGCACGAGCCGATAGCCCGGCGGCATCGGCACCGCGGCGAGCTTGGACAACACGCCTTTCGTCACGCGATCGGTATTGAATCCCGTGCGAACCCAGCCGGTCACCGTCACGGCGCGTTGTTCATCGCGGTGGTCGATCAGCGTCGGCGAAGAATGAAAGCCGAGCGTGGCAAGCTCGTGGAGCGGAATCATCGCGCCCGTGGTGCTCGCGACGTGAACCTGCGCGAGGATGCTCGGTGTCGGGCGTCCTTCACGCGGCAGCCGCAGCATAATAGGATACTCACGGCCGTCGTTCGCCCGGAACTTTCCGCCCTCGAGCCCTTCGGTCGCGAGGCGTACCGTCCGGTCCAGCTCCGCCGTCGCAACACCGAGGAGGCCGGCCTTTTGTCGGTCGACTTGAATGGACAGATCGGTGCGCGTGAGCTCGAGCGGATTGCGCACGTATTGTGTACCTGGCGTCGAACTCATCGCGCGTTCCACGCGCGTCGCGAGGGCGCTGAGTGAATCGAGGTCCGGGCCTTCCACGCGCATGGCGATCGGCGCATCGATGGGCGGACCATTCTCGAATTCGCGCACTTCGATTCGCGCGCCGGGATACGTCGTGAGCGCGACGCGGAGCGAATCGATCATCGCGGGAGTTCGCGACGGCTCGTAGGCTTTCAACAACACGAACAGCTGCGCGCGATTCGAGCGTTCGTTCCGCTGGCTCACATTGTAGTACACGAACGGGTTGTCCTTGCCCACGTTCGTGAACACACCGCGCACTTCGGACCGCGCTCTCACGGTGCGCTCGGCAAACATCGCCGCGCTGTCGGTGCGCGCGAGCGACGCGCCTTCGGCCGTCTCGATGTCGACGAGGAACTGTGGCGTCCCCGCCTTTGGAAAGAGCGAAAAGCCGACGACCGGTACGAGGGCGAGCGACGCCACCACGAGCGCGCCGCTGATCGCTAGCGTTCGCACTGGATGCGCCAGCGCTCGGTGCAGCACGGGCGCATAGCTGTGGTTGATTCCCGCGTGCATCAACCGGAGGAATCGGTTCCCTTCTTTTGCCTCGCGCTCGGGCAGCAGTCGCGACGCCAGCCAGGGCACGATCGTAATCGAAACGAGCAGTGACGCGGCCACGGCGAAGATCACCGCCACCGGCAGCGATCGAATGTAGCGACCGGCCAATCCGGGCAGATTAGCCAGCGGTAAAAACGCGAAGATGAGCGTCGCCGTCGAGCCCAGAATCGCCACGCCGATTTGCTTGGTCGCCAGCACCGCGGCTTCGGCTCGGGTTCGTCCCTCGCGCAGGAAACGGGTGATGTTCTCGACGACTACGATCGAGTCGTCGACCAACAGCCCGAGCGCGATCACGAATCCGACGATCGACAGCTGGTTGATCGAGAATCCGGTGAGGTCGAGCAGCGTCACGCCAATCGCCAGCGAAAGCGGAATGGAGACCATCACGATGAGCGACGCTCGCGTGCCGAGCGGGAGGAGCGTGAGCAGCACGAGCCCCAGCGCGATGAGGAAATCCTCGCCGAGCCGGGAGAGACGATGGTTGACGTTCGCGGCCTGGTCGAAGCCGCGCGCCAACGTGACGCCCGGCGGGAGCGCCTTCTCGAACTGATCGAGCTCGGCCCACATTCGGGTGTGGACTTTAGAGATATTGAATCCCTCCTGCATGGCCGCGGTCACGAACACGGCGCGCCGGCCGTTCCACCGCCCCATGTGCGTCGGATCGCCCGAGCCCCAGCGGACGTCGGCGACGTCGCCGAGTCGCACGACACCTGCCGGCCCACCGCCCACGATCGTCTGCTGGACTTCGTCGACCGCGCGATAGCGGCCCTTCGGCGTGAGGTTGAATCGTCGGGCGCCGGCATCGACGCTTCCACCGGGGATGCTGGCATTGTCGCTCGACACCGCTTGGAACAACTGACCGGGCGCGATTCCGAACTTAGCGAGCCGTTCGAGGTCGACGTTCACCTGCATCTGTCGCTCGGGCGCCGCCCACCGTTCTGATTTTTTGATGCCCGTGAGACGCGCGAGTCGATCCTCGAGCACCTTGGCCAGCGAATCGAGTTGCGCGTACGGCGCCGTCTCGCTCACGATGGCCGCTTGAAGGATGGACACGTTGGCGCTCGACGCGCGCACGACATCCAACCGCGCGAGGCCGCTCGGCAGATCGGGTCGCAGCACGTTGATCTCGCGCAGCACCTGATCTTCCTTGCGATCGGCGTCCACCGATGGATCGAACTCTAGCTGCAGCACGGCCAATCCATCTTCGGCGCGCGACGTCAGCTTCTTCACATGCTCGAGCGCTCGCAGCTTGGGCTCGATCTTGTCGACGACGAGTTGCTCCATGTCCTCGGGCGTCGCGCCGGGATATACGGCGACAATGTTGAAGATCGGAATGGGGAAGACGGGATCTTCCGAGCGCGGAATTCGGTTCCAGCTCGCAATCCCAAGCGCCGCGAGCATCAAGAAGAGCACCACCGTGAATTGGTAGCGCTTGACGAAGAATTCGGAGATGTTCATGGCTTCACCTCGACGCGCACGGAGTCTTTGAGCCACGCAGCTCCGGCGGTGACCACCTGCGTCCCTCCGGTGAGGCCGCGCACGAGCACGTGCTCGCCGTCCACGCCGGCGAGCGTCACCTGATGGCGAAGCGCCCGACGGCTGGCCGCGTCGAACACGAAGACCACGCCGGTGTCGCCCGCTCCTTCGACCAGCGCCTCAGCAGGGATCGCGACGACGCCCGCGCCCGTGACATCGGCGCGCGCACCGGTTGCCGGACGGACTCCGATATTCACTCGGCCGACAAGTCCACTTGGAAGCGATTCGCCGCCCGTGACCGCGACTTCCACCGCGTACGTTCCGGTGCGCACGTCGGCCGACGCGCCCACTTGGCGCACGCGACCGTTGAACTCGCGGTTGGGAAACGCGTCGAAGGTGACCACTGCCGGGTCGCCGTCCCGCACACGTACGGCATCGCGATCCGCGAGTCCTACACGAAGCACCGCACCGCGCGTCGCTGAACCGAACAATAGTATCTGCGTGCCTGGCGACACCTGCGCGCCCGAGTTGACGGTGCGACGCAGGATCACACCGTCGCTGGGCGCGGCGATCACCGCGAACTCCCGATTGACGCGTGCCGCGCGCAGATCCGCGTCGGCGGCGTCGCGCGCGGTCTGCGCATCTTGTGACTGAGCGAGCGTCGCCACGGAATCCTTATAGAGCCGCTCGACGCGCGCGGCGTCGCGGCGCGCCTTGTCGGCGCCCGCGGTGGCCTTTGCGACCGCCGCGTCGATTTCGCGGAGGTCGAGCGTGGCCAGGGGTTGGCCTTTGCGAACACGCGCGCCTTCGTCGACCGAGACGCTCGACACCACGCCACCGATCTTGAACGCGAGTGGAATTTCGTCCTTGGCACCGAGCGTGCCCGTAGCCGAGATCGACGCGACGCCCGCCGCGGCGACGGGAGCGACGCGAACCGGAATGGCGGCTTCGCTGGTCGCCGCGCCTTGGGCCTCGTGGCCACAGGCGGCGATCACGAATGCACTCACCGCGAGTGTGGCGAAGGCGAGTGTTCGCCGAAGAGATTGGGTCAGCATTATGGCGTCCTCTTTCAGTTTTTGGGAATGGGGCGCAGCGCGGCCGCGCGCTCGAGATCGACTCCGCGGGCGGCGAGCGTGTAGCGTGTGACCACTTCGTTCAATTCCGCGGCGGTGAGTCGCGCGCGTGCGTCAGACCAATCGAGGTGCGAGGCCAGCCCCTCGACGTAGCGTCGGTCGACGAGCTTGAACGCGGCCCGCGCTGCGTCGAGACGCGCCCGCGCCGACTCGACCGCCGAGCGCGCCACCTGCACCGCGTCCCACGTCGTGCGCACGTCGAGAGCGATCTGCCGGTCGACGTCGGCGCGCTGAATGTTGGCGTCTTCTCGCGCGGCGTTGGCGGACTCTCGTCGCGCCGCGTCCTGTCCGCCGTTGAACAGGTTCCACTGCAGCACGACTGACGCGACCGCAACGTCATGGTCGCGATCGAAATGATATCCGTTGCCTTGCACGCCGTAGTCGACTGCAACGGCAACGGACGGAAGGAACGCGCTCGATGCGGCGCGGCCCGCCGCGCGAGCCCCGTCGATCGCCGCGCCGGCCATGGCTCGCTCTTCGCGCTGCGCCGAGGCCGCGAGCGCGTCGGCGAACGTAATGGTCGGGGCAACAGGCAACGCGCTGTCGGCAACCGAGGCCACGGGCTCGCTCGGCGCGCGGTCGAGCAAGAGGTTCAGCGCGCCAAGCGCCGCGTCGCGGACGCGTGCAGCCTCGGCTCGCTGCTGCTCGGCGTCGGCTACGTCGGCGCGTGCACGGAGGACAACGTCGGGCGTGGAGCTTCCGGCATCGACCAAGCATTGCGAGACGCGCGCGTTCTCGGCCAGCACGGGAATTGTCGCGTTCCAGATGTCGACCGCGCGCGACGCGCGAGCCCAATCGAGATAGGAGATGCGCGACGTTGCATCGAGACGGCGGATGGCAGCCGCGCGCTCGGCGCCGCGCAAGGTGCGCGTGGAGCGAGCGGCGTCGAGGTTCGCGAAGAGCGCGGCGTTGAAGACGGGCTGCGTGGTCCGAAGCCGCGTCTCCTGTTGCAAGGGCAGCGTCGCGTTCACGTTCGTGGGAAAGTTGTGCGTGCCGGTGAGCTGGTTCAGCGTGGCGTAGGCGGGGTTGATGAAGTCGCCGATGTTGACCACACCGCTCATCTCGGAGTAGCGCGCGTCGACACCGATCGAGGGCAGGAACATGCCGCGCGCGCGGCGAACGTCGGCGTCGGCCTCGCGTTCGCGTTCGTGCGTTCGTCGAACGGCCAGGTTGTTGGCGATGGCGATGCGGGCGATCGAATCGAGCGTTTGCGCCCGGGCGTTGGCCGCGTCAACGAGAAGCGCCGAGCTAATCACAAACAACGATAGACGAAGTAACATTGTTAGATTACCTGGCAAAAAAAGAGGGACTGTTCATTGGGCGCGAAGCAGCCCACGCATCAAGGCCTCGCAGAGAGCAATCGCCGTTTCCTGCGAACCACGAAGGTCGAGCCATTTCTGCTTGTCGTGTGGGGTGGCGACGTGGATGGTCGCGACGCCATGCACGCCGGCCCAGAGCATCTGTGCCAGGAGGTCGGCGTCGTCGTACTCCGGACGAAAGCGATCGGCTGCCATTGCGTCGACCACGGCTCGCTTGAGGAACTCGTACCCATCCTGGCCCGGGTCACGATGGAGCATGTCCTCCGGCCCCGGCACTGGCCGGTCGATGAGGAACATGAATCGAAACTGCTCGGGGTGCTCGACGGCGAAGCGCACGTAGTTGCGCCCCATTTGACGGATACGCTCGACCGGATCGGTGATCCCGCCGATGGATGTGAGCGCGGCGCCAAACTCCCGGAAATCATTGGCGCACAGCTCGAGCATGAGCGCGTGCTTGTCGGTGAAGTGATGATAGATGGCGGTCGCCGTGTAGCCGATGCGGTCGGCGATGCCACGCATGGTGGTGCTTTCGTAGCCTTCTCGCGCGAACATCGTCCGGGCGGCCTCGAGGATGAGGCGCCGAGTGGTGGCCTTCTCGAGGTCGCGGCGGAGTTGGGACCGCGAGGGCTCGGTAGCGGCTTGGCCGGCCTTCTTTTTCCGGGTCGGGGGTCGGGGGGCGGGGCGCTTGGACATGATGGTAATCTATCTAACAGCGTTAAGTGAATTCGTCAAGGGTGCCGCTCGATGGGCGATGACTGGCGCCGGGCCAAACTGCCCGGCATCTTGACGGCGATGCGCCAGATCGCACGGTACCGACAGCTCGACCAAACCCAAATCGCGCAAACACTGAGCCGATTGCGCGATCGCATCGCCGAGCGATTTCCCGAATCGGGACTCGCCAACGTAGGGGCGGAGCTCGTGTCGCTGTCCGACGAAGCGTTCGAGTGCATCGCGTACGTTCGCCGCCGGAACTGGCCGATCCGCGTTGCCGTCGGTCTCGTGATCGCGGCGATGATCGGCGTCGTCGCGCTCGGCGCGCTGAGCATTCGCGTGTCCGGTCAGGTCAACAGCCTCTCCGAGCTCGTACAAATGCTCGACGCGTCGATCAACGACATCGTCTTCCTCGGCGTTGCCATTTTCTTTCTTGTCACCCTCGAGTCGCGCATCAAGCGCCGCAGGGCGCTCCGCTCGTTGCACCAGCTCCGCAGCGTGGTCCACATTGTGGACATGCACCAGTTGACGAAGGATCCCGAGCGGCTGATGTCGCCGCAGCCCGACACCGAGTCGTCGCCGCCGCGCCTCATGAGCGCGCCGGAGCTCGGGCGCTACCTCGATTATTGCAGTGAGATGCTCTCACTGACGAGCAAGATCGCGGCGTCGTTCGTGCAGTCGTTCAACGATCCAATCGTGTTGAGCACCGTCAACGAGATCGAGACGCTCGCCACAGGACTCTCGGGCAAGATCTGGCAGAAGATCACCCTGCTCGAGCGCGCCACGACGCGCGTGTTATAGACGCCCTCCGTTATAGAAGCCTTCTATAGAAGGAGCAATCCGCGACGCGCGGCCGTCGCAACGGCCTCCGTGCGCGAGGAGACACCGAGCTTGTCGAACAACAGCTCGAGGTGCGTCTTCACCGTGTTCGTCGAGATGCCGAGCCGACCCGCAATCTGCTTGTTCCCCAATCCGTCGGCGAGAAGGCCGAGCACTTGTCGTTCGCGATTGGTGAGGAGCGCCTCGGCCACCGGTTCGTCCGCCGCAACGTTCGCCACACGTGCGGTGCTCCGCCCTGCTCGCGCGATGACCACGACGTCGGCCGCCGGCGACACGTTGGCCGCCGACGCGGCGACGCCGACGATCTCGAACGCCGCGCTCGCGCCCAGCGCTGCCGCCAACGCGGTTCGGATTTCCTCCGACTCGGCGACGATCGCGATGCGCGTCACGACCAATCCGCTGTCACGCGGCGCGACTGGCGCCGGCGCGATCGACGAATCGCTGGACGACGAGCGCCGGAATCGCGACGCCCAGCCCGTTCACCACCATGCTGTTGACACCCACGAGGCGTCCCTCCGCGTCGACCAGTGGACCGCCCGAATTTCCTGGAGCCAACCGAATGTCGGCCACGACAAATCGAGTCTCGCCGGAGCGCGGATGTCGCGCGACGCCGTGCACCGCCCCCATCGCCAGCGAGTCTCGAATGCCCATCGGATGTCCGTGCGCGAATACCAATTCGCCGATACGCAGCGACGCCGCGTCGCGCAGCTCGAGAGCCGGCGCGGAGAGGGACGGACCGGCGAGCAACGCAAGATCGTAGTCGCGTGCATACGCAACGCATTCCGCGCTCCATGATTTGGAATCTGTCTCGATGCGCAGTGAAACGTCGCGTGGTGCGCAATGCGCGTTCGTCACAATGAGGCCGGTGTTGCCCCAGACGATTCCCGTTCCTGCTCCTCGCGGAGAGTGAATCTCCACGACCACGCGTCGCAGCCGTTCGGCGAGCGACTTTGCATCCGAAGCGAGCTGACGATCGAGGTCAAGTTGCGCGGCGTTCATTCGATCGCTCCCGACGCCTCGCGGTCGCGCGGAGCGACCGACACGGTTTGCGGAACTCCGCCGCGAAGTAGCGTGACGGACACCGATTCGCCGTCCGGTACGCCAGAGAACGCATCGAGCAAATCGATCGGACGCGCGACGTCATTGCCTCCAACTTGCGTCAGCACGTCTCCAATCAGAATTCCCGCGGCGTCGGCGGGCGCGCCTTCGACGACCGAGACGACGAGGAGCGCGGTCTCGCTCGTCAGGTGATGCCGGTTCACCACAGCGGCGCCGAGTGCAACTGGATGCACGGCTACGCCGACGAACGGCCGGCGAATGTGGCCGTGCGAGAGCAGCTCGTCGATGACGCCATCGACCACCGGCGCGGGCAGCGCGGTTGCTGTGCCTCGAGCGAGCGCCGAGTTGTTGATGCCGAGCACCCCGCCCGACGCCGCGACAAGCGGTCCGCCTGAGAAGCCGTCATAGATGGCGAGGTCGAGCCGCAGCAACTGGTCGACGCGAGTGCCCTGCACCGTTCGCCATCCGCCCACGACCGCGCTGACGATGCCGAAGCTCGACGACACGTTGCGTCCCGGCCGGCCCACCGCGAGCACGAGCGATCCCACGTCGCCCGCACCCGCCTCGGCGAGTGGAGCACGCGGCGTCTTCAGCTCATCGGCGCGCAGTACGACGAGATCGGTGGCCGCGTCGCGGCCGACAACGGTTGCGTTGACGGATTCGCCATCCGGCAGTGCGACGCGCACGACTCCGTCGCGGCGCACGGTGTGACTCGCGCTTACGATCACGCCATCGCGCCAGACGATGCCGCTCGACGGAATGCGCCGGCGAGCGTGGATTGCGACAGTGTATGCCGCGGCGCTCTTCACCGCGTCCGAGAGCTGCGACGATAATTCGGCGAGCGCGTTGTTGGTTTTCTTCGATGCCATGTGAATATGCCTTCACTAGAAAGTGTGTCGAACTGTAGGGAAGGCGGTGCCGAGGGCACCATCGGTCAATTGGAGGAGACGATGGTTACGAATGCTTCCAGGTCGCTCGAGTTGGTGAATTCGCTATTGCGCGTCGCGTCGCTCGTCATATGTTGAGTCACGATCACGCCGTGGGTACCCCGACCAAACCTGCGGAAGTCAACGCGGTGCGGCATTGCCGTGATCGCCTCCCGGCCATCGGACATAAGCGGAACTGACCTGCCTCGAGCTTCGGGCGCGGTCATCACGCGCATTCACCCCGCGCGCGTCTTTCCCAAGGCACGCGGTGCCGTTGATTCGTCTGATGGAGGTCATCGATCATGATCCTCCCCTCTCTGAATGGAATGCAGGGCTTCGGATTCGCCGAGGCAATCGAGCTACCCGATGGGACACTACGGCGCGCGGGCCGCCTCGAAATTTCGCTGACGGACGCGACGCGTCTCCAATTGCTGATCCAGCCGAGTGGGCCAATGACATACTCCGGCCCGGTGTGGATCGACGGGGTGTGGCAGTCGGCATCGTTCGCTGTCGTCGCGCGACCGATTGCGTTTCTGACCGACCGACTGGCGATCGTCGCAGTCGCTGAGTGCGAATCGCCGACGCCCCACTAAAGGCGTTGGCGGAAGGCGGATGTCGTGGGGCGAGTTTAGATCGCGACCAGCCTCGAGAGATCCAGTCCGGACACGAGAGTCACGAACACGAGATTCAGTCACGGACACGAGATTCAGTCTCAGGCATATGAATATGCCTCTTCCTTAGTGTCGTGTTCGCAACTCCGGTGGCTCGCCGCTTGCGCTCCTCCTCATAAAGCGTGCTGGTCACCGTTGGGCGTTCTAAACGGAGGGTCAGATGGCGATATGCGAAGTATGCGGCAACGACTACGATCTGTCGTTCGAAGTCGTCGCCGCCGGCGCCGCGCACACCTTCGACTCGTTCGAATGCGCGATTCAGAAGCTCGCGCCCATCTGCGAACACTGCGGTTGTAAGGTCATCGGACACGGCGTTGAGGCAAACGGGTCGTTTTATTGTTGTGCGCACTGCGCGCGCGCCGAGGGTGAACTGGAAATCGTCGACAACGCGGCGCACGCCGCTGGGGGCCCCGTATGAACGATGTCGTATTGAGTCCGCCAAAGTTCGGTTTCATCGTGGCCACTCGCGCCGTACTCGCGGCCGGTATCGGTCTGTTGGTCTCGCAGCGGTTGAGCGAAGCGCAGCTGCGTCGAGTAGGCAAGACGCTCGTGGCCGTTGGAGCACTTGCGACGATCCCATCGGCAATATTCCTTGCTCGAGGGCGCAAGAGAAAGACGACGTCGAGCCCAGCGATGTAGCCCGCCGCACAAACACGTGGTACGTTGGGGGCTGTGATCGACACCGCCCTCAGCTCGGCGATTGCCGAGCGGTACACCATCGAGCACGAGATCGGCCGCGGCGGCATGGCCACTGTCTATCTCGCCCGCGACGTCAAACACGACCGCCTCGTCGCGCTCAAGCTCCTGAACCCCGACCTCGGCGCGGTGCTCGGCGTCGACCGGTTCCTGAGCGAGATCCGCGTCACCGCCAACCTCCAACACCCTAACCTGCTTCCGCTGTTCGACTCCGGCGCCGCCGCCGGGTTGTTGTTCTACGTCATGCCCTACGTCGAAGGCGAATCGCTTCGACATCGTCTCGATCGCGAGAAGCAGCTGCCGGTGGAAGAGGCGTTACACATTGCTCTCGCCGTGGCGAACGCGCTCGACTACGCGCACGCGCACGGCGTGGT